>Ga0315270_10000010_pt1 | contig 109994 bp, 130 predicted proteins | sample C1_bottom_MG_FD_204932 | JGI IMG/M metagenome (GOLD analysis project Ga0315270, IMG submission 204932) | Sediment microbial communities from Yellowstone Lake, YNP, Wyoming, USA - C1_bottom | ecosystem: Environmental > Aquatic > Freshwater > Lake > Sediment | place: USA: Wyoming | collected... | reverse complement strand
TGTAGTGTTTATTATAATTGTATAGATAGTATCTGTTTCCGTTCCATAATCTGTAACAAGAAATATTACTCCCTCTCCCTTGGGTGTTGTAACATCTATTCTATTCTTTGGTTCGTATATTCTCATAGAGAAGTGCTTTTTTTAGAAAAGAGCTGCTATTCGTCACCCAGCAGCTATATTGTGTTATTCCATAACTTCAGCTTCTAGAGCTTCTATAGGAGTGTCTGACACTTCCTTAATAACATCAGCTTCAACACCAGCTTTCATAATCTTCTCAATTGTTTCATTAGCTTGAGACATTAATTGAAAACGTGCGCCATCTTCTGATGCTAAATAAGATCTTACCATATTAAGGAATAGACCAAATTCTTGTCCTGATAATTCAAATTTGTCTTCAGGAGTCCATGTGTAACGTGCATTAGGATTATACTCTGCCATAATGTAAAAATATTTAATTGGTTTATAATTGTAACAAATGTAGAAAGAATTTGTTACACTTCCAAATTTATTTCAAATGTTATTACTGAACTAGTTTTGATGCTCTTGCTCATATCCACTCTAATGTTAAACATGTTACAAAACTTTAATATCTCTTCTATAAGCATATTGTTATACTTAGGAAGACTTGCTGCTATTCTGAAAATTATTTTATTAGAAAGTTTAGTTATTTGAATACTGCATAACTCATCTATACCTTCAATACATCCTTTTAAGTGACTTAAAAATACTTCATCATTGTCTGAAACAATTTTATTGAATCCTTTTTTAATTAACTCACTCATTAGTTAATAATCTTAAATTTGTATTATTTTTAACTTTACCTATAAGTCTATTTCTTAAATTAAAATTAGTCATATTATTTGCTAATGCAGCATCTTTGATTGTATCAAATATTATATTTGTCTCTGTATCTATTACTTTTTTAGCTTTAGTAGGAGTTTTTCTAATTACATTCATTATGACAATGTTAATAAGAATTTAGTTTTAGCTGCTTCTCCAGATAAACTATCTGCAAGATTACATACATCGTGATAGGAATTCTTTTCACCATATGCTTTTAATGATGATGCAAAGCTCATAAGTTCAGAAACAACAGATGTAGCATTTGCTCCACCAAGAGGTTCTATTTTATAAGCTCCAGGTCTTTTACCTGTATATCCCATAAGTTTCTCAACCACACCATCTTTGAAATCCTGTACATATTCATACAACTTTCCAAGAGCTTTATGCTCTGCATAACTAGTTGTTTGCCAATGCAATAAATGCAATTGTTCTTGTATATGAGTAAGCTTTCCTGCAATAGTCTCTAATGTAAGACTAGAACCTTTATCTCCCATCATTTCTTCTGGGAATAGTGATTTTAGTGCCATAGTTTAAATGTTAAGGTGTTGGTGATGTTGTAGTTGTACTAGTGGTTGGATTACAACACTGATATGCTGTAATCTCTTGCCACTTACCCACCTTTGGTTTGTTTTTGCGCAATATAAGACTACCTGAGACTACACGTCCAGATCCATCAAATCTTACATAAGCTTTTAAAGGTCTACTGTTCATCCTATTTTTTTAATTAGTCAGCAATAACATCAAATGTTAATGTTCCTACAGGACATAGTGCAGTTTTTTGTGCACCACTCATTACTAGTTGGATAATGTTTCCACTAGGATTTGTAAATGTTCCTAATACATTAAATGTATTATTTAATATATTAACTAATGATTCAATAGTAGTAGAATCACTTGGTGTATACAAATAATTTATCTGTGTACCATTACAAAAAAGTCTTAATGTTACATCGCTAATTATTGGAGAAGAAGGTGTAAATGTTAATGTTACATCATTACAGCATTCATATGCTGGAACTTCTTTCCAATTTCCCACTTTAGGTTTTTGACGTCTAAGTACAGTACTTCCTGGTACAATTCTACCAGTTCCATCGAAGCGTGAATACGCTTTTAAGTCACGTTTGTTCATGATATTTAATAATTAAGGTTATATTTATTTTTTATGTTATTTAGTTCATTTGCATAGAACCATGTGCAATACTTCTGTGATTCTGTGTTATTTAATACATCATCTAAGTGTGGATCTTTTGTAGGGTCAGTTCCTTGATGATATTTTCCTTTGTAGAAACAAGGATATCCATTCATTGATACTCCTGTTATTCCTGCATTATGAAAGATTGTATGACTGTCTAGTTTAGATATAGGATCTGTTGCCCAGGTGAATGCTAGTTCAGGAACCACTTTTGTTTCTTGTTCTCTAAACCATAAGTTCCAAAGAACAGCCCACATATCTGCACACCATGATTGATATCCTGTATTCTCATCTTTAAAATATTCTCTATTCACTGTTTGTAAATAGGTTCTAATAAGAATGCAATCATTCATCACCTTACTCCAGAACTCACCATCTACATTCTTTAGTAGATATTGTGCTCCTCCTGAGTGTAGGTTGTTAGCTTCACATGTTGCTCTATCTATACCAATAACACTAGCTATTTCTCCAAGAACATCTCTTGTTTTGTATGCTTCTAGCTTCTCTGAGAGAACATCTCTTATTTTACTATCAAAATATGTAGCATTGATGTAGCTGTTTGTATCTGATAGGTAGTTAACATCATCATCTAAGAACTCATCTACATTGAAATCTTTAGTGAACAGAATATCTGAATCACAATAGAATATTGCTTTCTCACTTAGTTCTGGATTAGCTTTGAAATGTTTCCAAAGTACATATGGTCTTAGTACAGGGATATATATCCCTAGTAGTTGATTTAAATTGTCTTCATCATTGTAATAATGAAACTCTGATTCTGGATAGAGGTCTTCTATCTGTTTCCATTTGTCTCTATTCTCTCTTCCCTTAGGTGTGAATATCACTGATATAGCTTTATCACTATGTCCAATGTTTCTTAAGCTTTCAAGCCATAAATGAACTTGCCATGTATAATATACATCACTTGGGCAAGCTTGCACAAATTTTAAATCTTTCATATGTAGTTGGTTTATTATGTTTTAATTTTGCAATTAAGGGGCAGGAGTGGTAGTGGTAGTGGTAGTAGGATTGTTAGCTGCTGTCACTTTAATTAAAAGTTCCAACTGCTTAGATATTTGCCACAAAAGATTTGCTTCTGCTGATTGGCCGACTTGTTTAGCTGGTATTGCCATAATTGATTGTTTGTTTGGTAGTTACAAAAATATAAATAATTTATGTAAACATACATAATTGTTAATGAATTAAAATAATCAAAAAAGTTATCTACCTTGCCCAGAATAACTTTTTTTGTAATTCTTGGAAGATTTAAGTTTTGATGTTTTGTTTTTAGAATGAATGCCTGGTCTACTCACTTTAACCTTCACTCTCTTCTGTACTGTATTGGTTTGTTTTGCCATGGTTTATATAGTTTTTAATTGGAAGTGCATTCCATCTTTTCTTGTCCAGATTCCTCCCCAATCAAATCCTGCTAATGTAAAACAATTAACAAACTCTTTACTTAGTTGTGGTTCTTTGTTTAAACCATTCCATGCAGCGTTTACATCAATGGCTATTCCCCATGAATGTAAAGACATTGATGCAAGTCCTCTTTTCTTACGAATGTTGAAACACCCATCCCAAGTTTTTAATTCCTTAACACATCCTGTAGATATGAGATTTTTAAAAGCTTTGGTTAGTGGTAGGATCATATCTTTGTTACAATATAATCTCTTAGGTAGAACGCCTATTTCTAATTCTTTTGGTACATCCCATAATGTCATACCAGATTCTTTAGTTGGGTCTCCGTATTTCTTTAAAGCTTGTGCACTTGTTACCATTAGTCTATTTCTGTATTTGATTTTTTATTTGCCACCATAGTTGAATATGTGGTGAGTGATAGTAGAGCAGCTATAAGAGCAGCCTCTAGTCCTAGTAACATAGCTACATCAGAATATGATTTACCTATTTCCCAGTTATGTATTGTATATGATATGTTGCGTATTAAATCAATAGAAAAAGCCAACGATAAGATTTTGCGTATAGATATCTTACTGTTGGTCCCTAACCATAATGGTTCTATGTATTTAAATAGTCTTATCACTTACCTAATTTTATTTTCCAATAGCTTTGTAAGCCATATTGTACTTTTCCATCTGTATTCATTCCTGTATACACTCCATAGATTTGATCTTTCTTAGTCTTGAGCAGTAGGCCTGCACTAAACTGATTAACTATGTTGTATTGATTTCCTTGCAATCCTCCACCTATATATACTTGTGTTTTAGGAGGTGCTTGAAGAGTGATTGTCTTAGTAATTACAGGATACTTTAAGTCATACTTAAATCTTCTTCCTTGTATCCTGTTTTTTGAAATCGTATCTAAAACATTTACATATCCAATAGAATCTATTTTCAATGTATCTGAGTATACATTCTTTGCTGTACACAGATCAACTAAGCTTTTGTATTGTATAACAAGTTTTGAATAAGATGTATCTGGTACATATTGTATCTCAGGAACTCCTTTAATAACTGTAATTATCTTAGGTTTAGAATATATAATACTATCATGTTTCACCCATACAGTGTCTATTTTGACAGTTGGTGGTACAGGCTTAATGGGTTCACCAGATGTACATCTCTGTAACAGTATTACAAGAAGTAAGACACCTATGATTAAGTATAAGTAGTTCTTTTTTATAAACATCATATTCTTGTTATATTGTAATAAATACTTGCTACATATTGTAACACAACACCCATGGCTACCATTACACCTACTGTCCATAACACCTTGTTTTTAAAAGTTTCTTGTTTTTCCAGTTTAGCTTCTAGTGTTTTTATTTTAGCTTTAAGCTCTGTTATATCAGCAACAAATCCTCCTGCTTTAGTTAATGCGTTTCCTAATATAGCGTCCACAACTTGTGTCAATTTCGTATCTATTGAAGTCATTTTCTCCTCTAGATCATATAGGCGTTGGTCCATGCTTTTTAATTCTTTTTCTATTTGTTTTTCAATTAATTTTTCCATAATGGTAAGGTGGGATTGTTATAACATATATACAATTTGAAAAGTTAATTGTATGCAAATAATAATTATGATATTTTATAACAAATATAAATCATATATTCCATATAATAAAATGGTCTGATGAGATTTCCTTCATAATATAGCATAAGCTAAATATATTTTTATATCTTTGTTTTTAAAAATCAAACCTATGTCCGATAGTTATACGTATGAACATATAAAAGCAGATAAAATGTATGTTTTATATGCAAACGCATCTTATTACAGCACTGTATGTATGGCTGTAGAGAGCATTCAACAGTTTAGCAATATACCAATCACAGTGTATATGCTAGATGATCACAGAGAGGTTCCTGGAGCTAACACTGTCTATTGGGAATGTGATGTTGACTATTCAGTCAAAGCTGATTATATAGACAGAAACAATCCTAATGTATACAAGTTATTAATTCAAAGACCTCTTGTAGTTAAGCATGCTCTTGAGAACTTTGCTGATACAATATGTTATGTAGATTCTGATTCAATTGCTACACAATACATAGATAGTATATTTGATATGTATAACACTGAATGTGGACATCCATATTTTGTAGAAGGTATATATGACTATCTACATATTAATGGAAGAGGAGGAGCTGATAGCAAAGATGATCTCTCTACAACACTAGAACATCCAGCATGTGACTTATTCAATGTAAATCAATATGTAAGAGAAAGATATAGACAAACTGGTTACTTTGTAGCTGGTAAGAACACTATATCATTTCTAGATGAGTGGTATTGGATGTGCACGCATCCTATTGTTCTTAATAATCCACAAATCTATGCTCCCTATCACGAAGAAACAATAGTAAATGTGCTATTGTGGAAATATAATATACATCAAGGTCTTCCTTATATATACACTAACACTGGTCTTGATAAGCTAGATAGGATATACAATGAAGATAACTGGGGCAAACATGTTGAGAGTTGGTTCAGGTTACCAGAGTGTAAAGAACAATTACTATTCCTACATGGAGAGAAAGATCCAGTTCAAATGTCTAAAATAATGTCTAAAATATTTAAACCAATGTCTAAACTAAAAATCCTATTCCTTGCTCCTCACCTATCTACAGGTGGTATGCCAGCATTCCTTCTTAAGAGAATACAAGCGTTGCAAACTCTGCCAAATGTATCAATTCAAGTGGTAGAATATCAATGTTACAGCAAAGATTATGTTGTACAGAGAGATGAAATTATAAAGCTTACAGGCTTATATACATTAAATGAAGATAAGATGAGAATCTTCAAGGCTGTAGATGAGTTTAAACCAGACATTATACACATAGATGAGATGTCTGAAAGACTAGATCCTAAAATGGTAAGAAGACTTTACTCTCCTGATAGGAAATATAGGATAGTTGAGACTTGCCATGATGTTTCTTTTAATCCTGCTAATAAGATATTTACACCTGATGCATACGCTTTCTGCACTCCTTATCACTTAGATACATTTGCTAATGTAGAAGGATATTATAAAGAAGTGATTGAGTTTCCTATTGATAACTATAGAGTTTCAGAAGATGATTGTTATGAAGCTAAGATAGCTCTTGGTATGAATCTTAAAATGAAACATGTTGTAAATGTTGGTTTATGGACTCCTGGAAAGAACCAAGGTGAGATGCTTGAATTAGCTAAACAAATGCCAGATGTAGGATTTCATTTTATAGGTAATCAAGCTGGTAACTTTCAAGACTATTGGGAACCACTTATGAATGATGTTCCAGATAATGTAAAGATATGGGGAGAACGAGATGATGCTAAATATTTTATAATGGCTGCTGATATAGTTATGTTTAACTCTACATGGGAATGTAATCCATTAGTATTAAGAGAAGCTATTAGTTTTGGTAAAAAAATTATTGCTAGAGATCTTCCTCAATATAAAAATATGTTTACTAGATATATTACAACTCTAGATCCTAAAAAACTAAAACGTCAAGTAGAAGATATGTTAACAGATCATACAAATTATCATATACTAACTAATAATACAACTGATGATTTTGCTAAAGATCACATGTCATTATATGAGAAAGCAATGTCCGTTATTCCAAACAAAAAGCCTGTAAATGATTATAATATCATACAAAATTTTGTTGGACAACCATTCCTTGAAATAACAGGAACCAGTGATAGTACATTTGATGTAGAGTTTCATGATGTAGAAACACAAAAGTTAGTTCATTATGATACAATAAAGTGCAATCATTGGATAAAACTTAACAGAGAATACTTTACTACATGGCAAACTATAGTGTACAAGGATGGTGTGGAAGTGTACAATAAGATAATAGATTTGACAGACAAGAGAGTGTACATTGCTTTTGATAGTTTTTCATTAGGAGATACATTAGCTTGGATACCGTACGCTCTTGAGTTTAAAAAGAAACACAATTGCCATGTGATTGTGTCAAGTTTTTGGAACAATATACTTGACACTTATACAGAGCTTGAGTTTGTGGAACCAGGATATGTATTTAACAATCTGTATGCAATGTATAAGTTAGGTTGGTTCTATAATGATAATAAAGAACCTGTTCTTCCTAATACAATTCCTTTACAAAAGACAGCTACAAACATTCTAGGTCTTGATTATATAGAAATCAAACCTAGTGTACATAACTCAGGACTTAAAGTAAATCATAAACTAGTTACAATAGCTACAAATAGTACATCAGGCTGTAAGTTCTGGCCCAGAGAAGCTTGGCAAGAAGTAATTAACTATCTACATGATCAAGAGTATACAGTGAAGAATGTATCACTAGAAAACAATCCATTTGACAACTGTGATCCATTACTTGATAAATCAGTTGAGAGTACGATAAAATGGATAGCACAAAGTGAATTCTTTATAGGTTTAAGTTCAGGTCTCAGTTGGTTGGCCTGGGGATTAGATGTACCAGTGATAATGATCAGTAATTTCACTGATAAAGATCATGAGTTTACATGTCATAGACCAATCAATACAAATGTATGCCATGGATGTTGGAATAAACCAGAATATAAGTTTGATAAATCAAATTGGAACTGGTGTCCATTGCATGAAGGCACAGAGAGACAGTTTGAATGTCAGAATAGTGTGACACCAAACATGGTAATAGAAATAATAAAAACCCTCGTATAGAGGGTTTATATTTGATTACTTAAATGAAAGAATAAATATTGTTGTTACAATAACATATATCCAAAATAATATCCAATTTTTATCTTGATTTGTCATAATTTAAAATTTAAAGGCAGCTTTGTTCTCTCCAACCAGCTAATTCCCATAGCAGCTGCCTTTATAATAATATTGTTCCTATAATTGCTCCTAGCATTGTAAATGCTATATCATTCCAATCAAAAGGTGCTTCGTGGTATTTTCCATTGTACCATTCCCATGTAAATCCTATAAAATAAGCAAATAACCCAGCAATAAATACTTGAGCAATTTTACCTATATCAAAGGAAGGATCAAATTTAATCAACAACCAAATAATTGGTGTTACTGTAATAGCCCCACCTATTAGATGCATGTACCATCTTTCTTCTATAAATTTATTCATATTTGTGATTGATTAATAATTGGTGATGTACTTATATATTCTTGATCTAACTCAAGCACTCTGTCAATTAAACCTTGTTCTGTTTCAAAATATTCAAGGAACGGTTGTCCTGTTGTTACAGTTTGACCTTCTTGAATACTACCATAATGAAATACATCTATCTCGTTATGTGCTAAATAAAAATTGTTCATATTATTTGTTTTTAAATTCCTCCTCCGTCAACTATTGTCCATCCACGACTTACTAAAATCGATCTGCCTGCACTACCACCTGCTATTGTATAATTTGCAGTACCAAAAGAAATACTTAAATTTGAATTTGATGGTCTACTACTCCAACCATTATAAATAGCATCTAAATTAGCTGCTGAAAATGTTGCAGGTGTTTTTGTTGACATAAAACTTCCAAAATTAGTACATATACTTACGTTCCAATTTCCTATGTTTTGGTCGAAAGCAGCGGCGTTACTAAACATACCATTCATACTCGTTACTTTACTAACATCCCACGACCCGATAGATTGGTTAAAGGACGCAGCGTTTGAGAATGTTGCTTGCATAAATGTCACGTTACTCACGTTCCAATTACTAATATCTCTGTTAAATAATACTGCATCTGCAAATAATCCTCCCATATTCGATACAGTACTCACGTTCCAATTACCAATATCTTCATTAAGCACGGAACACCCATTGAATGTTGTTGAAAGACTAAATATTTTACTAACATCCCAATTATTAAGTAAATTAATTTTTAATTTACTACAATATTGAAATGTTTGGACAAGTTGAGTTATATAATTTAATCTTGGTGTATCTTTAACATTTGATAAATCTAAAATACTACAACCCGCAAATTGTTGCCCATTGGCATCGCTAATTAATTCCAAACACCCAAATCTTTCTATTGTCAATATTTTAGTTTGTTCAAGCGTTAATCCGAAATACGACCATCCACGGCATACTCCAGTTATTTTTATGGTATAGTTTCTTAACGCAGTCGGGTAAGTATGTGTTCTTGCAACAGTTTCGCCTGAGTATATTTGACCGTAGGTTCTTACAAAATCTTTAATACCATCACCCCAATCAACCCAGAAATTATAAGTTCCAGTTGACATAAGTGGAAGAACAATAGTTTTTGTTGAAGTTGTTTTAATAGTAAAGATAAATGTATTTACTTCACTTATTTGTTGATGTTGTCCCATAAGTCCTCCACATAACCCATTTAATGAATTATCATATACACCATTTACTAAACCATTTTCAATACCAGTCATATATAGTTATTATTTTATGCTTGATAATCAGCACCATGAGCAGTAACCCAAGCAGATCCTGCTGCTATATTGATAATAGTAGTTAGTTTTAATTTATCACCACCTTGAAGAGGAATATATCTTTTACCAGTATTATCTAATGGTAATCCTAATATATTTACACCATCAAGATAATCAACATTAAATTTTACTGCCAATGTATTACCTGATGATAAAGGAATACTAACTAATCCCAATGGAATAACTGTTGATCCTCTTAATATATATACATATGTATTTACAATTACTGTTGAGCTTGTAACTGCTGTAAGTGAATATATTCTACCACCTAAACTACCTGCAGTATATACTACTACACCATTTGTATCAGAACCTAAAGTTCCAATTGTTGTTCCAGTTATTACCGCAACACCACTATTTGGTACGTTTGCTAATACTGGTATTTGTCCATTCGTCAATGCCATAATTTATTTATTTTTAATAATTATATAATGTTCTAAAACTTACCATAAGTAAATAATCTGAGTTTCCATCATTGTTTCCTGCTGTTCCACTAGTACCTGAAGATCCATTACTTCCATTTGTTCCAGAACTACCATTACTTCCACTTGAACCATTACTACCAGAAGTTCCTGAAGATCCACTAGTACCAGATGAACTATTAACTACACCTAATGTTGTTTGAGCAAAAGAATAATAAGTTGTTCCTTCAGTAACAAAGGTAATTGTATGTGATTGGTTTGATGTATTAGTTGCTCTAACTTTAACTAATATTCTATCTGTTGTATTTATTGAAAATCCTGCCTGAAATCCATCAGATAATATCATTGATGGATTTGGTGAATTTGATGTTACAGGTGATGGGTCAGTTGAAAATAATAAAGTTTCAACTCCTCCTGTTGTTCTTTTATAAACTTCACAGAATATATCAAAACTTGCATTATTATTTTGTTTATATGCGTGTAAGTAGAATGACCATACACCTAATGGTATTACTGAAACATTCGGATAAGTTGAAGGTGTTAAATATGATTGAATAGTTGATGTTACACCATTTGCAATAGTAGCAGTTATAGTTTGTTGAATTTCACTTGTTGGTATAGGTGAAAATTCTTTATATGGTGTTTGATTGATAGATTCATTAAAATAATAAACCTGTCCTGATGATATACCATTTACACCACTAGTACCACTTGTTCCAGACGTAGCACTAGTTCCTGACGTTCCACTAGTTCCAGAAGAACCATCATTGCCTGAAGTACCGCTTGTTCCTGAACTACCACTAGTACCAGAAGTTCCTGTAGTGCCCGATGTGCCTGAACTTCCATCACTACCACTAGTTCCTGTTGTGCCTGATGTACCAGAAGTTCCATTACTACCATTTAAACCAGTGTTACCACTTGTTCCGCTAGTACCTGATGTACCTGTAGTACCACTTGTTCCATTTATACCATTGGCTCCATTTGTTCCACTAGTCCCAGATGTACCACTGCTACCACCCAATCCATTATTTCCTGATGTACCACTTGTACCAGCAGTACCAGACGTACTACTACTTCCACTACTACCACTAGTTCCACTAGTTCCGTTAACACCTGATGAACCACTGCTTCCAGAAGTTCCTCTTGTTCCTGATGTTCCTGAGGTACCTGTTGTGCCAGAAGATCCAGAGCTTCCTGAAGATCCATCACCACCTGTTGAACCATCAAGGTTTATATCCCAATAGTCAAATGTTCCTGATCCAATAACTTGTGTAGGAGACTCAAAGTTTAATATGCCTGTTAAAGGATCATAATTAATAACAATACATTCTTGATAGTTATATGCATTGTGTGATATAACAATAGATTGTCCAGGAGTGTATGATAAGAATGTATCAACATTTAATGATCCTCCTTGTCCTAATGTAAATTCATCAGTACTAGTTGTTCTATATCTATCTCCATTTTGACCACTTGTACCTGCTGTACCACTGGTCCCACTAGTGCCACTTGTACCAGATGTTCCACTAACATTACATAGTTTTTGATTTAACTTAACTATGACAGTCTCAAGGGTATCATTAGTATTGATTCCTGAACATACTAAACTAGCTCCTTCGTAGAATACGCAGGTAGAATTTAGTATAACAGGACATGGTATAGCTTCACAAAATTGATTCATAGGTATGTTGTATAATGTGTAAAAATAATGTTTATAAACTTAACGTCAAAGTGTTATAGAAAATAGATGGTATAATATAGCGTTCCTACCTAATACCAAATTTTGATTGCATTCTGATGTCAAGATCTTTTGCAAGCTCTGGTGAAAATAAAGGTAGCAGAGCTGACATTTGATTAGTCACCTTGAAAGATTTCATCCAGTATTTAATCACTTTATTCTTTTCTTCTAGTTTTTCATCTCCTGTTGCAATTGCATAATTTTCAACTAAGAAACTACTTAATGCCTTTCTATAATTAGTTAACAATTGTACTGATGGAAATACTCCTCCTGATACTAATGTACCAATACTAGTTGGATCATAGAAATATCCAATCTCATCTCTAAGTTTATCAATTGCTTTTAATGCAAACTTGTGTTGATTTCTTACTGCTGGGTCCTCATCATCATCAGGTGCAAGTGCTTTCACTCCTAGATATAATGCAAACAATCCTGCATAGAATAAGAAATCTACAATTTGATTTTTTAAATTCTGTTTAACAAGATCAGTGAACTCAGCCTCTGTCATTTGAAACTCTTTATTAGTATCAGTTTCATAATCAGCTTTCTTTTTTTCATAGAGTTCTCTAACAAATGCCATCCCCTTATCATTTCCTTGTAATGTATTAATGATGTTTCCTACAGATCCCATTAGATCTTCAGATATCATTCTAACAAACATTCTAGTTCTTCCCCATTCATATGCATCAGAAGCAGAATTATATTTAACATTACCCATACGTACATCTACAAGTCTAGGAATCCAGTTCTTGAACACCATGAATGATTTACCATATACATTTAAGTTGATTAAACGTTTGTTCTCTTCTGTTAAGTTTCCTAATGCATCACTAGTGAACTGTTGCACCTTTCTTCTAAGTTCTATTACAGAATCAGACTTTCTTTCTACACCAGGAATTACAAACTCACCCTCAACAACTTTTCCTAATTGTAAAACACCTTTCTCTTCATTAAGAGCTTTTACATCTTCTTCAAACTTTGTAGCTCTAGCATCTCTTTCACTTTGTGTTCCTGCATAGAAGTCTCTATATTCATCAGTTGATTTTAAATACTCTCTAGTATTAATCACTTGAGCATCTAATACAATTGAATTCTTTATAAAGCTAAAGAAGTTAGTAGTCTGTACAGACTCCTCACCACTTCTCATCATAACCATAAGAAAATCTTGAACAGCCTCATCATTTAACTTATTTAGAGAAAGTTTTGTAGCAGCCTGTCTATTATAATTATCAGTGAATGGAATGAAATAATCTAAAGCAGCTAATGCTTTTTGTTTATCTTGTCCACCCATTTTATTTCCTAATAACCACATCTCTGTAGTTACAAAATCTGTCTTAGTAAAATACTTACCTGAGTTTATAAATGATTGTGTCTTACCACCAAATAAATTTGACAAAGAAGATAGAGGGTTCAATCCTAATGTCATCACTTGGAATGAATTATTTAATTGTGTAACTACTTTGTTTACAGAAACTTGTCTTCCTTCTAAGTTTTCAGGAAGTATTTTCATCCCTAACTTTTTATTAACTCTTTCACCTAACTTACCAAATGTTCCTAGCACTTGATCAAATGTATCACTTTGTATATATTGTTGTTGATAGATAATAGCTTTTACCATATCCTCAACTAGTTTAGTGTTCTCTGTGTTATCTGGATTATATTGTAGTACACCATCTTTATATTCAGTTTTACCAAAATAAGATGTTGCAATAGCTTTTTTATTTCTTTCCAATCTAACAAGAGCTCTACCCTGTGCTTCTATATCTGTTAAATATTTAAACTTAATAGCAAACTCATTGTACATTGCCATAGTTTTAAATAAATCTGTAGATACTTCTCCATTTATCTTACCTGTTAAGTATCTAGGTATAGTGTCAATTGGTTTACCTGTATTAGGGTCAATCGCTCCATATCCTGTGTCTCCTTCATCAACAGATATGTTTCTTAAGAACTGTTCTCCTATTGTAACATTCCCACCAAATATAAGTTTTTCTGTAAAACTTTTTCTAACCCATGGAAGAAACGTTCTAGCATCAGCTGCATTTATATATCCTATACTTTGGTAATATTGATTTCTTTCTTTAATATAATCATAGAACTCTTTAGCTGGAGCATTCTCTGGTTTATTTAATTCTTTCCAGTTAGCAGATTCCCAAGTTTCTCTTTTAGGAAACTTCTTTATATCATTTTCAAGTAACCATCCTACAGATTTATCTGATAGAATATTATAAAGATCACTCACTTTAGATTTCTCTCTAGCTATATCTTTATTAATTTGTTCTTCGCTACCTACTCTGTACGCAGCCTTATCATCAATTCTTTGATACTCTTCCTCTCTTTTTTCTTCAAGATATTTTCTATATGCTTCTACATCTACATTATCTTTGATCCAACTAATGTCTTTATCTTTAATCTTTTCTTTTAATGTAGAATAGAACTTAGGATCGAACTCATCGATTAATTCATTAGACTCTTTCTTCTTAAGTAAATCAAATTGATTTTTAACACTAAGTCCTTTGGCTGATGCCCACTTTTCAAAAGAACTCTTTATATCAGTTAGTCTTTTAACTTCTGTTTGAACATCCATTCCAGCTAAAGCATATGCTTTATTAGATTTTTTAAATAGCACATCTAATGCTTTCAATTGAATTGTAGCAGTGTTGCCAAACCATTTAGTTAGTCCTTTTACTATCTTCTCAGCTGTAGCAGATCCACCAACTATATTTTCAATATATTCTATATCAACATCTTTTAATTGATCCTTGTACTCTCTAGCATTATCAACTGTATCTCTAAGTTCTTCTTTTAACTTCTTATCTTCTTCAGATAATTCACCTTGAAATAAGAATTTTAATTCTGTATCTAGATTTATATAAGAATCTAAAGCTTGCTGTATAACTTCTAATGTATTTGAGAATTCACTAATTTCAGGCTCAGTAAATTTAGATTTATCCTGACCCTTGAATTTAGTATTATATATATCTATAGTAGCTTCAATTTGTTTGTTTAATATTTTTGCTTGATATAACAATGGAGCAATGTTTTGTTTCATTTGCAATTGTCTAATAGCAGAAAACAAAGCATTCAATTGCTCAGCTTTATTTATTTTTTCTGAAGGAAGAGCTTTCTCTGCAGAAAGTTTTTTATAGATACCATTTAGTTTTTCTAATAAGCCATCAATCTTTTTGTTTCCAGTTTTTTCAGCTTCAAGACCTACAGGAATTAAATAATCCTCTTGTATATTTTTAACATTTACATCACCAATCTTAATACTTAGCAATTGAGGCATTGCTCCTGTTTTTCTATTAGCCTCTGAGTAAACAGCTTTGATAGGAATCATCCTTGTTTGTTCAAAGTTTTCATTCTTAACATTGTATACACGACTAATCATGTATTTATATTGTTCCATCTGAATGTTCCATGCATTGATTTTATACCAAGGGATGTCTTCATACTTATTTGTATTAAGATCCATGAACTTCCAGTCAAGAATGTTCACCTTTCCTTCTGGTGTAATAGCTAAGAAATCCACAGTACCAGCAAGATCTCTTTTAGCATCATACAATGTAGCTTCAGACATGAATATAGTTCCTTTAGGGAATGTAGCAAGTCTATCTTGAAGATTCTTCTTCAATATATCATACATAGTCCTATCATTAGGATTTAATTGAGAAACATATCCATCATCATTTAATATTTCATCTCTTAATTTTCCATTCTCATCAACAAATATTTCAAACGCATGTTCAAGATCAGCATGTCCTGCTGTACCTTTAGTTGCTTTAAGATCATTTACTGTATTAGTGAACTCATCATTAGTTAACGATCCTTCTCCAAGTCTTCTTTTATACCACTTAGCTACAATATCAGACACTCTCTCACCAATCTTTTTACCATCTATAGAATAACCATCATCTTCTTTCTTTATCTTACTAGCTATTTCTTTTATTGAATTATAAATTTGTTCTTGTTTAGTTTGTTCTGTCTTTTGTAAGTATACACCTCCATCTACTATATCTTCAGCTGTACCAATACTCTTGCCAGAAAGTATATCCATAGAAGCTTTATCAAATCCACTTGTAGTGAATAAGTTTGTCAAGTAGTCAACTATTTTAGACCACCAAGTTTCAACTTTAGCTATTTTCTCTGGATGCTCACTGATGCCCTCAGATTGATTAATTATCACTTCAGCTAACACTTTACCAATAGCTTCTTTCTTTAACTTACGGATGTCTGGTTTGCCTTCTGGAGTTTGATATTTAGGATCATCTGAGTAATCTCTCAACACTTCATTATAAATAGTGTAATCAGTAATTTCTTTAAGAAATTGATTAAATAGTTTAGGATTTTTCTGTTCAATTATCTCAATAGCAAAGTGCATAGCTTCTTCAGGAAGAGCTTGTGCTTCTTTACCCTCTACCACTTGTATAAGCTTTTGCATCATAAATGCAGCACCATTAGCATCTTGTCTTACACCATCAATAACAATGTCTTTTACATTCTTTATATCTACACCAATACGTTTAATGAAATCTTTTAATGCAGCAATAGTTTTTGAAGAAGCAGATGTTGGTATAGGTCCTTCTTTCTTTTGTAACATTATAGGTTGTTGTTCTCTCTCAGGAACAATGTTTATTTCATTCCATGTATTACCATACTCATCAGTAACTTGTTTTACATTCTCTTTACCATATTGTTTGTTAAGAACATTCTTTACAGTGTTTTCATAGAAGTTTTCAATAGGTTTAAGTTTTCCTATACCATTATCTTTATAATTTTTAATTTTAGCTTCTACTTGATTTATTTTTGTATCAGTTGAAACTATACTTCCTTCTACATTTGTAATTTCTCTTTCTAAAGAATCTTTTGTAAGATTATATTCATAAAGTTCTTCTTCTTTTAATTTTCTAAAAGACTCTAATTTAGCAAGGGCTGTTTTTTCTATTTCTAAATCAGATTTAAAATTTTCTAAATCTTGATTCATTGTTTGTAATTGATTAGCTAATGTTTCATGACCTTCTACTTTAGCAGCAGTTTCTCCAGAAGGAAATAACACTTTCTCATATCCTTTCTTAGCACTGTCTTGTATAATAGATTTAACAAAGAATGTTACCCAGTTAGATCCTTGGTTTAATAGTTGTAAGAATTGATTTTTTGATTGAGGAATATTTTGTTTTTCATATTCTTTTTTAGCAATTTCCATTTCTTTATTAGAAATTCTCATGCCATTTTTATAATACACAGTAGTTGGTTCGGTTTGATTTTCTTCTTCATAATATATATCTTCTACAACTGCATCATACGCATAATCATTTAGTTCAAAACTATATTCTTCATTTTCAAACAGAGCTGCTGTAATAACACTATTAGTAGGAATACCAGTTAAATTTTTTCTATCTCTACCTTTCTGAAAAAGATCAGATTGTACTTCTAGTATTCTACGAGTTTTAGTTGCTTTATTTGTAGGTACTATTATTTTACCATTAACTTTTTTAGCTGTCCATAAATCTATATCATCTTCAACATTTTCAGGAGAAGTTACTACTGCTTGTTCATCACTTCTAAACCAACCTATACCTTGGTCTGTAGCAAACTGAGCATGTCCTTTTATACTTGGTGTAATAGCTGGTGTAGCTATTTCATTCTCTGTATAATTAGTTCCTCCTGGAACTGTTAGGTTAGAATAATAATCAGCATTTTTATCTAAAAAAGTTTTACTATCTTTTATCCATTGATCATAAGCTTCTTTAGTAATTTCATTACTTTCTCCAACATCAGGATCAGACATATAATATTTTCCATCTCTTTTAAAAGCACTAACTCCTCCACTTTCTTCATAAGAAGTTAATGTGTCTTTAGTTTTAGCAGTGTTAATCTCAATAGCAAAACTATAATTAGCAAGAAGAGAAGAAATAAGTTCTCCTCTATCTTGTGTATTAAATGACTTGAGAATTTCTAACTGATCTTTAGGAACACCAAGATCAGCTTGCATTTTCTTCCAGAAGAAATCACCAGAGATTTTGTTTTTAGCTACAGCACCAAAGAACTGATCAGCTTTAGGAGATTGTAAAATATTTGTAGCTTTTAAACCAGTCTTTACAATTTCTATTTTACTTTCTGATTCAGGAACACGAGTGTTATATTTATCCCATAGGTAATAAGCTACATCTTCTCCTCTAGATGCTACTAGTAATTTCCATTCTTCTAAATTCTTATTTGGACAATTTGCCATAACTTAACATATTGATTTTAAAATTTTACCTATTTCTTTTGGATTATATCCTAATGCTTCTAGCATATTACTATTGATATCAGACTTGTTATATTCTTTACCATCTTTCAATGTTATTGTATTATCATCTTCTGTCTGTAAAGATACATCTTCTTTTGTTAATCCAGCACCATAATAATTAATAATATCAGCATTAGGGATCTCTAAACTAATTTTCATTGAACCATTGTCAATTGCTGATGGTTTGAAATATTCATAGTTCTCTGTAGCTCTATCACCATCTCCATATAGATTGATAAGTTTATATACATGATGACCTATTATTTTATTTTTAATTTTATTGTATACAATCAATGGTTGACCAAAATCATTTTTAACTTTTGCATATCCAAAATAATCTTTTAATGAATAATCACCTTTGGCTTTTCGTCTAGCATAATCAGCTGAGTTAACTTCTCTACCATTAACCATATCTATACCACCTACAACTCTTGGAATTTTAACATAATCATGTTTTAAATCCATAAAGTTATATTTCTCACTAAGAAAAAGAATTTTTCTATCCTCAGATTTTATACCAAGACCTTCTGCTGCTGGAAATGAATAAGAAAAGTATTTATATAAATCTCCTTCTGGTGTATGTATAGGTTCTTCTGTAAATGATTGAAAGAATTTAATATTTTCTATAACAGGAAAAACATCAGAATTTCTAAAATTGTTTCTTTGATACCATCCTTCAGTAAACTTGTCAAGATTTTGATTAGCTACAAGTCCAGAAATAATTGGTTCAACTATAGCACTATAATCTTCTATAGGAATAATCTCTCTAATAGATAATGGAGAAGCATAAGTTCCTTGTAATATAGATAGTTCTACAATATCTTTATATAATTGATTTGTTGCAGGAGTATCTCTAAGTTCTCTCATCATTCCTGTATACATATTCTTATCCATAGCATTCTCAGGTCTCGTTTTTAATCTAATAGTTTTTACACCATCAGGTCTTTCTCCTGTATCAGCCTGTAATTCTTTAAGAATTTGTAAACTTGGATTAGTCTTTTTAGCTATCTCCATTCTAACTGCTACAGAAGTGTTGTCATCTATAAGCAATTCTTTTATTCTATCACTATATTTAGTATCATTCTGTACAACATAGTCAATAAATGCAGCTTTAATTTCTACTGCTATCTTTTCAAACTTATCATTAGCTAAATACTCATTATCACCAAAACTTTTAAGAACAGTGTTAGTTATTTCTTTAAACTCAAGTTGATCAAGTTTAAGAACAGCTCCCATTGCTTCAGTAGATTTATCTAAGAATTTAGATTGTGGGCCAATGAATGTAGAGTTCAATATATTATCAACAGAACTTATTATATTTGTATCTAATGCAGTTTGTGTTCTCCATTGTTTCTTAGAAAGTGTTTCAGCACTTCTTAGCTTAGTGGTATCATAGTTTGTAGCTTGTGTGAATTTAAAATTAAACTCAGCCATCTTAGCATATTTCAAGAACTCGTCAAGTATACGTAATTGATTAGCATTTTGTTTTGCATTAAAAATAGTTCCTGTGTAATAATCTTTTATGTTACCTTCTAGGTTAGTTACATCTAATTCTGTATTCTTAAACATGTCTCCTGTAGTGATGAATTTATCTTTCATAACTACAATATTTTTTTGACTAAACAAACTCTTAGCACTTATGCTGTTTAGATATTTTAAATACTCAGAAATAATAGGTTGATTTAAAAACATGGCTGCTTGTTCACCAGTTCCAATATTCTCAAGGAACATAAATGTACGAATCACAAGATCTGATTGTATAATCTTTGTTATATAATCATCTTTAGCTACATCCACAAAAGATGTTGCATACCCAGATAGTCTATTAGATATAAGTTCATTAGAATCTTTTACAGTGGTTACGGATAAAGAAACTTTTTCTATTCCACCAATTAACACTGTATTATGTTTTAATGCAATAGTTCCATCTCCTAAGAATTTTCTATCTTGTTCAGATAAGTCATAGAACTTATTAGTATCAATATACACTTCACTCTTTTGTTTTAATGAAAGATTTGTAATATTAACAGCAGCAATACCTACCCACCTCTTAGCAGTAACAAATGAGTTTCTAAGTGTAGTCATATAGTTTCTATTAAGTATTCTATTCTTAATAGTTGTCTCATCATACCCTCTTAACTCATCCAGTTTAGTTGACAATGATTTAAGTCCAGCATCATCAATAGGTGATATAAGTCTATCAAAGTTTTCAGGAAGTGTAACAAGTTTCTCAAGAGAATCATAGTACTCATTTTCTAAAGATTTTTTATACATTTCACCAATAACAGTTTCTTTAATACCTTGCTTAGCTAAATCTGAAAGAAATTCTGATGTTATATCATCTTTATCAAATACTGAACCTTCTGTATAAGAATATAATAAAGCATTTAATTCTGGAGTGGTCTTTGAAGATTCTAAAAATCTTTCAAGTTCACGTTGTTGTTGTTTAGTAAGAAGTAATCCTTTATCAAATAGTTCACCATAGTACTCTTTAGTAGCTTCTTCTGATCCCATGTATTTGATTAGTCTAACATCTCCATTCTTATCTAAGTAAGTAGATTTAAGGTACATGTTTAACTTATCTATATCAAAATCCGATCCTGCTTTAGTAGTGATTTCTGAAGGAACAACAACAGTTGATCCCATGTATTGTGGAAGGAAACCTTTCACTCTAACTGCTTCTACAGAGGATAGAGCTTGTGTAGGAATACGGAAACCAATACCTTGTAACAAAGCTTTACCATCAGGTGTATTGTTTAGGTATTCTATTAGTTCTTCATCTGTTTTATTAGCATGCTGACCAAGTTTACCTTTTAACCAATGAGGAAGTAATATTTCACAATAAGGATCTGTTTTAGTGTAAAACTTAAGTGTATCATCAGTTAACATTACGTTTTTCTTATCTGCATCAGAAAGAGTATTATAAGCTTGTTTAGATATTTTCTTCCAACCTTCTGCTGTTTTAATAGCAAGACTTCTTCCTTTAGTTGCTTGCTCAAACATTGTTGCAGGAACCTGCACATGAGCACCACCATTCATCTTAGGAGAAATGATAGATTTATCAATTAATGAGTAAAGAACATTTCTTATCTCAATATAAGAAGGAGATGCTTCAAATGGAATTAAGAATTGATTAGTCTCTTTATCAAGCTGTAATGTATCTATTGTATTATCAGAAGCTTCTCTTCTTAACAATTCACGCATAAGAGTTTCAGATACAGCTTTACCATTTTTAAGTGTAAATCCGTTCCCATTATCTACAACACCAAGTCTAGTTAATAGAGTGTTATATCCATGTTGATGTAAATCATTTAAGATTCTTACATTACGATTGTATTCATTTCTAATAGCTTCTTGTCTTTCAGGTGTAGCTCCAATAGTGTTTCCATTATCAAATAAATCCATACTTGATAACTTAGTAAGCTGGGATCCTCTTGTTTGTTCTTTAGTTCCTTCTGTTGCAGTTTCTACTTGGATACCATAAGCTTTCCAAGGTACTTGAATATTATTATTAAATGCATTATCATTAAATGAACCATCTTGATTGTATAATGAATGTAGCTCTTCAGCTCCAACCTTTCTACCAGATTCAACAATAGCATATCCTATACCAGCTTCAAACATATTAGTGTAAAGTTTCTCCAGTGTAGTACCTTTTACCATACTGTAGTATACAGGCATTTGTGAAAACTTATCTAGCACAAGATCTAAATTGTTTTTACCATATTTATTACCAGACACAATAGGTTTTAATACTTCTATTACATGTTTAGGCTCTTTAGTTTTAACTAAAGCAGCATCATGTCTTTTAAGGTTATCACTAGTGTATGTATATCCTGGATAGTTTTGTCTTGTATAAGCCATTTGCCATTGGTGCCAAGCTTCAGCTTCTTCACTCCATTGACCATTCTTAAGTTTAATCTCTCTATATGTACCATCCATTAACCAAGACATTGCATCAGCTTCATTTGTTTTACTATAAGCAGAAATAGCATTACTAAGACTTCCTGCAGTAGTTATATCTTTAAATGTTACAGTGTTAGTATAAGCTTTGAATTGTTGGTATCCAGGATCTGTAGGTTTTAAATTGATCTCACCAATCTTATTTAAGTTTTGATTCAAGAATGTATTAAATTCAGGAGTATCAAATGTAGTTCTTCTAGGAGATAAGAAAGATTTGATACGTTTGGTTTCATCTAAAGATCCATCTTTCTTAATAGCAAACTGATAAGGATCTCCAAATAAAACTTTGTGGTATTCAATATTATTGATAATGTAATTAACATTAGCAAATGTCAATATATCATTTACTGTTTGATCAGAAAGAGCTAACTTATTAAATGATTCATCTTTTGCAAATGCATCAATTAACCCACTATAAGCGTATACACCCTCTTTAAGTAATCTAATTTGTTTACTTTCTTCAAGTATTGCTCTTGTTTCAACAACAGTTGAATCTATGTATTCTTTTATAGAATTATTAATATCTTCTGCATTCTCACTAATGTAAGTTTCAAATGATTCCATAGTAGCATTATCAGATATAAGTTCATTTATATCAGCTAGTGCTTTTTCAGAAAGTATATCTTTGAAGAATCTTAACTCCTTAGCTTTATCTGTAATATTTCGTAATTGTTTTCTATTATCAGCATCTAAAGCTAAGTTAATGTCATCCATTAAATATCCTTTGAATATCTTATTGATTTTACTCCAAGCTCTTCCACCCTCAATCTCTTTTAGTTTTATAGTGTTACCAAGATTCATCATCCACTCAGTAGAACCATCTGCAGGAATTAATACATAATAGTTACCATCAAGGTTTTGATTTATTTCTTGTGTAAACCTTTCTCCTAAAGTTAATTTAGTTGTAGCTATACCTTTGTTATCATCAATAAGTTTAGTTCCTTGTATGTAAGAAACTTTCATCTCTTTGATTCTCTTACCTTCTGCATCAAAGAATAATCCACCTTTCTTCAAGACTTGACTTCCTTTAGAATAAACATCTCTTAGTTCAGGTCTTTTCTCTAATAACTCATCAAGTGTGTTAGCTTCATTGAATTCATTTTCAAATAATGAAGGAACATTGTTCTCAGCAAAGGCACCTATCTTTTGTCCTTCCACTCCTGAGTATGTACTCTCTTGATTAGGATTGGTTACTTTGTTGTATAGTTCTGCTAACTTAGTAAACTGACCACCAATATTACCAAGAGTCTTTCCTGATACAGTCATTATATTTTTCTCAGCACCTAGATATTTTTTAATAGCACTTACTGCTTTTTCAAATGAAACTTGTTCAAGATCTTTTAATTTATTATAAACTTCCAATGGAAAGTCAATACCTATCTCTTCTAAGAACTTAACTCTATCTTGTGGAAAATTAGTTGGTAGATTTTGTATTCTTTCTGTATCAACTTGATATGTTTTATTAACTTTATCATAACTAATTAATGATGCATCTGATGATGATAACAGTTTAATGTTCTCCATCCAACCATTTTGAGTTTGTTTAATTGCTGTATATAAATTAGCAGGAGCTACATAAGTTTCTGTCCCTTCTTTATATTGAATTAATGCATCAGGTTTTTGTTTAGTAAATGTTTGTGTAAACTGAATAAAGTATCTCCAGTCAGTTGCATCAAAGTCACTGAATGGAACACTTCTATTAGATAACTTACCACCTACACGTTGAAACAATCTAACATAGTTAGGATCATCTTTAGCCAAGTCACTAAGTTTATCTACCATCTTTGTAACAGATGTAGTGTTTGAAAGTTTATCCAACACTGTAGCAAATGCTCTAGTGAAGTTTAAAAGTTTAAATCCTACTACACTAGATACTTTAGGAGCAGGTAGTTTAAATGAAAGAGAATTCTCTTGATTAGTTGCTTGTACTTCTAATAATGTAGCTAATGAGAACTTAATAGCTCCTGTAGAATTCTTTTTCCAATCTGTTGAGAAAGGTTCTGGAGCATAATCATTTTTATTTGCTTCTTCATCATTAATGCTAACTTTATCTTCTTCATTAAAACTTATACCTAATGTACGTAATGAAAGTGTTGTTTTTTCTTTAAGTTCATCCCATGCAACATCTCCTAACAATTCCATTTTACTGAAACCATTAGCGTAATACTCATTACTGTATTGTGCTTTTATTTTACTATACATAGAACCACTAGTGATTCCATCAGGAGAAAACAATAAACCTTTCTCTCCTTCACTATATAATATACCTGCAGCTCTAGCTGTCATATCTTGAACAAACTCTCTTGTTTGTTGTTCAGTTAATCCTTCTACAGCTCTATATTCAGCAGCTTCATTAAATACAGTGGGTGATAATGTTCTTTCTTTAAACTTACCTGTATCAATTGCTCTGAACAAATCTTCTTTCAATGAAGGATTGGTTACAAATGATTTAAAGAAGTTTAGTATTCTAGAAAATAAATTACGTATAGCTTCTCCTAATGATCTAGCTGGAAGCTTTCCTTTTCTAAAATCAGCAAAGTCATCTGCTATTCTTTCTTTAGCTTGAAGATCTGTAGCATCTGCATAGTTTATCTTTTTACCAGATTGTCTATCTGTAAATACACCTTGATTAGATTTAAACTCATCAAGCAATTCTTGTTGTTCTTCAGGAGATAACATTCCTTTATATATACCTTCAAAGATCTCGTGATACTCTGTACCTCTTAATCCACCTCTTACAAATTTAGCTACACCATCTTCAAATGCACCCCAAGCTTTCTCACCATTATGCATAGTGATAAGAGTATCCACCACTTCATAAGGAATAGTTGGAACATTTTCTGCATGCCATGCTTTGAATAATTGAAGCTCAGCATCAGTCATTCTTTCATTACCATCCGCACCAACAGCTCTGTATCCAGGAAGATTAGCAGGTCCTCCACTAAATCTATCTGCACCTGTAGGTATTTCTTTTTTCTCTTCTTCAACAACAGGAGCTTCTTCAACAACTGTTTCTTCTACTACAGGAGCCTCTTCAGGAGCCACAGCTGCATCTTTTTTATTCTGTAAATCACTAGCAATAGTGTTTCCTAAATAATCAAATACATATTCCTCATCAGTTTTTAAAAGATCGAACTCTTGCTCATTCTCTAATGCAATAGTTTTAAGTGCAGGAATAATAACTTCATCAACAACTTTTTTACCATCAGCAGTTTTGTTTGTTGCTATAGCTTTTGTTGTCTCATTACTTTCTATTTGCACAGACACTTTACCATTCTCATCTATTTCTGCTGTAAAGATTACAGGACGATCTCCAGATAATTTATATGTATTTGGTGTATCGTTACCAATAGTATATTCTCCTATCTTCTCAACACCAGGTGCTGATGGTTCAGCAGCTTTAGCTTCAACTGTAGGAGTAGAAATAAACAATCCCATACTCTCTATTGTAGCATATCTTTGTTTGAATGAATAAGGAATGTCTGCAGTTGGTGCAGCTACAGATGTTGTTAATGGTGTACTATCTATTGATCTTGCAGATCCATCAGGATTCTTATCTGATAGTAAATATGTTTGATAGTTCTTCCATTCAATTGGTTCTTTGTTTAAGTCTCCATTCTTATCTAATGTATATTCCAAGAACTCCTCATCAAACTTTTTAGTAAGTGTAGTATTATTAATTGCATTGAAAGCCTCTTTCAAGTTATCAACTATCTCTTTTTCATTATTTGCTATTTCAGACATAGAGTATTCTTTTCCTCCTATCTGAATAGTCATTGCGGTTGTATTAATGTTTATTTGATTGTTAGTCTTTGTTTGACCAACTCTCCAATATAAAACATTCTGTAAGTAATCACTGTAGTCTCTGTTAAGTCTGATAGGAGCTCCTGATTCAGATTGAGCAAGAGTATCTGCAGCAAAAGCTTTTACCACTTGAAATATAGTGGATGCTTCTTTAGTATTAAACTTCTTGTTGTTTAAGAATTGTAATGTAGAACCATATTGTAACACAGGTGTACCATCAGGAAACTTTATACTTTGTCCATTATGGAATATACTTCCTGTTGTTGGTATAACAATTAGATTCTCTTGGGAGCCTATCTTATCTTTACCAATAAGAATACCTCCTACATGATTTCTTTCTTTAGTACCATCTGGATTAGTGTTCTCTTTTGGAATACCTCTAGATACAGTGAATTCAAAAGGTGCAGGCATTTGATCCTGATTAGCAATTAAGTCTTCTCTGAACTTAATATATTCTTTTTTATATGCTTCAAATAATTCTTGTTGCTTTCCTCTGAAACGTGGGTTACCTTTACTATCAGTAGTCTTGGTAGTACGCATTGTTTGGAAGATAACTTTCTTCATATCTTCCTCACTCAATTGCTTACCAACTTCTCCTAGTTGTGTACCAGTCTTATCAATAAAATAAGATTTACCACCCTCTTGTACAATAAACACTTGACCTATGAATCCATTCTCAACATCTAATATGTTAGACATATCATAACTACCATATGATAACTTAGCAAGTCCTTCTAGTCCTACTAATTTTTCTTGACCTGGAGTCACAAGAATAGCTCTCATGCTACCTTTGTTAGGTAATAAGTCTATGTTATTCAAGAACTCTCTTGAGTTTTTTACATGTTGTGCAGATAATGTAGGATCATTATAATCTTCTGATTCAGTTGTACCTGATTGAAAAAATATATTAGCATCAACAATAGCACCTGCTTCATCCATAGGAGTGAAAGAAGTATCTGTAGTAATAACCACTGTACCAGAATTGTTTTCTATATCAGCCTGTTCTTTAGTTAACTGTTCTTTATTCTTTAATAGTTTCTCTTGATCTGTTTCAAGTTTCTTATAACCACTTAATCTTTTAGAATCAATATTCAATATATCACCATTCACATCTTCCACCTTAACTGTACCATCTTCGTTCAAAGCTAACACCTTCACTTTAGATAGGTTAGTGCTCTCATCAGTTAGATCTTTTGCCTCTTCAGCAGCTTCTTCTTTAGTTTTATGAAATGATACAGTGCCATCAGGACTTGTTACTTGATATCTATCATCAGCAAGTTTCTTGATGGATGCTTTCTTTGTAGCTTTTATTTCATACTCTCTATCAACTTGTAATGGTTCTTTTACTTTCTCTTTGTTCACAAATGTAAAAGAAGTTTCTGCTTTTTCTAAATCTTCTAAAGGAACTTCTTCTTTAGCAATATCTTCTGCTTGTTTGAAATATTTATTAAACCCTTTTTCTGTAGCTAGGTTATCAAATATTTCTGAAGAATTCTTTTTAAGATTGTTTAACCTATTGATATCTGCACCATAGTTAAATAATTCTGTTGCATTTTCAAAACCTACAACATCATCTTTCTTACCATCTTGATTGTTCAATTCAAAGTTCAATATTGAATTGAATGTTTTTAAATCTAGATTACCATTGTTTAAAGCTAGGTTAATCTTTTCAGAACTTGTACGTAAAGCTTTTACTTGCTCTCTTATAGCTTTTCTATCAGCAGTGGTAGTATTCTCATTAATAGTTCCATTTAATATATTAGCTTGTTCTTCATAAGATCTAGATAGTTCAGTTAATGAATCCTTATCTGTAACTTTAGCTAGTATGTCATTATTAACAAGTGGATTGGATGCAATCACTTTTTCTTCTATAGATTCAAGTCTATCATTTACATCATCTTTAACTGTTCCATAGTATGTAAGATCTTTTTTCCAATTTTCAAATGTAGCATGATTAAAAGATTCAGTAGCTTCTTCTTCATTCTTTGGATCTACATTGTATGCAAATGGATTTTTGAATGTACCATCAATAGCTTCTGTAGTTGATTTAATATAATTAGCTTTTTCAATCAAAGAATCTACATATCCAGCAACTGTATTTTGATTAGATGCATTGAAGTCCATACCAAAAGACTTTTCAAAATCTTCTTTGTTAAGATCTTTCAACATATTTAATTGTTCAATTGTTACATCATGCATTCCTGATGGAATACGAGATTGTACATAATTGAAAAACATATCATGCTTTAAGTTTTTATATTTAAATATATTTCCACTATCAGCTGCAGCTTGCATTTCTTTTGCAATAGCCATAGAGCTTAATGTATTATCATATTTATCAGAAAGAATACCAGTTAATCCATATCTATTAAGTGCATTAATAGAAGAGTCTAAACGTTTGTCTGCACCATTTCCTTTTTTATAATCATAGAATTGTTGAGCACTACCTGTTAACATTGCAGTGATACCTCCAACAATCATATTGTTAACACCTTCAGTAGTATTGAACTGTTCAGATAATCCATAAGTAGTAGAACTAGTAATCTCATTTAAGTCATCCCAGTTCTTTTTATTATTTGGATTGCTAAGGTTTTTATATTTTCTTGTATAGTAATCATATGTTCCTCTTTCAGCAGCAAACTGTCCACCTTCTTCATATACACCTTCAGATAATACATTAGCTAGCTTAGGTTTAACAGAGTCCCATATTCTACCACCAAGACCAGTTGCAGCTTTCTTTTCAAATACATCAATGCTTCCTTCTTTAAGACCTATTTTACCAGCAGTTCCAAGTTCTTTTGCAAGAGTTCCTGTAATACCTTTTTGTGCTGTAGTGAATGATTTAAATAAATTTCCAAACTGCACAGCATTTGATACAGTTAGTAATGCCATGTTAATACCAAATCTAGTATTCATTGCATTAGTAGCATAGTTTTCTATTTCAGCTAAAGCATCACCGCTAGGTTCTTCATTATAATTTTGTATTTTATATTCTTTTATAAGCTCTTCTTTGACATGTCTGTATCCATCTCTAGATTCAACACCTGCTTCTGTTTGTGCAGCTCCCCAAGTAATAACACCATATCTTGCACCATTCAAAACTTTAGTAGACTGTGCTAAGTTTCCTAACTTTTCAATTTTTAAAAGTTGTTGTTCTGTTTTACCTAAGCCTTTTGCTAAGTCTAAAACAGTGTCAATTTTATTAGTTCCTCCTGCAAGTTTATTAAGCCATAGAGCAGCTTTACCAATTTGATTAGCTACTAATGGAACTTCTCCTATTCCTCCTGTAATTGCACCTATTGCAACATCTTGTAAAGCTGCTCCAGCAATTGCACCAGCTGTAAATCCTAAGTTTTTAAGAACTGATTCTCCCCAGAAGTTTGCAGATCCTGGAGCAAATGGAATCATTGCTAAATATGGATGAGCTTTTTCTTCCCTTGTCATATAATTAGGAATGGCATCTTCCATATTCTTCATCCAACTATCTATACTACCTTCGTATCCATTTGGATCTCCAGAAAGTTTAGAGATATTACCACTTTTTATAGCAGACACTGTGTTAGGAATATCAGTAAGAGATTGTGCAAATGTACCTGCTGCAGTTATTCCTGTTTTAACAAGACTGCGTCCAAGTTTACTGTACCAAGATTGTTGTAATCCATATATGTTCTCAAGATCTACATCTCTTTGAAACATTGGATAACGTTTATTTGATAATAATTCACCTTTAGAAACTAACTCAATAGGAGAATCCCAACCAGTAGAGCCTCTTACACCTCTACTCATTTCTGATATCTCATCTACAGTGAGTCCTCTTTTAGCTGGAACTTGATTATAACTTTCAAATCCACCCATGTTAGGATTAGTATCAACTTCTGGTAAAACAATTGACCTAAGATCCACCTTAGGTTTCTCATAGTTTCTATTAGAAGTATTATCTATAAGTTCATTATCAAAAATTGGCATAATTTTTATTTATTTTTTGTTAAAAAAGAATCAATAGTAGTATCCCCTATATTATTTATAGTCTCTTGTATTCCTGCTAATGATACATAGTTTTGATTCATATATCCTTTAACCCACGTATTGCTACCTTTTGGTTGTACATACATTTTTAATGTAAACTCATCTAGATTACTACCATCATTATCAGGGCTACCTTCTATATCAAATCTAACTCTTGGTGCTACCTGAGAATTACTTAATAATGGTAAGTCAAAACCACTAAACATAGAGTTAACTGCACCACCTTCTCCACTACCAGTAAATAAATTTGTAGTACGATTAGGAGAACTTTGAATTGCATATTTTGCAGCATTCAAAGGATTAACTTTTGCTATTTCTGGAAAATGTCTATTCACCTTACTAGCACTAACATGTAAAACTTGTCTACCCTCAGCACCTTCAATAATCATATCTGCAGAGCCATCAAACTTCTTAACCATTGAATATAAAGTTCCAGAAGTCTTTAACATTTTTTTAATAGTTTCTACTGAAGCATCCTCTAATTTATCAGAATCAAACTCTCCTAATAATTTTTGATTAACTAATTCATTTCCAATAAATCCTGCAATTCTATCTCGTGTTCCTTTAACTCCTGTATTAAAAGTACCAACTTGTGTTTGTCTCTCAGGATCATTTTTAGCTAGGAAGTCAGATTGAATTGTTAGTTTTTTATTATTTATTTCAGAAGCAACAGGTGTCACTCTTGATTTTATTTTATTAGTCTGGTCAAGTATTATTCTGTCTGAATATGATAAAGGTTCAGAATGTAAAGAACCTTTTTGTATAAGTTCTTGTTGTTTAATATATGCATTTGCAATATTCTGATATTTAGTTCCTTTGAAATTATTCATTGCTGCTTGTTTGTCAAAACTTATAACTGGTTTTCCACCACCAGATTGTGGTACAAGTTTATGAAATTTTTGCAATGCATTATTTACATCAAATAATTCTTTTGCAGAATATAATTCTCTTCCATTCTTATCAACAATACCTTTTTGAGACTTTATTAAACCTTGAAGATCTGCATCAAGTCCTTGTGTTAATTTGTTTGTAGTATTATATAGTTTTTGTTTTAACGCAACTTTTATTTGTAGTTCTCTCCTAGATTCTAAATACTTTCTTAATCCAGGATTATTAGTAACATCAGAAATTGAACCAGGATTCTTTAAATATTTATCAGTTAACTTTGTTAAGTAATCTTCCTTTTGTTTATTTGACATTTTATCACCTCCTGGTATAGTAGAAAATGCACTTAGATTTAATCTGTCTAATTCTCCTTCAATAATAATTCTACCAGAAGAATCTCTTTTTCCTATTAGTAGATTTATTTCCCCTCCTAATTTTGATAGTGATGGCACATCTACATTTGTAGATATTGCTCCTGGATCAATTGCTCCAAAAGTATCTCTTTGTTTTTTTGCTGTTTCTTCCTTAGCTTTTGCATCTTGTTCATATTGCCAATGAGCATTGTCTCTAGCAAAATCTCTTTCCCAATTACTTTGTCCTCTAGCAGCATTACTATATGCTAAGTTTAGTTGTAATCTTCTATCATTAGCTTGTTCGTACGGATTAGTTTTTAACTCAAGCTTCTTATCATCATAAGCTAAGTCAGCTGCAAGATTAGTTAATGTCTTCTGTGTATATAATTTTTCTTTATACCCTTCAAAATCTGTAATGCTTTCTAAATCTAAAATCTCTTTGTCTCTAGCTTTTTCTAAACTACCATCAGCAAGTTTTGCATTAGCATCATCTATGTCAGCTTGATATTGAGCTCTTTGAGCAGGAGTAAGTTTGTTGTTGGTCTGTAGTTCTAGAGCCATTTCAGTAACTCCATTAGTTACAATTGATTTAGTTTTATTATAGTTTGATACCACATCTTGTTTAAATGTATCTACATCTTTACCTTTATAATGATACCATCCATCAATCTTTAATTGTTCTATATCATCAGGAGTGAGTGTGTCATAGAAAGTATTTAATATCTTCTGTGCAGATTTTGCTTTTGATCCAACACTTAACATTGCTGCATCTTGTTTAGGTGAACCTTTTGAAGAATCAGTAGTAGCCACTTCTTTACCACTTGCATCTTTATAAAAATAAAGAGTGTTGCCAGAGGTATCTCTTTGAAATGGATTATCATATGATGTATCTGATTCATGTATTTTATCAGCTACGTCTCTAAGTTTTTTATCTATGTTAGTATACTGAGTGTATCTATCATTATAAGATTGCTTTATGTCTTTCTTATTGATGTATTGATTTACACCATCTTCAAACTTAGCTCTGTTCTGTATAGATGATTTACCTGCTGCTTCAGCTTCTTCTAATATCTTTTGTTCTTTTCTTATTCTTGATGTAGAACTTACAGCATTGATTACATTCTCATCTTTAGTAATTTGCTTAGCCATACCAGAAACAGAGTTGACCAACTGGAAATTAGAAAAATCCCCAGCAGCCACTAATTTTAAGTTATTACCTAATGAGTTAAGTTTAGATTGTAAGTATTTTTTATCTACCTCTGAAACAACATCAAGTCCTGCAACATTATCAATACTTGTCTGTATCTTTTGTACTCCCTCTTCATACTGTTGCTGTTTAGCCATACCAACCTTTACCATTGCTTCCACTGGTAACTGTTGAACATAAGGATTGAAAGTTGGTATTTTATCTGCCCATGAAGCCATAGTCTGTTATTTTAATACATATAAATATGTAGATTAGCAAATTTAATTTAAATTATTATACTATCAAAATTTAATAACATTTTGTAGTAATTTTTTATAATGAGTTTAGTTATATATTCTTGTAAGATTTTACGATAGAACCATTTCTTTTAGCAATGCTTTCTCCAGCTAATGAAGGTTTCTTTTTCTTTTCTTCAGCAGCTTCTCTCTTAGCTAATGCTTTTTTATAAGCTGACATAGCATCAAGTTCTTCAGCAGAAGCTCCTTTATAATCTGTATCAAACTGTGCTAAAGGATTCATATTCTGTGCTCTGAAGTTAGGACCAAATCTATAGTTGTACATATTCTCATATGTTTTCAACTCTCTGTTCTCTAATTTATTCTTAGCATACTTGTCAGATATAGAATTCAAAGCAGCTTGTGTTGTAGCTTTTGTATTAGCTAATGCTTCTGTTTGTCTTTCGTATTGCTTATCAAATATACCTAGGTTAGTAAGCTTAGCTTGATTAAGCATATTTCTATTCTCACCATACACTTTATCTTTCATTGCTTGATTAGCTCTGAACTGATCAGCTAATACAGATTGATTAGCTTGATACTTCTGTGCATTTAGATTAGCTTGAGCTGCTGGATTGTAACCCATCATTCTTTGTGCTGCTCTATAATCTGCTTGGTTAGCATTCAATTGATCTTGATATGATATATCATAAGGAGTTCCTAAATCAGGTTGATATGTTTGTGCTTGTACAGGAGCCACTTGGTTAGTAGCCATAGCAAACATTTCTGGATATAACTGAGCTGTATCTAAATCTTCTGCATCACTTGGTCTAATGGTAGGAAGTATTGCATTAACCATATTCATCCAATCAAACTTATCTTCAGATTCTTCATCAGAAGCACGATGTTTATCTTTTTTAAATTTCTTAGCTAATTTTATATCTTGAATTAATTCATCAGGTGTTGGACTATCTATTTTACCTTTTACATCAAATATACCACTAGGTATTCCAAATGGTTTTCTTTTTGCAGGAATTACTAATTCAGGAAGTTCTCCTTGATCCCAATCTGATAATTGTTCCCCATAATCCATTGAACCTGCTGGAGAATTATTAGCATACCAATCTCCATCTTGTGCTTGTGCAAACTTACCACCAAACTTAGCAGATTGTTTTTGAGCTTCTTTGTCCACCTTAGCTTTACCTCTAGCAAGATCATCAGCAACTAATCCACGTTCTTCTGCTGTATCATTGATAGCATTCTGAAGAGAAGCTGCGTTTATCTTTTTATCAGCTACATCTTTAAGTTTCATATTAGCTCCTTGTATGTTAGCTTGCAATGCTGTAAGCTTTAACTTATCAAAAGAGTTTATAGGATCAAGAGCATTAAGTTCTTTAGATGATTTATCTATAATACTGTTTTGTTTCTCTTCTATCTTAGATAGATCAGCTACATAGTTTTTAAACTTTTTACCTTTAGCATTTTTATCTCCTAGCATATCTATATATTGATTAGGTATTTGTAAGTTACCGAACACCACTCCTGATTTTTGAACTTCTCCTGTTTCAGGATCTATTGTACCACCCTCTTCTAACTCTACCATAGGTTCTCCTCTTTCTACTTCTACTGGGTTACCACCATATGTTACACCAATTCCTGTTTCTCCATTAGGAGAATATTCTTCATGACTCTTTCCTCTAAACATAATTGTTTCTCCTGTACCAGGTAAGTAAGGATTACGTGAAATAGTTTCAGCTCCTCCACCCCAATGTGTTTGTAACTCTCCACCTAGTCCATAAGATTGAATCTCACCACCATCTTCATAAGTTTCCATAGCTCTATCACTAGGAGGTGTGTAATCTCTTAGATGTCCACCAGCTCTTAGTGTATCCATTCCTTCATGTGCATAGTCATAAACTTCTTGTTCATCAAGACCACCAAATGAAGCTATAACTTGTGGAGTCCAATCATTAGAAACCCATCCACCATCTTTCATAAAAGATTGGTTCTGTGCTTGAATACCTTTAGCCATATTAGCATTAGCCATTCCTTGCATGTTTCTTTGTGTAGCATCTTGTGCTTTCTTCATTTTTTTAGCATTAGTATCTAAAGCATTACCAGCTAATCCTCCAACAAAGTTACCAATAGCTCCACCTATAGGTCCTCCAATAGCTGTACCAATTCCTCCTCCTATTGTACCACCAAGTTTACCACCAGCATTTTGACCACCCATCAACTCTTGTCCTATACCTGTAGCTTTGCTTGATATAGCTCCCCATGGAGTTCCTCCACCAGCAGCACCAGCAGCATCTCCTCCTGAAATTATACCTGTAGATTTACCTGCACCTATTATTTGATTGTAATAATTTTGAGAATTTGCAGCTCCACCATCTTGCATTTGATGTAATCTTCCACCTTGATAATATTGTTTCACATTACTATCATTCAATGGTTCATATCCACTATCCATGTATATATCATTTGGAGCAAATGTATTTTGTATTTCTCCACCACCTTGTAACATCATACCATTTCTAGCAAGAACATTTGTACCTACACCATATATAGGAAAGAATTCTTCTCCTGTATTAACTGGCATCTGTGCTTCTCTTTGCTTAGCTATGTTTTCAGATTGTTGTCTTCTTGCATCTACATCAACACTTGTTGCTGCTTTAAGAGATACTTTACTTACATCTCTTGCTGCTTCAGCAGCTTTTCTTGCTTCTTTTTCTTTTTTCAATTCTCCAATACCACTAATAACATCTCCAACTGGTCCTGCAAATTGACTTACTTGTCCTCCAATTTTAGATAAAGTATCACCACCCATTGAACCAACTCCTTGAGGACCTAATTTAGAAATATCAAATCCTCCTATGCCACCAGTAGCTAAAGGATTTGTAGAACCTACAGATTTTAATTGATTTGCAGGTTGTACTTGTCCATAATTAGTTGCTCCTCCTGGAGGATTTTGTGAATACCAAGCAGCTGTTCCATTTTGAGCTTTAGGAATATCTCTCCCATATCTTGCTGCTGCTGCCACTGAACTTGCTCCAGCAGCAGCTCCAGCACCACCCATATCACCCATTCCACCACCTTGCATAGCACCACCAGCTAACTTCATAAGACCAGCAATGTCAAATCCACCACCACCACTATCTTTTGAAGCAGCTTGTTGTTTAAGTGCAAGCTCTTGTCTTTGTGCAGCTGTTGAACCTGTTAACATTTTGTCAACATCATCAAATTGATCTTGATAACTTAAAGGTTTAAAAGCTGGTTGATGTACTTGTGATGCATTAATTGCAGCACCAGTTTGAGCTTTCTTAAACTCTTTACCATGTATTTTCATAAATGCTTTCTCTGAAGGATATTTAGAATAAAATTCTTTTTCAGATTTAACACCAGCAATTTTAAGGATCTGTGATTTCATGTTATTTGATTTTTTAATATTTCCACCAACCTTTAAACTATTGTTAGAAAAATCAGTTAATTGTTTTAATTGTTCATCAACTTTTTGATCTTGTTGATTAATTCCATTTTTTGCCATACGATATTCTAAAACAGAAGTTCCATCAAATAAATGTTCTTCTCCTGGATACATTACTCTTACATCATTCTTATCAGATATTCCTAAAACTGGAAAATCAACATCTTTCATAGTAATTCTGTTAGTAGGAATAATGTTGTAATCATTATTCTTATCTTTAGAATTTTTTTTATACCCTGTATTACTAACTTTACCTTTCATAATTATTAACTATTGTTTTGCAAAAAAATAAAAAATTCTCCTCTTCTAAAGAATTTTTCATTGTATTAATTTGATTACAAACTAACTGTACATTATCTTTTGTATAACCTTTATTACTTTTAATTCTATCTACAGAAATGTTATATATAGATTTACCATTGTTAATAATATAAGTCATTTCTAATCCAGACAATTTACACTTTTTATTTTGTGTTTCAAATAAGTGTTTTAAAAAATTTACATCTAACTCAAATTCAAAACTTGATAATTTTAATTTTTTACTCCTAAGTTTACATGTAGAAAGTATTTTACTTAAATGCCTCTCTAAGTTTTCACCTTTTGTAGACTTTCTAAAATTAGTTTTATAATCATTATTACATTGTTTACAATTACTAGTTTTACCATTTCTATGCTTGTTTTCTTTTTGTGTATGAAACTCTTCTTCAGTTTTATATATTTCACATTTTCTACAAAACAATAACCCCTTCTCATTAAAATTAGGAAAGTTAAATTTAGGCTTATTATTACATTCTAAACAATGTGATTTAATTCCATGTTTACTATCTTGTCCTTTAGCATAATACTCAAAAGTAACAGGTTTAAAAACTCTACATCTTGAACATCTTTTGTTTACTACACCTTCTATAGTTTGATATTTATAATCTTGTGTTACCATTTTATTCAAATTTATTTAACCAGTTAGATTGTAAAGGTAATAAATTTTTTTTATTTTTTGCCCATTGTCCTCTATCATCTTTAATGATTCCACCTTGTTTAAATTCAGGAGTAGGCATATTAGGATCATATGAAGGATGTGTTCCTGATATTCTATAATCATTATTAAAATGATCTCTTAGTATTCTGAGAACTGCTTCTGGGTTTTGACTTGTTTGTCCAGCAGCAGGTTTTGAAATATCATAAATATCAACTTTATTTTTATCAGGGTTATATCTAAAATTACCATTAATATTATCAACGTCTAATTGAAACCCTCTATCCATAAGACCTTTCGCATCTTTTTCTAATTTGCCTAAAACTTGTTCTTTTGTAAAATTACTAAATTTTGCATTTGCATTTAAATTAGGCATTATTTCAATAAGATGTTTATTATCTTGATGTGCTCTTAAAACTCTTGCTATATTATCATCTGTAATACCTTCAAAAGATTTTACTAAATCATCTGCACTACTTGTTTTAAAAGTGTTTCCTATTTTAATAACCTTATCAGGATCATCTGCTAATTCATAAACACTTCCTTCTGCACCAGAACCTAATCTTTTTCCTAGTGGAGAAGATTTTTGTTGTAATGTTTGTTCTATTTTTCCAAAAATATCTTCTGCTTGATCTCTAGAATCATCCCATACATTTTTCCACTCAGGAGTATCATAATATTTTTCTCTGTTTATATTAGATAAAAAATCTTGATATTCCAATTTTGTAAATAATCTTTCTTGTTCTTTTTTAAAATAGTCTACAAATTGTTCTAAATCTATATCATCTGCTTTTCCTCCTGTAAGAGTTTTAAAATTTTGAAGTGCTTTATTTTTAAACTCTTCAGTACGTAAATCTATTATAGGACTAAAATCTAATTTATTAGGTTTTTTAATTTTTTTATACCCTGTAAGAAAGTTTGGAGTTGATTCATATGTTCTATTGTACATAGTTTTAGCAGGATCATATATAAAAGAATTTTTTCCTTCACCAACTATTTTAGTTGCTGCATCATCAATTTTAGTTGCCAATGGATTAATTTTATATAAATCTGATATTCCTGCTGTCTGTAATCCTTGTCTTAACTCAGGAGCTATACTTGTTGGTATATTTTTAAATAAACCATTATCCATACCAGCAAAAGGATTTAAAGCTTCATTAACTAATCCTAATGCACCACTTCCTTCAGGCATAAATGCTGCAGCCATTGCTGTATTTACTGTTGCTTCTGGTACATACCCTAGTCCTATATTAGCATTATTTATAAATCTTTCTTCTCTTGATTGATTAGGATTAAATCTATTAGCCATTACTGCTTGTCTGTCTAATTCAGAAGTTTCCATTCCTGGTACACCTAAATCTCCTAATAATTTTTCAGGACTAGCTAAATATACTAAAGGTCTTTCTAATCCTAGTTGCCCTTCTAGTTCTTCATTTGATTTAGTTTGTGTTTTTAAATCTGCTTGTTTAGGTGCAAGTTTTTTATAATGAATAGATCTAGGATTTTTAATTTGTCCTGTATTAGTTAATTCTTGTTTGTCTTTTTTTGCATTTTCTGTTTCCTTAATTAAAAGTTCATTTCCTCTTTTTTGTTTTAAAGACAATGGTTGTATATTATCTCGTACAGTATATGCATCTTCTCTTTCATCCTTTAATTTAAATTTCTTTTTACCATTCTGTGCTACATCATATTGATCTAACCATGCACCATCTCTACTAATACTTTTTGGTTTCCAATCTAATCCTTGTTGGTAGTATTGCATCTCTTTGCCATTCTGTGCAGAAGCATCTGTAACATCAGTTTGGTTTCTACGTGGTCCTTTACTAGGAGATCCTGTTCTAGCATACATATGTCCTACAGCTCCTGGTATATTACCACCCATTTGAAACTGTCCTTTAACAGCAGGGTTTTCAAATATAGGACCATTGAATATTCCTTCTCCTACATATCCTTCTGGTAATGATACAGAAGAATCATTATAATTATCTAACCACTTATTTTTCATAATTTATATCTTTATATTTCCATATAAATCCTCCACATGTTTTTGTAATTTTCTTTAATGCAAAAGTTATATTACTAGTACTTAAATTTAAACTAATAGAAGCAGATTTACCTGACTCCCACTCTTTTATAAATATACCATCTAAACTATATTGTAAAATAGATTTATATTTTCCTTTTGCAGCTTTATGTTTATGCTCTTCAGAATGTTTTTTACCTAGTTTGCTTTGTTTAAATAGTTGTTTATATTCTTCTGACCATTTTCTACCAGTTGCTTTGGTTCTAATTTTATCTCTAGTCTCTAGCGATGTTAACGATACATTATTAGGATGTGTTGGTTTTAAATTATATCCATACTTTCTATTATGGACATTTAATAATGTAGCCCAGTAATGTTCTTCACTATATATTATATCTTTATCACATTCTACTAAAATTTCAAATATAAAGTTTTCTTTACCATATATATTCCAAGCTCTTTGTAAATATGTATTATTATGTATTCCTGCTTCTAACTGTCGTTTATGAAGTCCCCATCTGATATTAAAAGTTCTTTTAGTACAACCTACATATATATGTCCAGTAATAATATTAGTTATTGTATATATACCTGTACCACTCATTACTTGTAAGAGATTTGTGCAGGAGCAATTATGAATTGACTCACTAAATGCGTTGTACAATTGTCATCTAATATATGACGTATCTTGAGCTCCTTAGCTCTTAGTGTAGCTTTCTTGAAACTTCTTGATCCATAATCCATATTGCTTTGGTTAATCACCTTATCAATAGAAAGACTTTCACAGCCTGTATTAAACAATGGAACTTGAGAACTTTTCTGAAGTGCCCAGAATGTATTGTATTGATAGAAGTTATCACTCTTAGTGTATGTGATTGTTTTACTATCTGTATTGAATATTGGATATTGCATGTACGCACGCATATCATTAAGAGGTTTAGCGACAAGATTCAACACTCCTGAACTCTGTTGTCCATTGTATAGAATAGCTTTGTTAAACCACTTGTTGTTTGTTTCTATTCTTGTGTTATCATTAAATACACCATCTGGTATAGATATATATTCATATGCTTTTGTATAGTCTTTTACATTCTGTAAGATTTCATCTTGGAACCTATAAGCAAATGGATATTCAATTATGTACGGATGTGTTACACCATAATAAGAATTGTATAATTGTATATTAGTTAAGTGTCTCCATATACATCCTGTAACAATCTGTTTTACCTTAATATTAATATACTCTGCTTCTGTAATATCTTTTAGGTATATTGTTTTTTCTGATGTACAATCACCTATAGACTTAAGGGTAATTAATCTTACATCATCATTCACAATATAACTCATACCACGCATAAGAGTTTTCTTAGGCACATCTTCTGCTATTACATTCCCAAACTGATCATAGATTGAGAATGGTCCAGAAGATGGTGCCACTTGTGTTAACTTTATTGTTATTGTTTTTGACATATTAATTTATTAACAAGATCCATTATTACTTAATGTTACCTCAGCAGGTACAACTATACTTCCATTACGTGCACAGAATGTTGTTTCAGTAGGTCCACCTGGTGATGGGTTACCAATATTCACACTTGCTGGTTCTCCTGAACAATCAATATAAGTTACTGCTACAGTACCTGGTGTTGATTTACGCACTGTAAATGAGAAACAATTTGGTGATGTAGTAGTTGTTGTTGTTGTATCTGAAGGACAATTAACTATTTCAGTTATTATACCATTAACTACACTGAATACATTACTACTACCTGCTGTCTCATCTGTATAATACCAACCATCAGGTATCAATGTACAATCTGTACCTGTTGTACCATCATATACAGTTTGATTAATTTCAATATTTACAACTTCTGCTAAAATATCATTAAATTCTACATTTGGATCTAGTCCAAAAATTTCATTGTAGTAGTTCATAGAGTCACAAGCATCTGCTTGACTTCCTGTAGATACAACTGTTGAAGGAGGATATATTATATTATATCCTGTTATAAATTCAAATACTGGTAAATTCATAGGTCTTTGACATGGTGGTGGTATAGGAGGTATAGTGATTACACCTGTTCCTTCTAATTCACAATTAGTTAATGTTACTTCTCCTTCTAATGTACAATCTAATGGTACTTGTGTTGTTGATGTAGTAGTGGTTGTAGATGTGCTGCTACTAGTAGTAGTGGTACTTGGTGTAGGAACTAATTCTCCTGCAACAAAATCAAACTCATCACAACACCCATTTATACCAGAATAAAAGAAATTGTTTTCTGCTATATACCAATTAGGAATATAACTATGAAAGCTTACCCAACTTTTAGTATTTACATTAAATGAAAGAGTCCAAGATTTATTACAGAAATAATCTGAATCTTTTAAACTTACTATTGTTTTAAATAAAATATTATTTCCTAAAGATTCTTCTATGTAGAAATCTCTTGTTGTAGGATCATATTTAATATTATTACTCAATGGAATATAATCTAATTTAGTAAGTATAACTCTATCAAACTTACTATCATATACACCATGTAATCCTATACCATTAAAATTGTTATCTGTATCTACTTTTGGAAAATATCTAAGTATTTCAAAAGCTAAATGGTCTGTAAAGAATCTATTCATTCCAGAACCAAATGCAGATAAGTCTTCTACTTGTGTTCCTTGTATAAGAAACACTTGTCCTCTTTTTGCATCAACTGTAATTTGCCCTTGAGGAATCTTTAATAACATTTTGTTTTGACTACCTACGTATCCAAGATCTGTTTCTGCAAAGTCAATAGGAGGTGCTCCTTTGAACATATTAGGATTACCTACATATGCAGCTTGTGGATTACTTGTATCAATTGTAAGGAGGTTGTTATACATTAATGTTTTGTTTTCAAACCTAGCTAATACAGCTTTGTTTTGAATACCATCTAATGATATAAGTTTACCATAGTTCTGAGGAAAGTCATAATAAGAAATAGCTCTGTATGTTAACCAACTATTCACTCTATTGTCAGCATCAGTGTTTTGTGCATCTGAGTATACAGCTCTAAATGGGTAGTATGTATAACATGGATTTCCATTATAATCTGCTGGTAAATGCGTAAATGTATTTTCTTTATTTTGTTTAGAGAATGTTACATTATATGTATATGTATTATCATTTGCTATTGATACAAAATCTTCTTGCATCCAATCATCAGGAATACCTGTTGATACATGTGGCCAGAAGTCCCCTTCTTTGTTATTGAATGCTTGTCTTAGGTCTGTGTTATAAGAACTCTCACAATAGAAGTTAGGAATACCATATGCAAACAAATAAAAATATCCATCATAGAATGTTCTATTAGGATTAGTATCTGATTTAGCTGTTGATGGTACTAGACGTTGATCATTAGGACAATCAAACTCATGAGCTTTGTATGAAATTACATTAGATAGTGTGCCTGATTTAGCTGTATAATCTGATAGAATAGATCTAGCTGAGTGCCAATATTTTGGATAAGCTATGTTACCAATCTCATCATAGAATATATCACTATCATCAGGAGCATTAACTCTATTGTCTATAAAGAAAGGAAGCTTAGTTTTAAATGCAAACCTAGATATAAATGTATCTCCTCCAAATATTGTAGCAGAAGTATTAGCTGTTACACTTCTTTGGAATCCTGTATCAATTGTATCATAAGAATACATCTGTCCATATTGATTTACAAATGTATTTTTTAATGAAGCATAATAAGAAACAACAGTTATATCTTGTTCTCTTGCAGGAGTAGCACATCTACCACTACCACCTATAGTGAGTCTGGATCTATCTTTGATTCCTATACTAGCCATCTCTGTACTATTACTAGGAAATGGTAATGGTGCAACTGAAGTAGTACCATCTTCTCTATATTCATCTGTTTTTAAATAAACAGAAGATTCTCTTTGATAGTTATTCACATTGCGATCATCACCTACATTTTGTACTCCTGGAATTAAATATCTTTTAATATCTAATGTTCTCTGTTTATCTCCACTATTAGTAATTATTGCATTGTAATCATAGCTAGCTGTAGAGTTAAATGAATAAGCATAGTTTCTTCTAGTTATACCATTTATATATATTTGTAAATATGCTTGGTATGCTGTCCACATAGCAGTGGAATTAAATGGACTTGTATAAGCAGCTAATCTATTGGAACTAGCAAGAGCATCTTCTTGTGCCTCTTTAGAAAGAAGTCTATACTTGGCATTACTTTTAACTGGTACAAAATGTGCTTTACCAGCACCAAACATTACATTCTCAAGTTTAAGAATATCTCCTAAGAATGGTTGACCAAAAGAAGTTTCTGGAGAATTAAATATTTGTCTATACGTACTAGAAGGATTGTTTGATATAGGAGTGAGTGGTGCAACAGCTCCACAAGATGTATCTCTCACTGTAGATTGTAAAGAAATGTCATTACAACCGCACTTACTAGAACCACTTACTCTATAAGGTTTTTGATCTTTTTTAACACGTATACAATAACTATTACCTGGTTTCATCCATACATATGCACCTGGTCCAGAAATTGGATCATCCCATTCTGCTCCCCAACCAGAACATTGTAAACCAGGCCATTCACAATGATTTCCTGATCTTATTTTATACACATCATAATCAGCATAACTAACTGTACCTATACAATTTGAATCAGATATATTTGGTACTGGATTACATCCACGACTATAATCAATTGTATTAGTTACACCAGGACTTGTTATAGTTGGTTTACCTATAGAGCAAATATAATGAATACCTGTTGTTGTAAATTCCTCAGTTGATTCTTTATTACTATTGCAACTTACATATCTTATTGTTAAACAAGGTACACCAAGTGTTGTTTTTGAAGGTAGCTTTAATACATTTATTATAAATCTTTCACATAAATCTGACCAAGCATTATTGTTTGCATTAAGAAATGGATCTTCAGTAATATCATTATACGGATAGTTAGGAAAATAAAAAGGTTGTTCTTCTCTTGTATATTCTCCAACATTACGAAGAATACCTTTTGCTACAATAGATTTATTTGTACCTCTATCTCCTCTTACTATTTTATATCCTACTATATCAGCTTTTTGATCTGATGTTAAATTTGATGTATCTATTAAATCATAGACTTGTGCTGTATCTATTTTAACTCCTATTGGATATACATAGTTATTTTGACGAGCAAGACCCTTTGCAGGATCATATATCACAGCTGGTCGTGTAATAGGACTAACTAATACATCTGGAAACTTATGATGTCTAATTGGTTGATCAGCTAGAGCTCCCCAAAGATCTATGTTACATGGATATTTTTCTGTTGATTCCCAATATGCAAAATTACCATATTCATATGGAGTGGCATTACCAATTTTATCTCCAGTAGCATTACCAATAACAGAAGCTGTATTATATATTTTCCAATAAGGACTATAATCTGTATCTGGTTCTGGTTCACCAATAAAATCATTATTAGTAATATGAATATTTGGAAGAGATTGTTCTTGTATAGTTAATGTTCTACCAGGAATATGGAAACCATCTGTTTGTTTTCCATTCTTTAATAAGAATACAATTTCAAATGCATACACTTCATCACGAAGATATCCTCTAAGGTTTGTAGCATTTAATTCATCTGCATAGTTTTCATTTGAAGGAATCTGATATGTTTCCCACAACAAATCTATTTGCGTGGCTATGGATTGATAATTAATTCTATCTATAGATGTAAGTCCATCCCATACAAGAACGTCTTGTACAGCTGTTAAATCTTCTGCTACATCATAATATGGAAACTTCTCAAATACATCATTCATTGATAAACGAATGTTATCATTAATCTGTCCTGTGTAAGTTATATTTAAAGATGTATTATCTATAAAATATGTTCCAATTAATTCTACAGATGTAATTGCATTCACTGTTTTAATAACAGCTAAATTAAAATATTGAAACTGTCCAGAAGAATCTAAGTTACTTACATCAACAACAATAGACTTTCCTACAACATAGTTAAAGTTAACTGTTGCAATCTGTGGATCAGCAATTGGTGTAGGATTGGTGATTGAATAATAAGAAGTGAAAGGATTACCTACAGCATCAGAATACTGTGCTGCAAACTGATATGTACCAGCAAGAAGAGAACCTCCTGTAGTAATATCTGCAATAGCAAGGTTTGGAATGTTAAAATTAGGTTGTAGTTTTAATTGATTACAATCTAATTCATCTGTATATTTAGGATCACAAAGAGGAGACTCACTTTTTAATATATATGGAATATCATTTAAATCTAAATATCTTCTAGGATTGAATCCATCTGTCCAATATATTTCTGTTGTACAATTTGTAATTTTATGTACAGCTTTGTGTATAGGATGGTCAACATTAAAATTAAGGCATGGTGCATTAACTAATTTACGATAGATACAATCATTGTTATCCATATATCCTATTTCACTATCTCCTGTATTTGGATTGGTGATAAAGAATATATGTTTACTTTGCTCATTAATAAAATGTGTTCCTATTAATACATATTCTTCTGGAAATTTTACACAAAATTCATTTCCTTGTTCATTCTGATAGTTGACAGAGGAAGAATCAAAGTTTTCTAAAGCAGCATTCAGGGCATACGTGAGCGTGCCCTGTTTAATTTGATTTAATGTGCTATCTAGGTTTAACCCTATATTAGCACTGTTAAGTTCTTGTTTTATATTTCCTTGTGATTGTTCTTCAGCCATAATGATATTTTAATTAGTTACGTCTTCTACCATATCTACTAGTAGGAAGTTCGTACATATTAAATCTATTTAAGTCATTTTTGATTTTTCTTTGTTTTTCCCAAGCAGTTTCCTTCTTAACTTCTATCATTGCCATAATGAAAGCTTCTTCATAAGCTTGTTTATGATACATCAGTTTCTGTTGTAACTGATTAAATGTTTCATCAACAGTTTGATTTGTAAGAGTTTCAAACACTTTAAATTTAAGGAATGCTTCTACATATTCTCTTATACGATAATTATCTGGAATCAATTGGTTCCCTGTCTCATCATACTCTGTAGCATAGAATATTAAATGTACAACACCATTTCTAAAATTAGTAACAAACTTATTATCTCTAATATCAAATGAATCAATACTAGCAGAACCAGGAGTAAAGTTATTTGTATAAAATACATCACAATTCTTTCTTGCAGATATGTTTCCAGGCTTAAGTAAGTAGTTATGAGTAAATCCTCTAGCTACACTATTGTTTGTCTTATATACAGCTTGTATTAATACAGGCATACAGTTTCCCTCACATCCTGGATCTTGACATCCTCCATTATTACATTGTGTTCCACCAATAGTTAATGGAGACATTTGTATTGTTGTTTCAGAAGCTGCTTGTGAATAGAATGAGTTAGCTGATTGATATGGGTAGTTTGCTACCTCTGTAGTCATCCATGCTTCTCTAACAGCATAAAAGTTATCAGGAAGTCTAGCTTGAAAGTCTTCAACAAAAAGAATCTCATCAGTGATTACATAAGTTGTTCTTCCTAACTTCTTTAGAGCTTTATCTAAATAGGTAGGAAATAAAAGATCATCTACAGCAGCGGTATCAAAATAGCTTTTCAGCTCTTCTTTAACAGTTGAGTAAACAGGTTCTGGACTTACGAAAGCATATTTATAGTAGTAGCTCATAATTTATTATTTTTTCCACTCTTGGTATATATGTTGGTACTTATCGTTGGTCTTTAAGTAATGTGATAATAATCTTGATGTGAGTCTTGAAGGTTTGAAATACCAAAGGTCAGAATTCTTAAAGCGTGCTGCTTGTTTAAACCACATCCATCCAAAGAAATATCCTTCTGTGTGATAATTGAAATTGTAGATAACCTTTCCTTTCTCTTTAGTCTTTTGCCAGTCGATAGGTAAGTTAATAAACTCTTTTCCATCTATGCCTTTCATCTTTCTTCTTTTCTTCTTATTGATAGAGAACTCTCCAAAACCATAAGGTAGTCTTGCTTTTTCACCAGTCTCTAATATGTATTCTTTGAAGAATTCATTATATGTATATATAATGTTTCTCCATTCATCATATGTAAGTTTAATAGATGGATGATTTTTACAAAATAAATTATAATTATCTTTACTAGAAGATCGCCAGTCTACTTTTACACGCATTAATTAGTTGATTTTGAATTTGGAGCTTGTCCATCTATCCCTTCTTGACTTATGTCTGTCTTAATATATTTCCAATTAAAAGAAAATGCAGATTTTCTTTTTCCAGATATTACATTAAGTATATATTTTTTAAAATTTTTAAAATTTTTATTTATATATAATGTAGAATGTATGTCTCTAAGAGATTCCCACTCTTTAATAAAATGATTATTTTGCATACTATCTTATATTAGGAGATTTTGGATCTTGTCCATCAATACCATTTACTGACAAATCTTGAGGTATGCTAAAATAAGTAGATAGTAGTTTTTTAGATGTTAACTCAAGGACTTGTTGTTCTAAGTATCCAGGAAGAGGAAACTCTTTGTCTAAAGGATTTTGACATAATTGTTCCACTGTGTATTCAGGAGCACCACATCCACATTCTGGATACATGATTTCATTATCTACATCTTCTTCAAAGAAAGCTACAAATCTAATTGCTTTAAGAAGTGGATTACTTACATATAAATATCCATTAGATATCCAGAAGTATTCTTCTTTTTTAATTACAGGAAGTTTTAATAGATTAATATATCTATTAACTGTAATTTCTTTTAGCTTTCTTCCTTTTCCACTCATTGCATTAATAGAATAAACTCCTTGTATAACATATTGATAGTTTCCTTCAGATATACGTGGGAGTTTAAATTTAGTTCTAGCTATAGAACAAGGATCTACATAGTTACAACATTCAGAAATAGATACCTCTATCATCTCCAAACAAGGAATAGTAGTAAACAATGTATCAGTAGCCCAAAGCTTTCTAAGATTTGTTTCTCTTTTGATTAATAATAAAGAGTTGTTTCTTATTTCAGATGCAATTGCACGATCTGTTATAAGTGAATCTGTAGAAAGTATCTTGTGGACACTTCTAACATCTGATACTAATTTTCTTAATGTTGCCATAATTTATATTCTTTCTTCGAACTCACAGATCTTCCCTACAATTGGGTCATATACAAGAGCTAATGCAGCTCTAACTGAGTGGACAAAATTATTATCTAGGTGCCATCTATCTGTTCCAGATAAGCTAGGCATTTGTTGTATTCTTACTCCTTTAAGTTCTTTAGCCATATAGTGATGTTTATCACCTGTATGAACTTCTCTATATTTAGCATTACCAAATGCTTGGCTATATTGAGGATGTGTTGCAAATAATAAAGGAAGATCATCTATTTTGCAATTACCATGGTGCCATCCTATGAATGTATTACCAATAGTAAGTCCTTTTATTGTAGTGTGTGCTCTATCAAAATCTACATCAAAGTAGTCTTTGAAATACACATCTAGTGCATGTGCTAAGTAGAATGATTTAGTTCTGTCATGATTACCTTGTACAAGTACCACCTTTACATCATTTGCATTCTGTCTCAACATATTGATTGTATCTACAAGAACTGCAAAGCCTAATTCATATTCATCTGCATAATCTATTATAGTGTCCTGTGGGGTACCATTTGTAGTTTGATGTTGGTAGTTATCGGTGTGGAAGAAATCATTCGATATAGGAAGGATAACAGTGTCTATATTGTAATTAGCTCTCACCTTATGTATCAAAGATTGTGCTACATTGAAATATCTGAGTGCTCTACTTCCAGGATCATTATCTCCATCTACATGTTTCTTAGCTAAATGGAAATCAGAAATAGATATCTCTACATCTACATGTTCTTTAGTGAGATTAGTTTTTGGTTTAACAACAGTTATATTGTTTGGTTTGTAGTTTTCTAAAAACTTAGCAAAGTCTTCAGGGGTGTAGTCTTGTGCTTCTTTTCTTTTACTAAAGATGGAAGATGTAAAGTTTCCACTTGGTAACATCTTAGACCAGTAGTTGGTAATGATGTATTTGTCTAAATTTATTTTGTGCAATGCTGCTAATTCAATATCATCCTTTGGATCAAAGTCACTAGTGATAGTGCTTTCTATTGTACCCTTCTCAACATTCACCTTACGTAATTCTTCTTTATAACTAGGAGATAGTTCAATTGGTAAATCATCTTTCTCTCTAAGTTCTTTTAAAAGTTCATTCACTTCATTTTCACTTATCCCTAATCTCTCTGCATAGAACTTTTTACTTTTCTTTTGCTTTAACAACTCTTCTAACTTGAATAATAAATCTTGATTCTCAATCATATTTAGTTTAGTTTACTTAAAATTAGGGTAAAGATAAAAATACTTTTCATACTATCCAAATAAATTTAACCAAATATGTTATTCTTTATAATCAAAAAGGTTATAAACCAAAAACCTCCCAAGAATATATTGAGAGGAAATCTAAGAAAACCAACAAACTCAGATTTTTTATAGTAGTAATGTTGTAGTAGTAGTTGTTGTTGGAATAGTACCACTAATATCAAACTCACATGTTAACTCAAATGCAGAAATTATACTAGGTTCTAAACTATTAAATGTACTTATGTATCCTTTAAATCCATCTTTAAATACTATTCTTGGAGATATTGCTTGAGGAATTACTGTAGTAATTAGTGTTTGAGTTTCAATTATAGTTGTTATATCATATGGACTTCCTAAAGTTTTTCTAACTAAATTAGATCCACTAAATGTAAATAAATATAAACCACCATTTTGAAAATCAATATCACTAGAATTACCAGTAGAAGTAAATATCAATGTTGCACCAATTATGTCCCAAGGAGAAACTAATTCATATCTTGCTGTAATACTATTTCCAAGCAATATCATAATTAAACCATCACTACTAAATTTAACTGCTGTTAAACTATCTCCTGTAATTACTACATATTCTAATGTAGAAGAATCAAAAATCATTGTAGTAATATCCCAAGCAGTACCTAAAGTATATTTTTGTAGCAATCCTTTATCTTTTCCAGCTGTAAATAATTTAGTACCATCTTCTGAAAAGGTATGCCCTGCTGTAAAGTTTTCAAGTGGTGATCCATAAGATGTTGTTAAGTTTGACGTAACTGCTGGAGTACTAAACCATTGATTAGGCGAATTAGAAGACTGTAACTCTCCAGTTTTAATGATAGAGGATACATCCCATGGAGTTGCTAAATCATATGATATAATTGGATCATATATACCTGTAGGATTTCCTCCTGCTAAACCATTATTATGTTGTGTAAAAAATACTTTAGTTCCATTAGGATAAAAAGAAGCATAATTATTTACTCTTAATCCAGACTCTAGTGCTGTATTTCCTGATTTATAATATGTTTCTCCAGCATATATTGTTTGGGGAATACATATAGTTGTTGTTGTTGTAGTGGTTAATTGTTCTACATATCCATCTAAATCACATTCAGCTAATCTTAATGTTATATCTACAGAATTAATACAATCTCCTGTAGATGTAATTCTAACAATAGTTGCACCATCTGGAACCTCTGTTGAATACCCTGCTTCTAATGTAGCTTTACCAACTCCTGTTTCAAAAGGAATAGCATAATCTAAATTAGAATATAGATCAAATGAACCTGTATCAGATCCAGCAGTTGTTAATGTTAATAGTACTGTCATTTGGTTTTATTTTTATATTATTGTACCCAATCTATGCCACCTTCTCCTCCTATAGATGCTGTATTAGAGAATGTACAAAGTACATTCCAATCATATATTCCTGCTGGAAGGGTGAATGAAGTAGAGTATTGATTTATGCCATTATCATATGGTGTTACAGCATCTACATATCTACTTGTTATTTCCACATCAATATTACCTATACTTATGCTAGTATCTACAGCACCATCACCAGGTCCTGTAGGTAAAAATGCGTAAGCTCTAAAAGTAACAGGGTCCCCTATTATTTCAACAGTCCCACTTAAGCTAATTATATCTCCAGGAGAAATACCATAAGCAATAGGAGGATAATCACCAGTAAGCTATTCTACAGAGTTAATTGGAGGTAATGTAGTAGAGGTTGTTGTAGTTATACCTGTAGGTAAATCTGCAAAATTATTACATAAACTATTAACAGATTGTACTTTAATTGTTGTTGTACCATCAGGAACTAAATCAGATGGATAACCTGCTTCTAATTCTGCTTTAGTTACTCCTATAGCAAATGCTATTGTATATTCATTTGCATCTGAAAATAGATTGAATGGTCCTGTATCTGCACCTGCTGTTGTTAATGTTATTATTACTGTCATAATTATTTGGTTTTTATTATATTAATTATATACTCTTATTTCTATTGAATCTGATTGCCCTTCTGAATCTATATAGATACCAGTGCCATTATTAAAAGTCATCCATACACTGTTAGAATCCTTTCTTAATAAACCGCCATATCCTGTAGAACCATTTAAACCATCATGTGTATAAAAGCATACGGTTTTACCTGCAGGAAACGCACCATTTAAAGTTCCTATATAATTACCAGCACTGTCTCTAGTCCAAACAACTATTCCTCCTAATGTATTTTCTAATACTGTAGGTTCAGGAACTTCTTGTCCAGTTTGTGATAACAAAGCTGTGTACACTTTATATAATCTTGCAGGTATATCATCTAGTGTAGCTAGTGTTTTTGTTTCTGAACCAATATGTTTTGGTAGTCTTAATAATAAAGATTCACTTGGATTACTAGCAACAGATTCTGGATTCTCATATAATACTGTTTTTGAATAAGATTGACTATTAATAGATGAACTAAAATGTATAGCCCCTAACTCATAATTATTTAATCCACTACTGTATCCTACTGTACCTAAATATAAACCTGATTCATTAGATATTATATTTATATTTCCAGGATATACTTGAGTACTAGCAACTACATTAACCCCATCATTATATTCTAATAATATATTTTGATTTAAGGCTTGATTATTTTCATCTAATACTTGTTGTAAAGATAGAGGAGTTGTAGGTGAAGGTAAATCACCTATAGGTAATACTGTACCATCATCCAATAAAATATTAGTTCCATCTCCGCCAATCTTTACAAATGAATCTGCAATTATTGGTAAAGTGGTAAGATTATCCATCTCTGTAACTCTCTGTAATGTAGGAACAGCATATATAGCATCTAGCTTCTCTATAACTTCTGTAAGTAAGTCATTTGTATTAACTCCTAAGTTTGGAAGATTGGGACCAGCATAGTAAACATCATCTGTAGAGATACAAGGATCACTACAGTTGCAAGCTTTTCTTTGTGGAGTAGGTGGGTAAGACATATATTATTATGCTGGGATATAGATAAGATAATAAACTGCAAGTCCTGGTTGAACATTTGAATGTTTCTCACCTTGTCCTTGTGGTAATATTGTTAATGTTGTTGTAGCAGATAAAGTTGCAGATTGACAAGCTTGTATATTTGTAAAAAAGAAACCTGGTTCTGTTTGATTTTTATCTCCACCAGCAAATCTTACAGTATTATTATTATCACTATTATCTCCACCTGTTATTCCTAATATAGAATGAGTATGTGGGGGAATAGTGGTAATAGCTGTAGAACTAGCTGTAGAAGTAGTATGATTATGTGCTGGTATCTGTGCTAATGTTAATGTAGTAAAATTACTTCCTTGTATTCCTGTAGCTGGATCTTTGTATTCATATGTAGGATTATTATTAACACCTGGTTGTGTTTGTCCACTCATAGGCCATGTTGCTGTTGCCATATCTGTAGCACCTACAGCTACTCTTCCTCTCAAATCTGGAACACCTGGATTTCCTCCATTACATAAATATACATTAAGCCAATATCCATATCCTGCACCTGTTGAACTAAATCCATCACTAACTGTTGGATATCCAGATGCTGGTCCATAATAAGGAATGATACTATAAGGAAGCATTTTTGCACTAGCTAAATCTGTGCCACTTTCTCCACTCATGCACTCTGTAACTAAACTGCAAAGTTCAGTTTTTTTAACATATTGATTATCTACTTCTGTAATTAATTCTGTTAAGTTAGTATCAATAGTACAAAGTTTTGTTATAACTGCTTGTACAATAGCATGTGTATCAGAAGAAGCTGTAACTTCTGTCAAACAGTCAATTGTATAATCAGCATTTAATATAGCAAGTTCTGCTACAATAGCATCTATTTGTTCTTGTATATTACATACAGCTTGCACAAGAGCTTTTGATATATCTGCTATTGACATTTCTCCACATGTAGGAAGATATTGTTGTACTAATGTACATATATCTATACCACTTAGATCTATTTTTATTCCTGTTCCATTTAATGCAGAAACAAGGAATGTTGTTAGAGATTGTTCAATTACTGATAAAGGATCACCAGTGCTAATTCCTAATTCAGGAACATTTATTCCTGTATATTTGACACACTGATCTGAAATAGTTTCGGTGCATCCATTAAAACAATTTTGACAATTGGACATATTATATTTATTTTATATTGTTGTTGTTGTGGTTGTTGTTGGAATATAATTACATATGTCAATTGCTGTAATATATCCAGCTACTATTGTGACAATACTTATTTGATTAATAGTTTTGAAATATGTTGTTATATCACTAATGTTTGGTTGAAACCAATAATATCCATTATTAATTAAAGTACAATCAGTACCATTATTGTATCTATATACTAAAGTGTCTATATTTAAAGTATCATATTGCATGTCCCAATAATTAACTCCTGTTCCAGCAGTTTCAGGATTATCTCTATAATAATTAAAAGCATTACAAGCATCTTCTACGGATACATTATAGAAAATCCATTCAGGGTCTCCTGAATTATGACAAGAGGAAATTAAATTACCATTAGTTAAACCTTCTGGTCTTTGACATATAGTAGTAGTTGTAGTAGTGGTAGGTGAAGGACATAATCTTTGTAAATCCCAACCTGTTGTACCGCCTGCAGGACCTGTTATTCTAATAATAACATTATTGTTTATTGTATAATCTGATGGAGTGTATACCCACCATACAAATTGTTCATAACTACCTGTTAATGTTAAATCAATACCTGTTTCAGCTAAAAGTTCTAATTGTCTAGTTGGTATAGGTTGAATATTTTTATAAAAAATAGGAGGGTCTACATTATAATTAGTTTTTCCTATAAATTGATTTATATCATATGTTTGAAGAACAGTTGGTAAATTAGTTGGTGGCTCTCCATAAGCATCAAATGGGCCTGAATTACCATCTGATAACATTCCTGATGTAGATTTTTTAATATTATCATGTATTATTTCAATTTTATCAGGTACATTTCTAGCACTAAATTGAAATAATATTACTCCTCCTAAAGGATCTAATGGTATATTATATTCTGTAACACCACTTCCTCCTGAACTATAAGTTGTATTACATGGAATATTTGGTAAAGTGGTGGTAGTAGTTGTAGTAGTAAAAGAATCTATACAAACTGTACAATCATCCATACCAAATTGTGTAACTATTGCCATACTTCCAACATCATTAGTTCTTTGTATTATTTGCCAACATTCATTACTTTCACTACTTACTATAAGTCCTTGTGGTAATAATTCAGATCCATCATATGTAAGAATATAATATTCTGATGTATTACATTTAAGTACAATATAATTATATAATATTGTTGTAGTGGTAGTGGTAGTGGTATATGGAGGACAAGTAGTAGATGTTGATGTTGTAGATGTTGTAGGGGTTGGAGTAAAAATGGGTCTGATATTACAGCCTAATGTTAATCTTATCACTTTACTTACAATCTTATCCATACAGAAATCACTTAAATAGTCTGGATTACATTGTTTGTATGTAAGGATTCTTTTATACGCCAAAAGTTGAATCATTGCTCTTGCAGGAACAACTTGATTCAACATAAATACAACATTGTTGTATAGACCATTAGCATATTCTGCTAACTTACAATCTATTCTTTTTAATAAATTAGGAATGTCTGCACATTCAGGACAATTAGTTAGTCTCGGTGTTAACATATTTATTATTTTTTAGCTGCGCATGTAGCGCATAGTCCATTTTTTAATTGACATCCACATCCTACATTAGCTCCACATGAATTACATTGTGCCATGATTAATTAAAATTAATTTGATAGTTGTTACCTGAACAACCACAGTTAGATTTTAAAAAACTATTTAACATATTATCTGCTTGATTATATAATCTAGTTGCCTCATATTCAGCACAGTTATTACCTGCAGCAATTGATCCTTGTATAAAAAAGTTGATTGTGTTTAATGTAACGGTAGATTGTGTTTTAATTGCTCTATCACATTCCATTAAATCCAATTGAAGAAAAGCTCTATCAAACTTCTCTTGTATTCTTTCTGTACGCATTATTGTTCTTTCTACAAAGTTTAAATATGCTGGTGCAATAGAATAACGTAATCTATATATTCCATCAGGTAGAGGTTGTTCGCTACCCACTTCAGTAATCCCAAGATTTGCAGTGGTATATAAATTAAATGAATTTATATCAAATGGTAATGTTGTATCACCAAATCCAGGAACAGTTATCTTTATAGATGGGCTCTCAACATCTGGTGGATCTGTTGGATAGGTTGAAGCGTCCATCACTCCAAGTGTCAATGTACTATATGTAGGTACTACAATTATATCTAATTTTAAATCTGCCATGATTTTGTTTTTGAAGGTTAATAAAAAGGGGAGAGAGCGTTTGTTAACTCATCTCCCCTTGATACTAGGAATTTATTATTTTCTACTTATCCTTAAGGAATGTTAGTAGAAGATGTTGTTGTTGTACTAGGAGCAGCAGTTGATGTAGTAGTGGTTGTGATTACACAATCATTACCATCTGTAACAGTTCCTAAAGCAGCTTCTAAAATATCTTGGAAGTCACTAGTAAGATCATAACCACCTTGAGGGATAGCAATAATCACTGTAGAATCTTCTTGGATATAATCACCCCATTGGTAAGCAGACTTATCATATTCATTAAATTTGATATAGAATGAATTATAAGTTTTACCAGCAGAAACATAAGACTCAAAGTTCTCATTGTAACCATTCATTCTGTAAAGGTGTTTCAAGTAACCAGCTTGGTAGCTATAGAAGTTTTTCTCCAATTGGATAAATTCTGCAGCTTGTCCTGAAGCATAAGAAGAACGTTGAGTGATGACAGCATTAGCAACAATGTTACAAGAATCTGCAACAATGAAGTCAGCAGTAGTAGCTGGGCCAGCATATACAAAAGTTCTAAAAGTCATTCTGTCATATTCAAAAGGGAACGCAGCAACATCACATGGTTGTCCATATTGAGTTAAAGGTTTTCCTGTAATACGCAGAGTAGTTCCATCAAAATTTTCAAATGTGTAGAAGTTGTTCAAGCTAATGTTGTCAGGATTGATACCAGGAGCTTGTGCAGTTAATTTTGCAATGAATTGATTAATCAAATCATTTACATCAACATCAACACATGGATCATCACCACAATCACAACAAGGTGCTTGAATAGTTACTGAACGTGTAAATCCGTTGAAATAAAGAGTTCTAAGGTAAGAACTGTCAGCACGAAGTGTAAGTGTGATTGTATCACCACATTGTGCAGAGAAGTTAGTTACATCAGTAATTTGGTTTGCCGCAGTTGGGCATCCTGTTACTTTGTACCATTCAGTTACATTACTTCCTGTACCAGCATTGTTTTTACCTGATATCTTATCAGATCTTTTAGAACCTTGAAGGTAAGTGTTTTCTCTTCCTTGTGCAATGTAGAAATAAGGAGAAGCAGCAATTGTACCTGAATTAACAGGAACATAGTTGTTGCTAAAAATGCCCACAATACCTGCAGTAAGGTCTTGTGTTGAACTCGTACCAGAGCTAGGGATCGTTGCTTGCCCTACTGGAACCACGAATAACGTGGTTAATGAAAAATCAGCCATTGTTTATTTATTTAAATTAATAGTTTATTCGTTTGTTTGTATTCTGAACTGTGCACTTTGTACTGCAGCAGAGTTTTCAGTATACATTGCTAGATTCTGAACTGTAAGATCTAGAAGTTCATCTTCTAAGTATGTTTCAAGCTCACAGTCTTGATCAAATGATGGATTACCATCTAACATTATATATCCTGTTTTATTAATATAAAGAGGATATCTCATATACATTATTTGTAGATTCTTAGGGGTAAAGGTACCATCAGTAAAAATTGAGATTTCATCCGATGCTAAGAAGTTAAATGTTTCTTGGTACTCAAATGAAGGTTTGTAATGCTCATTGTTTAATATGAATTGAAGATCACCATGTTTAGCAAGATCTCGGTTAATCCATATCTTTCTATCTTTACATCTACCTTTATCAGCTAATGCATAACTGTCAACATAAAACATATACTTAGGTTCAAGTAAATGAATGTTAGCAGCCCATTGATTCAAATCACGATCTTTTAATGTTAATGTTAAAGGTTGGTGATTATAATTCATTACTAAGCTTTGTAAATCTTCGTAACGCTTTTTAAAAGAATCCATTCCTAATCCACTAGTAACACTTATACCATCAATCTTTTGTTTTATCAACTTAATCTGAGCTTCGTTCAAAGCTAAAATCTTATCTTCTAATTGAATCTGTTGGTGCTCATTAGTTGATAGTTTATTTAGTCTTTGATCTACTTTATATAATAAACTATCTACTGGGATCATATGCTTTTATATTTTTAAAACTAGCCCCTTAAACAGAAGCTAGTTTTTTAGTTTTTAATTTACCTTCTAATATCAACAACTCATCTTGGTTATCATCATCAGCTAAGAATCTAACTAAGTCATCTTCATCTTTTGCCACTTCATATTCACCTTCATATATCTTACCATTAGGTTTGATTCTATATACTGAATGTGCTGTTGCTTGTTTAACTAAATCTTTAATATGGAGTAAGTCATCTTTCATATTAGCAAATCTATTGAACACTTCAACTGGATTTAATCCTAAATATTTTCCATTCTTAAATTCTGTTTGTTTCAATACGTTATCTACTTGATTGTAAACAACTTCTTCTTTGGTTTCTTCTGTTACTGGAAGTCCTAAAAGTCTTGCAACTTTCTTTTTCTTTTCAGGAGTCATTGAATCAAACATAACAATTGCTTTGTTAATCAATTGTTTTTTCTTGTATATAACTGCATTCTCAATCTCATCATCTACAACATAGAACTGTGTCTCTGCTGGATACTCACCTCTTTCCCAAGCTTGGTGACTTGATGCAATTGTTGGATGTACTCTTAACCATGAAAAGGCTATCTCTTGAAAAGGAACTGATAGATCAAAGAAGTTATCACCATCCATTAATTTAACAGATTGTACGTGAGTCTGGTCATCTGTAGAAGTTGATAGCCCATAGTTCCAGAATTGTGAACGAGGTCCTAAATCAATATCTCCTAAATCATACTCAAGCTTAGCCTTAAGTTTAGTAACTCTCTCAATTTCTAACTCTTTTTCTAGAGGATCTGAAATTCTTCTGATATATGAAGCAGTAGGATCTAATCCTGTTCTGTACTTACCATCTAATTCTTTGTAAGGATATTTGAATACTCCTGTTCCAGGGATTCTTGTCATTCCTTTTTGTGCTAGCCCACTGTCCATTGTTTGCAATTGCGAACTATTATACTCACGTTTGATCGTAGAGATTTTTCCAGTCTTACCCATAATGTAGTTAATTTAATTTATTTGGTTTATTTTAGTTGCGGATTCAGGACTCGAACCTGGCCATTGGGTTATGAGCCCGATATGCTACCAATTACACTAAACCGCCTTGCAGAGTGTTCCAATTGAATGGAATGCGACTGTGGACACCACAATCCATCACTCTAATTTGAGAAGCTTCCCCTCTAGGAGGGAGAGGAGGTGAGGGGATTCTTCTCGGAAAAAAGAGATGTATGCTGTTCTATAATGGGAAGCAATACAACTACTATTATTATTAGAATTGTGGGATTTCCTCAATCAACACAGTTCTTGATAAATCTTCAATAAATACATCACATCTGTCCTTCATCCAGATTTCGTATCCTGGGAATTTGTTAGCTGAACTCATACCTTGAGACTTAGCAAAACCTAAGTGGTGACGAGTACCATCAATATAACCCCAAGTCATAGAAGGAGCACCTTTCATTCTCACTTCTCTAATGTTATTTACCATAGAACCATCACCCATTGGAGAAACATCAAACACCATAAATACTGGAGTAGATTTTTTGTTTTGTCCAAACTCTAGGTTAGTTTGTGGTAAATCTAATTCTTTCAAGTGAATAAGTTCAACACGACCAGTCTCACGTGTAACCATTGCATCAAATGCAAAGTTGTAAGTGATATGTTGTCCTTCACCTTGCATGTATCTGTTTCCAGAATCTGCCATAAAAGTAAGACCTGAATTTAATGCATCAGTTTTCAAAGCTTGTTGGAATACATCGAATCCAGCTTCGTTAGTGTACATTTTAACTCGTCTGTCTTTAACATCCACTCTTCTGTAGAAAAGATCACCAAATACTGAACGAATCAAGTTAGCAGAGAATTCACCTCTGTTATATTGTACTAAGTTACCATTGTTACGCATTCTGTGGTAAACACCTGCAGATGTACGTTTAACTTCTTGTTTAGAACCGTTAGTTTTAACTGTACCTGGTTTAGCCCAGATCATACGTTTAACTTTCAATTCCAACATAGATTTACGCATCCAGAACTCAATGAACGGTTCCCATTTAACATCATTACGTGTAAGCGGTAATTGGTTACGTCTTTGGGGAGCATATACTAAAATGTCAAGAGGTTTACCTGAAGCATCAACCATCATTTTATCATCAGCCCATTCTGTAATTTTGTGCTCATATCCATATCCAGAACCTAAAGATTCGAACATTGTGATTTGCTCACCTAATCTTGGAAGACCTAATAAGTCTTGATCAAATTCTCCAATAGCTGCATCAACTAATTCAAGTTCGATACCATATTGTAAGAATAAAGGATTAACGAAATCGATAGTAGGATTGTCAGTCACAAGAGTGAATGAATACAAATATCCTGCATTCCAAGGCATAGGATCTTTGATCACGTAGAAACGTGGACCATATTGACGTGTACCTACAGAGATGATAGCGTTTTTAGAGAACTCATTAGTATCTAATACTAATTGGAATTCTTGACCATCAATACCTGTTTTTCCAGTTGCAATTAAATCTTGCGTAGAAGCAGGGATGTCAATAATTTTTGGGAATTTGTAAGGAACTGATACTTGCCATTTCCAGGCATCACTATTATTATCTATGTAATAAGGTGTGCTTTTGTTAATCATGTCAAGAAAGTCATTACTGTACAATGAACTCTGGGTATAAAGACTGATGATTTTTTTATCATAGTCCGCAGGCTCAGTAGAGTGAAAACTTTCCAAGTGATTCGAGTCTGTAAGTTTACCTACTGCACGCTTGTCCATAGACGCTACACGAGCATAAGTAAAACCAGTTAACCCAGGGATTGTTTGAACTGCCATTTTATTTGAATTTATTAATTATTAATTTGTTATTGAAACCACGATTTTGTATTAACACTACTTGTTCCTGTACCAGTGCTCTTAGCTTTGGTAACTTGTCTTGCAACTTCTCCAAACAGTTCGTTAGATTTCTTTGTAACGCCTGTTCTTTGTATAGTTGATAATGTAGGATCTTTTTCTAACATCTTTAAAAGAAGTCCCACCTTAACTTTCATTGCGTGGTTCTCAGGTCTTTTCATATCAAGAATAGCACGATCAAAGTCTGTAAGAGTTTCTCCTGATGGAGTTTTCCACTTATCTACTAATAAGAAGTCTTGTAGTTCTGTTGCTAATTTTGGATTGATAGGAATACCATCAAACTCTTTTGCTTTCACCTTATCATTTAAGATGGATTGCACATTGCTTATATATTGATTTCTGACTTGAGCTTTTTGTTGTAGCTCAGCTGCAGATTTAGCTTCTAATTCTTGTAACTTAGCTGCTTCTTTTTTAACCAACACCTTGTGATGTTTAGTTGCAACGCTTTCTAAGTCACCGTAGTTTTTAAGTCTTTCAACTTCTGTTTCTATATCTTCTGGATCAAACCCTTGATTAGTTAGAGCTTGTTTCATTATTCTAACTTGATTGGTCTCATCAGAAAGATCCATCTCAGCAAATCCAACAACAGTATTATATGTAGTGAAGTAATCTTTTGGATCAACTCCTTTTACAAATATGGCATCAAACGCTTCTTGATAATCTTCTCCAAATTGTCCTATGAAGTTTTGTACTATTTCACTAGCACCTTTTTTCTTCTCAGCATTGAATCTTTCTAAAAACTCTTCTGCTGTAGTTACTGGTTCTTGATCATCATCATCATCTTCAGATGTGAACACTCCTAGTTTATATAGATCATTAGCAAGAGCTGTGAACTGAGTTGTTTCTGGTTCATCAGATTCATCATCATTATCAACTGTTGCAGATTTTGCAACTTTTGATACTGGAGCGTCTTCCTCTTCATCATCAGGGTTATCACTTAAGAAATCAGAGATCATTGATTGACCTTCTAGTTTCTCTTCATCTGTTTTACCATCAACGCTCTTTGGAGGAACAATGTCCTTACCTTTTGGAACTTCTGGTTTAGCAGGTGCAGCAGGTGCATCAGCCTCATTGATAATAGGAGTTACATCTTCTGGATTAGAGGATGCTGTTTCAGGAGAAAACAAGTCATTTAATAGTTCTTGGTTACCCATTCCCATTTCCATAGTATCTTGGATACTAAAGTTTCCCATAGTTTCTAAATTGTCAGCCATATGTAGTTGTATTTGTGTTTGGTTTATTTAGTGTAAATGTATAATAAGAGTTTTGAATATCAAAGCATTATCAGCCAATGTGATTCAATTTTGTTGATAATATAGCATTAATATTTTTATCTCCCCCGAAGAGGAGAAGTTTTTTAACCTTTTTTGTTATTACGTCCTTTAGCATTTTCTATTTCTTCTATTGTAGAGAATCTCCATTTATAGTTATTATGTGTTTTTAAATTATATTTATTTCTACAAACAGCACTGATTTTAGAAGAACTAAAACCTAATTCTTTTTGCACTTGATAAGCAGAAGACCATGTATTGATAACTATGTCATCTTTTGTTAACTGAGTAACAGGTTTTGTTTGATTATTATCCCAGTTAAACTTTGCATTATTTTTTCTACCTTTTGATATATTTTCTCCTATTTCTATAATTTTTACTTTTTTAGTAAGTTGTCCTTTTATATATATTTGTTTTTTATCTTCTACTGAAAGATTTTTCATTTTTTCAGTTTGTATAATTCTTTTATGTTCTATCATTTCTTTTGTATAAGAAATCCTAGAACCGTCTATTATATTTAAACCTTGTTTTTTATCTTGTATTTTACTACAACTTGCACCTATCCAAATATCCTCTACATATTGTAAAATAATTTCTGGAATATCTTCTTGTAATATTTCAAAGCTAATATTTTTATTATCTAATTTATTATATAATGACTGTAATGGTTTATTACAATGTTTATTATTTATTAAACAATACTTATGGTGATATACTCTTTCTTTATAATTTATAGTACTTCCTATAATAAATTTATCACTTAAGTTTATTTTATAAATTAAACCTTTTTTATTTCTTTGTTTTATTTGCTCTATTGCTTGCATTTATCTTTGCTATTTTTTCATCATTTGCCATATTCTCTCTTTGCACTGCTAATTTTTCTTTTTCTATAGACATTTTATCACTAGCTTGTTTATTCTTAGATTGAATATCAGCCATTTTTAATCCATAGTCTTTAGAAGCTTTCTCTTGGTCATGAGCTAATCTACTCATCTCCATTACATCAGGAATAGCATTAGCATTAACATCTTCACTCTCAATATTACCATATCCAGTAGCAGCAATGATGGCAATCTTTTCTTTAGATAGTCTATCAAGTTCTTTTTGATAATCATCATGAGCAAGTTGTTCTTGATGTTGTTGTATAGCAAACTGTTGTTGAGCTTGAGCTTGTTGCTCTTGAGCTTGTTGTTGTTGCTGTTGTAATTGCTGAGCTTGTTCTTGCTGTGCAATTTGTCTATCTCTAAGATCTTTGAATGTTTTCTTAAGATCTCTTTGTGATTTAGAACTGTATAGTTCAACAACATCATAAAGTGTGCCACCATTCTGTATAATAGCTTGAGACAATTGTCTAAGCTCATTAAACATTTGTGTATCTTCTGGTCTGTTAGTAAGGAACACTTTCAAATCTCTAAATCTAAGATCTGTTCCATTCACTTGTACAAATGCAGATTCTCCTTCAGATGTAATATATGATAGAGTGGATTGTGGTTTAGATGATTCTACATATAAAGCAGCATCTATAATACTCTGATACAATTGACCCATTACATATTCATGAGCCACGAATAGAGGCTCTGTTTGAGAATAACTCTGTTGCATAGCAGTGTTTGTACCTGTAGCTGATTCAGAAGCAGAAACAGATCCCATACGTTGTTTAGACATACCTACAAGTTCCCAACACTCTTGTTTAATCTGCATAGCAAGATTATATCTAGATTGTATCTCCTGTGTACGTGTAAGGTCAAGAGCTGTAAATTGATTGAATGAGCTAGGGCTCTTCATGTTCTCTGGACTATCATCAATAAATACCACTCCTCTATTACGTGCTTCCATTTCCCATATGTCTAAGGCATCTTGTGCATCTCCATCTTTAGGAATAGGAATGTGTCTTAATGACATAAGCTGCACCTTACCAACTTCTTTCTCAAGTAGTTTGTAAAGTTGGTTCATACATACATTATATATTACTTGGAAAGGCTTCATGAGATCAACAAGAGATTTAGCCTCTGTATTCTTCACCTCATGCACAATGCCTATGATAGGACAGTAGTTTAATAACTTAAATGGTTTAATGTGATAAATGTCTGGACCAATCTTAGTTCCTTGGTACCATTGGTTAATCCATCCCCATTCTAATGATTCTTGTGTCGGAATAGTTCCTGATTTATACGATTCATCAACAAGCATTGATTGCTCGTTACCCATTTCATCTATATAAATCAACTTACCTATTTTCTTTTTAGATATCCAATAGCTTCTTACAACAACATATTTATATCCAAATGAACTTACATTATTAGTAAGACCTAAGAAATCTTTAAGTCCATCATTGTTCTCCTTCATCTCACTCTCTATCATCATTCTTGTTTGTAATACAAGAGGGTCAAATGTATCATAGTTTACAGAGTCAATACCTTCTGGAGCATTAGGATTACCAAGATTAGATTCACGTACATTGATTAGTCCATAATCTTGTAATGATGATCTGAGGTGATCTATTTCTTCTTTAGTAAGATCAGGAACAGATTCAATAATCTCAGATAGTTCCATAACTGTCACAGTACCAGCAGCATATGCACCTTGTGCTCTACCTGTTGGATCTGATATATATTTTCTATCTGGTGTAGATAGATACCAAGTATTTTTTGGATTAGCCACCTCTATGTTAAATCCTAACTTAGAGTTGTCTTCATATATATGATAGAACTCTCTAGCAGATATTAACATATCTCTAAATGCATCCTCACTCTTTTCTTTAAGATTGAATTCAGCTTTCTGACATGTAAGAACATGGTTAGCCCACTTCTCAGCTATGGATGTATAACTATCAAGTTGATCTTTAACTTGTTCCATAGTCATCTGATCTAGTTGCTCAGGATCAATTTCTTCTCCTTGCATTGCAGCTTTTGCAGTTAGTTGTTGCTTCACTTGATTGATTACATATTCTTGTAATGTATCGGTTTTGAACTGAAGTTCTTCTGCTTTACTATCATCATCAAAAGCTTTCACTCTGAATGTATCAGGTCTTTTTGATATCTCTCCTACTAACTCATTAATAGGTGTTGTTACAATAGAATAATGTTTTACATAAGCTGGAAGTTCTAGATCTGCTGTAAGTACATCTGTAAAGCTTCTCACCTCTGGTTCCTGATAGAAATCTTCCATACGCAGAATCCCCTTCATAAGATCATAGTTTTTTACAAACGTATCTCTATTCTTTATGTATTCAGCATAAGCCTTGTTGGAAAAATAATCCATGGTGTTCTTAATCCAGCTCTCATCTTGTTTCTCCTTCTCTGTCTTGAACTGATCAGGAAAGATGTTTAAGTAGGCATACCGTATGGTAGCGTCTTTTGTGTATCTAATTATCATAATTAATTTACTATATAGTTTAATAAAGAGTTATAAGTTTCTAATGTAATAGTATCTTTATATTTTTGTGCCAACTTTTTTAATTGTTTTTGTTTTTCTTTAATATAACAATCAGAAGCTTTTTCAATTGAATTAAAAATACCTATATATTTACTAACTTTATTTTCTTTTATATGTGTTACAAATTTATAATGGTGTTTATACACACCTAAAGGTAAATTTCTAGATGTATGAGGTTTTATAATAGAAAGATTTATTTCTTGTGGGATAAAACAACAAGTTGCTGGTGAATATAATTTATTTCCAGTAGTTAATAAATCTTTATCTAATTGGTAACCTTCAATATAATTTTCATCAAACCATTTTGCAAAGATTTGAAAATCTAACCATTCATCACAAATATAACAATCTTTGTATGAAGGATGTTTTAAATGTAAATTACTATCATTACATCTTTGATACATAGCTTTCCAAGCATTATATTGAATAGTATGTTTTCCGTTTATTCTGGACTTATATTCTTTATTTTTGTATTTATGTTCTGCCATGTTATCTAAACAATTTATTTTTTGGTGTGTTAAACATTGATCTGCTTTGTGTAAACAGAGTATTCTTTTTGTTCTTAGTGAACATTGATTGCATTCTTACATCTTGCTCTCCTCCTATTTTTCCCATTATGGGATCTAGTTTCATTGCTAGAGCTATTGCTAGTTCTGCTGCAATGATTCTATCAAAGTTGCCTGTCTCATTATATTGTATCATCTCCTCGAGGAGAACAGGATCAAATATTTTAGACATACCTTTTGTTTCAGATTTAATGTTTCCATCTTCATCTTTCTCTGTATGTATAACTTCTTCTGAATATTTTTTAAGGCAGCCATGTAAAAAGTCTCTAATTTTCTCAGAAGATCTATGTATTCCATAGTCTCTTCTTACGGTAGTGTTTGGAACTATTTCCTTTAACCAATCAGGTTGTCTTTCTAGGTAATGAGCATCTCCTTTAGCTATCATGTAATCTATAAAGGATATTTCGTCATTCTCACATAGAGCTCTTGCATTGTAATATTTAATCAGGTAGCGTGCTTGTTCTTCCCATGTTTCTTTCTTCTCTGGTCTAGCACAATAACTAGCTACAAACATATCTTGATACTTCTCTCCAGAAATAGCATGCATACGTTTGTATATATATACAGATCCTAATGAACTTGAATAAGCAGACTTTCCCTGTCTATAAGGGTCAATCCCTGCTACATATAATCCATAAGGAGGACTTTCAATTGGAAACTCATATATTACTACAGGAGCTTCTTTGTTATCACTATTCTTCAAAGGGAAGTTTGATATAGGCATTTTATCTGTAAACTCATGTTTAACTCCTTGTCCATCATCATAAAGAATAACAGGTGTTCCTGTTCTTTCTTGTGCTAGCAGTCTGGCTTTCTGACGTTTAGATGCTTCTATATCAAATATATTTGTGTCCTCATTCAAGAATATATCATCCACTTCTTGTGGGTAATACATCTTCTCTTTTAAATAAGCTAGTCTATCACCAGCTTTCTTTAATCTGTCAAGGTTATCATTTGTAATCTTATCTGCTTTCTCTAAATTAGAGACTAACATTTTTACATTGTGTAATTCAGAATCTGCAGGTTGTTCAAGGTAGGCTCCTAATGAGGATTCTTCTTTAGCTTCCATTCTGTACTTATGGGAAATAAATAGCCCATGTACTCTCTGATCATCTTTAGCGTTATTGTATGTAAGGAAGTTGAAATTTTCTACATCGAACATAAGAGACTTAGCATCCATAAAGTTCTGCATATCTCCTCCAGTACCTGTAAGGATAGGGCTACATCCCCACCCATATGGTGTAGTAAAACCTGGTGTTGCAGCTTGTAGTCCTCTAAGAAAACTTCCTTTACCAATCTCATCAATAATTAATTTTCTAGGTTTAGTACCTGCAATTGCTTCCTCGTTATTACCACCATCTAAGTTACGAATAAGGATCTGAGAAAAGGGGATTCGCTCTCCTGCTTTTGTCTTGATCCCTAAAGTAACTTGGTTTTTCCAATTGTCTTCTACTCTCTGCCATCTCCATGCTTCTGGTAAAAAGTTTAATCCTTTGTCAATCTTATCTGTGATAAGCTTTATATCGGGAGCATTCAATCCTGCTATAATGTTCTGGGAGTTCTCATCAAATGTAGCTCCCCAACCTATATAACTGCTCTCAATTACTGACTTAGCCAAACGACGAATGCCTAGTATAACCAGGCCTTTCTTTTCTATTTGTGCTCTATCTATTTCATTTGTAATAACCCATTCGTTATCACGTAGATATGGGTTAGCATATTTCTGTGATATTCTACCACGTTCATCTATAATGTCTACCTCTGTATTCCAGAAGTTTAAATGCCAATATAAAAAAGGATTGATATATACTCCTCCCATTGTACAACCATCCATACATAGTTGTTTATGGAAAGCATAGAATTCCTTATACTCTTCTGAGTCTTTTTGTGGAACTCTCTTCTGGTTGATAAACCAGTCTTTGTAATCAATACTTTGAAGGCCATCCATTACTTCCTACCCTTTAAGAAATCTTCAGCCATAGATCCAAGCTCAACACCACCTCTTACAGGCACCACCTTTGCTTCTTCTTTCTCACGTAGTTTCTCAACTTGTTCTAAGAGAGCTAGGTAGTTCTTCATTGTCTCTTGTACAAACTTACCTTGAGCTTCAATGCTTGCAATCACCATAGGCATAGCTCCACCAGCTTTGGTTTCTTTCCATTTGATTCTATCCTCTAATGTATGTAAAGGATTAGCATCAACGTATTGTTTCCAAGACTTTAGTTGCTCTTCGCTCCAATCTAGCTCCGCTGTAATATATGTAGTTTTCTTTAATGCCATAGTTGTTTAGTTTTAACAAAATTATAATCTAAAAATTCTGCCATTGATTCTTCTTCTTCTTTATTTTCTTTAAAAGACTTTATTTTTTTTATTACTTTTAATAAATATAAGTATACATTTAAATAACTATTTTTTACTTTACCAGTAAAAGTTTTTTTATTTTCTAATATAGTTAAGGCTGCTTTAATTTGATTGCTAGAATATCCTACTTTTACATAACAAAAATTATCTTTAAATACAACATGTGTAGATTTATAGTTATTAGGATTGTTTAAAAATTGATCTTTAATATCTCTTTGATAGCATTTATTAATGTTATCTTGCATATCTCCATAACAAGCTCTTCTAAATGTTCCTAATGTTTTTCCATTAAAAATATATGGAACAGTTTTGTTTTCTTTTGTCCATGTAGTTTGATACCATGTATCAAATGAACTTGTATCCATATTCCATCTTAAATCTTGATCTTCCATAATGTAGTTGGTATTATATTAGTTATTAGTCTTCCTCCTCTTCGAACAATGTTCTCTCCAAATTCATGCCATCCTTTATTATCTCTTCCAATTCTTCTTCATCTATATGATCTCTATCCATATTCAAGCTTGCTTCATATTTCTGTAATGAGAATAGCAGTTCTTTGTCAGACACTCCCCATACATCTTGATAACCATCAAGAGCTGTTGCAAAATGTCTTCCTATATTATATGTAGGATGTGCTTTGTGTAGACGTTCTAACAGCTGTATAATTTTTCTATGATAGTTTGGTTTTGTCATAGCTTTCTATATTAAATTATTTATATCTTCATCAGAGAAGGACGTTTTATTATCTATAATACTACGTTTAGTGTTCTCTTCAAATGAACCAGTGTAATCCATCTCTATTTCCTCTTCTATAAACTCAATCATGTTCTCATCACCAGAGTCATCATGATCCATCATATATTCAGGTTTAATTGAAATCTTTATCATGTCTCTTGGTGCATCACCTTCTGCATTCTGTTCCCCTGATATATCAATGAAATCAGCTCCATTATCAAATAGATCTGTTAGGATTTGCATAAGAGGCTCTAAAGGAATTTTACGTATGTTCATATTGTAGGTAGTTCTGTGGCTTTCCATTTTTTTAATGGGCATTCACATGTTAAACATTTTGTTTTTGCTGAGAGTGTACATCCACATTCTGTGCAATGTGCATCTGGTCTCACTGATTTGTGCTTAGAAGAATGCTTATCACATTGTTCACATATAGCAGTTCTTGTTTGGCTTGTATATTCTATAAAAGCTTTATTTCTTTCTTCAGGGAGAAGATGATTCTTCCATCCTTCAATTACTTGTGATAGACTCATTTCATCTTTGGTTTTAATGTTTTGATATCCTTCAACACTGTAATCATTCTTTGTTCTGTAGCATATCTCTTTTTATCTGTAATAGATTCATCAGCTAATGTATTCTCATATGCTTGCTTCATAGCTAGAAGCTTATTGTAATGTGCTTCTGCTTTCTTTGTATTGAAAAAGAACTTACCAAACCCTGATATCTCAACAGTGTTATTTAAATTAAGAGCATCATTGGCAGAATCAAACTGATGTTGTACAACTTGATCAATCACCTTTTCAGAGACTACCAAACTAAGAGCCATCCTTTTAATGATGAACTCTTTCACAGACATTGTTGTTGGCTTATTCATGTGTAAGTGTTATTTCTAATGTTAAATCTTTAGTGAAATCAATAACAATAACTGGATTCACCTTCACCTTACCACCTTCCTTAATAAATATACCAACCTTCTTCAGCTTACTGATGATGTTGTTAATTGTAGGACTTGTTGTCTTGTGTAGTTTGCAGAACTCTTCCCTTACATTAGCATATGTAATGTTTCCTTTAATAGCTGTAAAAGATATAAGCTGTATTTCTCTATCAGTGAGATGAAGATTGTTTATAGCTGATAGAATAGAATAATACTTCTCAGCTAGTTGTATATCAGTTGGTACAACTTTCTTTAGTCTTTGTAATGTTACTGTTGGTTCCATAATTTAGTTTCATATTCTACATACAAAGATATATAATAAATACATATAATGAACATAATAAATAAATATTTTTATATCATAGCTATATTATGAATAATTTTATCTATTTAGCTATACAAATGATTAATTATTCTTATAGACAAACCCACCCACCCACCAAAGGTAAAACATATTTTGCATACCTACCAAACTTTTTTTCAAATTTTTTTTCAAAATTTTAGAACCCATTGTGTATGTGGATAGGTTGACCACTCCAACCCAAGACCCCCGCAACAATTTGAGTGGTTGGGGGTAGTCCCCCATTGAACGTAACACTCAACTAAAAACAGAACAGATTATGAAATCACCTAAAATTGTTAAGGCTAACTTCACGCCTGCAGGTAATGCTTACTTCGTTGATAAAGCTAAAAATTCTTACTTCTGCCCAAAGGCAGTGTTAGTAGAAAATGGTTGGACCAAGTCGGAGGACATCACATTCCCATTGTACTGTAATGTTAACACATTCACATACAACAATGTTGATGCTGACAAGAATGTCATTCTTAATGCTGATGGTACTAACAGCACATTCACAAGAACTGACATCATTGATGCATTCACTAGTGCACAAGCATTGGCTGATGATTATGCTGATGATTTCGCAGTGGACATTCTTAAAGCACAAGCAGTAAAATCAACTGCAGTGAGCGCAGGATTGTCTCAAGTTAATGTTGACGCATTGTTAGCGCAAATCTAAATAGAACTCGAGCCTCTCAATCAATGGGAGGCTTAACATTCTACCCAACGTTAAGACTAACGTTATATATATGGGTGGGATCTTGATCGTTTGGTGTGGGTTATTAAAAACAACATAACAACATAACATAACCACTCCTATATATATAGGAGTAAATATGTAGAATACATTTTGTAGGAAGAAATAAAACTTTTTACGAGGGAGAAATAAACTTTTTTAGCTTATTTGTAAGAATATTACATAAGAATATTGAATGTTGTCTTCATTTTTGTAAGAATTTATAATTCTGCTTGAGTGTGAATGTGTGGTAGTGTACTCATCAACCATATAATAAGCCCTAATAATAAACTTAAATAATCAAATAACATAATCAATACATATAGCATTATGACAATAAATGAAGACAAAGGATACAAAGATGTACTAAAACATATTGCATCACATGAACTTAAATATATTACTGATGGTTTATTATCAGGTAGACAATCTATAATAGATAAATGGATTAGTTTTGCTTCTAATGGTAAAACTCTTGGTCCTAAATCAATATCTATTCTATCTAATGATGTAGATTGTATTATTAGTAATATATATGGATTTGAATTTAATTAATATATTTATGGATGATTACGAAGATTACGATTGGGAGAATGATGAAGATATATTCATTCCCAATATAGGAGATAAATAATAATGGGCTCTTCTACGAGCTCTTTTAAATAACTGACTAATAACAATACTTTAGTCAGTCAATTACAGGTAATGCTGGGTTGACTGATTATATAACACTGACTAAATTATGAAAAATAAAGAACAAAAATATGCTACAAGAGTCTTCAACAGTCTCAAGAGTGCTGAAGGCTTTAAAGCTATGCTTGGTGATAGATCACTACAATCTATTAAACAAGACAAGCTTGGTAGATACAAGGTGAGATGGTTAATAGATAAGTCTAGACCTCTTGTAGACAGATATACTGGTTATACACCAGATTTTGAAGAACATTGGAAATTTTAATAACAAACCCTTAATAACAAACAAATGAAATCAACAAAACTTATGTTAGCTGTAATAGCTTCATTACTTACAACATGGACTTCTATGAGTCTTATTGGATATGCTCTATCAGAGCTATCGCTACGTGAATGTTACACAGATGGTGCAACATTAATGCTTATGTTAATATTTGGTTGGATACCAGCTGTTATAATAGCATGTGATCTTGATAAACATTTTAATAGCAATTAGCCATGAAAAGACATCCTTACATTACATTATTAATAATGTACACCATTACAGCAATGGCACTTCTTATTGTACTTAGTATGAGTAGTTGTGCTTCACATTCACCACACAGTTATAAATATCCAAAATACATGTAATTATGAAGAACTCAATAAAATACATTATAGCATTAATGCTAGTAACATCATTATTAACTACAAGTTGTGCATCTAAATGTCAAAGAATGCACAGATATTGGAATACACATAGAGTGATATGAAAGATATTAAACAACAATTAGCTTATATATGGAAACATAGAGAAGCTGTATTAGGGCTAATTATAATATTAGCTCTATTATTTTCTGGATTAGTATTAATAGAAGTAATAATAGATAAAGGATTATAACATTATAGAGACATATATTAGTACAGTGGAGTACGAAGAAGATTATAAAAAATCATGTAAAACTGGTTGGGGATGTGGATACGTTCATATTCCCAAAGACCATCCAATATTAGTTAAAATATTAACTGATGATGGTTGGGGAAACTATCTACAGCCTGATAATTGTCCTGAAGAGATAACATTATCTAAATGGGATAAAGACAATGAATACTTTATTATAGGCTTTGACACAGCTCATAGTTATAATAATTCTACTCATGGTGTACATTATGTAACAGATAGAGCTTATGAAATAAAAGATCTTGTTGATGCATATATGGATTATGATGCAGATGTTTATGCTAGAGAACAAATACGATTAATAACAGAAAAATTTAAAAAATACTTAATATAATGAGAACAGAACAGATTGAACAGAGATTACAAGACATCAAGAATGAAATATGTTTCTTAGATGGTCTTAGAGATGCACACGATGATACGAATATTCATATCATTGAAGAACAAGTTGATGTATTGTTACACGAGAGACGTGATTTAACATATTTGTTAGAGAGCTGTTTTGATGAACTTATTGGCTTATGATAGTAATATATATAATTGCATCATACTTAGTTATGCTAGGTGTGATAATAGAAACTTTTGATAGATTAGATGATGTAAAGGCTTATGCTTTTGCATCATTTATATGTAGTCCAATTATATTACCAATTCTTATTGGTATGATATTAGGTAAGAAATAATTTAAAACTAAATAACAATGAAGAAAGATTTAAAGACAATAGATCAACTATTAAATCAAATACATAAAATAAGAAAAGATGTAGATGGACATCAGGAAAAAACACAGAAATTATTAGAAATTAAAGATGATATAATAAACATCTTAGAAAGACAGAAAGCTATATATAAACGTGATTTGAATATAATGTGCTGGGTATGTTTTGTATTATCTGTATGTACAGTTACAATGCTTATTATTACACTGTAACATGAGACCTAGAATTAGCAAGGGAACATTAGTTGGTTCAACTAATACCTACAGACATATATTGTCTAAGAGACTAATAGTAGAAGTGATATATACCTTTAGAAGAGGTATTATAAGACAAAAAACAATTGATGTAAGACAAACAATTAATCAATAATTATGGAAGTAAAAATTTACAGAGAGCCAGAAAATGAATCTCTAATTTTAGATGAAGTTCAATTAGCTGAGTATAATGACTTAGCACTTGAGCTTGGGTTTGGTACACAATCAAATATTGAAGAACAAAATGTACCTAATATATATGTTAGCTTAAACCTTGCTATGGAGAAGCAACTAAAAGCTGTTTGTCCTATGAAGGTGGACGCTGATAAGTATAATAAGTCAACTATTCCATTAGAAGTGTTGAAAGTGTATAAGTTTGCTAAAGACAATAAGATGTTTGATGGCTTTCACATTTGGTACAATGATGTTGATCCTGATCCTTTATTAATAGGATGGAACTGGAAATCAGCAACTGATAAAGAGAAAGACTATACATGGAATTTAAATAGATTCTTAATTGCTAGATGGGGTGATTGTGCTCTTGAGCTTCCACAATTACTTGAACTAGGTTTCAATAAAATGAAGCAAGAATTAATGGATAAAGCTCAATCAGCAATCGACAAATGTAACTCAGTGTTATCTAATCCTGATATATATGTTAGAAAGATATTATCTAATACAACAGAGGGTGATATTAGTTTAAATATTAATTCATCAGGAACAATTTATTAATATAATTTATTATATTTGCAATTATTGTATAATCACTGGGAACTATAAACGCCACATAGCAGTTTAAATAGTCAATGTATGTGCTGCGTATCATTGAACTTACCTATATTATACATTTATGTTTCATATCACTGTAGTCAGTTTAAAACTCACTAGAATGATACAAAAGATTACCAATGCTAACTGTTAGGCTGTAACATACGAAAAAGGGTTTATAGTAAGGACAGCAAACCAGAAACCCTGCTCTTGTACAAGCTCCGTAACTGATAACTCGGTAAGCTACAAGAAAGACACAGGTTGGTAAAAGCCTAAACATTGATGCTTTGTAATGAAATAATCCCAACAATTGTGTTGGTGTAAATATTAAACATTACATAAAGATACATGCAGTAATGTATGTTAGATGTCAGTAGTTGATGAGTGATGTTCTTCTCTATGGCAATTTGCACACAGAAGGACACACTTATCTAACTCAGGTTTAAGTTTTTCAAAATTTAAAAATCTATTATTAGTATAATTTTTATCTTTTTGGCTTGGATCTAAATGATGAAACTCTAAAGCAGCGTTACATTTATTGTAACCACATTTAGAACAACATCCACCTAAGTATTCTATACATTGTTGCTTTACAGTTTGTCTACTAGTTTTATTGTTTGTAACAATACAACTTTTACATAAACTACTATTTTTATTAGATTTAGTATAAAATAAGCTTCTGTCTAATGTTTTTTTACATCCAGCACAGTGCTTAACATTTAATCTAATACTTTTATTACGTGGAGACTCTAAGTTATTTCTATTAATAGCATTACTTATAGTTCTTCTTGTACAGTTTAATATCTCAGCCATTTGTTGAGTATTTAAACCATCATCTAACATTTGTTTAAGGATTTCTTTAGTCATATACAAATATAATAAATGTTTCTCAAAGGAACAAATAAAAAGATTGTTATTTTTAGAAAAACAGGACTAAACATTGAAAGCCTGTATAAAAATTGGATATACATAGTAATATGTAAACGTGAGTTGCCTTGAGAAAGCAATATAGTCATTTAAAAGAGAGTATAGGATACTATCTCTACTCACGTAATGAGTTCTCAGCAAGTAGTTAATTTTTAAAAAAAGGTTCTGATAAGCCTATCATTTTTTTATTAACTACGTGACCCTAAGTTTATATATAGACCCTAATAAGGCATGGTACTTGAGAGATTCAAGCTATATAAACTGGGTGCTAATAATAATGGGCTCGAATGGAATTGACTGGTTATTATAGATTATACAATTCAGCACAGAGAGATAACTGTATAAAACTAAGGTGAATCATTTTAAATGACAAACAACAAGAGAATGCCCAAGTACAAGCTAACATGACTGTAGTTCATAACATCTTAAATGGTGGAACTGAAGTTAAATCTGATGTTATATTCGGAGAATTAGTTGAGGCTGCCTAAACCTAAGAATTAGGAGATTAAGTCACACACTGGCTACAGACTATAACATTTGCCATAGAAGTTTGTGAGTATACGTAAAAAACTCTCTGGTGGAGTCTTCTTTAATTAGTTGACCTTTCTAACGTAAAGAGTTTAAAGAAACGTAAAGCTGTATAAAATTGTATTTTTGAAGTAAGCAACACGAGGGTTCGAATCCCTCCGAGTCCACAGCAGTTACTTGACGCAAATAGCACAGTAACAGACATTGGGTAGTTTGCATACCACGAATGTTAAGTCCTTTTTACACAAAAAAGGTGTTGAGTACTTAAGAGAAGAAAGTTCCAACCTCAACAATCAAAGCCTCTGTAACAAGAGGCTTTTTTAATTTGTATTAATCCTTAATAACAATAGAAATGAAGACAATTAGATTACAGCCAACAGAATTTTGGCAATTCAGACAATTAGCGTTTGCTATGTGTATAGCATTCTCATGTACAATAACACACGGTGTGTATATTGTAGAAGCCAATATAAATCAACTTGAGAAGTTGGGTTATTAAGGAGGGGAATGATGGGCTCTGTAACAGGAGCCCTTATTCTTTATTAACTTAAAAAGAAATAAGATATGACAGCAATAGAATGGTATTTCAAACAAATGCAATCAAAAGAACATTTTACCCAAGATGAATTTGATAGTATATATGAACAAGCCAAAGAAATGGAGAAGAAAGACATGCTACACTTTGGAGCTAAATGTTGTATTATGACAACACAGAAAAACCACTGGACTTTAGAAAAGATCTATGAAGAAACATTCAACAAAAATGAGTAACACAGTTTATTTCCAACCACCAGGAATCAGAGCAAAGTATTGTGAGATTGGTATGATCTCAGATACAGATCCAGACTATGTATGGTATTTAGATGAGCCTTGTAAGATATTATTGAGTGAGGTTAAGCTTATACCAGAAGAAAATGTTATTTATGACAAGAAAAGAAGATTGCATATAGTAAAAAACAAATAACATTATGAAAAATATACAGATAACAAAAGATAATCTTATTGGTTTAGGATTCATAGATGTTAATCCTTATTTATCTTTAAAAATAAATAAAGATATCTCTTTACAATTTCATTGTTATGAACGTGATGATGATTATATAACAATGTGTGTTAGTAATGATGATTTTGAAGATTCATTACATTATAGCTTGAAACATATAAAAACAATAGAACAAGTTAAATCATTATATAATATTATGACTAATAAGATTCTACCAAATATATCAACTATTGAACAGTTAGGATTAACTGATGATCAAGTACATGAGATTGTGCTAGAATGGTATACATGTGGTATGTGTCCTGACATTTTTCAAAATGAAAAAGGAGAAGATATAGAAGACTATCTTGAGATATAAATCACATTATATTATGATTTATATCACTCTAGTCAGTTTAAAACTTACAATTTAACTATAAAAACACATTATAAGATGAAAAACATACACATATTATCAACAGACAAACCAAGTAGAACTTATAAAGTAAATAGTATTGGTAAGTTAGATTGGTCAGAAGGTTATTTACAACAAGTTGATGGGGCAACTAACCAACACATCTACATCACTAATTCAGAAGAAATTAAAGAAAGAGATTGGTTTTTAGGATTGCAAAATCAAATGTCAAAATCTACAATTAGAGATATTTATGGAGGTTATGAACGTAAAATAATCCTAACAACAGACCAAGACTTAATCAAAGATGGTGTACAAGCTATTGATGATGATTTTTTAGAGTGGTTTGTTAATAATAGTAGTTGTGATGAAGTTGACATTAAAAGAATTGCTAATGGAACTAAAAATCATAAATTAACCTATAAATATAAAATCATCATTCCAAAAGAAGAACTTAAAATTAGTAATTGTGATAATAAGAATTGTCAATCAGGTGTAATTAATGGGGTTAACCCTAAAATATGTAGAAAGTGTAATCCAAAAGAAGAACCTAAACAAGAAACACTTGAAGAAGTTATATTTAAAGTTCCTTTTGATTATAACATCAACCCTAAAGAGGTTATTGATATGTGTATGAAAGAACAAGAGAATATTATTCTTACTTGGAGGTTAGGTTATTTTATAGATATGATTAATTCTTTACCTGATGACACAGAAAAGAATAGAATATTAAAATCTGTTTTTGATAACAGAGATGGAGAATTATTATTAGAATCTTATAAATCAATGAAATCACATTATGAAAAATAAAGAAACACTTGAAGAAGCTGCTGAAATATTTGTAAATAATAGATTTACTAAACAAATTAGTGGAGATAAAACATATCCAGACATTTATGCAAGTAAAGAAGCAATTATAGAAAGTCATATATTATTTGCTAAATGGCAACAAGAGAATAGTTATAGTGAGGAAGAAGTATATGATTTAATGGATAAAAGAGAACATTATTGGGTGAGATATAAAAACTCTTATGCTCAAAGTTATATACCATTTGATGAATGGTTTGAACAATTTAAAAAGAAATAAGCTATGAAAGAAATAGAAATAGGTGTTACAATAGATGATGTGTATTTAGATGTACATGGATATTATTCTCCTGAAGAACCAATGGTTATGTATTATCCAGATGGATCTGGACATCCAGGATGTTCTGCTGAGTTTGAAATAATATCTGTGTCACTTAATGGAACAAGAATCACTGATTTACTTAGTGATGATGTATACAATGAAATAATAGAGAAAGCAATAGATAACCAATTAAATCAAGAACAATGAAAATAATTAACGGAAGATGGGTTGATGATAATGAACAACCTATAGATCATTTTAACATAACAGACTTCTTAGAAATAGGAGAGAATGTAAAGAAGATGTATGGAGAAGATATAACATATAGTAGAATCAATCTTGTTTCTGCTATTAAATCTCTTACATCACAACAAGAAAACTCTCTTGCTTATATATTAAGCAATGATGGATTAATGGCAAAACTAGCAGGATATTAACTTAAAACCCCCTAATAACATGGAAGAAATTTACATAGATGGTATACATGAGTATGACTATCTAAAAACAAACACAGAAGGTTCAATGATTCACACATTGTATTACAGTGAGCATCTTGAATGGGACAGTAGTATTGTAGAAACAAAAGCTATTGAACTAATTGATAATGGTAATGGTGTACAGATAAAAGGACTAGCATTAGAGGAAGAAGAGAATTATTTAAGAATAGAACAGCTTCACATAATACTAAGACTATATAGTCAAACATGTACATATGAAATATCACCACAACCAATTAAAACAGATTTCTAATGTGGTATACAGGAGAAATAGTATTAAAGAGTTACCTTCCTTTTACATTAGAGAAGGGTATGCTCTTTGTCAATAGAATATCTGTTGGCATAATAGAACCATATGTAGAACTATGGGCACTAGAAGAAGTTCCTGAAGATGCTGCTGCATTTATGGCTGCTAATGGTGCGCCTGTTGAACTATTCATCATAGATGATGGTGAAGAACTATTAGCAACTGAAGAAGAACTTGGTTGGTGGGATGAAGGACAACATACAGATGAACTTAGAGAAATATCATTAGATGACATCAATTTCATATTAAGAGAATGTGATGGATATATAGATATAGAACTAAGTGAGAATGATGAAGAACCAGGGCCTATATTATTTGAAGATAAAGTGATATTAAGAGTTCCTGAATCAGATAATGATTGGGATGAAACATTAAACGATGGATTAGAAGAAGAATAAATATGAATATATTATCATCAGATAAGCATACAAAAGAAAGAAAAATAGCTGAATCAATAGCTAACAAACTAAAGAGTACAGCTGCTACATTAGAATCAAATGATCCAACTCACAAGAATGGTGTTAAATACATGATATCAAGAAAGGTATATGAGAACATCATACAAGTTGAGTTTGATACTAGAGAGTTATCACATAGAAATAGAATGATTGTAAGAGAATTTATAAACCGTAAACTAAAACCAGTATGAAAAGAACGTACACAGCAAAAGAAATTAATTACATTAAAGAAGAAATTAGAACAGGTAAACCTGTTTCTATTATTGCAGATAATTTATGCGTAGAATTTGATAGACCAATTGGAGGAGTTTATGCAAAAGTTTGGAAACTTGCTAAATCTACAAAGAAGATTAAAAAGAATTATGATGGACCAACTAGAAGACCACATGTAAGAAAGATTAGACCAACTATTGTACAACAATCAATAGACTTTGATCTTATGCCAGGTTCTCTATTAGATGTAACTGATAATAAATCAGAAGTCATATTAAAAGAGATATGTGAAGAGATTATAGAGAAGTCTGAGATTAAACAACAGCCTGCAGAAATAGGTATTGAAGTTCCTCCAACTAATATATCATTCAATGGTGTACCAAGTAGAGTGGTAATATATTCTGATCACGTAAGATATTATTATAATAACTAATATTTTTTATTATCTTTGTAACCCTAAAAACTAAATTATGAATTATATAATATGTAAAAATAAAAAACCATTTGAGGCTATTGGGGAATATAATTATTGTACATTAGAAGATATGGTATTACCTGAAACAATAGCTTGTGATTCAGAAACTACAGGATTACAACCAAGAAATTGTGATATGTTTTGTTTTCAAATAGGAACAGGAGAAAATAATTATATAATTGTTATGTATAATGATAATTATGAGTTTGCTGATCTTGTTCCATATATAGAAGATAAAACAATGATATTTCATAATGCTTTGTTTGATGTAGGATTTTGTTATAAGTATGGGTTTTATCCTAAAAATGTAAAAGATACAATGCTTGCTAGTAAAATCTTATATAATGGAGGTGTAGATGAATATTATCTACCTATAAGACATGATTTTGGTTCTGTAATGAAAAAAGAGCTAAATGTTATTTATGACAAAACAGACCAAAAGAATATTCATATAGTAAAACTAAGTCAAACAAGCACAATTGAATATTCATTTAATGATATTGATAGACTTATTGAGCTACATGATGCTCTTATGTTAAAGATTGATAAAGGAGGCTTTATAGACACTTATAATTTACATTGTAGATATGTTAAAGCTCTTGCTTATATTGAGCAATGTGGGCTTCCTATTAGCTCTGAAGCATGGATTGATAAAATGCTTGTAGATGCAGAAAATACAATTAAATGGAAAGAAGTCATTGAAGATTATATATATGATAATCTTAAACAGTTTGCAGATAGTCAAATAGACATGTTTGATACTAAAAAAAGAATACATATATCAATAGGTTCTTCATTACAAATGATTAAAGTGTTTAATGCTCTTGGTATAGAAACTAAAGATAAAGATGGTAAGAATAGTATTGGTGAAAACATTATAAGTAAATCTAAACATAAATTTGTTAAGATGTGGCTTAGTTTTCAAGAAGCTAATCATAGAGTGACAACCTTTGGGAATAGTATATATAAACAAATAGAAAATGAACGTATATATACTAATTTTAATCCAATGGTTGATACAGCTAGATTATCTACAAGAAAAGGCAATATAAATTTCTTAAATTTTCCTTCTGATTCTATTACTAGAAAGTGTTTTAAAGCTAATGAAGGAAATGTAATTATTGTTTGTGACTATAGTGGTCAAGAAACTGTTGTTGCTGCAGATTTATCTGGTGATACTGCTATGACTGCTTCTGTAGTTAATGGTTATGATTTACATTGTGCTTTTGCTAGAATATTGTTTCCAGAATTAAAAGATTTTGATGATGAAACAATAATTAATGAACATAAATCTAAAAGACAATCAGCTAAAAGTCCAAGATTTGCATTTCAATATGGAGGCTCAGCTTATACTATTCACCAAAATGAAGGAATACCTTTAGAAAAAGCATATAAAATTGAAAATGCTTTTAAAGAACTTCATGAAGGATTGTATACATGGGGAGATGAAGTGTTTAAAGAATCTATTAAACAAGGATATATTGAATCTGCAGATGGGTGGAAACTTGCTCTTCCTAAGTTTGATAAATTTAAAGAATACAAAGAAAAAGTAGAATCCATTACAAAAGAACAATGGACAATGTATAAACAAGGAAAACTTGATTACAAAAAAAAGTTTGACGAAGAAGAAAAAGGAAATAAATACAAATATATTTTTCCTAATTCAGTAAATTATTATAAATCTAAAAAAATAGAAGTAAGTCAATTCTTTAAACTTAAATCTGAATATCAACGTTTATGTCTTAATAATCCTGTTCAAGCTAGAAGTGCTCATCAACTAAAAAGAGCAACTAGTATATTATTTGAATGGATTTTAAATAACAACTATATTAATAAAATAAAAATTGTTAATACAGTTCATGATGAAATTATTGTAGAATGTGAAGAAAATTTAAAAGAAATAGCTAAAGAAGCTGTTCAATCCTCTATGTTAGAAGGAGGTAATTATTATTTAACTAACTTAAAAATAAAAGCAGATGCAAACATTGGGCAATCTTGGGGTGAAGCCAAGTAAAATAAATCGCACAAACATTACACAACATCTAATTGAGTATCAATTATCATTAATTGATTTAACAATAAAAGATGTAGAAGAGGATGAACAATGGTATTATAACAATACAATAACACCAGAACAGCATGATAAAATTAAAGCTTATGCTATTCCTCTATTAAAGAAAATATTTAAGTTTAACAAAAGTAAAGCAGAATCAACATTCGGATGGTTTGACTGTCAGTTTGGATTGAGAATTAAATTTTAACATTAAAAAAAAGAAAACATGGAAACAAATTCAGTTATTATTATTACAGGAGTATTTGCTATTTTTACAGCAATAGTATTAAGTCTTTATGGATCATCTAAAGATTTAAGAGTTACAATTAGAATGGAAGATGAAGGATATCCGCTTAAAAGTGATGATGTAGAAGAATTGATAGTTAAACCAAAGAGAAAATATAAAAAGAGAACCCCTAAGATTAACATCATTAAAACTACACCAGTTGCTAAAAAACAAGTTGGAAGACCTAGAAAAGCTAAATAATTATGGACTGGCTGTTACAAGATTGGGAATATACCAATGATGAAATCTATGCTGTTGAGAGACAAAAAGAGATTGAGGCAGCATGGCATAAATGTGAAAACGAACAGGAAAATAAAAAAAGAAAACCTGCAATAATTAAAATAGTAAAACATGAAATTAACAATAAGCCCTCAACAATACGAAGAGCTCATCAAAATAGGACACAACCTTGATGTTATATTTCTACTGAAGCTGATAGACGAACAGTATGATGTCTCTCCTCTATGTGAGGGGAGTATGAAAATTGCTTCTGTCTATCAGTCTTTGATAAGAAAAGCATTAATAACAAAAGATGATGAGAAACTCACAGTGCTAGGTAGAGACTTGTTGGTGTTTATGGACACTAAGATGAACACTAAGATTGTAAGAAGAAGACCTGCCACAACAGATTTTGAAGAGTGGTGGAAGACCTATCCAGGAACTGATTCATTTGAGTATAAGAACAAGAAGTTCACAGGTACCAGATCTATTAGAAAGGGTAAAGATGAATGTAGACTTAAATTTGATAAGATTTTACTTGAAGGAGAATATACAGCTGCACAGCTTATAGGTGCCCTCAATTATGAACTCTTACAAAAGAAAGAATCTTCTGTTGATAGCAACAGTAATAGAATGACCTTTATGCAAAACAGTGTAACTTATCTAAACCAGAGAGCATTCGAGGCTTATATTGAACTAATTAATGATGGAGCTAAAATAGACATTGCTCCACAGAAACCACAAGGAGGTACAGACATATGAGTTTTGAACTATTAAATGCAGAAGTTAACAAAGGCCTAGGTGATTTCAATAGAGGAATACCAATGGGCTTTGATCGCTTGACCAGATATGTAGGTATTCGTAAGGGTATGTATTATTTGATAGGTGGTAACACTGGATCAGGTAAGACATCATTTATTGATGATGCATTTGTTCTTAATCCTGTTGATTGGGCTATGTCTAAAGAAGGAATTGCTTCAGGTATCAAAGTGAAAGTGTGGTATAGGTCCATGGAGAGAAGTAGAACATACAAGATGGCCAAATGGGTATCTCGTAAGATATTTCTAGACCAGGGAATTATTATTCCTGTAGGTAAGCTTCTTGGTTGGACTGAGAAGATGACTAAAGATGAACATGACTTGTTTCTACATTACAGAGATTATGTAGAGCAACTAAGTGAAATTGTTACTATCATTGATGGACCAGAAAATCCTGTAGGTATAGCAAAAGAGCTAAGAGATTATGCTCTTGAGAATGGTAAGATACAACAATTGGACAAATGGAATAAAATATATGTTCCTAATGACCCAAGTCAAATCACTATGGTGGTGATAGATCACATTGGTTTGCTTAAACTAACTAAAGATCAACCTACAAAGAAACAAGCTATTGATAAGATGTCTGATGAACTCAGATATGCTAGAGACTTCTATGGATATTCACCAGTGGTGGTTAGTCAGTTTAATCGTGACATTTCTAATCCTTCTAGGATAAAGAATGGTGATGTAGAACCTCAACTAGAAGATTTTGCAGACAGCTCAGCAACACAGAATGATGCTGATGTTGTTATGGCATTATTTGATCCTATGAGATACAAGGTTGCAGATCCTTCTGGATATGACCTAGATAAATTAAAAGATCAATATGGAGCTAAGTATTTCAGAAGCTTAAGACTTATCAAGAATAGCTATGGAGAAGATGATGTACGTATTGGTTTAGGTTTCCTAGGTCAGATTGGTATGTTCAAAGAACTCCCTAGAAAGAAAGATATAACAGATTCTGATTATGCAGCAATTACTAACAAATCATATTTCCTAAGAGAATGACACTAAGAGACAAGAGGCAAAAAGAATTTGCAAAGGTTTGGCTTAAGAATAAGCATGGGATACTATTGCTCGCTCCAAGGTTCGGTAAAATTAGAACTAGTATTAAAATACTAGAAAAACTAAAACCTGAAAGCATACTTATTGCTTATCCAGATAATAAGATTAAAGAGTCTTGGCAAACTGATTTTAATGATCTAGGTTATGATGACAGCACTGTCACATACACTACACATCTATCATTAAAGAAGTATGCTGAACAAAGCTTTGATATTGTTATCATAGATGAAATACATCTACTGAGTGACGCTCAGATAGAAGTTTGTAAGGACCTGTTCGATGTTAATGGACAGATTCTTGGTCTCACTGGTACACTATCCAGTTGGACAGAAAGAAAATTAGAAGAAGAACTTGACATACATGTAATAGCTCACTATCCAATTGAAAAAGCAATTGAAGAGGGAGTGATAGTAGATTATGAAATACATGTAATAAGAGTTTCTTTAGATAACACTGTATACAATGATTACAAGGGTAAGTTCAAGACTGAGAAGAAACATTATGATGGCATATCCTGGGTGATTAACAAACTACAGAATAGTGGGTCTGATACAATGTTCTTACGTCTAGCTAGAATGAGACTTATTCAATCATCCTTAGCCAAAACTATAGCTACAAAGGCACTTTTGGCTGCACATAAAAATGAGAGGGTCTTAGTATTCTGCGGTACCACTGCTGTTGCAGATAATCTTGGTATTCCTTCCTATCATAATAAGTCTAAAGAAAAAGAAATCTTTGAAGACTTTGCTGAAGGTAAAGGAAATCATTTAGCTGTTGTTAAAATAGGAAATTCTGGCGTAACATATACTCCCTTAGATAAGGTGATCATCAACTATTTTGATAGTAATGCAGAAAATCTTGCACAAAAAATAAATCGTTGTATGGGTATGGAATATAATACACCAGATAAAAAAGCTCATATCTATATTATTAGCACTAATGAACCTATCGAACTTAAATGGCTGACCAAGGCACTTGAGTTTTTTGACAAGAATAAAATAAAATACTTGTAATTAAAAAGATTATTTTGTATCTTTATAAAATTAAAATAAATAACTAAATAAATTAAAAACACATGAGTTCAAAGCTAGTAGGGATTGTGGGAAGCACAGGAACTGGGAAGTCAACCAGTATCAAGCACCTAGATCCAGAGGAAACGTACATTATTAATGTTGCAAAGAAAGAGCTTCCATTCAAAGGAAGTGAGAAACTTTACAATGTAGAAAAGAAGAATTACAAAGAAGTAGATGATGCTAACGAGATATCTCGATTGCTAAAAACTATTTCAGAGAAAGCTCCACATGTTAAGAACATCATCATTGAAGACTCTAATTACATTATGGGATTTAATATGGTGAGTAAAGCTACAGAGACAGGATTTACCAAATTTAGTGTTATGGCTAAAGACATGGTAGATCTATTTAGAACTGCTAGACAGTTAAGAGATGATATCACTGTATTCTATCTAACACATCCAGAAGAAGTGATGGATGGACAAGATATCATAGGATATAAAATTAAGACTGCTGGGAAACTTATCGATAATCAAGTGTTATTGGAAGGTCTATTGACTGTTTGTCTATACACTAATGTAGAAGAGAACAAAGATGGTACAACTAACTATCAGTTAATAACTAATCGTCATAGAAAGATACCAGCTAAAAGTCCTGATGGAATGTTCCCAGAACTTAAAATACCAAATAACCTGCAATTAGTAGCAGACAGTTTAAAAAATTATTATAACGCTTAAATAAATAAATAGAAATTATGAGTAGTATCGGAGGAAAGAAAAGAGAAAACACAGGAAGTGGTGATTCAGTAAAAAGAGTGGGATTGTTTGAAGCAAACGTGGTTGCTATCAATCCAACAATCGAAGAATATAAAGATAAGCTTGGTATAGAGCTTAAAGAAGATAGTAAAGCTGCTGAGTATTTAGGAGAAACTAAAGATGGTAATACCTATCTTAGAATCGATGTATGGTTGAAAGATGTTAAAGATGCAACATTACAACCAATGAAAGTGAGCTTCTTCTTAGAAGATAAGGAGAGAGAGAATAAAGATGGTACTAAGAATCAATATATCAATTCTATTGGTATGTGTTCTTGGGCAGGTGATGAGAATGATCTAGCTGAATGGTTTACCAAAGGAAGAGATTATAGAATTGCATATACAGGAGAAGAAGATTTTTATAACTTCATGCGTACATGGTTAGCTGATCTTGATTATCGTGATGCAGACACTGTTCTACAATTAGAATGGAAGAAGTTGATGAGAGGTAATGTAAAAGATCTTAAGGACCAAATTGATGGTGAGTGGGCTAAATCTGTTGCAGCTCTTGCTACTGTTATTGTCAAAGAACGTGATGGTGAATCTAAAGAGTATCAAGGAATCTATAACAAAGCTTTCTTAGGAGGTTATGCTCTTAAACAATTCAGACTTGTTGATTATGGAAGCAAGAGAGTGCAGAGTGATCTTAAGAATAAGAAACCTCGTGACTTAAAAGCACATGAGAAGTTTGTAATGAATGTTATTGGAGAATATGGTTGTAAAGACTATTACATCCTCAAAGACTTACAAGATTATAATGCAGATGATAACTTAGTTGCTTCTGATGCATTTATTAGTGAAGATGGTGATGATTATTAATTCGTTTGTTGTTAATAAAAGCCCTCTTCATTAATTTGGAGAGGGTTTTTTATTATTAAAAAATCCTTTTAGTATTGATATTAATCCAAATTAATTTTGTATCTTTGTTGTATTAAAATTAAAAATTATGAAAATATCAGCAATTTATACAATAACAAACTTGGTAACTAATCGTATCTATATAGGATACACTAATGATTTTAACACTAGAAAATATAATCATATGTATCAATTAAAAAATAACACACATAGAAATTACTATTTGCAGGAAGATTATAAAATTTACAAAAAAGAAAGTTTTTGTCCAGAAATATTAGAAGAATACCCTGAAGAGTTATTAATAGCTATGGAACATTATTGGTGTAATATTTTAAATGTCCATGATAGAATATATGGCTATAATATAGCAAATACAAATCCAAATGGTATTTTAACAAAACCTATGTTAGGAAAAAAACATAGTAATAAAACTAAACTTAAAATTTCTAATAGTAGAAAAAATAAATCTATTGCAGAAAACAATCATTTTTTTGGTAAAAAACATTCTGAAGAAACTAAATTAAAAATGTCAAATAGTGCAAAAGGAAAAATTGTTTCCAATAAAACTAAAGAAAAAATGTCAGAATCTAAAAAAGGAAAAATTCCAAAAAATATAGAAATTTTAAAAAACAGTAGATTAGGTAAAAATTTAACAAAAGAACAAAAAAATCATATTTCAGATGTTCAAAAAAAGAAAGTGTATCAGTTTAGTTTAGATAACGTATTCATAAATGAATTTAGTTGTGCTAAAAATGCTTCTGAATCTTTAGGAATTACATATCATAGTGAAATAACTAGATGTGCAAATAATACTAGAAATAAAAAATCTGCACATGGTTTTATCTGGAAATACAATATGTAAAAATGATACAAGGTAAAAAAAAATTAGTACTTACTCCAGAAACTATTCTTGAAAAACTATCAACTTTTGATATTTACAGAAAGTATTTTGGAGAATTTAAACCAAATGTAGTTACGTGTAACTGGATGAGGGGAGATAAAAATCCTTCTTTTATAATAGGCAACAAATATCAAAAATTTACTCATAAAGATTTTTCATGCGATGAATGGAAAGGAAATTGTTTTGCTTTTGTTATGCAAATGTTTTCTTGTTCTTTCAACGATGCTCTTAAAATTATAGATAGAGATTTTGATCTTGGTATTGTCAATTCTTCTTCTACAAAAGAATATGAGAGAATTGTTTCTGAATATAAGCAACCACCACCAGTGAGCAAACGTGAATTCTTTATTCAAATGAAGACAAGAAACTTCACACACGAAGAACTAGCATACTGGAATGAATACTATCAGGACATAGATGATCTTAGAGCTAACAATGTGTACTCAATAGACACACTATATCTAAACAAACAGAAGTTTCCTCTAAAGGACACTGAGCTTAGATTTGCGTATCTATATGAAAGCTATTGGAAAATCTACGTTCCCTATACAACAAATAAAAGAGGTAAGTGGCTATCAAATGTACCATTAACTACTGCTAAAGGTTTAGAGAATTTAAGACCAGACAAAAATACATTGATTTGTAAATCTTTAAAAGATTATATGGTGTGTAAAAAAGTTTATCCATATGTATGTCATATTCAAAATGAAAGTACTGCTGCATTAAGTGATGAAGTTGTAGAATTTATTAAAAATAACTCTAAAGAAGTATTTTATGGAGGTGATTCTGATGTACCTGGAAAAAAAGCAAGTTTTGATATAACAGAATCTTTTGGATTTAGACATATTAATCCTCCTGATGATTTACTTCCTGTAGTAAAAGATTTTGCAGATTGGGCTAAACTAGAAGGATTAGAAGTAATAAAATTACATTTTATAAAAAAAAGATTATTATGAAGTTTTGTAAATATTGTAATGTAGAGAAACCTATTATTTCTTTTGATAAAAATAGAAATAAATGTAAGGATTGTAGAAAGAAAGATAACTTAATAACTAGAAAAATATGGAAAGAAAAAAATAAAGAAAAATTAAAAATACAAAATAAACTTTATTTTGTTAATAATAAAGAGAAAATTAATACTAATAATTTAAATTATTATTATTCTAATCTTGAAAAAGTTCGCAATCAAAGTAAAAAATATAGAAAACAAAATAGCGTAAAGATAAACTTATATAGAAAAAATAAGTTAAAAGAAGACATTAATTATAAATTAACTAATATAATTAGTAGCCGAATAAGAACAGCTTTAAAAAGAAATATTGCTTTAAAAAATACTAAAAGTATAAAACTTTTAGGATGTGATGTTTCTTTTTTAAAACTTTATATTGAATCTAAATTTCTACCAACAATGACTTGGGAGAATTATGGTAAGTATTGGCATATAGATCATATTATTCCTTGTGCTTCTTTTGATTTATCAATTGAAGAAGAGCAAAAGAAATGTTTTCATTATACTAACTTACAACCATTATTTGCTGTTACCCAAATAATAAATGGTATTGAATACATAGGTAACTTAAACAAAAGCAATAAAATTTAAAGATTATGGAAGAACAATTAATAACATTTGAAACAGCTAAATTAGCTAAAGAGAAAGGGTTTAGAATGTTTAAAGATTCTTTTAAAAGTACATTAATAGACTCTAGAAATTATGATGTACAAAGATATTCTTTTTACAGAGTAATAAAAGAGGAACAAATGCTTAACTTAAATGTAGGAACTAACTCTTCTAACATTAATGGTCTTTTGGAATCTTATGATGACAAAGATTTTATAGTTCAAAAAAACTATTTTGCACCAACTCAATCACTTCTTCAAAAATGGTTAAGAGAAGTTCATAACATTGATGTTTTTATAAACAGAGATGGGATGTTCAGAAAAGAAAGTTATTGTATTTTTATACATGATAATATCAAAGACATCTCAAGACTAAGACCATTAGATAATGATGTATTTAGTGGATACTTTACTTACGAAGAAGCATTAGAAGTTGGATTGCAAGAAGCACTTAAATTAATATAAAGAGCAGATCTTGCCAGAACACATGGATTAAAGACAATTGAGAGATATTTAACACAAAGAGAAATAATATGACACTAAAAGAAAAATTAAAAAGTGAAATAATTGCTGCACCTGTTATGGACGAAGCAATTGAATATTGGACAAGTAAGTTAGAACAAGTAGCAGATGACTTTGCTATTGGATTTGCACAATGGAAAGATACTAACTTTAATAAGTATAAAGATAATACATACTATGCTAATACATCATCAAGGTATTTTGATATAACAAAGTATGTAGGTAAGGAAAAGCCTACGGTGTATTGTACAATTCAATCATTAATGGAAATCTATAAAAAAGAAAAAGGTTTATGACATTAGAAGATAAAATTTACCAAACATTAGTAAACAATCCAGATACATATCCTGTGCAGCAATGTGAACAAGTAGCAGACGAATTTGCTATTGAATTTGGTCAGTGGTTATTAAATCAACCATATAGAGTAAAGTATAATGATAAAAAAGAACTATTAGAAATATATAAAAAAGAGAAAGGATTATGAAAGCAATAAATGATTGGATGGTAGTAAAAGATGAATCATTAGAACTACTAGAAGAAGAGATTAAAGAGAATATTGAATGGTTATCCACTACAGAAGATGATGAAGTGGAATGTATAGGAATAGAGAATTTAGAGGGAATATTAACAAAGTTCTTTCATAGAAAGATATCATTAACACTAGGATAGTATGGGAGATTTTGCAGATGATTTAATGATGAGAGGTCTTGATGCTGAGTTAAGATGGGAACATCATAATAATCATTACAATGACATTCATTACACATGCTTATTAAAAAAATACCTAAAAGGTAATTTGCTTTGGTGCAAAAAAGATGGAGATAATGTGCTTATTCAGGATATGACTGATTCACATTTACAAAACTCAATATATTGGATTGATAAGATGGGAAGAAATCAAACAACTTCAATACTTGAGATGAAAGATATATTACTAATAGAAAAAAACAAAAGAAAATCATTAAATTAAATCAACATGGAAAATTACAACACAGCAAGAGGTATGTTGCTAGCAGCACCAATCCCACAACAGACCAAAACTTACAAACCAGTTTCACATGAACAACTGATGGACCTCACACTTGAGAGTATACATCAATCAGGATTTGTTCTAGACCAAGAACTATACACCTCTGCAAGAGAAGGTAAGGTAGCTAATGGTAAGTTCACAATTAAAAATGTGGCAGATAGTGAGATGCAATTACAAATAGGATGGCAGAATAGTTATGATAAGTCATTATCACTGAAGTTTGCTATTGGTACAAAGATCTTTATATGTGAGAATGGATGTGTAAGTGGTGATTATGGTGCATTCAAAAAGAAACACCAAGGAGAAATACAAACATTCACACCACAAGCTATTGTAGAATATATCAAGAGAGCAGGAGAAGCATTTCAAAATATGCAATCAGAGAGAGAAGCTATGAAAACTATTGATCTTGATAAAAAAACACAAGCTGAATTGATTGGTAGAATGTACATTGAAGAGCAGTTCATTGAATCAACACAATTGAACATCATAAAAAGAGAATTGGATAAACCAACTCATGATTACAATGCTAGCAATTCATTATGGGAGCTTTATCAGTTTACAACATTTAGTATGAAACAAGTGCACCCAAGTCTTTGGATGAACAATCATATTGATGCTCATAGTTTCTTTACAGGGGCAGCAGATATTATTACATCTAAACAAGAATTAGTTATACCAACTGGTAACCAATTAGAATTATTTGTTGCGTAATGGAAAACTTATTACAATGGGCCAAGGTGATCATTAAAGATAATCCTGCTCACAGAAACCAAATATGGGAATTACTAGCACTATGTCAAGATGAGATTGAACAAGGAGGTTCAGAGAATCATGAGATAGATTTATGTAAAGAAGACATATTACAATTAATAGAAGGATGAATTGGAGCAATTTTAAACATCAGTTTCACCCATCATGGCATGCTAAAATGCGTCCATTTATAGAGAGTGAGCAGTGTGATAAGATATATGCATTCCTAAAAGCAGAGAGTAAAAGGGGCAAAAGAGTTGCCCCTCTCTCTATGCATGTTTGGAGATGTTTCTTAGAGACACCATTAGATGATCTGAAGGTAGTGTTAGTGGGCCTATGTCCATATCACACACTTAAGAATGATGCGCCTGTTGCAGATGGATTAACCAATTAAAATAATTATATTTGTATATGAAAAAATGTACACGTTGTAAAGTAGAAAAACATAATAAATTGTTTTTAGGAAAAATAAAAAATAAGTGTTACACTACATGTATTTCTTGTAAAAAATCAGCAACAATTAGAAACGCTAGAGTAAGAAAAGGAGAAAAATCTGAAGTAGAATTACTTAGAGATAAGAGAAAAATAGCCATTAATAATGGTAATTTTATATGTCCAACATGTAAATTAGAACTTCCTTTATCTAATTTTAATAATTGTGTTTCTACATTTAGTTGCTCAGGTAATAATTACTCTTGTAAAAAATGTAATAAATCTAAATCTAGACTTTCTAAAATAAAAAGTTATGGTTTAGATAAAGAAACATTTATAAAAATGTTTGAGGATCAAAATAAAAGTTGTGCTATATGTAAAAAATCATTAAATATATCTGATTCAGAAAAAATGAGAGCTACAACTTTATGTATAGATCATGATCATTCAACAAATAAAGTAAGAGGATTATTATGTAATAATTGTAACAGAGGATTAGGTTTTCTAAAAGACAACAAAGAAATTTTATTAGCAGCATATAATTATTTAATAGTCCATGATAAATCCTGTGAATTGCTGGAAAATCTAGAGATAGACAATCAGCAGCCAAGCTAGTTAGAAATAATTAGAAGGTTCAACGACTAGTGTAAGGAGTCTTAACAGATAATGCTGAAGATAGTAAAACACCACGAGCGCAGGACAATTTCCTCCGAGAGAGTAGAAATTGATGATATAGTCTGAACTGCATGTATAATCTAAAAAAAAAGATGCAGAGTCTGAGGATAAAGAGCCTCAGAGATAACAAATGTATTAATGGGATGTTCTATTACAGAACAATTACAGCCTACATTAGAACATTTCTATATGGGCATAGAGAGAGAGTATTATAATGGATTGAACTTAAGTATTATTAAAGATCCAGATGTTAGTCATTTGGCTCATCAGGGTGTTCTTATGTTCAATGCAGCTCTAACAACAGAGATTAACAAAGCAGGAAGTCATCTAGATGCATGGGAACCACTTGTTAAATATCTGTTTGAAGAGATAATAAACCACTTAGGAGTGCCAATTGTGTTTCTTGGTAAGGATGCAGCTAGATATAAAAAATACACAGGGGTATTTGCTCATGTGTTTGAGCTTAGTCATCCAGCCAGTGATGCATATAAACATTCTGAATGGGATACAGAGGGTGTGTTCACTAAAGTGGATGTGCTATTAGAAGAAAACAATGGATTTAGTGTACAATGGGTGCCTATAGATGTGCCCTTTTAATTTAACAATATGAAAATAGAATATTGGAATTCTCCTTATGGAGGAGCAAAATCAGAATTAGCTAGAACAGAAAAATGGCCTGATACAGAAGAGTCTTTCATTAAGTTCTATGATCTTAATAACAGCTTAAAATATTGTAATGGATCACATTACATTATTGTAGATAAGGATGTTAGTGAAAGATATAGAAAAGAATTTTTACCAAAACATAATACAATTGAAAATTATTATAAAGGAGGAATAGTAGATTAATTTAAAACAAATAGAAAACATGGCAGAAACAACAGGACAATTAGACAGATTGATTGAAGAAAAAGTAAATACTAAGATCAACGAATTTACAAAAAGTATAAGAGAACAAATAACAAAGTTTCTTGTAGATAATGGAGATTATAGTGGAGATCATGTCTATACAGTAGATAAATGGACAGCAGATAGAAATGGTTCTAAAACACCAGAAACATTTAATCATGTATCATTATATCATGTAGAAAAAGGACTTATAGCAGGAATATCTAAGTCTGTTAAAGATAATATGGTTGCTAGAGCAACTAAACAATTATTAGAAAAAGTATCATTATTAAGTTAAGCAATATGGAAAATCAATTAATAAAGATAGAAGAGCTTGAGATAGGAGATGAAATCTTAACACTTACACAACAGCCTAAATATTTAAAAGTGGTAGAACTTCCTAGAAGAAGTAAAACAGCGTATCAATGGCAACCACTTGTAGATAGATACATAAGTGTAAAATGTAGAGTTAATGTAGGCATTAAGCAAAGACAGGGTACTAAATGGGACAATGTATTAAAACAAAGTGTTCCTTATACATATGACATAAAGAGTTATAAAATAGAAGCTCCTGAAGAGGATAGTCCAGTTGAGAAGTTTGACTTAAACTTTAAACAGATCTGGTTAGTAAAAAGAGAAACAATATGAGAACAGTAAAACATGGAGGAGATCTTCAAATAGGAGACTTCATAGCTATTAGTTATTCAGCTGGATTTACACTTGGTTGGTATTGTGGAGAAGGTAAAAACACATTACAATTCTTTGAAACACATTGGCCTGCTACATCTTTAGATCATTATAACAGAGTAAAAGCTGATGCAGCATATAAAGATCATGATAAAGCTAATTCAGAAGAGTTTGATAAAAGCTGGATAGCAAAATCATATGTAAATAATTGGAGATGGAGAGTGATAAAAATAGAAAACCCAGAGAGTTTATTTACAGATCCAGAAGACTTAAATAGATATATAGAATCAAAACAAATTTTAGAACAAATTAAATTTATATAACATGATCCTCGAAAAACAAACAGAAGCACACGTCCTAACAGAAGGACAAGCACAAGAAAGTATTGGTATGTCCTTAGACTTAGATTCTGCACAGATATTGATGCAGATGTTAAGTAAGAATTTATATTCTGATGATATAGGCTCAGCTATTAGAGAATGCGCAAGTAATGCTCTAGATAGTCATAGAAGAGCTGGTGTGGACACACCAATTGTAGTTTCATTAAAAGCTGCATCATATAACAATTATGAGTTTTGTGTAGAAGATTTTGGTATAGGCCTAGATGCTGATGATGTACGTAACATCATTAGTAAGTATGGTAAATCTACAAAACGTAATAGTGCTACAGAATTAGGTATGATGGGTCAAAGAAACTAGGCCCAGCGTAAGAGTAATTTTACGTTAAAAATATTGGATGAATTTTTGGAAATCCCTTGCAAATATCAATTCTTTTTAATACTTTTGTAGTATGGAAAAGAAATGTATAAATTGTGAAAGTAGCTTTGAGTGTAAAAGTTCAAAAGCTAAATATTGTTCAAATAAGTGTAAAAATGCATATAAATATAAAAACTACAAAAATCATTCTTTTTTATGTAAAGAGTGTGGTAAAGAAAACCACTCTTATAGAAATGATTTAGAATTTTGTAATAAAAAATGTGCTAAAATATACTTATCAGAAAAACCAGAATGTACGATAGAGATAATAATTGAAGAGATTATAAAAAATCCTCAAATATCAATTAAACAATTGTCTTTATTATTAAAAACCTCTTTACGAAATATTTATTATCGTATAGAAAAATCTGGATATTCTTCATATAAAGAATTAATTGGTGTAATTAAAGGAGTTTATATAGAAAAACAAAGAAGTGATACTTCTATAGCTTCTATAAACTGTTTAAATTATATTAAAGAAATTTTAAAAGAAGAGTATGAATCTGAAGTAGTTTTTGAAGGATTGTCTAATCCTTTAACTAAAAAAAGTTTAAGAGTTGATGGTTATTTTAGAAAAAAAGGAATTGTAGTTGAGTATCAAGGTATTCAACACTATAAAGTTATTCCATATTTTCATAAAGGTAAAAATACCTTAGAATATCAGAAATTTAAAGACCAATTAAAAAAAGACTATTTTGAACAACACAATATAAAATACATTTGTATACCTTATTGGTATACTAAAAAAGATATTTATGCCGAGACAATCAAAAGCGAAGCTGAAGATACATCTTCAGAACGTTTAGAGACTACCTGAGCAGTAAAGTCTGCTTAATAACAGGAAGTAGTATGGGTTAGTAACCATATGAAAAAGCGTCCAACCCCTATTTATAGGGTGATGATATAGTCCGACACTCTAGGAAACTAGAGATTAACAGAACCGCTAGGGTTCAAAGCACCTCTTGCTTATTCATCTAGTTTCTATTTTGTATGTAGAAAAGATGGAATGGAGCGTAAGTATATGATGTATGAAGGAGAAGATACCAACACTATTGATCTTTTATATGAAACAGAAACAACAGAAGCTAATGGTGTAAAGATCATCATTCCTGTTAAGTATGGTGATAAGTATAACTTCCAAAGAAAGATTAAAGAGCAACTATGTTATTTTGAGAGTGTGTATTTTGATGTACCAGAAGATTATTCTATTACTAATGATTTTGTTATCTCTAGACACACACACTTTCAATTCTCTGAAATGTCTACAGATAATAAGTTACACATTTGTTTGGACAATGTGTATTATCCACTAGACTTTGAAAAACTTGGTATAGACAGACTTGAGTTTCCTATAGCTCTTAGATTTTCATTGAGTGATGGGTTATTTCCTACACCAAATAGAGAATCATTGAGATATACACAGGAAGCTAAAAACATCATCAAGAAGAAACTTGCAGAGGTAGCAGATTATTTTATTGGTAAGTATAATGAAACTGTAATCAAGAGTGATGATATCAACTCTATGATTAATTACTTGGAGAAGAGTGGACATTTTGTTGAAATGGTAAATAATAGAACACTTAGTATTAGTCCTTTGATTAAACATGCCACTATTAAAGCAGCTGTCCCAGAACTAAAAGATGTAACGTTGTTAGATTTTCCTGCTGTATATGGTAGAACTAAGTCACACATGCTAGATAGTGCATACGTTCTTAAATTCACATTGAAGGATAAGAAAATGAAGGATGCTACTAAGCATTATGTTTGGGGATATAACGTAGAGAACATATGTAATGGTAAGGTTAATGTGTATTTATATGAAGATAGAATTTCTCAATTGAAGAAAGACTATATGAAATATATATGCAGAACGGATGTTCAGCAATGTTTTGTTAAACGAAATAAACCTATGAAGCTAGGTAAACCTAGCAGCTATGATTCAGATACCTACTACCATAGATTACAATTGCATCAGTATAAAAGACATGAGTGGAGACAAGTGATTAAGGAATATCAATACATTCTATCTCTTATTGAAGCAAACTTCAAAAATCTAGATGCAATTACTGTGTCACAATCATTTATTGATAGTAGAAAGAAGGTGAAAGTTAGTACAGCTGGTGTAACTAGTGGTAAAAGACTTAAGATTCAAGGAGAGATTGTATGTAAGAAAGGTGTTCCATTAGCTAGATATAGCAATGGTAGAAACTGTAAGTTTGATTCTCAATTGTATAAACTGGAAGAGTTACACAAACGTAAAGAGGTTATTGTATATGATAAACATGAAGATTCATTAAAACTTGATGCTCTTTATGGAATGATGCAAAAGCAAGTGATGGAAGTGGTTACATTTTCAGACAGAGAATTAAAGATAGTTAATCAACTAGAAATACACAATTTAATATCATATGACAAATTTATGGAAGGAAAGAATGCACCATTCAAAAGAATGATTACATCAGTGTTAGTGAATGAGCTGATTGAGAGAAATAGATATGTATTTGATAAAGCAAAAATGATTGCTTACACTTCTACAGATCTAGGTGATAAACTAGAAAAGCTAGTTCAATATAAGCGTTTGAATTATGTAACAAGTGATCCAGCATTAGTTAAATCAATGTTATCTGTAGCACAAGATCATAATCTATTTGATCCATTAATATATACAGAGTATCTAGAGATGAAAGCTTTGCTTGATAAATTGTATTTCTTGAATCCTTTGTGTTCAAGAATGGGGTATTTCACCGCTGAAGATCCATTATGTAGCTTGATGACTGACTTGTTCAAATATCACAAACATAGAGTGAATCTTGAGAATTATAAAATTAGAATAAATGATGAAATATTAACAGAAGCTAGTTTAGAAGAATTAGTATAATTTAACAGAGGGACATTCGTGTCCCTCTCATTAACAAGTAACAATTAAATAAATAAATAAAATGAAAAACAAAAAAGAAGAACTGATTAAAGCAATTGAAACTTATCTAATATTTGATCAAGTTTCAGACGAAAGACTTCATAATCCTAGTCCAAGTAACAAAGCGCATCATGAAAAAATAAAAAAAGATGCAGAAAAATTAACAGAAATAGCAATTAACACATTAAATTAAAAATTATGAGTAATACAAATAAATTCCTGTCGTTAGACTGGTTTAAAGAAACAGCAGAATCTGCAATTACTAAAGTGGTAGCTGAAAAGCTAGAGAGTTTAATGCAAGAAGAGGAAACTCCAAAGATAAAGCCTTGTCTTAGAGTTCAATTGTCTAATGACATTCTCACTGTAGTGTTGAATGATGGAAGTGTAATAACTAAACCTGATGCAACAGAAGCAGATTTCCATGCTGTAAGTAAAGCTAGAGATGCACATGAAATACATGCTATCATAGGTTCTAAAGATGTTGTTGCTGATGTAGAGAAGGTTAAAGCTGAAGCAGCTAAAATCAAAGCTCTACAGAAAGGAATTCAATTGCTTGGTGATCTTCCTGATTTCACTGTAGAGGGTAATTCTGTTTATCTAACAGGAACATCTAGAAGTATGCCTCAATTACTTGTAGAGAAATTCATTGAGATAGTTGATAGAGTTAAATATCACAAAGGATTTGGTTTTACTCCTGATTCATTGAACGAAGATGATGATTATATGGCACATAAGAACTTCTTCATGTGGTGTTGTCTTAATCCAAGAGCTGAGGTTGCTAATGAACTATACAGATTCTTAACAGACAATAGTTTCAAAATCACTAAACAAGGATTCTTTGTAGCTCTTAGAAATGTTGTAACACTCCATGGATCTCCAGAGCTTGTATATTTTGTAAGTAATGCTTACAATAAAGTGAAAGCTGTGTGGAAAAAGAACCCAGATGATTATACAATCTTCTTAGAAGATGAAGAGTACAAACTTGTACATAAAGATAATCTAACTAAAACAGAAACTCATACATCTACAACATGTCCTGATTGTTTAGGTGATGGTGGATGGGAAGATGAAGATGCTTGGGAAGATGGAGAATGGGTAGAGTGTGAAAGATGTGGTGGAACAGGTGAAGTGGCAGAATACACATACACTGAAGAATGGCCTATAGACTATGGACAAAGAATTGGTACACTTACAGAAATCTATCTAGATCTTCCTAATAGAGAAGAAAATAGATTTACTGACAACTGGACCGAAACATTTGACATTCGTGTAGGACAAGTTGTAAGCATGCCTAAAGAAGATTGTAACTGGAGTACACAAGATTGTGCTACAGCAGGTCTTCACTTCGCAGGCTATACAGCTCCTTATGTTCTTTGTGGTGACACTACAGTTATGACTCTTCATAATCCTATGAAGGTAGTTGGTATTGGTACAGAGAAAGGTAGATGTTGGGAATATCTTCCATTCATGCTAACTACTGTTCAAGAAGCAGATCAGATCATGAATGATAGAAGCTTTGATTTCTTACAATTAGATGAGCAATATGCTATTCGTGAATTGGAAAGCTTAGCTGAAAAAGCGAAAGAAGGATTTGCAACTGAAGCTAAGAAACATGAGTTCAACATGCCTTCTATATCAGCAGCAGAGATCAATGCTATTGTATTGAATCTTAATGAGATGAAAGCTAAGATTACCAATCGTGTGAACACGATTAAGTAGTAAAATTAATTATAGTTGTGTCGCAAATTTGTAATTGATTATTTAACATAAATTTAACATACTTTTGTCGCAATATGTCGCAAGAGTATGTTATCTTTACAGCTTAAAATATGTAATCATGAAAAAAATATGCAGTAAATGTAAAGAGGAGAAAGAATTAGATCAATTTAATAAAAACAAAGTTGGAACACATGGTGTTCATCACTATTGTAGAGATTGTAACAGTGTTCAAAAAAAGAATTCTTATAACTATATTAAAAGTAGAAATAGAGGAATACTAAATAAATACAATTTAACATTTGAAGAAATTGAAAGTTTATATATTATTCAAGATAAAAAATGTAAGATATGTAAAACTGAACATTCTTCAATATCTACACATGGTGGATTATACATTGATCATTGTCATACAACTGGAAAAGTAAGAGGTTTATTATGTTCTAAATGCAATATACTTCTTGGTTGTTCTAATGATGATGTTTCAATATTAACTTCAGCAATTGACTATTTAAGTAATTAATTTACTATATTTGCGACATAACTTAATTATAATAATATGGCAAAGAGAGTGTTAGTCCCAAAGACAAGATGCAGTGGTACAATGAGTGAGGCAGCCTTCTGGAGCTTCATAAGAAGTGCTTTGAGACAAAAGAGTAGATGGTGGAAGCCTATATCAGTATGTAAATTAAATGCACGCAGAGATTACAAAGGTGTTAGTAAACGCCAGAAGTATGAATATCAGTGTAAGAAGTGTAAGAAGTGGTATCCTGAGAAACAAATTAACGTTGATCACGTGTTACCTGCTGGGAGTCTTAATTGTGCAGATGATTTACCAGGATTTGTAGAAAGATTGTTCTGTGAACAAGATAACCTACAGATTTTGTGTACAACCTGCCACGATAAGAAAACATTAAAAGAGAAACAATCTAAAAAGAAAACAATATGACAACAGAAGAAATGATGAAACAACAGACTAATATAGACATTAGTCATTATGGAGAAGAAACCATACAAAAAGGATATGAGAGATGGAAAAAAGGAATAAGAAGATCTGAAGAACAAGGATGGATTGTAATAGGAGAATTAGAATGGGGAGATTATTTTCCTTTTGGAAAATTTAGAGAAGAAGAAGCTTATTTTTTATTTGCAAGATCTATAGTAGGAGATGAGAAAGCTTCTTATGAATATTGCTTTGGAAAAATCTTTACAAATCCTATGTTAGAAGGTTGGTGGTTTAACTTTAATAAAAGATATTCTATCAATACTATACTAACATTTTTTATTTCTCAAGATTTACAATTTCAAGGAATGGGAAACCCTGTTCTTAAATCTGAACATTTAAAAATAAGACTTGTTGGTAATCAAGATTGGTTATATCCAAATGTAGAATTTTTAAATAATGCAATACAAATGGATGAATTAGAAAAGAAGTTTCGATCTAATAAACCACAAATAAGTTTATTTTAAAAATATGATAACATTATATCAATATTGTGACAAGTGTAAGACAGAGAGAAACTTTGATCCAGAGACACTAAAATGTAAAACCTGTAATAAACAAAACAAATGAGTTTAGACGTAACATTATATAGAAATTACCATGTCACTTATGACGAAGGTAAAACATTAGAACCACAAAGAGAATCTTTGTATAGTTCAAACATTACACATAATCTTGGAAAGATGGCTGAAGCTGCTGGATTATATGAAACACTATGGAGACCATATGAATTAAAAGAAGGATATAATATTCCTGAAGATGATTATGATAATGAATATAAGTTTGAAAAAGCTAATCCTGTAAAAGCAAATGAAATAATTCCTATTATAGAAAAAGGACTTGCTGACATGAAAGCTAGACCTAAACATTATGAAACATTTAATAGCCCAAATGGCTGGGGAATGTATCATAACTTTGTACCTTGGATAGAAGAATACCTTAAAGCATTAAAAGAGTATCCAGAATCATTTGTTGAATGTGATAGATAAAACATTATGGAAAAACAAATAATACTCAATAGAGTACAATGTAGAGAATGTGGAGAAATGTTGACTTCTTATCATAGACATGATTATAAAACATGTGGATGCACTAATGAAACAATGGTAGATGGTGGTAATGAATATCAACGCTATGGAGGATTGAATCTTGATTTAGTTGATACTAGCTCTACAATCTATCTATCAGATGATCATGAGATGAATAGAAGTGCTGCACATTGGGGTAATAGAGGTAAAGATGGTAGAGATCCTCTATTATATAAATCTATAGCAGATATGTCAAACCAACATATCAATAATATCATTAAATATATGGGAGGTAAAATAGCTCCATGGATAGAAGATATAATGAAGAAGGAAATAGAACATCGTATAACTAATAACATTACAATAGATGACTAACGCAATAACAATAAACAAAGAACCTGCTTTTCACGAAATTTTTCATGAAGGGCATGTAGAGCATGAAGGGAAGTATCATCATTTCTGGCTAGTGTATCCACAAGGATTGGATGTAAATGGACATAATTATGAAATTGAAATCAGATGGTTTTTCTCAAGAGTACCAAGGGAGATACGAGCTTTGTATCCACAAATTATAGAAGCATTTAAACAAACATTATGAACATATTCAAAGTGATACCAATAGATGTGTATGGGCATGATATAGTTGTGTCTATAGGACAATCAGATGAGGATCTATATGAACATATCAGAGAGAATATATCTAAGAAGAAGTTTGATAAGAAAATGACTAATCAAAAAAGTATAGCCACTACATTTAAACTAAAAACTGGATGTATTCTTATAAGATTTAAAGATGATATAGATAATCCAGGGATTGTGGCTCATGAAGCCTTTCATGCTATTGTATATCTATTTGAAAAGATAGGTATAGAGTTTGCATATGAATCAGAAGAAGCTTATGCTTATTCATTAGAATATTTAACTAATCAAATTTTAAAAATAAAAGAAGATGCAAACATGGACATGGGAGAATCAACATCTCTTTAATATAAATAGAGAGTTGCAGCAATTATTAGATGATAAGATAGTGAAGACCGTTGTATCATTTAACTTAGTTGCTACAGAAGATCCAAAAGGATCATTGTCATTATATAGTGCAATATTAATCTATAAATAATATGAAGACTATAATACATGTTAACCAGCATGTGATTAAGAGTAACAGAAAGAATGGTGTAGAAGATCCTGTTCTAACTGTTAAGACTTACAAGAATAATAGATATGCTCATGAAGTTGAGGTGCTAGGACCTAGCAAGGTGGTATATAGTCCAGACAAACCATTAAGTTGTGGAGCACATGTTTGGATTGAGACACAAGGAGAAGTAACAATAATTAAATAATATTATGATAAAAGGAACAGCAAAAACAGAAGCTCAATACAGAGCAGTGCTTATGGATTCATCCAGTAGCCTAAAAGATTTCTCTACAGATAGAAAGAAGTATTACAAGAAATATTTTCTTGGTGAGAAAGTGGAAGATAAAGATAGCTCAGCAGCTAATATGGGACGCATTGTGGAGGTCCTACTTATGGAACCTCATTTATTTGATGAAAAGTTTTATATGTCATCTTGTTTATCTACACCAACAGGATTAATGTTAGACTTTGTTGAAGCTCTCTATCGTGTAACAAGAGATTGTACAGATGAATTTGGTGTAGTGACTAGAGATTTTACAGACATATCACAAGAAGCATACACTCTATCAGGATTTAAGATTAAATATGAGGCTGTAATAGGTAAGTTCTTTGGATCTGATGCTGAGATCTATTACAATGAAATTAGAACTGTTAGAAGCAAGAATCTAACTGTCATCAATACAATGGAAGTATCTATTGCTGAAAAGATTGTTGAGCAGTTAAAGACTAATAGTACAACAGCACCAATTGTTAATCTAGTAAATAGCTCTAGATATACAGTGATAGATCAAATGCAGGTAGAAGGATATGAAATAGATGGTCTTCCTCTTAAGAGTATGTTAGATAAAGTGATCATCGATCATGATGAAAAAGTTATTCAGCCATATGATTTAAAATGCACATGGTCTGTAGAGAATTTCTATGAAGAGTATTATCTTTACAGAAGAGCATACATCCAAGCTTATTTGTATTTTCATGCAATGTTACATCTTGTAAGAGATGAAGAAAGTCCTTATTATGGATATAGTGTAGAATATTTAAAATTCATTGTATGTGATTCAACAAACTATTATCAACCTCTTATATACACTCTTGATAAGTTTGATATGCTAGCTGCTCATGATGGATTTGTACATAAAGGAAGAACATATCCTGGTGTAAAAGATATAATTAAAGCACTTATATGGTGTAAGGAAACAGGAACGTGGAACATAAGCCACAAAAACTATTTATCTAATGGAATAGTTAACATTAAGGGATAACATGGAAGTTAAAAAGAATATAACTAGTATCTTTATGGTGCCCACTTTAAGGGTACCAAAGGATGCTTTAAGAACTAATGGATTTATAAATGGATACATTAAAGATGAAAGAATGCAACATGATTATAAAGATTCTATATATCTGTTATTTAAGCCTGATAATTTGGATAAGTTTAGGGAGTTTTTAGACGGTGAATATGAAAGAACAAAATCTATAATAGAAGATTATGATTATGAAGATGGATTTGTTGTTGTTGTATATGAACTCAATGAAAGATTCAAGCAAGACTTTAAACTTGTTAAACAAGGTAAGTATTCTAAAACATCAAAAGCATTCCAAAGTGAATTCCCTAAGTCTGTTAAGATTATCAAATCAGGACTAAGCAAAGATGAGATAAGTCTTCAATTGAGAATATTTAAAAAGAGCGCAGATCTTATAGAGTTCTGGGAAGATAAAATAGGTATTACATTTGAAGATGATTTTGAAGTGTGGGAAGGCTGGGATGAAGAAAAAGAAGTATTAATAATTGATAAACTAAAAGAACATGTTCAATAGACAAATATTAGAATCACTGATAGAAGAGTATGGAACAGAAAAGACTGCTACATTCTGTGAGATGGCTGCAATGATGTATGACATCAAATATAAAGCATGCAAAGAGAAAGAACCGTTAACTGAGTTTGATTTTGAAAGAGTGTGGTGGATAGAAGCCTCTCTAGTATTACATGAACAACCAATAGAACAATAATATGAAAGGAATAGATTTATTACAAAAACATACAGCATCAGCTGTTGTTATTAGAGCATGGTTTTTAGAAAAGATGATTGAATCTCTACAGACATCAGATGTTCCAGATGATTTTAAGAATATGATGAGAGAAACAGGTATAGAAGATGACAAACTAGCAATTATGATTGATGCCAATCCTAGAATGTTATTAGATGTATTTGATGATAATAATATCATAATAGAGAACTTTTTATATCCAGATGGAACATTTACAATTAAAATAGGTAATCAAGCTACCACTCAATCTTGGAAAACAAGAAAAGAAGCAGAAGCATTTGCTATAGAAGCTGCATTTGAAATCTTAGAAGATAAACTAAAAGAAGCAAGAATAAATATCATTGGACAGAATGGTAATACAGGAGAGCATTACGATGAAACTATTAAGCAGGAGTAATTACAAAACTGTAAAAGGAGAAAAACTAGGAATCTTAACAGGAATACTATATTTAGCTCCTGCTAAGATCTCTGGTTATGAAGTATGTCCTATGAGAAGCATAGGTTGTACAGAAGCTTGCTTGTATACCTCTGGTATGGGAGCATTTTCTAATGTACAAAAAGCTCGTATAAAGAAGACTGTTATGTTCTTTGAGCAGAGAGATGAGTTCTTTAAATTGCTACATAAAGACATAAAAAGTCTTGTTGCAAAGGCTAAGAAAGAAAATATGTTACCTGCTGTAAGACTTAATGGTACTTCTGATATTAACTGGATAAGATTTAACATCTTTGAACAATATTCAGATGTGCACTTCTATGATTACACTAAGGTGCTTAAACATTTAACAAAAGCTATTCCTAACTATCACGTTACATTTAGTAAAAATGAAATGAATGATCGTGATTGTGAAATAGCTTTAAATAATGGATATAACGTAGCTGTTGTGTTTAATACAAAAAAAGGTGTATATTTGCCTAAAGAATGGAATGGTTATCCTGTATATGATGGAGATGATACTGATGTTAGATTTTATGATCCTCCTAATCATGTAATTGGTTTACATGCAAAAGGAGAAGCTAAGAAAGACAAATCAGGATTTGTAGTTAAAACATAAATAATTAAAAATATGAGAAAGAGTGAAGAATTTAATTATAAGTATGCAGCTTATTTAGAAGAAGGACATTATGGAATGTCTATTGAAGAACCTTCTGTATTAGCTTATGTTGATCAGGTGTTTAATGATCTTACATGTATCCCTGGATTTAAATACCAACAAATCAAAACCAAATATGGATTACCTAGAGTGTATACAAATCTTCAGGATATTATGCCATTCGCAGGAAGAATCATTCAACAAGAGCTTGAGGATAAGATTAGTTTCATTTTGAAGGTGGAATATGAGTTAGAAAATAGATTAGCAAGTTTAAACCTAGACAAAGATGGAAAAAGTATTCAACCAGTTTAAGAATATGTTGATAGTGCACCCTAAGTATAAGGGATATGTATGTGGATATAATGATAGTCATGTCATCATTGCTATAGAGAGCACCAGTAAAGACTTCTTTAGAAAAATGGCAAATCCATATATTATGGAGGAATATAAAGATTCTAAATATCGATATGCATTTGAAGATGAAAGAGAACTTATAAAACAATCTCAAGATGGGGAATACAAGAAAGCTAGCTCTAAAAACTAAACTTCTTATATTTGAGTTCAAAGAAAGATATCCAGCATTATCTCCAGAAGAACTAATAGAAATATTCAGTTTAGATCCAAAGAGAGTGCATCAATTATTTGATGAGGAATACATCATAGTTCCTTCTAAAATGAATAGAAATGAGTGAAGATAAAAAAGAATTCATAGAGTTTAGAGACTATTACTTAGAGGAAGGAAGAATTCATTTCACTAAGGAATATCTATTAAAGACAAAGAAACAATGTTGTGGTAATGAATGCAGACATTGTCCGTATGATAAGTGTGAAAAAGGTAATACATCACTTAGAACAAGTGAATAAAAAGTTCTGTTCTGTTTTGTTATGTTTTTTTAAATTGTGAAGAAAGAGCCCTATAGCAATATAGGGTTTTTTTGACTATTAATAGTCAATAGTCAAACCTATTTTTCACCAAAACAGTTCAGATATACCTATTTTTCACTAAGAATAACTATTTTGTCCCGATTTACATGATTTATGGGACCAATCGTAGATAGATAAACCCTAATTTATGGGGTCTATCTTACCACAGAAGGTTAGGAAATAACACAAAAAAATTAGTGACTTTATTTGGATATCCAACATATATAACATATCTTTACATATATAAAAATATAAAAATATGGAACATTGGAAAAATTTAAACATTGATAATCTCCCAAATGAAATTTGGAAACCTATTAAAGATTATGAAGACTTGTATGAGATTAGTAATTACGGAAGAGTTAAAAGTTTAGCTAGAAAAAGCAAAACAAAAATTATTAAAGATGAGAAAATCTTAAAAACATTTAAAAGATACACAGGATATATACAAGCTAAACTTTCTAAAAACTCAAAATTATATAATCCTATAGTAAGTAGGCTTGTTGCAGAATCATTTTTAGAAAAACCTAGTTATAAATGTGTAGCTAATCATATTGATTGTGTTAGAGATAATAATCATGTTGATAATCTTGAATGGATTAGTCAAAGTCAAAATACTAGATATGCTTTTTTAAAAGGTAATAAATCTCAAAAAGGAGAAAAAAATAATGGAGCAAAACTTACTATGGAAAAAGTAAATGAAATAAGAAAATTTAAACAAGATAATGATCATCTCTCTCAGCAAGAAATTGCAGATCATTTTAATTTAAAGAGAGAAAATGTAAAAGATATTATTAATTATAAAACTTGGAATTATTAGTTATGGCAAAGCAAAAAGTAGAAAAGCAAGGAATTGATTTAATTCTTGCAGAATTAGAAAAAAAGTATGGACTTGGTAGATTAGTACCAGAAGATTTAACTATTGTAAGTACAGGTAGTCTTCAATTAGATCAAGCAATGGGTATTGGCGGTACTGCATTAGGAAAAATAGTAGAAATATTTGGGCCTGAGAGTTCAGGAAAATCGACAATAGTTTTACATCAAATTGCAGAATATCAAAAAGCTTTTCCAGATAAAAAAACAGCTTTATTTGATTATGAGCATTCTTTTGATAAAAAATATGCTATGTCTTTAGGAGTTGATGTTAATAATTTGTTGATATATCAACCAGAAACACAAGAAGGAGGGTATGATATGATATTAGCACTAATAGAAAAGAAAATTACATCTTGTATTGTTATAGATAGTCAATCAGCAGCTCAACCAAAAGCAATGTTACAAGGTGAAATGGGAGACGCTACAATTGGTTTACAAGCTAGAATCAACAGTAAATTTTGTATGAAGGTAAAAGGGCTTCTTGATATGAATAATTGTACATTATTTATTATATCTCAGTTAAGAGATGCTATTGGAAGTATGGGAGAACCTACAACTACCACAGGAGGAAAAGCTATTAAATTTTATGCTGACGTTAGATGGAAAGTTTGGAAGATGAATGATAAAATTAATGAGTTAAATAAAACTACTGTAGACGTTATTAAAAATAAATTAGCTTCACCATTTGGACAAGCTAAATTTAATATTGTATGGGGACATGGTATAGATAAATTAGGTGAAATAATTGATTATGCTGTAGATTTTGATTTAATTAAAAAAGGAGGAGCAGGATGGTTTACATACACTAATTTATTAGGTGAATTTCAAGAAACTATTAAGCTACAAGGAATGGATAAAATGAAAGATTATTTAGAAGAAAATTATGAAGAGTTAGAAGAACTAGAAAGACTTGTAATTAATTCTTTTAATCCTAATGTTGCAGTAGAACTAGCACCATGCGCAAATCACAGTTTAATGCCTAATGATGAGGAATTATGAGTGTAATAGGTATATCAGGACGTATGGGTTCTGGAAAAAATACTGTAGGAGATATAATTGAAAAGTTATGTCTTACTAACAATGGGCCAAAGTTTGAACAAAAATCATTTGCAAGGAAGCTAAAACAAATAGCTTCCTTGTTAACTGGTTTCCCTGTAGAGGATTTTGAAGATCAAGA
>Ga0315270_10000009_pt1 | contig 113221 bp, 114 predicted proteins | sample C1_bottom_MG_FD_204932 | JGI IMG/M metagenome (GOLD analysis project Ga0315270, IMG submission 204932) | Sediment microbial communities from Yellowstone Lake, YNP, Wyoming, USA - C1_bottom | ecosystem: Environmental > Aquatic > Freshwater > Lake > Sediment | place: USA: Wyoming | collected... | reverse complement strand
GTCAGGCCCGTGGCTGGCGGATCGGAGCCGGGCTTCGTACCAGGCAGACGTCCGGGTGCGGATGATGTGACCAACGTTAGGCCCGTGGCTGGCGGATCGGAGCCGGGCTTCGTACCGGGCAGACGTCCGGGTGCGGATGATACGACCAACGTCAGGCCGGTGGCTGGCGGATCGGAGCCGGGCTTCGTACCAGGCAGACGTCCGGGTGCGGATGATACGACCAACGTCGGGCCGGTGGCTGGCGGATCAGAGCCGGGCTTCGTACCGGGCAGACGTCCAGGTGCGGATGATCCGACCAACGTCGGGCCGGTGGCTGGCGGATCAGAGCCGGGCTTCGTACCGGGCAGACGTCCAGGTGCGGATGATCCGACCAACGTCGGGCCGGTGGCTGGCGGATCGGAGCCGGGCTTCGTACCAGGTAGACGTCCGGGTGCGGATGGCTACGATGCATTACCTGACGCGCGAGCAGAGCCTGGCGGGAAAATGTACGTCAATGAGAATGGGTTCCTGGTCAAGCCGATGTTGGCAAAGTACAAGGGAGAAGAAAAGGGTGAGAGCGGGGCATGGACTACTGGTCAAGTTGTCAAGTACTTGACTGCGGATGAGCGTGCTCAGCGCGAATTGGTGGTTGTGGGCGGAAAATTGGTATACAAGACTGGCCCCAATGCAGGTAAATCATTCGATACGGGTGGCAAGCATGATGGCGCAATTTACATTATGGACGGCCACGGTCGGATCTTTGTCAGTACTGAGAACGTAGTTGGGGCTTTCCATCACTCCAGCTTGGCGGGTGGCCAGCCGGTGGCGGCTGCCGGTCACATGAAAGTCAAGGACGGCGTTATTGATGAGATTCATAATGGTAGTGGCCATTTCCAGCCGGCCCCTCAACAGTTGCAGCAGATTAAAAGTCAGCTTGCGAAGCAAGGGGTGGATATTACGCCCGTAATGAAACCAATGGCATCTCCGCTAGGTGCGGATGGACAACGCCATCTTGAGTGGGTTGGGAACGATACCGTAATGAGTGACGCTGGCTTAAAGCTCAAACCCTTGGAAACAAGTTGGAGCGGCACCCCAGTCAAGCAATTGACATTGAAGGAGCGGGCAGACTTCGAAGTAGAATTTAAAAATGGCAAACTGCTAAACAAGGCTACTGGGAAGCCGCTGAACGGCGGTGCCGACAGCAATCTGATTTACGTGGTGGATGGCGACGGTCGGATGTATGCAGGCAAACAGGATATCGGCAAATTTCACCAATCCAGCTTTCTGGGTAGTGATCCCGTGGCGGGTGCCGGCGTTTTAATGGTCAAGGATGGTAAGTTGCTGCATATCAATAATTTCAGCAAAGACTACAATGTTGATACCGCACAGTTTAATCAGGTCCGAGGGTTGCTGCGACAGCACAACGTTGATTTGAGCAATACTTCCGCATATGAAGGCGCGCTGCAAACGGCGCCTGACGGCAGTCAATTTGTTAAATGGATTGATCCAGATACAGGGACTCCACATGTTGGTGCAGATCCGCGGGAACACGCAATTAGACTGCTGAATTCTCCCTAACCCCGGAGATTTACCATGCACATGCTCATCGCACAGGACTGAAAAGAATGGATGCTGACGAATCAATAAAAACATATTCACGGGAGGAGGTTAGGAGATGTTTGAGCATTTGTCTGTATGCAGTCGAGTATTATGGGCCTACCCGCGAATATGCAAAAAAAATGGCGTTGATGATCATGGATGGAGAGACGGTGCTTGATGATTCTCTTTCCGTGATTGCTTGTCTGGATCTTGCGTTAAATCGAGATATGGATTTGATCCTTTCATTCGATCTGGAAAATTTATCGCAAGATATTGTGATGGATTATTTGCGTATGTTGAGGGAGGAATTAGTTAGACACTGAATTTTTTCAAGCAATCTTCAGCACGATCTTGCCCGTGGTATGGCCTTCCTCGATCATGGTGTGCGCTTGTGCCGCTTGTTCTAGTGGCAGCACATGCGAGATTTTAATTTTTAATTTATCGGCTTCGATCAAGCGCGAACCTTCTTCCAGGATGCGGCGTTGATGTACGCGCTGATCGTGCATGTCCAATAATGTGGGCGTCAGCATCAGTTCATAAGCCAACGATAAATTACGGGTGCGTGCTAGTTTCATTTCTTCGGTTCCGCAGCTCCATTGCAGTAGCGACACGATGCGACCATAGACCTTGGTGCAGGCGATGGAGCGGCAGAAGGTGTCGCCGCCGACGGTGTCGAACACCAAGTCGACGCCGCGGCCATTGGTCCAATCCAGTACAGCAGTGGCGAAATCTACGTCGCGATAGACAAACACGCGATCTGCGCCGAGCGCTGTGACCCAAGCTGCTTTTTCGGGCGAGCCGACGGTGGCGAGCACGGTAGCGCCGGCTTGTTTGGCGATTTGCACCGCAAGATGACCAACACCGCCGGCTGCGCCGTGGATTAACACCGATTGACCTTCTAATAAATTGCCGCGGTCCAGCAGGGATTCCCAGGCGCTAATCAATGCCAGCGGCAGCGCAGCCGCTTCTTCCAGTGTGGCATGACGTGGGGTAAACGCGGCGAAATCCTGATGCACCACAGTGTATTCGGCGTAGTTGCCTTGTTCGTTGCCAAGGCCGCCATTGAAAAAATACACTTCGTCGCCCGGCTCGAAACGATACACCGCGTCTCCGATCGCCTCGACGATACCTGCACCGTCGCAACCCAGAACGCACGGTAGTTTGTCGGGAAAGTACGCAGGGCTTTTACGCAGCTTGGTATCGAGCGGGTTGATGCCGGCAGCGGCGAGCTTGATGCGGATGTGATTCGGACTGGGCAGTTTGGGGATGTCGATATCGGCTAGTTGCAAAACATCGGCACCACCTGCGGCGGTCATTAGTATAGCTTTCATGGATATTCCTCCCAGGTTGTTCGGGAGTGTATATGCGACGCCGGGACTTGTGAATCGTCGTGTTACAGCGCGCGCTCAGGCCGCGCCGTGAAAGCGGTAGGTGTTGCGACCGTGATGCTTGGCGGAGTACATGGCTTCGTCGGCCAGTCGCACCAGTTCTTGTTCGTCCTGTGCGTTGTCGGGGTAGAGTGCAATACCGATACTGGCGCCGATCTGAATCGTGTGCCCGTTCAAGAGGAAAGGCTCGGAAATGGACCTGATAATTTTTTCGGCGACGAGCGTCGCATCATTGCGATTTGCGATGTGCGAAAGAATAACGGTGAATTCGTCGCCGGCAATGCGCGCGACAGTGTCGCTCTCGCGTACGCAGCTTAGGAGACGATCTGCAACCGCTTTGAGTAGTGCGTCGCCCACAGCATGACCATATGTATCGTTCACTGGCTTGAAGCGGTCGAGGTCAAGAAATAGGAGCGCCACGTCTGTAGACGTACGTTTTGACAGCACGGTTGCCTGCTTGAGCCGATCGAAGAACAGGCTGCGATTGGGCAGGCCTGTCAGTGCGTCGTAATGGGCCATGTGCTGGATGCGTTGCTCTGCAACTTTTTGCGCGCTGATGTCTTCTTGGATCGAGATGAAATGGGTGATTGTGCGCGTTTCGTCTTGGATTGGCGTGATGGTCTGTTGCACGGTGTAGAGTGAGCCGTCTTTATGGCGCTCTTCGGTTTCGTGGCTCCATACTTCACCTGACAGGATGGTAGCCCACAGTTGCTGATAGTAGGCAGCATCCTGCTTGTCGGATTTCAGCAGACGCGGCGTTTGGCCAATCGCCTCTTTTGCGCTGTAGCCGGTGAGTCGGCTGAAGGCCTGGTTGACCCATTCGATACGGCCGCTGCGATCCGTGATCAGGATAGAGTTACCGGCGTTGGAAAGAGCGCTGCTTAATAGTTGCAAGCGTTGTTGATCCAGCCAGTGCTCAAGGCTTAACTCGATACGGGCAACAATGCCGTCGAGTACGCGTGTGGCGAGCGGATCGCGCAGCGCATCTTCTCTTTCTGCATAGACGGTCAGTGTGCCATAAACTTCGTCGCGCAATAGCAAAGGGAAGGCGCAGATGCTGCGAATTCCCACCTGTTCGGCTGCCCCGCGCCAGGGTTGGAAACCGTTGGCCGTGCTGTCGAGTATGCAGGGCGCACCACTACGGATGGTTGAGCCTACTGGGCCAGATCCTTGCGGGCTATCGTCCCACCTTACTCCGATTTTGAGCAGGTCGTCGAGGTAGGGCTGTGCCGGGCCGGCAGCAGCGCAGACGGTAACAGTGCCGTCTGGCATCTTCTTTCCGATCCAGGTCAGGCGCAGTTCAAACAGTTCTGCGATCTGCTCACATGCCTGTCGCAGCACTTCGGGCAATGGGGTTTTGCCGAGCAGGTTGCGATCCAGGGTGTGTAAAAGCTCGTCGGCGCCACGTAGCAGGCGTTGTTCGGTGATGTCGGTGGAAAAAATGGCGGTGCGGCGTGCTTTTTTATTTGTATCGAGAACCGGATAAACAGAAACTCGATAATGGCGCCCGTCGCGGTTGTCCTCAAACGTTATGGGCGTCGCTTCGTCCATGATCTTTTCAATTTTGGCGCGTCGACGAGCCGCAATTTCGGGTGACATAAACGTGTAAATGTTAGCGCCGAGCATGGCTTCGCGTGTTTGGCTGAAACGGGCGACGCCGATCTCGTTGGCCATCAGAATGGTTCCGTCGGAATCTAGGAGAAAGGCAGACTCCGATGCCGCATCGAGCAACGCACGTTCGTTCTGCTCATTTTCGTGCAACACCTCTTGGACAAGCCGAATTTCGGCCGCAGCCAATTTTTGTGCGGTCAGATCGCGCACGATGGCTGTAAAAATCTTTTTTCCATGGATGTGGTGTTCGCTAACGGCAAGCTCCAGCGGGAATAGGCTGCCGTCTTGGTGCATCCCCTGAAGTTCGGTGCGCTGCCCGACGACTTTCCCTTTCCCCGATTGCTGGTAGCGACGTAAATATTCGTCATGCTGATCGCAATGGGGCGCTGGCATTAACAGGGCAACATTGCGCCCGATGATATCTTTCGCCGCGTAGCCAAACAGATCCACCGCTGCATGGTTGAAGCTTTGCACTGTGCCGCGTTCGTCAATCGCGATGATGCCGTCAGCGGCTGCATCCATGATGGCCCGCGCTTGCAAGCAGTCGCTTTCGACCGCTAAGCGTAAAGGGCGCAGAAAGAAATGCCAAAGGATGGGTAGACAAATTAGCACCAGCGCAGTGCTGTCTGCCCCAATGTGTATCCACAACGGCGTACTTGCCTCGGGCAACAGTTGGTACAACAAAAGCATGACCAAGGTCTCGGCAAGCGCAATGATGGCAAGGACAATGGTAAATATCCATGCGGGCGAAAGCCGAGAAAGGAGTTTGTTCGTGCGCTGCATGCTGCCTACATTCAAACGTTATGTTCTTAAATTAGCGACAAATGTAGGGAAATCTATAATTATTGAGTACTGGTAGCGGTTTTGCTATGTAAACGTTGGCGGGAAGAAATTTCCCCTTATAGCTGTAGGGGCGAGGGTGCAAGAGTCTCGTCATGCTAAAATATTCCGTCTTACGAGTCATAAAAATACAACCCAACGAGATCCCCCATGTCCGGCAGCACCCTAGGCAAACTGTTTTGCGTCACCACCTTCGGCGAATCCCACGGCCCGGCCATTGGCTGCGTAGTGGATGGCTGTCCCCCCGGCATGGAACTTTGCGCCGAAGATATTCAAGTTGACCTGGATCGGCGCAAGCCTGGCACCTCACGTCACGTCACGCAGCGCCGTGAATCGGATACGGTGGAAATTTTGTCCGGTGTGTTCGAGGGCAAGACCACCGGCACGCCGATCGGGCTGTTGATCCGTAACGAGGATCAGCGCAGCAAGGACTATGGCAATATCGCAGCAACTTTTCGCCCGGGGCACGCCGATTACACCTATTTGCAAAAATACGGTGTCCGCGACCACCGTGGCGGCGGGCGTTCTTCGGCACGCTTGACTGCACCGACGGTAGCGGCGGGCGCAATTGCCAAGAAATGGCTGAAGCAAAAATTCGGCATTGTGATTCGCGGCTACATGAGCCAAATGGGCGAGAAAGTCATTCCTTTTCAGCGCTGGGAAGATGTGGAGAAAAACCCCTTCTTTGCGCCAGATAACGCTTGCGTGCCGGAATTGGAAGCCTACTTGGATGCAATCCGGAAGGAAAAAGATTCTATCGGCGCGAAAATCACCGTGGTGGCAGAAAATGTCCCGGTCGGCCTGGGCGAGCCGCTGTACGACCGGCTCGACGCCGATATCGCCTATGCCATGATGGGCCTGAATGCGGCCAAGGGCGTGGAGATCGGTGCCGGTTTTGCCAGCGTGGCGCAGCGCGGTAGCCGGCACGGCGACGAGCTGACGCCCGAAGGTTTTATCGGTAACAATGCCGGCGGCGTGCTCGGTGGAATCTCGACTGGGCAGGATATCGTGGTCTCGGTCGCGATCAAGCCGACTTCCAGCATTGCGATCGCGCGCCATTCAATCGACCTTCACGGCGCGCCGGTGGAGGTTGCTACGACCGGGCGTCACGATCCTTGCGTTGGCATTCGCGCCACGCCAATTGTCGAAGCCTTGCTGGCCATCGTATTGATGGATCATGTCATGCGGCATCGTGCACAGAATGCCGATGTGGTGCCGCCGATGGCGCCGATTTCGGGCAAGCGCAAATAGCCCAAAAACAAAACCATATCTTTCACCACGGAGTACACAGAGTACACGGAGTAATTCAAATGCTTGGCGAAACAAGCACGTTCACTCAGTAGTTAAAGCAGTGAAAAATGACCAAGCCTGGTTTTTCCCTCCGTGTCCTCTGTGTCCTCCGTGGTGCAACGCTGTTTTAGCATGAACAACCTCATCCCCTACTGGCGCCTTTCCGGCTACTACTTTTTTTACTTCGCCTTCGTCGGCGCGATGTCGCCATATTGGGGGCCGTACCTGAAGTCGCTGGGTTTTAGCGCGGTCGATATCGGCGTATTGATGTCGCTGCTGGCGGTGATGCGCATGTTCGCGCCGAATATCTGGGGTTGGATGGCGGATCGTTCCGGTAAGCGCGTGGCCATCGTGCAAATTGCCGCAATCGCCAGCTTGTGCTGTTTCGCTGGTGTGTTTTTTGGTCAGAGTTTTTGGTGGTTGTTCGCGGTGATGGCCGGCATGAGTTTTTTCTGGAGCGCGTCCTTGCCCTTGGTTGAGGCCACTACTTTCAGCCATCTCGGCGAGCGCACCGACCGCTATGGGCGCATTCGCCTGTGGGGTTCGCTCGGCTTTATTGCCTCCGTCGTGGGCTTGGGTTATGTGCTGGATATCGTGCCCATCCAGTGGTTGCCATGGCTAGTGTTTGCCATGCTCAGCGGCGTTGCGCTGTTTGCCCGCTTCATACCTGAGGCGGAGTTGCTGCCGCATGCGCACGATCATGTCTCGATCTGGAAACTGATTAAAAACCCGCAAATCGTGGTGCTGATTGCGGCGTGCTTTTTGATGGCCGCCGCGCATGGCCCGTATTACAGTTTCTATTCGATTTACCTGGGCGATCACGGTTATAGCAAGAGCCATATCGGCTGGCTGTGGGCGCTTGGGGTGATTTGCGAGATTGGGGTGTTTCTGGCTGCGCCGCGTTTATTCAAACGTTTTGCCATCGAGCATGTGCTGATGGCCAGTTTCGCCATTGCGGTATTGCGTTTTCTGCTCATCGCTTGGTGCATCCAATGGCCGGAGTTGATTATCCTGGCGCAAGTACTACATGCCGCCACTTTCGGCGCATACCACGCTTCGGCGGTGGCCTTGATCAACCGCTTTTTCAAGGGGCGGCATCAGGCCAAGGGCCAGGGCATTTACAACAGTGTCTCCTTTGGCGCCGGCGGCGCCTTGGGCAGCTTATACGCGGGTCATGCCTGGGACGGCTTGGGGTCTAGCGCTACTTTCACGATTGCAGCCGGCTGCGCTATGCTTGGGTTGCTGCTGTTGTTGTGGAAATTTGCGGTCACAGCGCCGTCTAAGTAGCGCGGCGTAAGGTGGCTTGCCAGTCCAGCGGTGCTGCGCTGTGCCCAAGGCGTTGTATTCGCCCGACCTCGTTTTCATACCAGCCATTGTGCTGCTGGTTGGGTTCGGCCTCGTAGGCCCACCAGGTACCGTCTTCATCTTGCGCCAGCCATTGCGCCCACTCAGGTAAATGCCATTTTTCCATGCTTAAGTGACAAAAGCTTAAGTGTCCTCGGTCTATGCCGGGGTGGTCAAGCTCGGTTATAATCTGCGTTTTTCTGCGGTTATTTCAGTATGAGCGGACAAACTCTTTACGACAAGCTGTGGGATGCGCACGTGGTGCATGTCGAGGACGACGGCACCACGCTGTTATATATCGACCGGCATTTAGTGCATGAAGTCACTAGCCCTCAGGCTTTTGAAGGCTTGCGTATGGCTGGGCGCCATCCGTGGCGCGTTTCCGCTAATTTGGCGGTGGCCGATCACAATGTGCCAACCACCCATCGCAGTGAAGGTATTGCCGACCCGATATCGCTGCTCCAAGTGGAAACGCTGGATAAAAATTGCGATTATTTCGGTATTACTGAATTCAAGATGAACGACGTCCGTCAGGGCATTGTGCATGTCATTGGCCCGGAACAAGGCGCTACGCTGCCGGGCATGACCGTGGTGTGCGGCGATTCGCACACCAGCACGCATGGTGCGTTTGCGGCGCTGGCGCACGGCATCGGTACTTCCGAAGTCGAGCATGTGCTGGCCACGCAGTGTCTGTTGCAAAAAAAATCCAAGGCCATGCTGATTAAAGTCGAAGGCGATTTGGGTGTGGGCGTGACGGCGAAAGACCTGGTGCTCGCCATTATCGGAAAGATTGGCACTGCCGGTGGCAATGGCTATGCGATCGAATTCGGCGGCAGCGCGATCCGTGCGCTGTCGATGGAAGGCCGCATGACGGTTTGCAATATGGCGATCGAGGCCGGTGCGCGCGCCGGCATGGTGGCGGTGGATGAGAAGACCATCGATTACGTCAAGGGCCGGCCATTTGCACCACAGGCTGCAACGTGGGAACAAGCGGTGGCGAATTGGAAAAATCTCACCAGCGACGCCGACGCAAAGTTCGATTGCATCGTGGAGTTGGATGCCGCACAGATTAAGCCACAAGTCACTTGGGGTACTTCGCCCGAGATGGTGACCACAGTGGACGGACGGGTGCCGGATCCTGCGCGCGAGGCCGATGTCGTGAAGCGTTCCGGCATGGAGCGCGCGCTCAGCTATATGGGCTTGCAGGCCAATACGTCAATTGCCGAGATCACTATCGATAAGGTGTTCATTGGTTCTTGCACCAATTCGCGCATCGAGGATTTGCGTGCCGCTGCCGCTGTTGCTAAGGGGCGGCGCGTGGCGCAAAGCGTCAAGCTAGCGATGGTGGTGCCAGGCTCAGGTTTAGTGAAGATGCAGGCCGAGCAAGAAGGCCTAGACAAAATTTTTATCGAAGCGGGTTTCGAGTGGCGCGAACCGGGTTGCTCCATGTGCCTAGCGATGAACGCGGATAAATTGGAACCGGGCGAGCGTTGCGCATCAACTTCCAACCGCAACTTCGAGGGCCGGCAAGGGCCGGGCGGCCGCACGCATTTGGTGAGTCCGGCGATGGCGGCGGCTGCGGCGATTGCGGGGCATTTTGTGGATGTGCGCACGTTCGCACAATCGCCGCTGATAGCGGCATAATTTTTAACGGGAGGTGCTGATGAACAAGGGGCTTGTTATTCTCATAGTGATGCTGGGTTTGTTGGGTCTTTCTGCCTGCAATACCATGGAAGGCTTTGGCAAGGACGTGAGTAAGGTTGGCGACAAGATCGAAAAGTCGGCCGATAAACACAAATAGACCATGCAAAAGTTTACGCAACTTCGCGGTCTGGTCGCGCCCTTGGATCGTGCTAACGTCGATACCGACGCCATCATCCCTAAGCAATTTCTGAAGTCGATCAAGCGTTCTGGTTTCGGACCGAACGCCTTCGACGAATGGCGTTATCTGGATCATGGCGAGCCGGGCATGGACAACAGTCAGCGGCCGCTGAACCCCGATTTTGTGCTGAACCAGCCGCGTTACCAGGGCGCGCAAGTGCTGCTGGCGCGCGAGAATTTTGGTTGCGGTTCGAGTCGCGAGCATGCGCCGTGGGCGCTGGAGGATTATGGCTTTCGCGCCATCATCGCGCCGAGCTTCGCCGATATTTTCTTTAATAACTGCTTCAAAAATGGTTTGTTGCCTATTGTGCTGGATGTCGCCATTGTTGATCAGCTGTTCAAAGAAACCGAAGCGACCCAAGGCTACAAGTTGATGGTCGATCTTGAAGCGCAAACTGTGGCCACCCCGAGCGGTCAATCGTTTGCTTTTCAGGTGGACGGGTTTCGTAAATTCTGTCTGCTGAATGGCTTGGACGATATTGGTCTGACGCTGCGTCATGTGGATAAGATCAAAGCCTATGAAACACGGCGCAAGGCAGAAGCGCCTTGGCTGTTCGCAGAGTAAAGATTTTAAGGATAAGAAATGAAAATCGCAGTTTTGCCGGGTGACGGCATTGGCTCGGAGATTGTCGCGCAAGCAGTGAATGTCTTGAAACGCTTGTCTCAAGATGGTCTGAAAATCGAAATGGAGCAGGCGCCTATCGGTGGTGCCGGTTACGACGCAGCGGGTGATCCGTTGCCAGAAGCGACTTTGGCCTTGGCCAAGGCATCGGATGCGGTGTTGCTCGGTGCGGTGGGTGGCCTCAAGTACGATGCCTTGCCGCGCGATAAACGCCCTGAGCGCGGCTTGTTGCGCATCCGCAAGGAAATGAATTTATTCGCCAATCTGCGCCCGGCATTATTGTACCCAGAGCTGGCAAGCGCCTCTTCGCTACGTCCGGAAGTGGTGGCGGGCTTGGATATCATGATCGTGCGCGAGTTAACTGGTGATGTGTATTTTGGACAACCACGCGGTATCGAAGTCCGAAATGGCGAACGCGTCGGTTTCAACACCATGCTCTACGCCGAATCAGAGGTGCGCCGCGTGGCGCATGTGGCTTTCGGCATCGCCATGAAACGCGGCAAAAAACTATGCTCGGTGGAAAAGGCCAACGTCCTGGAATGCTCCGAGCTATGGAAAGAAGTGGTGATCGAGGTCGCCAAGGAGTATCCCGAGGTGGCGCTATCGCATATGTATGTGGACAACGCAGCCATGCAGTTGGTACGCAATCCCAAGCAGTTTGATGTGATCGTCACCGGCAACATCTTCGGCGACATTCTTTCTGATGAGGCATCCATGTTGACCGGCTCGATTGGCATGCTGGCCTCGGCCTCGCTGGATGCGAACAATAAGGGCTTGTACGAGCCGATTCACGGCAGTGCGCCGGATATTGCCGGCAAAAATGTGGCGAACCCGCTGGCGACGATTTTGTCGGTGGCCATGATGATGCGTTACACGTTAAATCAAGAAGCGGCTGCGCAACGCATCGAAGCAGCGGTGAAACAGGTATTGGTGCAAGGCCTGCGCACAGCAGATATTTATACGGATGGCACGCAGAAGGTTTCGTGCAGTGCAATGGGTGATGCCGTGGTGGCCGCGCTGTAAATGAATTTATTACTAGGACGAAAATAAAATGTTACGAGTGGGTTTGATCGGTTGGCGTGGCATGGTGGGCTCAGTGCTGATGCAGCGCATGTGCGAGGAACATGATTTCGATGTGATCGAGCCGGTATTTTTCACGACTTCAAATCCTGGCGGTAAGGGGCCGGATATTGGCAAGGATGTGCCGCCACTGAAGGATGCATCGAGCATCGACGAGTTGAAGGTAATGGACGCCATCATTACCTGTCAGGGCGGTGATTACACTAAGGACGTGTATCCCAAGCTGCGCGCAGCGGGTTGGAAGGGCTATTGGATCGATGCCGCTTCGACGCTGCGTATGCAGGACGAAGCCATCATTATTCTCGATCCTGTGAATAAAAGCGTGATCAAGGATGGCTTGGGCAAGGGTGTGAAAACCTATGTCGGTGGAAACTGCACGGTGTCGCTGATGTTAATGGCCATCGGTGGTCTGTTCGATAAAGGTCTGATCGAGTGGATCAGCCCCATGACGTATCAGGCAGCATCCGGCGCGGGTGCGCGCAATATGCGCGAATTGATTCAACAAATGGGTGCGGTGAACAGCGAAGTGAAATCTTTGCTGGACGATCCGGCGTCCGCGATCCTTGAAATCGACAAAAAAGTGTCGAATTTTATACGTTCGGACAAGTATCCTCTGGAAGCCTGGCCGGTACCGTTGGCCGGCTCACTCATCCCGTGGATCGATGTGGCCTTGGAGTCGGGGCAGAGCAAGGAGGAATGGAAAGCGCAAGTTGAATGCAACAAGATTCTTGGTCGTAGCGGCAATCAAATCCCGATTGACGGCCTATGCGTACGCATCGGCGCCATGCGCTGCCACAGCCAGGCCTTGACCATTAAAATGACGAAGGACGTGGGATTGGATGAGATTCATGGCATTATCGCGGCGCATAACGATTGGGTGAAAGTGGTGCCAAACGATCGTCAGATCACCATGGAGCAGCTTACGCCGGCTGCCGTGACCGGTACGTTGACGGTGCCCGTGGGCCGTATGCGTAAGCTTAATATGGGCCCGCAATATTTATCGGCTTTTACCGTAGGCGATCAGTTGTTGTGGGGTGCGGCAGAGCCATTGCGCCGCATGCTGCGCATCATCGTCGAACAATAAGTTTTAGAAATCAGGTGCCACGCCAGGCGGAAATTCCTGCCTGGCGTTTTCTTTTTTGAGGTAAGCAGAATGGTGGCGAAATTTAATGTTTGCGTGGTTGGCCCCGGCACTTTGGCGGGCGAGACTTTGCTGGAAATTCTGGAGGCGCGCGCCTTTCCTGTTGGCGAATTATATGTGCTGGATCAAGCCGGGCAAGCCGGTGAGAGCGTGTCTTATCGCGGCGCAGATTACGTCGTACAAGATATTGGTGATTTTGATTTCAGTCTGTGCCAACTTGCATTTTTTTGTGTGGATCGGGCCTTGGCTGAGGAATATGTACCGCAGGCTGCTGAAGCTGGCGCGGTGGTGATCGACGATAGCGATGCATTTCGTCATGACCCGGATGTGCCGCTGGTGGTGCCAGAGGTGAATGCATTCGAGCTGGATGCATATGAATCGCGGCGCATCATCGCCAATCCAAATAGCTGCGCGATCATCATGGCGCTCGCATTAAAACCAATTAATGACGCAGCGGGCTTAAGTCGGATCGATGTGGTGACGATACAGTCAGTGTCCGGGGCCGGCCGTGCAGCAGTGGATGAGTTGGCGCAGCAATCGATCGGGCTATTCAACCATAAACCGATGGAGAGCAATGTCTTTCCAAAACAAATCGCCTTTAACCTATTGCCGCAAATAGGTGGTCTGGATGAAAACGGTGTGAGTGGTGAGGAAGTAAAGATCATGCACGAAGTTCGGCGTTTGTTGCAAAAAAGCGACATTGGCATCAATGTGACTGCAATTCGTGCACCAGTATTTTATGGCCACTCCATGGCATTACATATTGAAACTGATCGCAAATTAAGCCTAGAGGATGCCCGCAATGCACTCGAGAATGCTCCCGGGGTGGTTTTGTACGAGGAGGACGATGCAGGTGGTTATCCCACCCCAATGGTTGAAGCTGCAGCAAATGATCCGGTATTTGTAGGGCGTGTGCGCGAGGGGACGGCGCATGCAAATGGGCTGAATTTCTGGGCCGTAGCTGACAACATGCGTAAGGGTGGCGCACTGAATATGGTGCAGATCGCAGAGATTTTGGTTGAGAAATATCTAGCTTGAGCGATAATGTAATGTGCAATCTGAGCTTGCAACTCTAACTATTTGATGTTAAGTTGGTTCTCCTTGCTTAATAAAGTCATGAGGGTGGCATGAAACGCAAGAATATAATTCAAGCATTAATCGTAGCAGGCATGTTAATGACCACACCGATGGTCGTGGATGCTGCTGGTCTAGGTAAATTAAAGGTTATTTCCTCGCTCGGGCAACCGCTGCGTGCGGAAATCGATCTGCTGGCTATTCCGAAGGACGAGATTGATCTTGTCACTGCGCGAATCGCTCCGGTTGATGCCTATAAGCAAGCCCGAATAGATCGTCAAGAAGGTTTAAGCGCGGTGCAGTTCTCAGTTGAGAAACGCACCAATGGTGAGCCTTATCTGAAAGTAACGTCATTGCAAGCGTTCAACGAGCCATTTATCCAGTTGCTGATTCAACTGGATTGGCCGACTGGACGTTTGTTGCGTGAATACACGGTTTTACTTGATCCCCCAGGTTTCCAGGATACACCTGCAGTTCCGGCTATTAATGCGCCAGTTACTCAGAGTGGTAAGAGCGAGTCGGCTGTTCGCCCAGAGAAAGTAGATCTGCCAGTTGCTGCTGAAAAGGGACGCAAAGGCAAGAAAGGCGCATTAGCAAAACCAGCAACTGAACCTGAAGAAAGCACCAAAAAACAAAGCAAAAAAGCTAGTCAAAAGCTAGCTACGAAAAAAGAATTAAAAGAAGCGCCAATATTGAAAGCGGAACCGACGCCGCAGCAAACCCCGGCAGAGCAAACCTTTCCCCGTGTTGACGGGGCAGAACAAGAAAAACAACAAAATGTTCCCGAACAGCAAGCAACAACAATTGCAGCAGTACCGCCCGGGGCGCATGCCGATCAACAGGATTATGTGGTCAAGAAGGGTGATTCCTTGGCTAAGATTGCACGTAACTTGCAGGTTGATGGGTATAGCTTAGAGCAGATGATGGTTGCGCTCTATGAAACCAATAAGGGTGCATTTGACGGCAATAATATGAACCGGATTAGAACCGGTAAAATCTTGAATGTCCCAGATGGCGCGGCAATCAACGCATCGAGTGCAAGTAAGGCAGCAGCAAGCAAGGAAATTAAAGCGCATGTAGCCGATTGGAACGCTTATCGTCAAAAGTTGGCGGGAACTGTGGCTGAGCAGCAACCAGCAAAGGACGAAGTAAAGCCAGAGGCTAGTGGCAAGATTACGGCCAAAGCAGAAGATAAAGGCGTTAAGCCACAAGAACCAAGCAAGGATGTACTTAAGCTTTCTAAAGGCGAAACCGCAGGCAAAGGTGAGGCTGGGAAGGGTAATGGCGCGGAAGCAAAAGCGCTGAAGGAAAAACTCACAGCGGCGCAAGATGATGCGGTAGCCAAAGAAAAGGCATTGAAGGAAGCTGGTTCGCGAATTACAGAACTAGATAAGAACTTAAAGGATATGCAGGCTTTGCTTGAACTTAAGAACAAGCAACTGGCCGAGCTGGAAAAGCAAGCCAAACAGAAACCAGTGGCGCCAGTGCCGAAAGTTGAGCCAGCCAAGGTTGTTGAAGCGCCTAAGCCAGAAGTAAAGCCAGAGCCAGCCAAGGAACCTACCGCAACGCCTATCCCGCAGCCAACACCGACTCCAGTAGTAGAGGCGAAAAAAGCACCAGAGACTAAGAAGCCTATTGCTAAGGCCAAGAAGCCAGCGCCACAGCCAGAGCCGGAAACTTCATTCTTCGATACCGTGCTTTCAAATCCAATTTATTTGGCCGGCGGTGCTGCTGCGGCAGTTGGTGCATTGTTCTCAATCTTGTGGGCAGTTGGTCGACGTCGTAAGAAGAGCCTCGCGAGCTTTGAAGACAGCATCATGACTGGTGGAGATCTGAAAACCAATACAGTGTTTGGTAACACGGCAGGTGGTCAAATCGATACCGGGGATACTTCATTCCTCACTGATTTCAGTCAAGCCGGCATGGGTGCAATCGATACCAATGATGTCGATCCGATTGCTGAGGCCGAGGTGTACATGGCTTATGGTCGTGACGCCCAGGCTGAGGAAATCCTCAAAGAAGCAATGAGCAAAGATCCAGGGCGTCATGAGGTTCAGCTCAAGCTGTTGGAAATATATGCAGGTCGGAAGAATGCGGGTGCCTTTGAAACATTGGCTGGAGAGTTGTATGCCGCGACTAGCGGCCAAGGGCCAGTTTGGAAAAAGGCTGCAGAATATGGGCGCGGCTTAGACCCGGCAAATCCACTTTATGCAGTACCTGAAGATATGGTTGAAGGCGGCGCAATGGCGGTAGCCAGCGCAGGGGAATCGGCAGCAACGTCAGTCGCAAATGACCTTGATTTCAGTTTGGATTTAGACACGCAGGGTGGGCAGACGCAAGCTGAAGCAATCGCACCTGATGCAATGGAAGAAAGCATGGGCGCGTTAGATTTTGATCTCGATACGGTCGGTGGATTGACACCGCCAGCAGATATTGAAGAGCCAGAACAAGTCAAGGTCGACGAACAGACTCTGGAGCCTGCTGATGACATGGCGGCGCTAGATTTTAATTTGGACACGATCATCCCACAGGCGGTGGAAAAGAAATCCGAAGAGCCGGCAATGATGGCCGATTTAGGTCTGGATAATTTGAAGTTTGAAGTACCTGAATTGCCGGAGTCGAAGCCAGTAGTTTCTGATATGGCGGCACCAACGCTTGATGAAGACACGCTGGCGCTGGATTTTGATTTCAATCTTGATCAAGAGCCTAGTGGTGGTACGGCAATAAGCAAAGGTATGGATGAAGAATTGATGATGCCAGAATTAGATTTGTCGGGCATCGATTTAAATTTGGAAAAACCTGCTACACAAGTAGCGGAAATGGGTGGTCAATCGCTGGATGATGCTACAACCTTAGTGGGTGATAGCACTGTTTGGGAAGAGGCGTCGACCAAACTCGATTTGGCCCGCGCTTATTTGGAAATGGGCGATAAAGAAGGTGCGCGGGAAATTCTGCAAGAGGTTGTCGGAGAGGGTGGGCCGGAGCAGCAGGCAGAAGCGAACAAATTGCTGGCAACACTTTCCTGATATAATTGACCGAAATATAAGCACAGGGCCGCGATTAGCGGCCCTGTGCTTTTCAGAGGTCACTAAATGCCGCGCGTTAATTTACATCCAGTATTGTTGCTGCTGGGATTGATTGTTTTCGCACTTGCAATTCCGCAATTCAATATTACGTCCATGTTGGTGGCCAGCACGTTGGTTGTCGTCATAGTGCTCTTCAGTGATTACAAACGATGCTGGAGGTTAATGCGACGTACGCGCGTCTTATTGATCATGTTGCTTGGCGTATATTCCTTTACGACACCAGGAACTCCCTTGTTTTCCGGTTGGGAACAAGCATCTCCTACGGTAGAAGGCTTAAATGCAGGCTTGCAACAAATCTGGCGCTTGGGTTTGATGATAGGGGGGGTTGCAGCAATGATCTCTTATCTCTCACGCAACCAATTACTGGGTGGACTTTATTATTTACTACTGCCGTTAAAGCCAATTGGTATTCCAGTGGAACGATTTGCGTTGCGTCTATGGTTGACCCTGCATTATGTAGAGACCTTGCCCAAAATGAGCAAGCTTGGTGCGCATTGGGAAAATGCCATCACAATGCCGAAAAAATTTGATCAAAGAATACAAATAGAAATTGCACAATTTCACATTACTGACATCGTATTTGCTGTGGTTTGCATAGCTTTGTTGGGATGGGCATTGTTGTGAGAATAGCGCTGGTCTTGGAATATGATGGACGAGCGTTTTGTGGTTGGCAGACACAGGCGAATGGTTGCGCAGTACAGGATGTGCTGCAAGTTGCACTAAATGAGATTTCAGGTGAAGACGTCTCCATGGTATGTGCCGGCAGAACTGATACTGGGGTTCATGCCTTAGCGCAGGTAGTGCATTTTGATACGACAGCTGTGCGGCCAGAAAGTGCATGGGTGCGCGGAGTAAATGCACTGTTGCCAACGACTGTTGCGGTGCGCTGGGCCAGCGAAGTCGCACCTACATTCCATGCGCGTTTTTCGGCACAGGCGAGGCGCTATCGGTATTTATTGTTGAATCGAGCCACGCGGCCCGGTTTGTCTAGTGGTCGCGTAGGTTGGTTTTATGCACCGTTGGATGTCGAAAAGATGCAACAAGCCGCCAACTACTTGCTGGGAGAACATGACTTCAGTGCATTTAGGGCTGCTGAATGCCAAGCAAAAACTCCAATACGCACTTTAACTGCACTGAATATTCAACGGCATGGTGAATACTTGATATTTGATTTGAACGCGAATGCCTTTTTGCATCACATGGTACGAAATATTATTGGCGCGTTGGTGTATGTCGGCAAGGGCAAGCACCCGCCACAGTGGTTGGATGAATTGATGCAAGGACGTGACCGTAAATTGGCGGCTCCGACTTTCGCGCCTGATGGCTTGTACTTGGCTGGGGTGGAATACGCATTGCATTGGATGATTCAATCCAAAAATGAAATGGTGATTGAAGAATGGTTAGAGTAAAAATTTGCGGTATTACTCGGGTAGATGATGCCTTGGCTTGTGCGCATTTGGGCGCGGATGCTATTGGCCTGGTGTTTTATGCGCCAAGTCCACGCAATGTGGCTGTTGAGCAGGCGCGTGCAATCATGAGGACACTACCCCCATTTATAACGACGGTTGGCTTGTTCGTTGATGCGCAAGCAAGCGAGGTACGGGCAGTACTGAATGAATTGCCCCTGGATATCCTGCAATTTCATGGCAATGAACCTGCCGAATATTGCGCTAACTTTGGCAGGCCGTATCTTAAAGCGCTACGGGTAAAGCCAGGGATGGATTTGGTACAATACGCATCAGTTTATATAGGGGCAAAGGCGCTGCTATTGGATGCCCATGTTGAGGGTATTGCAGGTGGCACGGGTCAGGCCTTCGATTGGAGCTTGATCCCGCAGCATTTGCCTTTGCCGGTCATTCTATCTGGTGGTTTGAATCCGGACAATGTTGCCGAAGGAATACGCCGGATCAAGCCAGCTGCTGTGGATGTGTCAAGTGGCGTGGAATCCAGTAAAGGGATCAAGGACGTGGTGAAAATTGCCGCGTTCATGCAAGGAGTAAGTAATGCAAGTATATGATTTACCCGACGAACGTGGGCATTTTGGTCCTTATGGGGGTATTTTCGTCGCAGAAACCCTGATGCAAGCGTTGGAGGAACTCAAGCAAGCCTATGAACACTATCGTTTCGATCCCGAATTCCAAGCCGAATTCACCGACGACCTGAAGCACTACGTCGGTCGCGCCAGCCCGATTTATTATGCCAAGCGCTGGAGTGAGCACTTGGGTGGGGCGCGCATCTATCTCAAGCGCGAAGATCTGAACCATACCGGCGCACACAAGATCAACAACACCATCGGCCAAGCCTTGCTTGCCAAGCGCATGGGTAAGAAGCGCATCATCGCTGAGACTGGCGCCGGCCAGCACGGCGTGGCCAGCGCCACCGTGGCGGCGCGCTTGGGTATGGAATGCGTAGTGTATATGGGCGCTGAAGACGTAAAGCGCCAATCGCCCAATGTATTCCGCATGAAAATGCTGGGTGCAACCGTTGTGCCAGTAACTTCTGGTTCGAAGACCCTGAAAGATGCATTAAATGAAGCGATGCGCGATTGGGTGACGAATGTAGATAGCACGTTTTATATCATCGGCACCGTCGCCGGCCCGCATCCCTACCCGATGATGGTGCGCGATTTTCAGGCCGTCATCGGTCATGAGGCATTGGTACAAATGCCGCAACTGACTGGACGGCAGCCCGATGCCATCATCGCCTGTGTCGGCGGTGGTTCAAATGCGATGGGGATTTTTTACCCCTATTTGGGCATGGAAGATGTGCGCTTGATTGGTGTCGAGGCGGCAGGCTTGGGTCTGGACAGTGGTAAACATGCCGCGCCATTGAATGCCGGAACGCCAGGGGTATTGCACGGCAATCGAACCTATCTGATGCAAGATGAAAATGGCCAGATCATCGAAACCCATTCCATTTCTGCCGGCCTGGATTATCCCGGTGTCGGTCCGGAGCATGCTTGGCTTAAGGATAGCGGGCGTGCCGAATATGCCGCAATCACTGACCAGGAAGCGCTCGTCGCTTTCCACGATTTATGCCGCTTTGAAGGCATCATCCCAGCGCTGGAATCAAGCCATGCGCTGGCGCATGCTGCAAAGCTTGCACCCGGCATGCAGCGCGACCAGATTTTGTTGGTGAATTTGTCCGGACGTGGCGATAAAGACATCAACACGGTTGCCGCTTTATCGGGAATTACGCTTTAGTTCCTGTTGTGATCTCTTTGGTAAATGGTTTTTAGATTGGATTGAAATGTCTCGCATTGCAGCCCGCTTCGCGCAACTTAAACAAGAAAATAAAAAAGCGCTGATTCCATTTTTTACTGCCGGTGATCCTACACCTGCAGTGACTGTGCCTTTGATGCATGCCATGGTTGTGGCAGGTGCGGACATTATCGAATTGGGTGTTCCGTTTTCCGATCCGATGGCGGATGGCCCAGCGATTCAGCGCTCCAGCGAACGTGCGTTGGCGCATCATGTTGGCTTGAAGGACATCCTTGCCATGGTGACGCAATTCCGCAAAGACGATAGCGTTACCCCAGTGGTGCTGATGGGCTATGCCAATCCGATCGAGGCCATGGGCTATGAAATATTTGCCAGCCAAGCGCAGATGGCGGGCGTGGATGGCGTACTGACAGTGGATTATCCGCCGGAAGAATGCGGTGAATTCCTTGACTGTTTGACGCGCCATGCCTTGGATCCAATTTTCCTCCTGGCACCAACTTCAGTGGATGCGCGTGTCGCCGCTGTGGCGCGCGCCGCACGTGGCTTTGTTTACTATGTATCGCTCAAAGGCGTGACGGGTGCGGCTAACTTGGACCTATCCGCAGTGCAAACGCGTCTGATGGAATTGCGGCAACAGATCACGCTTCCCATTGGCGTCGGCTTCGGTATCCGCGATGGCGCCACGGCCAAGGCGATGGTCAAGTTTTCAGATGCCGTGGTGATCGGTAGCCGTATTGTGCAGGAAATGGAAAGCGCGCCGATCGAGACAATGGTCGCCCGGGTACAGACCCTGGTAAAATCCATACGCAGCGCCATGGATAGCTAAAGAGGAGCATTAAATGAGCTGGTTCCAAAAGCTATTACCCCCGAAAATTAAGCGCAAGGCCGAGGGCAACAAGAAAAACGTGCCAGAGGGTCTGTGGCATAAGTGCGCCAAATGCGAGGCGGTGTTGTATCACGCCGACTTGGAAAAAAATCTTGAAGTTTGTCCAAAATGTAGCCATCACAACCGAATTTCTGCACGCGAGCGTCTGGATCTGTTTCTCGACCCAGAAGGTCGCTATGAAATCGGCGCCGGCATCGTCCCCGTTGATACGCTGAAGTTCAAAGATACCCGCAAGTACGTTGATCGTCTCAAGGACGCGCAGGCTGATACCGGGGAGACTGATTCCTTGGTCGTTATGCAAGGCAGCTTGATACAAATCCCGGTGGTTGCTGCGGCCTTTGAATTCAAGTTCATGGGCGGTTCTATGGGCTCGGTGGTGGGTGAGCGTTTCGCCGAGGGTGTACAGTTATGCTGCGAACAAAACATGCCCTTTATTTGTTTCTCCGCCAGCGGCGGGGCACGCATGCAAGAGGGATTGTTTTCACTGATGCAGATGGCCAAGACCAGCGCCGCGCTAACGCAACTGGCCGAGGCAAAGTTACCCTTCATCTCAGTTTTGACTGATCCTACTATGGGCGGCGTTTCCGCCAGTTTTGCTATGCTGGGTGATGTGAACGTCGCCGAGCCCGGCGCCCTGATTGGCTTCGCCGGCCCACGTGTGATCGAACAAACCGTTCGACAAACTTTGCCGGCGGGTTTTCAGCGCGCTGAATTCTTGCTTGAGCATGGCGCAGTTGATCTCATTATCGATCGTCGTCATATGCGCGAGCGCTTGGCGAACTTGATTACATTGATGATGCGGCAAGCTGCGGCAGCCTAAACGAAAGCATCGGTGGATACACAAAGCCTCCCTCAAAGTCTTGAAGGCTGGCTAGCACATCTCGAGCACCTACATCCCAATACCATCGAGCTTGGTCTTGATCGCGTGCGCGCAGTTCAGGGGCAACTTCAGCTCTACCCAACTTTCCCAATTATCCTAGTCGGCGGAACTAATGGAAAAGGCTCAACTTGCGCCTATCTGGAAGCCAGTCTGCTGGCCGCCGGGTATCGAGTAGGTTGTTATACCTCGCCGCATCTGATTCGCTACAACGAACGTGTTCGGATCGATGGCCGTATGCTCAACGACACGGCGCTATGCGCTGGATTTGCAGCGGTGGAAGCTGGGCGCACAACGATCGCTTTGACCTATTTTGAGTTCGGCACGTTGGCCGCAGTCTGGTCATTTTCCCAGGCCAAGCTGGATGTGGCGATCTTGGAGGTGGGGCTGGGTGGGCGCTTGGATGCAGTGAATGTGTTCGATCCCGCTGTGGCTATTGTTACCACGGTCGATCTCGATCACCAAGATTATTTGGGTGATACGCGCGAACAGATCGGTTACGAGAAAGCCGGAATTTTCCGGTCACACCGACCCGCGATCTGCGCTGATGCCGATCCGCCTGCCAGCTTGCTGCGCTCTGCCCAGGATTGCGGTGCGCAATTGCTGCGCATTGACCAAGATTTCGGCGTGCGGCGCGAAGCGGAATCTTGGACTTACTGGGGGCCGCAAGGAACGCGTGCAGCTCTGCCATTTCCGGGCATGCGTGGCGCACAACAATTGAACAATGCGGCGGCCGCGATTGCAGGTTTGGATTGCCTGCGCCAGCAGTTACCCGTGTCGCAGGCCAATTTGCGCGCGGGGCTGCTCAGTGTGCGTTTGCCAGGGCGCTTTCAAGTGCTGCCGGGTAAGCCCAATTTTATCCTGGACGTGGCGCATAACCCGCAGGCGGCCCGGATCCTGGCTGAGAATCTGCGGGCGCAGACTTGTAGCGGTAAGACTTATGCCGTATTTGGCATGTTGCGAGACAAAGATATCGGCTCCGTGATTGCTGCGCTCGATGGTTTAATCGATGGTTGGTACGTGGCTAACTTGAGCGGCCCGCGCGGGGCCAGTGCGGACCAATTGGCTGGCTTGTTGCAATCACAGGGGCAGGCAGTGTTGCAGCGTGCCACGGATATCGCCCAGGCCTACAGCTTCGCCTGTCGCGAGGCGGGTGAAGATGATAGAATTTGCGTTTTCGGATCGTTCCACACTGTGGCGGAAGCCCTTCTCGCGCACGGCGCAAAAACATAGCGAGCATTGCACATGGCAACATCCAATTTCACCGAAGAAGAAATCCTATTCAGAAGGCGCGCCCGGCGGCGTTTAGTCGGCGCAGTCGTGTTGGTGGTTACGGTGGTTGCCGTGGTGCCGATGATTCTGCCGGAAAACAAGCCGCAGCAAGATACGCAACAAATTGAAATCAGCATACCGGCGCAAGACGCTACCGGTTATGCACCCAAGATTCAGCCCGCGCCGGCTCCAGCGACAGCACCACTGGTCAGTGGTGCAGACAAGCCCGCAACTGCTGTAGCGCCAGTCATCGCGAACACCACCGCTACAGTTGCCCCTGTGAAGGATAAAGAGCCGGCAAAGCCGGATGCTTTGCCTGCGACAGCAGTTATTGAAAAAAAACCTGAGACGCCGCCTGCGCCAGCGATCCCTGAGGTGGCGACGCCGCCGGCCAAGGCGGTGAAAGAGCCAGTCAAGGCTAGCGCTGCCGCAAAGCAGACTTATTTTGTGCAATATGGGGCTTTCTCAGAGCAGAAGAACGCTAAGCAGCGTCAAGCGGATTTGAAAGTTAAGGGCATCAATACGTTTACTGAAGTGGTTAAGACGTCAGCCGGCGACAAAATCCGGGTGCGCAGCGGCCCCTATAAAGTACGCGAAGATGCAGAAAAAATTCGCCTCAAAGTAAAGCCGCTGGACAGCAAACTGGTGGTGACGGGCAATCCTCCTTAAGTCAATATGACGGCTTTCGACTACGCAGTTTTGGTAATTATCGGTGTGTCGATATTATTAAGCGTTATGCGCGGATTTTTGCGCGAGGTAATGGCACTGATGGCCTGGATTGTGGCGTTTTGGGTGGCTAACTTATTTACCGATGCGCTAGCGCCCATGTTGCCCGCAGCTATCCCCAGCCCGGAATTGCGCGTATTGGCGGCTTTTGTATTATTGTTTTTAGCGACGCTACTGATCATGACCTTGGTGGCCATTACCATGGGCCAATTCTTAAAAATGATTGGTGTCGGGCCCTGGGATCGGGCGCTGGGTGCGTTATTTGGTTTTGCGCGGGGAATGATCATCGTGCTGGTGCTGGTATTGTTAGCGGGCTTAACTATGCTGCCAAAACAGCCGATATGGAAGAATGCGATGTTGAGTTCGCCTCTGGAGGCCTTGGTCATGCAAGCAAGGCCCTGGCTACCAGCGGATCTGACCAAACGCTTGAATTACAATTAGGGTGACATATGTGCGGTATTCTCGGCGTTGTAGCAACGACCCCTGTTAATCAGTTGCTGTATGACGGTCTGCAACTGCTGCAGCATCGCGGCCAGGATGCGGCTGGCATCGTTACATCGGAAGGGCATACCTTTCATATGCACAAAGGCTCCGGCCTGGTGCGCGATGTGTTCCGCACCCGTAATATGCGCGACCTGCAAGGCAAGATAGGTATCGCGCATGTGCGTTACCCCACTGCTGGCAGTGCCGATTCCTCTGCCGAAGCCCAGCCATTCTATGTGAATTCACCTTATGGCATCGTGCTTGCCCACAATGGCAATCTCACCAACACCAGCCAGTTGCAGCAAGAGCTGTTTCGCCAGGACTTGCGTCACGTCAACACCAACTCCGATTCTGAAGTGTTGTTGAATGTCTTGGCGCACGAACTGCAAGCCAGTACACATAACGTTAAATTGGATATTGCCAACATCTTTGCCGCCGTAGCCGGTGTGCATCGGCGTTGTCGTGGCGCCTACGCTGTGGTGGCGATCATTTCCGGGTATGGCCTACTGGCGTTTCGCGATCCGCATGGAATTCGGCCATTGATTATTGGCCGCAACGAAACTGATCGGGGAGTGGAATATTTGATTGCCTCCGAGAGCGTGGCGCTCGATGCCTTAGGTTTTAAAGTTCTGCGCGATGTGGCACCGGGCGAAGCGGTGTTCATCGATGATCAAGGACATTTTTACAGCCAACAATGCGCGCAAGAAACGGCGCTCAATCCGTGCATTTTTGAATACGTATACCTGGCGCGCCCAGACTCGGTGATCGACGGCATCTCAGTCTATGCCAGCCGGTTGCGTATGGGCGAGAGCCTGGCGGACAAGATCACTAAGCAATACGGCCACCTCAAGATCGACGTGGTGATTCCGATCCCCGATACCAGTCGCCCCAGCGCCTTGGAATTAGCGAACCGTTTGGGCGTGCCCTATCGCGAAGGCTTCATTAAGAACCGCTATATCGGTCGGACCTTTATCATGCCGGGGCAAGCAGTACGGCGTAAATCTGTACGACAAAAGCTGAACGCCATCGGCATCGAGTTCAAGGGTAAGAACGTACTGCTGGTGGATGACTCCATCGTGCGCGGCACCACCAGCCAGCAGATCGTCATGATGGCGCGCGAGGCGGGCGCACGCAAAGTGTTCTTTGCCTCTGCAGCCCCTCCGGTGCGCTTTCCCAACGTCTATGGCATCGATATGCCGACGCGTGCAGAACTGCTCGCCACTGGTCGTGATGATGAACAAATCTGCCGCGAAATTGGCGCCGATGCCCTGATCTACCAAGATCTTGAAGCGTTGGAAATCGCCGTGCGCGAGGCCAATCCCGAGGTCAAGCAATTTGATTCCTCTTGCTTTAATGGCCAATACATTACCGGCGATGTTAGCGCAGAGTATTTGGATCGACTAGAGCATCAACGTGATGGCGGAGATGCTGAAGGCACAGGCAGTTCAAGGCAGTTGGATTTGAATTTGCGATCGGCTTAGGGCGCATCTTGCTTGGATGCCCTTGACGCGGGGAATATTGTCGCGTAATTTGTAAATATGTTTTGCGCCGATTTGTATCAGCTTGCGGGCGCGTAATAAATCCAGCTAAAGTGAGGGAAACCCGGTTTAGCTTATGCTAGCCGGGTTTTTTCATGCCCGGTTGTTGCAACCAGAAAGTGAGAAGGGAAGCCGCATGAGTGATGAATACGATTTAGACACCTTGGCGATTCGCGCCGGGATCCAGCGCAGCCAGTTTCATGAACATTCTGAGGCCTTGTTCCTGACGTCGAGCTTCGTGTTCGATTCGGCGGAGCAGGCGGCCAAGCGTTTTACCGGCGAGGAGCCGGGAAATATCTACGCACGCTTCACCAACCCCACGGTGAGCATGTTTCAAGATCGTCTTGCTGCCCTGGAAGGCGCGGAGTTTTGTGTGGCCACGGCGTCCGGCATGTCGGCGATCTTGGCTTGTGTCATGGGGCTGTTGTCGGCTGGCGATCATGTCGTGGCTTCACGCGCCATCTTTGGTTCGACAGTGCAGTTGTTCAATAATATCCTCAAGCGTTTTGGGATAGAAACGACCTTTGTTTCACCCACTGATGTGAGCGAGTGGGAAGCGGCTTGCAAACCGAATACAAAATTGTTTTTTGCCGAGACACCCTCCAATCCACTGACCGAGGTGTGCGACATTACTGCTTTGGCCGAGATTGCGCATCGGCACGGCGCCTGGCTCGCAGTCGATAATTGTTTCTGTACACCGGTCTTGCAACGGCCCTTGGCGTTGGGTGCGGATGTGGTGATTCATTCCGCCACCAAGTATATCGATGGACAAGGGCGTGTGTTAGGCGGTGCGGTGCTGGGCAGCAAGGCGCTACTGGAGGGCGTGTATCAATTTTTGCGTACCGCCGGCCCGACGCTCTCGGCTTTTAATGCCTGGGTCTTGTTGAAAGGCCTAGAGACGTTACGTATCCGTATGGATGCGCATTCCGCCGGCGCCCTGTATTTGGCGCAATGGCTGGAAGCACAGCCGCAAGTGTCACGCGTGCTGTATCCAGGTTTACCGTCGCATCCGCAGCATGCGCTGGCGATGCGCCAGCAAAAAACTGGCGGCGGCATCGTGTCGTTTGAGTTGAAGGGCGGCAAGGTGGCAGCCTGGCAAGTGATCGACGCCACGCGCATGCTGTCGATAACGGCCAATCTAGGCGATACCAAAACCACCATCACGCATCCGGCCAGTACTACACACGGGCGCTTGACGCCGGAACAACGTGCGGCGGCGGGCATCAACGATGGCCTGATTCGGATTGCGGTTGGTCTGGAATCGGTGGAAGATATTAGACGTGATCTGCAAACCGGGTTCGATTTATTGCCATGAGATATTATTTATACCTCGTATTTTTGTTGCTTAGCGAATCGGTCATGGCCGGCGGCGGTATGAGCGAGCTGACCTATATGGATCAAGAGGCCGATGGCGGAGGATTTGTTACGCGCTACTTGGTTACGGATCGATATTTACGCTTGGATTTTGGCCGCGACCGGGATGATTTTGTGCTGTTCGACCGCCTACAAAAAAAGGCATACAACATCAACCATGAACGCCAGGAAATCCTGGTGTTTGAGCCTGGTGTGGTACAAGTTAAGCCGCCCAAAAACTGGGAAATCCGCGAAGATATACTGGACAATAATACTTCGCGTAAGCTGCTGAATTTGATCGTGAACGGTACCGTCTGCGCGCGTTTTGCCGCTTCGGAGAAATTTCTGCCGGAGATGGCAAAGGCCTTGCAGGAGTTTCAGGAAGTCATGGCGGCCACCCATTCCAGCACTTATTTGGCCACACCGGAAGACCAACGCGACGACTGCGATTTGGCGCGTTTGATTCTGGCACCGGAGCGTTGGTTTAAATATGGCATGCCATTTGATGAGCTGCGTAGCAATGGATTCTCGCGGCGTTTGTTGAATTACAAGGCCGATGTCGCGGTGCGACCGAGTGCACTGCAACTGCCGGAGAATTACCGCTTGATTCCATTTAAGGAAGTGCAGGGTAAGGCGCCATGAAAAAATATTGCTTAGGCTTGTTGAGTATGGGCTTAGCTTTCCTCACTTCCTCTGTGGCGGCCGATCTCTTCAAGTGCATCGATGCGGCGGGCAAGGTTACTTATGGATCGAGCAAAGAACCTAAAATGAAATGCGCCCCGGTCACGGCGGAAATCACTGTCGTACCTGCCTTCCAAGCGCCACCGCCCGCACCGGTCAAGGAACAAAACCCCAAAGTGAAACAACGCGAAGCACTGGAAAATAGCTTGAAAGAACAAGAAGCGGCCTTATCTGAAGCCAAAAAGAGCCTGGCCGAGCAAGAAGGCATACGCTCACTGAAGGAAGTTCACTACCAAAGCGTGCTGGATCGCCTCAAGCCCTACCAGGATAAAGTTGCAGAACTGGAAAAAGTCGTGGCACAAACGCGCGCCGAATTGGATCAGGTGAAATAAAAAACGAATTTCCATAAGCCCTATCGCCTTTGCAGTACTTGAAAATCCCATCTGTCGCCCCAATAATTTGCAACTCTGTTTTTTGTTCGAGGATACGCCATGACTACTACCACTCAAAAAGAAACACTTGGTTTTCAAGCTGAAGTTAAACAACTTTTGCGCTTGATGATTCACTCTTTGTATAGCAACAAGGAGATTTTCCTGCGTGAGCTAATTTCTAACGCCTCGGATGCCTGCGACAAGCTGCGTTTCGAGGCACTGTCGGACGGTGCCTTGTACGAGGGCGATTCAGAACTGAAGATTCGCGTTGCTTACGATAAAGCAGCGCGCACGATCACCATTAGCGACAACGGCATTGGCATGTCACGCAACGAGGTGATTGAGCACATCGGCACCATCGCCCGTTCCGGCACGCGCGAGTTCATGGATCGTCTGACTGGTGACCAATCCAAGGACGCGCACTTAATCGGACAATTTGGCGTTGGGTTTTATTCGGCCTTTATCGTTGCGGATAAGGTTACGCTGACGACGCGTCGCGCCGGGCTCGGCGCCGAGCATGGCGTCGTTTGGGAGTCGGTGGGCGAAGGCGATTACACCCTGGAGACCGTAGACAAACCAGGGCACGGCACTGAGGTGGTATTGCATTTGCGCGAGGGCGAGGATGATTTTCTTGCGGATTGGCGCTTGCAGTCCATTGTCCGCAAGTATTCCGATCACATCACCCTGCCGATCCTGATGCGCCTGGAGGGCAAAGATGCGGACGAGGCAATCAACCAGGCCAATGCCCTCTGGGCACGCCCCAAGACCGAGATCAACGACGAGCAATACGCCGAGTTTTACAAACATGTGGCGCATGATTTCGAGCCGCCACTGGCGCATGTGCACAGCAAGGTCGAGGGTAAGCAGGAATACAGTCTGTTGTTGTATGTGCCCAGCCATGCGCCATTCGATTTGTGGGATCGTGAGCAACGTCATGGCATCAAGCTCTACGTGCGGCGCGTGTTCATCATGGAAGATGCGGAGAAGTTGATGCCGCATTATTTGCGCTTCGTGCGCGGGGTAATTGATTCCAATGATTTGCCACTCAATGTTTCGCGCGAGATTTTGCAGCATAGCCGCGACATCGACACCATCCGTGCCGGCGCCACCAAAAAAGTGTTGGGTATGTTGGAAGACATGGCCGATAACGACGCTGAGAAATATGCGACTTGTTGGAAAGAATTTGGTCGTTTGTTGAAAGAGGGCGCGGGAGAAGACTTCACCAACAAAGAGCGTATCGCCAAGTTGCTGCGTTTCTCCACCACGCAGGATGACAGCGAGACGCAGCAAGTATCGCTAGCTACCTACTTGGCGCGTATGAAGGAGGGGCAGGACAAAATCTATTACGTGACGGCGGACAGTTTTGCCGCTGCAAAAAATAGCCCGCACTTGGAGATCTTTCGCAAGAAGGGTGTTGAAGTGCTGTTGCTGAGCGATCGCGTGGATGAATGGCTGGTGTCGAACTTACCCGAGTTCGAGGGTAAGGCCTTGCAGTCCGTGGCTAAAGGTGAACTCGACCTCGGTGCGCTGGAAGACGTGGAAGAAAAAAAGGCGCGTGAGCAGGAAAACGATACCTTTAAGGATTTTACGGCAAAGATGCAAACAACTTTGGGTGATAAGGTAAAAGCGGTACGCATCACACACCGCCTGACAGATTCGCCTGCCTGTTTGGTGGTGGAAGAACAGGGCATGGGCATGAACTTGGAACGCATGTTGAAAGCGGCGGGACAAAATGTACCGATCTCCAAACCGATCCTGGAAGTGAATCCGCAACATCCTTTGCTGCATCTACTCAAAGAAGAGTCCGATACGGGACGCTTCAATGATTTGAGCCAGATATTGTTTGATCAGGCGCTATTGGCGGAGGGTGGTCAGCTTGAAGATCCGGCCGGTTTCGTCAAAAAGTTAAATGGCTTGATGTTGTCGTTGTCCGGGAGATCCTAGCAAACAGTAAGGGTGCGATAAATCGCCCCCTTACAATAATTTGAATAGACTCAGCCCCTGGATCGAAAGAAAGGATTTTTGTGCGGCCTGTAGACTATTTTGCTGTTGAGTAAGATCAGAAATAGCTCTGGTTAAGTCAACCTCCTGTAAGTTAGCGAGTACAGTTTTATATTGCAGCAACGTATCTTGATTGCTGCTATCAGTCGAATCCAATTCGTTCAACCGCGAACCAATGGTGGACTGAACGCGCAATGCATTGTTCAGTGCAGAATCTATTCCACCGAGGGCGGCATCGGTCGCGTTGTTGATCGTGAATTTGTCTAAATTATTCGGGGCGCCGCTGAAGGTGAACGTAACGCCGTTGATGCTGGTTGTAGTCGGATTAGTATAGGCAACCGTTATGTTGTTCCATGCCGGGTCTTGTGAGACGGAAGTAAAAGAGGTTGAAGCCGTATTGTATGTGAAAGTCACTGGTGCCAACGGAGGAACCGCTGCGGTGGTCACAGATGTGCCAATGCTCGCAGTGCCGGTGTTTGCCGCACCCCGGCTAGTGGTCACTTGGTTTGCGATTGCCCCATTACCTAAGGCAGTAATGAAATTCTCGATGGCTGCAAAGGGATCGCTGCTTGCTACGCCGGGTTTAAATAAATCCTGTCCCGAGTCACTGACATCGATTTGGCGTGACGGCGTGATTTGTAGTTTTCGTTGCCCTTGATCCCCGGCGTAAACTGCGGCTCCACTGGTTTGCGTAAAGGGTTGAATATTGCTCGAGAAGCCAGCGAAAAAGTAATTTCCCTGCCCATCACGACTATTCGCAAGGCTCAATAATTCATTGTAGTTGCTGCGCAATGTGGTCGCCAAAGTTGCGCGATCAGCGGCGCTTAGCGCAGCATTTCCAGAACTAACAACGGTCTGTCGCGCGTCTTGAAATACTCGATTAATGTTTGAAACAGTAGATTCTTCTTGGCTCAGTGTGCTGCGGGCGCTGCTAATGTTTGCTAAATGTTGTTGCGTCAAGTTCAGGGCACTGTCAGTTTCCACTGCCGCTGCCGAAGCTACCGGATCATCCGAAGGTGTCAGAATGCGCCGGCCGGTCGCAACCTGCTGTTGGGTCTTGGTCAAGGTTGCTAATTGGCTGTTGATGGAGTTGATGCCAAGTTCGTAGATGGTGCTAGTGCTGATACGCATGATGAGTTCCTACCTGATATTGAGAATGGTATCGAATAGTGTGCTGCCGGTTTGAATGATTTTAGCGGCTGCTTGGTAGGCCTCTTGAAAACGTAGCAGGTTTGCTGCTTCTTCGTCGAGATTAACTCCTGACAGTGATTGCTGTGTTTGTTTAGCTGTGTTCAGCAAAGTTTGTTGGGAGGCGCTATCATTTTTTGTGCGTTGCGTATCGTTGCCGATAGCACTTACCAATTGCGCATAAGCCCCTTGGTAGCTGGTGGTCGGGGTGCCGGCCGAATTGTTGATTAGGGTATTGTTGCTTTGCAGTGCGGCCAGATTGACTGCGTTGCGGCTATCGCCCGTACCGCCGGTATTGGTTGAAATATTAAAGGTATCGCCGGTGGCGGGCGTGCCATTGATTTGGATAGTCCAGCCGTTATAGGTGATATTTCCACCTGCGGTATACGTCAGGCCGGTGGGGTTTCCGGTGCCGGTGCCGCTGACATTGTAGGTTGTGGCGCTGGTGAAAGTGATGCTGACTGCGGCTTGTAAATTGGCATTTAGGGGGGGCTGCGTGGACGTATTGACGGAGCCGGGGCTAATCGTAGCCGCGCCACTATTCGCGCTATTAGCGGCGGTACGAATCGGTGCGGCAGCAGCAATGCTGCTGGGGTCGGTCAAGGCCAGGCTGATATCACGCGCACCATTGCGCGTGGGTAAAATCAGAAAACTATCGCCTGCTGCGGGTGTGCCACTGGCAGTTAGTGTGATGCCGACGTTGCTTAGAGAAGCAAGGAGTTGAGCTTGGTTCAGTCCGGACGTGGTCGTGTTGGTGAGACTGTCGGTTAGTGAGTAGGTGGTTCCATTGTAGCTGACCTGATAATTGCTGGTGGTCAATTTACCGGCATTGATGCCGGTGGTGGAGAGTGCCAAGCTTCCAGTGTTGTTGGTATTGCCAGTAATCAGCGGCGAAGTTGAAGCGATGTTAAAGAACTTGTTGCCCAATGCACCGTTCAAGTCCTGCCCCAACTGATGTTGCTGATTGAAAGTCTGCGCCAACCCGAGTGCGACGCGCCCCAGGGAATTTTGTGCAGTATCTAGACTGCTGCTGCGGAATGCCAGTAAACCACCCAGCGCGCCACCAGTCTGTAGGCTTTGATCGGAAATAGGTACAAAGGAGTTGCCAAAGACGTAGTTGACCCCACTTTTTCCGGGGTCGAGTGGGTCAGGGCGCAAAGTCAACGTGGAGGCATTGGTTCCAGTCACCAAAGCTTGCCCTGTCCCGACATAAATGTTGTAGCTGCCGTCGGATTGTTTCGCGATCGATACCTTGACGAGTTCATTTAACTTGGCGATGGCTTGGTCGCGCTGATCGAGCAAATCGTTGGGCGGTTGATTATTGAAATTTTGCGCGGCGTTGATTTTTTGATTTAAGTCGGCAATCTGCGCAGAATATCCATTGATGTCTGTAATTTGTGATCGTAACTGCGAGTCAACGCCACTGCGGATTTCTTCCAGACGGTTTGATAGAGACTGAAATCGCGAGACTAAACTTTGTCCGCTCGAAAGCAGCGTTTGACGCGATGCAATCGAAGTGGGATTGGCTGCTACTGTGTTGACGCCGGAGAAAAAGTCTTTCAGGGCAGGGGAAAGGCCAGCGTTGGAGTCAGATAACAAGTTGTCGATTTGACTGACTTGGGCCAAAAAGGTATCCGCGTACTGCCCCTGCGAGGATGCCGATAACACCTGGCCGCCCAGATAGTCACTATAGACGCGGCGCACCGTTTCCACATGCGCGCCTTGGCCAAGATAGCCGCTGCCTGAACTTTGGGCGGTATTGGTGGTTTGTATGGCTTCTTGACGATTGAAACCCGGCGTGTTGGCGTTGGTAATATTATGCTGGGTCGTCAATAAGGCGACTTGCGCATTGTTTGCAGCGATGGCGCCTAAACTGAGAAGACCTGCCATGATTTTACTCCCTTAACTACGCCAAATATGTCCTTACGGACTATAGCGGCTGGTTTTCCAAAAAATTAAGTTAAGCCACGGCATGCAATTGCCGGCTATCCGCAATTCGCGTGATTTTTGCTGCGTATTGTGGGTCGGTGGCATAACCGGCTTGTTGCAAACCTTGGGCAAAGCCCTCGGTGCTATCCGTATTCAACGCGGCACGATAGCGCGGTGCACTCTTCAATAAGCCCGCGTAATCGCGGAATGCTTCCTCATCTGAACTATACGCACGAAATTTTTCGACGCGCTGCTGCGCCACTCCGCGCATGTACTCTGTTGTGCTAACGCTGGCGACGGGGCCGTTCCAAGTAGCGCCGGCCTTGATTCCAAATATATTATGTGAGGGGCTGCCGTCGGCCAGCTTAATCTGGTGTTTACCCCAGCCGGTCTCGAGCGCTGCTTGCGCCAAGATGGCCTGCGGCTTCACGCCCAATTCGCGTGCTGCGCTGGTGGCATGGGGCAGCAAACGACTTACAAATTCCTTGGGCGTACTCGGTGGGGTGGCGTTCAGGCTTTCGCTAAGGGGCTTGATCGTGACATCGTTTTTCGGCGCGATCGGCAGTGGTGTTTGTGCATAGCCTGGCAGCCCCTGGCTAAATGCTTTCGACGCTTGGCCGCGTTCAATTGGCAAGGGTGTGCCAGATTGCGCATCGATATCGTTTGGGTTGGCCTGCTTGCGCGTGAGCTGCTGCAACAAAGCATCAGCCAAGCCGAGACCACGCCCCGCCGTAATTTTTTGTGCGTATTGCTGATCCAGTAACTCGGTATAGAGCTGGGTCTGTTGATTGTCGAACAAGCCATCACCGCTGATGGTGGCGCGCATGCTTTTAGTCAAGATGCCCACGAACAAAGCCTCGAACTGTTTGCTCACCTGCTTGAGCGCTTCCGGGGAGTTTTGCTTGGCCGAGTATTTCAACTGGTCGAGCGCTCCGCCCTCCAGTAACAAACCCGCATTGTCCAAGGCATTGACCATTACAGGATCTCCAATTCGGCACGCAAGGAGCCAGCGGCCTTCATCGCTTGCAAGATCGCCAATAGGTCTTGCGGCGTGGCGCCGACTGCATTCAGCGCCTTAACGACATCGCCCAGTCCGGTGGAATTTGGGACAACGACTAGCTCGCCTTTTTCGGTCTTGATCTGCACTTGCGCCTGATCGGTAACGACTGTTTGCCCGGCGGAGAGCGCACCCGGTTGGCTGACTTGGGGCGTGCTGCTGATGGTGACGGACAGGTTACCGTGGGCCACAGCGCATGTTTCCACCATGACCGCTTGATTCATCACGATGGAGCCAGTGCGCGGATTGAGGATGACCTTGGCGGCCATTTCGCTGGGCGAGACGGAAAGATTTTCCAATTGTGCAATAAATGAGACGCGCTGATTGGAATCACTCGGGGCCTGTACTTGCACCAGCCGACCATCGATGGCAAAGGCGGTATTTTCACCAAAAAATTTGTTGATCGCGGCCACTAGGCGGCTAGCTGTGGTGAAGTCGGTCTGGTGTAGCTCTAGGGCGAACCCACTGTTTTGACCCAAAGCAGCGCTTTGTACAGAACGCTCTACGCTTGCACCGGCGGGAATACGGCCAGCGGATAAGTGATTGATGGTGACGCTACTGCCGCCGCCAGCTCCACCAGCGCCAGCGATGAGCACGCTGCCCTGCGCTAAGGCGTAGACATTGCCGTCAGCGCCCTTGAGTGGAGTCATCAGCAAGGTGCCGCCGCGCAGGCTCTTGGCATTGCCGAGCGAGGATACGGTGACATCGATGTTTTGACCCGGCTGCGCGAAGGCCGGTAAAGATGCCGTCACAACCACCGCAGCCACGTTCTTGAGCTGCATCGTGGCAATCGCGGATGCAGACAAGTTGATGCCGAGGTTGGCCAGCATCGAGCCCAGACTTTGCGAGGTGAACGGTGTTTGCGTGGTTTGATCGCCGCTGCCGTCAAGGCCGACGATCAGGCCGTAGCCGATCAGTTGGTTGCTGCGTACGCCATAGATTTGCGCGATGTCCTTGATGCGCTCCGCTTGCGCGGTGCCCAGAGTAACTAGGCTAAATGCGAGTAAGGCGATGAGTGCGATGAGCTGTTTCATGGCGTATCCAAAATGTGTGTTCAGAAGGGCAGGAAGGTCAGGAAAAATTTCGCCAGCCAACCCATGATTTGGGCCGAGTCGACGCTGCCAGTACCGCGATATTCAATATGCGCATCGGCCACTTGGGCAGAGCTGACGGAATTGCCGAAACCAATCTGGCTGGGGCTAACCACACCAGAGAAGCGCAAAAATTCATTCTCGTAATTCAGCCCGACTTGCTTCTCGCCGCTGACCAGCAGATTGCCATTGGCCAACACCTCGATCACGGTCACGGTGATGGTGCCGGTAAAGCTACCGTTGGCGTTGCTCTCGCCGGAGCCATCCAAGCTATTTGATGAATTGGTTTGCAACGCTGCATTCAAAAAGCTTTTGCCAGGCAAACCTGTGAGGGTGGGGACGCTGAATGAATTGGCTTGCGTACGATTTGTCTTGGTGTTGCCTTTTTGTGCGGCAGCAGTTTTTTCATTGATCTGGATGGTCAAGGTATCACCGACATGGCGCGCACGATGGTTCTCGAACAGTGGGGTAGCATTGCTGACCTGATAAATGGCGCCAGGCAAGGCCTGTACTGCCGGCTGCGCGACCGGGCGTGCACTCATCGGTTGGTGTACATTGGTGGGCGGCACGGTGTTGCATGCAGCCAAGCTGCCCAGAAGCAAACAAGACAGGAAGGTCGAAATCGAATTGGCTTTAAGCGTTTTCATTGCGCGCTCCTTATAACTGCCCCAACCGCTGCAGCATCTGATCCGAAGTTGTAATGACCTTTGAGTTGAGTTCGAAGGCGCGTTGCACTTGGATCATGTTCACCAATTCTTCCGCGACATTGACGTTGGAAGTTTCGGTGTAACCTTGATTGAGAATTCCCAGGCCGCTGCTGCCGGGGTTGCCGGTGGTTGGAGAACCTGACGAGACGGTTTCCTGATATAGATTTTCCCCCTGACTTTGCAGGCCGCCGACATTCACGAAATTGGCGAGTTGTAACTGGCCAATTTGAGTTGGTGCAGCGGCGCCGCTCACCAGTGCCGAGACAATGCCATCGCGGCTGATGGTAATGGTTTGCGTCCCGCTGGGAATGGTAATGCTCGGGGTCACGGTATAACCGCTTGAAGTGACGATTTGGCCTTGGCTATTCAGTTGAAACGAACCGTCGCGCGTGTAACTGGTAGTACCATCTGGCAACTGGACTTGAAAAAAGCCGTTGCCGTTGATGGCGATATCCAGGCCATTGCCGGTTTGTGTCAGGTTGCCTTGGGTAAAAATACGTCCGGTGGCGACTGGTCGTACGCCGGTACCCAGTTGTAAGCCCGAAGGAATGTCTGTTTGTGACGATGATTTTGCACCGGGCTGACGCAGCGTTTGATACAACAAGTCTTCAAACACCGGACGGCTGCGCTTGAAGCCATTGGTGCTGACGTTGGCCAAGTTGTTGGCGATAACATCAATGCCCAACTGCTGTGCATCGAGGCCGGTCTTGGCAATCCAGAGTGATGGAATCATGATTTTTATCCGTTATTGAGACAAGATTAGGGCTGATTTGGCATCGTTCTGCTCAGCCTTTTGCAGTAGTTTCATATGCAGGTCAAATTGGCGCGCAAGCGTGATCATGCTGACCAAAGCTTCGGATGGGTTGACGTTGCTTGTCTCCAGGCCCCCGCTATGCAATACGACGGATTCATCGACATCGGCCACCCCGCCATCGTGCAGGCGAAACAGGCCATCCTCGCCACGCACTAGTTTTTCTTCTGGCGGATTGACCAATTTAATACGTCCGACCTCAGACACTTGCGTGCGCGTACTGCCGGATGGCAAGACGCTCACGGTGCCATCCTTGGCCACGGTGATATCTGAATCGGGTGGAATCGACAACGTGCCGCCGCTGGACAAGACATTCAGACCGTTGCGGGTTTGCACTAGGCCATTGGCGTTGACCATGAGACTGCCATAGCGGGTATAACCTTCCTTGCCATCAGCACCCTGCACAGCGATCCAGCCCTTGCCGTTGACGGCGAGATCCAGGTCACGCCCAGTGCTCTGGATTGTGCCGGGTCGAAAATCGCTGCCAATGGTGGAATCGACCACATAGGCGCGAGTAGCGAGGCCGGGTCCGATCACTGGCACCGCGCGGAAGGCGTCGACTTGCGCACGGAAGCCGCTGGTGCTGACATTCGCCAAATTTTGCGCAACTGTCGCTTGTTGCGACAAGATATGCTTGGCGCCGGTCGCGGCGACATAGAGCATGCGATCCATGATTACCTCAGATTAACCAGGGTTTGCAGGACTTGATCCTGGGTCTTAATGGTTTGCGCATTCGCTTGATAATCGCGTTGTGCGGTAATCATATCGACCAGTTCCTTGGTCAGATCCACGTTGGAATCTTCCACAGCTGAGGATTGCAATACGCCCAGGCTGCCGGTGCCTGGAGATCCCGGCAACGGTTGTCCTGAGGTTGAGGTTTCGGCCCAAGCATTGTTGCCGAGGGGTTGCAGGCCATTTGGGTTCCTAAAGTTACTCAGTTGGACTTGACCTAATTTCAATGTTTGACCATTGGAATAGCTGCCGATGATAACGCCGTCAGTACCGACACTGAAACCAGTCGGACGACCAGAGGTATAGCCATTTTGCGCTAATTGATTGACGCCAAATGGGGTCCCATATTGCGTTGAGCTGGAAAAAGTGAAATTGTTGGCTGCAATTGCTGCTAGGGTTGCTGCACCGGTTCCCAACTGTAGTCCAGGGATGGCTGGTAAGGTGACAGTGGATGCAGTCAAAGCGCCATTTGCCGCACTAAAGGTCAACGTCCCTAGGGGCGTAGGCGGTGCGCCAGCGTTGAGTATCGCAGTGGTGCCGCTGGGATTGGTGATAGTCCCATAAACATTCCAGGTGTTGCTGGCCGATTTAGCGAAATAAAGCCCTAGGTTTTGTGCACCGCCCAACGAATCATAAAGTGTCAAGGAAGTCGATTGGGTGTATGTAGTCGGGTCGATCGGGTTGAAAGTGGTATTCGTTACCACCGGAGAGCGTGAGTCAAGATTTACGCCGACCCCAATTGTCGAGGTTACTTGTGGCGCGAGGTTAGCAGTCGGGATCTGTAAATTGGTTAATGTGCCGCTGGCAACCACGCCATTGATAGCGGGATAACCCGTCAGATTGGCACCCGATGAGTTGACGAGAAAACCTTGACTGTCCAGTTTGAACTGACCGTTGCGGGAGTAGACCGTTGTGCCCTGATTGCTGAGACGGAAGAATCCCTGACCATTGATGGCGACATCCAGTGGATTATTCGTGCCCGTGATATTGCCTTGCGTAAATTGTTGCGTCACGGCCGCGACATTCGTACCAATGCCGACTTGCGAGGCGCCGCCGCCGGCCAAGGAGCTGGCAAATACATCTGCGAATTCGGTTTGCGAGGACTTGAAGCCGACAGTGCTGGAGTTCGCGATATTATTGCCCAAAGAGTCGAGATTTTTCGACGCTGCATTTAATCCGGATAAGCCTTGTTGGAAACTCATGAAATTCTCCTCTGTTACAAAATTTGTTTGACTTGGGACAGGCTGATGGAACCCAGTCCGCCGACATTCAATTGCGCGCCTTGCGCCCCTAGAGTCACGCTATCGACGCGGCCAAAAGCATATGCGTTGAGATTCGAAACAGGCTTGCCAGCAGCAATGGCTTCAACTGCATAGGTGTAGGTGCCATCGGGCGCGGCGCGGCCATTGTCGCCTACGCCATCCCACTGGAACTGCGCCAGGCCGCTGGGCTGCGCGCCCAGATTCGCGGTATGCACGGTCGCGCCGGCGGCGTTGCGGATGGTGATGGTGAGTTGATCCACATCCTGCGGCAGATCGACTGCAGCCAGTGCTTTTCCTTGCGCCAAGTTGATCGAGTTGCCCGGCACGAGTACGCCGTGGCCGATGACGCTGGCGGCTTGCAGCGATTGCGCTTCGGCGAAGTTGCTGGAGAGCCCGCTCACCAAATCGGCCAATTTATTAATGCCGGTCACCGTGGAAAGCTGGGCCAGTTGCGAAGTCACTTCGGAGTTTTGCAATGGGTTGAGCGGATCCTGGTTTTGGATTTGCGCGACCAGCAGCTTGAGGAAGCGATCCTGGGTGGCTTGTAAGGAGTCAGTGCCGAGCACTTTGGAACTCCCGGAGGCGGCGGCTCCTGAGGCAGCGGTATTGCTGGTGGCGCTGGCGACGGCTGTGGTCATGTTTTACTCCTGAAGGCTTGCAGGTTATTGGCCAATGGTCAGCAATTTGCTGAGCATGGATTTCGTGGTTGTAATTACATCTACATTCGTCTGATAGGAACGAGAGGCCGAGATCATATTCACCATTTCATCCACCGGATTGACATTGGGGTAGGAGACATACCCTTGTTGATCGGCTGCGGGATGTTTGGGGTCATACACTTTGCGCGCTGGGCTGGTGTCTTCGACGATTTGCCGCACCTGAACCGATGCGCCATTTTTCAATTGATTGCCACCGATCGGCACTGCCTGGAACACGATTTGGCGCGAGCGGTAGGGTTGGCCGGTGGAGCTAGTGGTGGATTCGGCGTTGGCCAAATTGCTGGCCACTACGTTCAGACGCTTGGATTGTGCATCGAGTGCGCTGCCGGCGATGTTCAGTACATTAAATAGGGACATGCTGCTTATCCTCTAATTGCGGTGATCAGGCCGCGGAATTGACCGCTGATCGTACGTACTGTGTTTTCGTAGCGGAAGGCGTTTTCCGCCAACTTGCCACGCTCCACATCCAGGTTCACGGTATTACCGTCAATGTTCGGTTGCGCATCGGTGCGATACTGCACATGTGCGCCCAGACTGTTGCCGGAGCGGGCTTGCAAATGATTTTGCTGCGTGATTTCCAATGGCAGAACCGCAGTGCGCTGATTGGTGATGCGCTTTAACTCTTGTTCAAAATTGATGTCCACCGCTTTATAGTTTGGCGTATCGGCGTTGGCGACGTTCGATGCCAACAATTGTTGGCGATACGCACGCAGCCTTAGCGTTTGGGTTGGGAAATCAAATTCTTTGTCTAGTTTGCTCAGTTGCATGATGTGTCCTCTCGCTAGCTTTCAAAGCAGCAACTGTGCCAAGTAAAAAATTACTTATGAAAGCAGTTGCTTAGCGTGAAATGCGCGATGTTGATAAGGACGGTTGTAGTGGGTTGCCGCGGTGAAAGCGGCAAAGCTTGCCGGGAGCGGCAAGCTTTGCAGGGCATAGCGTAGAGGCCAATGCGGGCGAGGCCGCCTGCAGATTATTGGGTAACGCGTAGAGCGGCGGCGATCATGAAACGAAATGGCGTCTCGGTGGGGTCACAGCGGATTACTTCGATTTGGGCATCCAAGGGCGGGATCAGCGCAGCGGGTGGAGGCTGCAAGCGGATGCCCGCGGTTTGTCCGGGCACCAGTTGTACCGGGCAATCAAAACGAATGCCCTCTACGCTCAGGTCATGCGCTAGGCCGAGCAGCTCACGGCCATCCTCCAGCAGGATAAGTAACGGGCAATTGATTGGTATACGCCGCCCGGTACGTTTTTCCTGGCCTAAGGTCATATCAATATACCTACAATGAAAGTGCGTATTGTAGGGCATCTCGGTGCATAAGTTATACTTGAGCCATTTGAGGGTAGCGTTTTGAAGCTTGCGTTATTTGATCTGGACAATACTTTATTAAGCGGCGACAGCGATTTTGAGTGGGCGCAGTTCTTGATTGCGCAGGGCGTACTGGATCGCGAGTTATACGAGGCGCGCAACCTGGAGTTTTATGCGCAATACAAGGCTGGCACGCTCGATATCCATGCCTTTCTCGATTTTCAGTTGAAGCCCTTGGCGCGACATCCGCGTGCGCAGCTTGATGCCTGGCATCTGCAATTTATGCAAACGCGAATCCTATCCATGATCGGCGAACCGGCGCGAGCGCTGGTCGCGCAGCACCGCGATGCAGGGCATACATTGGCCATCATTACCGCCACCAACAGCTTTGTAACTGCGCCTATTGCGCGTGCGTTTGGCATTGCGCATTTGATCGCCACCGAGCCGGAACAAGTAAACGGTACGTTCACCGGCAAGGTGGCAGACATTCCTTGTTTCCGCGATGGCAAGGTGCTGCGCTTGGAGGCTTGGCTCAGTGCGCAGGGTGTGGCGCGGGATCAAATCGAACGTAGCTGGTTTTATAGCGACAGCCATAATGATCTATTCCTCATGGAATGGGTGAGCGATCCGGTGGCGGTTGACCCTGACCCGCAATTGCTGCAGGTGGCGCAAGTGCGCGCATGGCCGATACTGTCACTGCGTTGATAACCCGCAGGTGTGTACTAAGAAATATGCCCAATGGGCCGAAATTTCTCCTGATTTATGCCGCTATAGCAAAGAATGAACCGATCCTGGCAAATTTAGCCCAATACCGACATGCACCTTAAACTGCCGCGCTCCCTGCAAATGCGCATCATGCTCAGCATTGCGCTGCTGCAGTTTGTGCTGATTGGCGCATTTTCGGTGTTCTGGATATTTGAAGAAGTTGGCGATGAATTGGCTAACCGCCAAGCCATTGCCCACAAAATGCTATCCCTGACGGTGCCTTCAGTCGAGCGGGCCGTATATGAAGGTAACGTGCATGAATTGACGCGCTACTTGAATCGCGTGATCGCAGACCCCCTGATCAACGGCATTGTGATTAAGAATGTCAGTGGGCAAGTGCTGTTCATGCACACCAAGCCGACGGAATCGCTGCACCCAGTGGCGAGCTGGTTCAAATTGGCCCGATTACCGCAGGCGGTCTCTACCCAGCTTTGGCGCGATGGCACATCATTGGGGGTGATGTCGGTCACCTTGTCGAATCATGCCGTGAACAAGGATGTGCAAGACTTATTGGAGAATGTCGCATATTTGTTGTTTATCCTGCTGGCCTTGGATCTGGTCGCGATCCAGATTTTGATCAAGCTATTCGTATCGCCATTGGATTCGCTCACAGCCATGGCGCAGGACTTTACCCAGGGCAATCTGGATACCACCATTGCGCCAGATGCGAGCGCGAGTGACGAAGTGCAGCATCTCACGAATGCCTTTGTGGAATCGGGCAAGGTAATGCGACGCCAGATTGATGACTTAAAGCGTACCCGCAGCCAACTGGCGAGCAACGAGTTGCGGCTGCGCAATTTGGTGAACAACATGCGCGAGGTGCTGGTGGAATTGGATCAGGCCGGCAAAATTCTGTTCCTGAATCCATCCTGGGAAATGCTGACCGGTTATGCGGTCGATCAATGTTTGAACAAACCTTTTTCGCAATATTTGGTGCAGCCGCAACATCAGGCGCATTTCGTGTTCGGGCGCTTGGAGCTGTTGCAAGCCTACGATATGCAGATCGAAGTGCGTGCCCAGGATGGACATTCGGTTTGGCTGCGCATGAGCGCGTCTCTGCAGCGCGATAGTCAGGGGAGCTTTTGCGGCATTATCGGCACGCTGGAGGACATTAGCGAAAATTTAAAATTGCAAACGCTGCAACGCGAACATGAGCAGGATTTGTACCGCCTGACCATCACCGACCCCCTGACTGCCGTCTACAATCGGCGCCATTTCGACGAGATGCTGGCGAATATGATTGCAATGAACATTCCCAAGGGGCGGCAACTGGCGCTGATCATCATTGATATCGACGGTTTTAAATTCATCAATGATACCTATGGTCATCCGGTCGGTGATGAGGTGCTGCGCACCGTGGCGAAGCAACTCACGAGTGATTGCGGTGGAGGTACTGTGGCGCGCTTGGCTGGTGATGAATTTGCAGTGGTCTTACAAAATACTACGGAAGAGGATGCCAAGGTGATGGCGCGGCGCTTGCACCAAGCGCTTTCCGGGGTCGTGATCCATCTCGCTGTGGGCGAATTACGCATTCAGACATCGATCGGCGTGGCCTTGGCGCCAGCTTACGGTAAGACGCCACAAGACTTGGTGCGTGCCGCCGATGTGGCCTTGTATCATGCCAAGAAAAGTGGGCGCAATCGTGTCGATACCTTGCCGAAGGACGCGGGCGAAGCGATCATGGATATTTTTTCGCAAGGCTTCGAGCTGCGCAATGCCTTGAACAACGGGATGATCGCACCATTCCTGCAACCGATTTTCGATCTGCGCAAGAACGAAGTGATGGCTTATGAGGTGTTGACACGACTCAAGCGTGGCAACAGCTATGTCGCGGCAGACGAGTTTGTGTTGATCGCCGAGGACCTGGGGCTGATCCGCGAAATGGACATGTTCGTCATCAATAGGGCGTTGCAATCGGTGCCCAAGGGCGTACATCTTTTCGTTAACATTAGTATGAGCTCATTTTTTGCGCCACAGTTTCGCGATGAGTTTCGCGCGTTATTGCAATCCCCGGTGGCCCAAGGTCGTTTGATCACGATCGAATTCACCGAGCGCCAGACCACGGACATGACCGAAGAATTTTTCCAGCATCTGGATACGCTGCGCAGCGGCGGCTGCAAGATCGCGTTGGATGATTTCGGTGCGGGTTATTCCACTTACAGTTATTTACGCAAGCTCAAGCCGGATTTCGTCAAGATTGATGGCAGCTTTGTGCAAAATATCCTAACCAATCCAGAAGACCTCAAGATTGTGGAGCATATCCGCGAGTTGTCCTCCTTTTTCGGTGCAAAATCGATTGCCGAACATGTCGAAGATATGAAGACGGTAGAAGTCCTGAACCGGTTGGGAATCGACTGTGCGCAAGGTTATTTTTACGGTAAACCGAAGAAAATCGAGGAATATATAAGCAAGGGCGGCTGAATCGCAGACATCGGTAAAAGCTGCACCAGCCAGGACTCTCCTAGCGCCTGACGCCCGACGCCTTATGTAGTAAACTTCGCCTCCATGATTCAAAAGCTTATACGCCGCATCTTCAATAAGAAAAATCCGGCCGGCGGCAAGGCCGTCATTCTCCCCCTGCGCAAGCACGGCATCAATCGCGACCACATGAGCCCATGTGCGCTGAATGTGTGCAAAGAATTGCGCGCAGATGGTTTTGCTGCGTTTGTCGTAGGTGGTGCGGTGCGCGATTTGCTGCTGGGCAAGGAGCCGAAAGATTACGATGTCGCCACCGACGCCACGCCGGAACAGGTGCGTGATGTGTTTCGCCGCTCGCGCATCATTGGCCGGCGCTTCCGCATCGTGCATGTGATGTGCGGCCGCGAGACCGTCGAGGTCACTACTTTTCGTGGTCAAGCGGCGCCCGTAGACAACGATGACGATGAAGAGGGCGGCGCGGACCAGCGTAAGAACGAAAGCGGACGCTTGTTGCGCGATAACGTGTTTGGCACACAATTCGAAGATGCAGTGCGGCGTGATTTCACCATCAATGCTTTGTATTACGATCCAACCCAACAAGAAGTCTGGGACTACTTGGATGGCGTGCAGGATTTAAAGCGCGGTTTGCTGCGCGTTATTGGCGATGCTGAAACACGCTATCGCGAAGATCCGGTGCGTATGCTGCGCGCGGTGCGATTGGCTGCCAAGCTCAACTTCAAATTGGATGCGGCGACACAGCAGCCGATTCGTGCTTTGGCAAACTTGTTGCAGGATGTGCCCAAGGCACGCCTGTTCGATGAGATGTTGAAACTATTCCATTCTGGCCATGCACTGGCCAGCGCACACCGCATCCGCGATGAAGGCTTACACCATGGTGTGTTGCCATTGTTGGATGTGATCCTGGAACAACCGATGGGCAAGCGTTTTATCACGCTGGCACTGCAATCTACTGATGAGCGCGTGAACGCAGACAAACCTGTGTCTCCAGCATTCCTGTTTGCATCGTTGATGTGGCATGAAGTGCTGGTCACCTGGAAAAAATATCAGGAAGAGCAGGACATGCGTCCCTTGCCGGCGCTCGAAGAAGCGATGGATGACGTCATTCAGACGCAAGTCGAGAATTTAGCCATCCCTCGCCGCTACACCGCCGGTATGCGTGAAATCTGGAGCATGCAGCCGCGCTTTTTGCAGCGGGCTGGGCAACGCCCGTACCGCATGGTGGAAAGTCCAAAATTTCGCGCCGGATTTGATTTTCTGTTGCTGCGTTGCGCGAGTGGCGAACTTGATACCGAGGTTGGTCAATGGTGGGAGCGTTTTCAACACGCGAACGATCATGAACGCGCGCAAATGTTGATCAAGGATGAAGCCCCGGCACGTAAACGGCGGCGGCGTAGTCGTAAGCCGGCGGGTGACCGGTCGGCGGCGGAAGAATGAGACTGCAATACTGTTTGTAAATGTCTGAGACACTTTTTCATCGCGCCTTCGTTGCGCTAGGCAGCAATTTGGTCGAGCCTGAAGCGCAAGTAACACAAGCCTTCATTGCCCTGACGCGCTTGCCGCAGACGCGCTTACTGGCACAATCTAGTCTGTATCGCAGCGCACCTGTGGGATATGCTGAGCAGCCGGATTTCATCAATGCGGTCGCCCTCATCGAAACTGAAATCGCCGCACATGATTTGCTACAATCCTTGCTAGAAATTGAACGTGATTTTGGCCGCATCCGAGATTTTCGCAATGCGCCACGCACCTTGGATCTCGACCTATTGCTGTATGGGGAATTGACGTTGCACGAAGCGGGGCTGACTTTACCGCATCCACGCATGCACGAGCGCGCTTTCGTGTTGTTGCCGTTGTTGGAAATTGCGCCCGATTGCGCTATTCCGGGCAGGGGTTTGGCGGCGGATTGGTTGGCGCAGGTCGATGGTCAAGCGATTGCGCGCGTGATATGACGTGGTCGGAGCGTTACCGCTATATTGTGGTAGAAGGGCCAATTGGCGTTGGTAAGACCAGTCTTACCAAAAAACTAGCTGCTACGCTGCAAGCAGACATACTGTTAGAGGGGGCGGACGATAATCCCTTCCTCCCTAAGTTTTACCAAGACATGGAGCGTTATGCCCTGGCTACGCAGTTGTTCTTTTTGTTCCAGCGCGTGGAACAAGTGCGTGGCCTAAAGCAGGGTGATTTATTCGGCACGGCAACCGTAGCGGATTTTATTTTGGACAAGGATCCGTTGTTTGCACGCATGACCTTGTCGGACGAAGAATTTCATCTATATCAACAGATTTATGGGCACTTGCGGCCACAGACAGTCATGCCTGATTTGGTGATTTATTTGCAAGCGCCGGTTGAAATATTGTTTGAGCGGGTGCGGCGGCGCGGCTTAAGCTATGAGCGACCGATTAGCACGGAATATTTGGAACGGCTGGTCGAGAGTTACAGCCGCTATTTTTACCAATACGAGGCATCACCTTTGTTGATCGTGAATAGCGAAAACCTGAATTTCGTTGATGACGAACAGGACTACGAACTCTTGCTGATGCGTATCCAGGGTATGCGTGGTGGCCATGAATTTTTTAGTCGAGGCGAATAATGCGAACAACACTAACTACATTGTGTGACATGGCGCGCAAGGGCGAGAAGATTGCCGCGCTGACCTGTTACGACGCCAGCTTCGCCAAACTGCTGGAAGCAGCCGGCGTGGAAATTTTGTTGGTAGGCGATTCGCTCGGCATGGTGTTGCAAGGACGCGAATCGACCCTGCCGGTGACGCTGGAACAGATGCTGTATCACGTGGAATGCGTGGCGCGCGGCTCGACCCAAGCGTTTATTGTTGCCGATATGCCCTTTGGCAGCTATCAGGGCAGCCCGCAGCAAGCCTTTCGCAATGCCAGTCAACTGTTGCGCGCCGGTGCGCACATGGTCAAGATTGAAGGAGGGCAGGCCATGCTGGAGACCACGCGCTTTCTAGTCGAACGCGGCGTGCCGGTGTTCGCGCACCTAGGGCTGACGCCGCAGTCAGTGCATCAAATGGGTGGCTACCGTGTGCAAGCCAAGGGCGAGGCAGAGGCCAAGCAATTGCAACAGGATGCACTCGATTTGTGCGCCGCCGGCGCGAGCTTGATGTTGCTCGAATGTATCCCTGCCGCAGTGGCGCGGGATGTCACCAGCGCCATTCCAGTGCCGACGATCGGCATCGGCGCCGGTGCGGAATGTTCCGGTCAAGTGCTGGTGCTACATGACCTGCTGGGCATCTACGGCAATGCGCCAAAGTTCGCCAAAAATTTCATGCAGGGTGCGACGAGCATCCAGCAAGCCGTAGAACGTTATGTTGCCGAGGTTAAGGGAAAGCAATTCCCAACGGCTGAACACGCATTCTAACGTGCCCACATCATGGATTTGATTCATCGCATAGCAGACCTGAATGAACGCCTGCGCAACGTCGGCAGCGTGGCATTCGTGCCCACGATGGGCAATCTGCATACCGGTCATTTAGAATTGGTGCGCTTGGCATGCACGCACGGTTCAACAGTGGTTGCCAGCATTTTCGTTAATCCACTGCAATTTGGTCCACAGGAAGATTTCGACGCCTATCCACGTACGCTGGAAGCGGATTGTGCACAGTTGCAAGCTGCGGGTTGCGATGTGGTGTTTGCACCCAGCGTGACGGAGATGTACCCGGTGCAACAGCAAATCGAGATCGTTCCGCCGCCTATTTCCCGCGAACTGTGTGGTGCGTTTCGCCCCACACATTTTCAAGGTGTAGCGACCGTGGTGGCGAAACTGTTCAATATTGTGCAGCCCTCTGTCGCGGTGTTTGGTAAAAAAGACTATCAACAGTTATTCGTGATTCGTGCCCTGGTGCAGCAACTCAATTACCCGCTGCAGATTGTTGCCGCAGAAACCACGCGTGCCGCGGATGGCTTGGCCTTATCGTCGCGTAACGGCTATTTATCCGAGCCGGAGCGGCAGCAAGCGCCACGCCTTTACCATGAATTGCAAACGATAGCGGCACAACTAGGTGCAGGGAGTCGCGCTTACGCAATTCTGGAGCAGGGTGCGCAGCGAGAATTGGAAGCGCTAGGTTGGCGCGTAGATTACATCTCGGTACGCGATTTAAACACGTTGATGGCGCCCATCGAGGGCACACAAGCCTTTGTGGTGCTCGGCGCGGCCTGGCTCGGCAAGACACGTTTAATCGATAATATCGAGGTTTCCGCTGTAGCATAGAGCCGGTATAATGAATTCCTAATTTAAGGCAGGAACAAGTCATGCAAAGAACCATGCTCAAATCCAAGTTGCACCGGGTGCATGTCACGCACTCAGAGTTGCACTACGAGGGTTCTTGCGCCATTGATGAGGCTTTGCTGGAAGCCGCAGATATACGCGAATACCAGCAAATCGAGATTTACAACGTCACCAATGGCGAGCGTTTTACCACTTATGCGATCCGTGCTGAACGCGATTCCGGCATAATTTCCGTGAATGGCGCCGCCGCGCATAAAGCGCAACCGGGCGATATTATGATTATTGCGACCTATGCGGTGTATAACGAAATCGAGCTACAAAAATACGCGCCGATTTTAGTGTATGTCGATGAGACGAATCGGATCATCGCCCAACGCGATAAGATACCGGTGCAGATGGCTTAAAGCTGGCAAAAAAGGCGACCTGAGAGTCGCCTTTTTTATTGCTTGTTTCCCTTTTCCGCGCGCCTAAGGCGCTTGACGCGATCAATCCTAATGAGGCGGTGCAAGCGATGGATGAAAGTGCTTTTACATATACCCAACTCGCATCGCATGCCGTCTTGCGCTCCGCTGTGTTGCACTATGATTTAACGGAGCCCGTACGCTGCAAATTTTATGCGCGGGGTTTGCATGACAATTATTTAGTTGAGAGCGAGCATCAGAAATTTATCCTGCGCATCTATCGGCGGCAATGGCGCTCGGCAGAAGAAGTCGGCTTTGAGCTAGCGTTGCTCAGCTTTTTAGGCGATCAAGCTGCTTTGGTAGCCTCTCCCTTGCGCACAAAAAATGGCGGACTCAGCTTTAGCATCGACTGTCCCGAGGGGGAAAGATTTGCGGCATTGTTTCCGTATGCCGATGGCCATGCACCCGGCAATGAACTATCTATCGACGTCAGCGGCTTACTCGGAAAATCGATCGCGAATATCCACCGCCTATCCGACGGATTTACGAGCCATTACACGCGGCCATTGCTGGAGCTTCCGCATCTCCTGGATGCGTCGATCATCGCGATACAACCCTTCGTAGAAGCAGAATATCTGTCTTATCTTAAAACACTGCAAAACAAGCTCTATCAAGCTATGCCGACCATAAATCAAACGCCGGAAAATTACGGAATCTGCAGCGGCGATGTGAATACGACAAACTTCCATGTCAATGCAGCGCAGCAAATCATCGTATTTGATTTCGATCAATGCGGTTATGGTTACCGCGCCTTCGAAATTGGAAAATTCATCTCGTCGATTCATCCGCTGAAGGATAAACACGCGCTCGCCAAAGCTTTTATCGATGGCTATCAGCAAGTTCGCCAACTGAGCTCAGAAGAAATGATTGCAATTCCCTATTTTGAAATGGTCGCAGTCATTTGGGTGATGGCGATCAATGCCAACAACGCAGAATACTTGGGGCATAAATGGTATGAGAAAGCCTATTGGGATCGAAAGCGATCGATTCTAAGAGAATTGGATAGCCAGCTTTTTACGGGCTAGTAGTGGACATAAAAAAGGCTGGTAACTCTTTATCTGGGTTTTCATGTTTCCAGATATATCGCCATCAGATCAATGCTAAGTGTCTAAACATCCACCTTGCCCTCAGTCAGCAACGTGCCATTAGCGGACTCCTGAGTGCTTTCTCCATACCTGCCATTCAGAAGACGTAGGTCGGGTTAGCCCGCCGGGCGTAACCCGACATTTCCGCTTGTCGGGTTACGCTGCGCTAACCCGACCTACAGAATTGAAACATTCTGAATGGCCGCATTTCAAAACCGCCATATCCGCTCTGGGTCGCTTTCTCCCGGTCGCGTGCCACCTTTGTATGGCTGCCTATCAGCACTAAGCAGTCGTTGTTTGTTCTAACAACCGCAGCATCTTTTCCAAAATCACGCTCGGTTCCAATTTCCGTAAACAATCCAAATGCCCCAGCGGGCATTCGCGTTTAAAGCATGGGCTGCATTCCAGATTCAAACTCACGATACGCGCCTTGGGTGATAGCGGAGGGGTGAAATCCGGGCTGCTGGAGCCGTAGATTGCGATCAGGGGTCGATCCAGCGCGGCGGCGATATGCATCAGGCCGGAGTCATTACTGACGACGGCCCTGGCGCAGGAGAGTAGGTCTACGGCTTCATCCAGATTGGTTTTGCCGCAGAGATTTTGGCATAGGCCACCGCTGCCGCTATTCACTGCATCGCCTAGCGCTTGATCTTTGTTGGAGCCGATCAGCCAGATTTGAAAACCTTGGGCATGCAGCATTTTTGCCAGGTTGGCGAAATGCTGTTCCGGCCAGCGTTTGGCTGGGCCGTATTCTGCGCCGGGGCAGAAGGCGATGATGGGGGCTTGGTGCGAGAGATTGAGTCGCGTCAGGGTTGCGTCACGTTGTTCTGTATTCACGCGCAAGGCGGGCGCGGGTAGTGGCCGGGTTAGGGCGACTTCTTTGGGTTCGGCTAGGCGTGCGAAGCGTTCGACCATGAGTGGTGTGGCCAGCTCATCGAGCGAGTGCGTGTCGTTGAGCAGGCCATAGCGCATTTCGCCGATGAAACCGGTGCGTTGTGGGATGCCGGCGAGGAAGGGCAGCAGCGCCGATTTCATCGAGTTTGGCAGCACCAAAGCTTGGTCGTAAGCGCGTGCGCGCAGTTGTCGTGCGGCGTGCCAACGTCCGCGCAGACGGACTTCGCCATGCCCAAAAGGATTGATAATGACTTCGTTTACTTCCGGCATGCGCCGCAACAATGGGGCGACCCAAGGCGGGGCGTAGACGTCTATGAGGGCATTCGGATAGCGCTGCTTCAGTCGCATCAGCAGCGGCTGGGCCATGACGGTATCGCCGACCCAGGAGGGGGCGATGATGAGGATTTTTTTCAAGATAGGTAGGCTTGTCGCGAATGAAGTCGGTTGCCCAGATTCATTCGCAAGTCAGCAAGTTTAATGATGCGATGCGCAAGGCCCGCCTTTGAGCTTGTACAGGGTGCCGCAGTAAGGGCACAGCGCGTCACCTGTTTTCTCGATGGGCAGATAGACGCGTGGGTGCGCGTTCCACAACAGCATATCCGGCATCGGGCAGTGCAGCGGTAGGTCAGTTGCGGTGACTTCGATGCTGCGTTGTTTGTTTTCCTTGAGTTCGCTCATGCTGTCTCTCAAATGTGGGTAAGCCAGTCTTGATGCTTGGGCGCCTTGCCCGTGACGCAATCGAAGAACATGGCTTGCAGTTGGGTGGTGATGGGGCCGCGTTTGCCGGCGCCGATGGTGCGTCGATCCAGTTCGCGGATCGGCGTGACCTCGGCTGCTGTACCGGTGAAGAAGGCTTCGTCGCAGCAATACACCTCGTCGCGAGTGATGCGTTTTTCGATGACTGGTACGCCGATTTCGGCGGCGAGCTGGATGATGGTGTCGCGCGTAATGCCTTCCAGACAAGAGGTCAAGTCGGGGGTGTAGAGCTTGCCCTGCTTGACGATGAAGATGTTCTCGCCCGAGCCTTCGGCGACATAGCCATCCACATCCAGCAACAGCGCTTCATCGTAGCCATCTTGCGCGGCTTCTTGATGCGCGAGGATGGAGTTGGTGTAGCTGGAGCTGGCTTTGGCGCGGCACATGGTGATGTTCACATGATGCCGAGTGAAGGACGAGGTCTTGACGCGAATGCCGCTCTCCAACGCCTCTTTGCCGAGATAGGCGCCCCAGGGCCAAGCGGCGACGACGACGTGCGTGGATAAGGTTTTGGCGGAAATACCCATGGCCTCCGAGCCATAGAACGCCAGCGGACGCAGGTAACCGGATTCGAGTTTGTTGTCACGCACTGCGGAGAGTTGCGCTTGCATGAGAGTTTCACGATCGTAGGGCATTTTCATGCCGAAAATATGCGCCGAATTGAACAGGCGGTCGGTGTGTTCCCTGAGGCGGAAAATTGCCGTTCCCTGGCTAGTCTTATAAGCGCGCACGCCTTCGAAAACGCCCATGCCATAGTGCAGGGTGTGGGTAAGAACGTGGGTGGTGGCATCGCGCCACGGCACCATCTTACCGTCATACCAAATCCAGCCGTCGCGATCCGACATCGACATCTTGCTTGCTCCAATTGCATTGAAAGTAGCTATTGTAGCGTGAACGGGGGATTAAGAGCAGGGGCGGAGAGGTAAGATAAGGCTTGAAACGCAGAGGACGCGAAGGACGCAGAGCAAACCAAAGTCTTTTTCGGTTTTCCCTCTGCGTCCTCCGCGTCCTCTGCGGTGAACGATTTTTGCAGTTCGTTACCCGAATTTACCCGTGATGTAATCTTCAGTCGCCTTTTGTTTCGGTGTGGTGAAAATCGTGTCGGTGTTGCCGAACTCGATCAGTTCGCCCAGGTACATATAAGCGGTACAGTCGGAGACGCGTGCCGCTTGTTGCATGTTATGGGTCACGATGACGATGGTGTAGTCTTCCTTCAGCTCGTGGATCAACTCTTCGATGTGCGCGGTGGAGATTGGGTCGAGCGCCGAGGCGGGTTCGTCCAGTAACACGACTTCGGGTTTGACGGCGATGGCGCGTGCGATGCATAGGCGTTGTTGTTGGCCACCGGAAAGGCTGTTGCCGGATTGCTTAAGCTTATCCTTGACCTCATTCCATAGCGCTGCTTTTTTCAAAGCCCATTCCACGCGGTCGTTCATCTCATGCGTGGACAAACGCTCGTACAAACGTACACCGAAGGCAATGTTGTCGAAGATTGACATCGGGAATGGCGTGGGTTTTTGAAATACCATGCCGACCTTGGCGCGTAGGCGGTTGAGATCTTGGCCTGCATCGAGAATGTTTTCGCCATCCAGCATGATCTCGCCGTCGGCTTTTTGATTCGGGTACAGTTCATACATGCGGTTAAAAGTGCGCAACAGCGTCGATTTTCCGCAGCCCGAGGGACCGATGAATGCCGTCACTCGATTTTCCGGGATGCTGAGGTTGATGTTTTTTAGCGCGTGGAACTTGCCGTAATAAAAATTCAAGTTGCGCACCGACAGTCTTTCGGATGCGGACGCATCACCCCGTGCCGGGGGCAGGTTTACATTTGCAGAGATGTTCATGCTTGAATTTTCCATTTAACCGCGCGGACCTTTTTGACGGAACAACACGCGCGCAAGGATGTTGAGGGTGAGCACGCCAAGCGTAATCAGTAAGGCGCCAGCCCAGGCCAGTTTGTGCCAGTCGTCGTAAGGGCTCATGGCAAACTGGAAGATCACCACCGGCAAGTTGGCCATAGGTGCATTCATATTACTGCTCCAGAATTGATTGTTGAGCGCGGTGAACAATAAGGGCGCGGTCTCGCCGGCGATGCGCGCGATGGCCAGCAGCAGGCCGGTGATGATACCGGCGCGCGAGGCGCGTAGGGTCACCAGCATAATGATTTTCCAGTGCGGTGCGCCGAGCGCTGCAGCCGCTTCGCGCAAGCTGTTGGGCACCAGTTTCAGCATGTTTTCTGTGGTGCGCACGACGACCGGAATGACGATCAGCGACAGCGCCAAAGATCCGGCCCAGCCTGAAAAATGCTGCACGCGTGCTACGTACATTTCGTAAATGAACAAACCGATCACAATGGATGGCGCGGACAACAGGATGTCGTTGATGAAGCGCGTGGCCGAAGCCAGCCAGCTCTTCTGCCCGAATTCGGCCATATAGACACCGGCCAAAATGCCAATCGGCGTGCCAATCAAGGTGGCTACCGAGGTCATCAGGAAGCTGCCCATAATGGCGTTGAGTAGACCGCCTTGGCTGCCTGGCGGTGGTGTCATTTGGGTGAAGAGTTGCAAGTCAAGCCCACCCAGGCCTTGACGCAACAGCGTCCACAAAATCCAGGTCAGCCAAAACAGGCCGAACGCCATGGCGAGCATGGAGACCGTCAGGTTCAGGGCGTTGATTAAGCGGCGGCGTGCGTATAAGGAAAACATATCAGGTTTGTTTGCCTTCGCGTTTTGCGAGCTGTAACAACAATAGCTTGGACAAGGACAGCACAATGAATGTGATCAGGAACAATATTAGGCCTAGTTCGATCAGCGATGCGACATGTAAGTCGCTGGTGGCCTCAGTGAATTCATTCGCCAGAGCGGAGGCAATGCTATTGCCGGGCATCATGAGCGAGGTGCTGAGTTGATGCGCATTGCCGATGACGAAGGTAATGGCCATGGTCTCGCCCAAGGCGCGACCCAGACCGAGCATGATGCCGCCGACCACGCCGATCTTGGTGTAGGGGAGTACCACATGGCGCGCTACTTCCCAGGTGGTCGCACCCAGGCCATAGGCCGATTCTTTTAATAGAGGCGGTACGATCTCGAATACATCGCGCATCACCGAGGCAATAAAGGGGATAACCATGATGGCGAGAATAATACCGGCAGTAAGGATGCCGATGCCCATAGGCGCGCCCTGAAACAGGAATCCAAACACTGGCCATGCACTAAGATGATCGATCAGCCAAGGCTGTACATGCTCTTGAAAAGTAGGCGCGAAAACAAACAAGCCCCACATGCCGTAAATAATGCTGGGGATGCCGGCGAGTAATTCGATAGCGATGCCGAGCGGACGGCGCATCCATGCGGGAGATAATTCAGTTAGAAATAAGGCGATGCCGAAACTGACCGGCACCGCGATTAACAGGGCAATGGCCGAAGTAGCCAAGGTACCGAAAATTGGAACCAACGCGCCAAACTGATCCGTGACGGGATTCCATTCGGCGTGAAAAATGAAATGGAAGCCGAAGGCCTTTAGCGCCGGCCAAGCACCGACCAACAGGGAGAAAATGATGGCTGCCAGTATAGCGAGCACTAAAAAAGCGAATAGACGGGTGGTGCCGCGGAATAGCTTATCCGCCAGGTGTTGCCGCTTGAGGGTCGCGTCGCTAATGGTTTTTGACATGTTTTGACGTGGCGCCCGCCCGGCCAGTATCGGAAATTGCATCCCGCTTTGCTGCACCAGAAATTCGGACATGAGTTTTATCGCCGCCAATTATATCAGGTAAAAAGGGGCCTCTCGGCCCCTTTGGTTTTTCAGGATAATCCGACTTACCAAAGTGCCTTGCCGCTGGCGTCTTTGAGTTGGGTTTTCCAGGCGCTTTGCACCAATTTGACGACGTTATCCGGCATCGGGATGTAGTCCAGGGCTAGCGCTGTTTTGTCACCTTCGGCATAGGCCCATTCAAAGAACTTCAGCACTGCTTTTGCATTTTCCACATTGCTGGGGTTCTTGTGCATCAGGATGAAGGTGGCGCCGGTGATGGGCCAGCTAGCTTTGCCTGGTTCGTCAGTCAGGATCTCATAGAAGCCAGGGGCTTTGTCCCAATGGGCGCCGGCAGCGGCGGACTTGAAGGACTCCTCGTTCGGGGTAACGAAATTGCCTTCTTTGTTTTGCAGTAATGTAAAGGCCATTTTGTTTTGCAACGCATAAGCGAATTCGACGTAGCCGATGGAGCCTTTGATCTGTTTAACATAAGAAGCAACGCCTTCGTTACCTTTGCCGCCTACACCGGCTGGCCAGGAGACGGAGGCTTCTTCGCCCACTTTTTGTTTCCAGTCGGCACTGACCTTGGACAGGTAGTTGGTGAAGATAAAGGTCGTGCCTGAGCCGTCTGAGCGATGCACCACGGTAATGGCCTGATCGGGCAAATTAACGCCTTTGTTCAGAGCGGCAATCGCCGGCTCGTTCCATTTCTTGATCTTGCCCAGGAACATATCGGCCAACACGCTGCCGGTCAGTTTGATCTGCCCGCCGGAGATGCCGGGTAGATTGACTACCGGCACCACGCCGCCCATTACCGTTGGGAACTGCATTAAGCCGTCTTTTTCTAGTTCTTCAAGCTTCAGAGGCTTGTCGGAGGCGCCGAAGTCGACAGTCTTGGCCTTGATTTGCTTGATACCACCGCCGGATCCGATGGATTGATAGTTCAGGCCGATGCCGGTCTTGGCTTTATAAGCCTCGGCCCATTTGGCGTAAATCGGGTAGGGGAAGGTTGCGCCAGCGCCGGTGATGTCGGCGGCGAATGCGCTGTTGAACAAACTAAGTGTAAGGCTGCTTGCAAGTAGTGTTTGGCGAAAATTAATCATGTCTAAAGTACTCCTTGATGGATTGTTTACTGTTGAAACTTAACCTGGAGCGGATGCTACTGATCATGTGTGACAGTATTGTGACATTTTGTCATCTTGGGATGAGCCTGGACAAACCCACAGTAGGCATGCAAAAGTGAATTAAACGGAACAATGATTGACCGGGATTTTTAAGCCCGGTAACATGCAACCCTTTGCAAATTTGGAGAAAAAATGCGTACGCGGATGGTTTTAGGTAACTGGAAGATGCACGGCAGTCTTGTCGGCAATAAAGCCTTGCTGGACGGGGTTTTAGCAGGCGTGGCCGGGCTGAATTCGGTATCTTGCGGCGTATGCGTGCCATTTCCCTATTTGTTCCAGGCGCAATTTATTTTGCAGGGAACGCCGGTAATTTGGGGCGCACAGAACGTTAGCCAGCATGAAAAAGGTGCTTTTACCGGAGAAGTTGCGGTCAGTATGCTGCGCGACTTGGGTTGCGCCATTGTTTTGGTTGGTCATTCCGAGCGCCGTGCTATATATGGTGAAGACGATGCAACAGTCGCCGCGAAATTTTTGGCGACGCAGCAAGCTGGCATGATCCCGGTCTTGTGCGTCGGCGAGACCTTGGACGAGCGCGAAAAAAATATTACCAATGATGTGGTGCAACGCCAATTGACGGCGGTGATCGAAAAAGCCGGTTTGGATGCCTTTAAGACTTGTGTGGTGGCTTATGAGCCAGTGTGGGCAATTGGCACCGGCAAGACCGCGAGCCCGCAGCAAGCTCAGGATGTGCATGCCTTTATCCGCGGCTTGCTGGCCAAGCAAAATAGCGAGATCGCGGCGAATTTGACAATTTTATATGGTGGTAGCGTTAAGGCCTCGAATGCGGTGGAATTGTTTTCTATGCCGGATATTGATGGTGGTTTGATTGGCGGCGCTGCTTTGGACGTCAACGAATTTGTTTCAATTTGCAAGGCAGCTCAGCGTTAAGCTGTTTAAGGAATAATCATGGAAACTTTTGTATGGATGGTGCATATCATTGCCTCACTGGCAGTGATTGGTATGGTTTTGTTACAGCACGGCAAGGGTGCGGACATGGGCGCGGCATTTGGCAGCGGTTCTTCCGGTAGCTTGTTCGGTGCTTCTGGCTCGGCGAATTTTCTCAGCCGCGCTACGGCAGTCGCTGTTTCGGTGTTTTTTTTAACGAGTATGAGTCTGACGTATTTTTCGTTTTCTAAGCAAAATGCGGCGCTTGCGGTAAAAGAGCAGAAGACTCAAACCCAGGCTCCAGTCATGCCGCAACAGCCGGCAGCTCCTGCAGGATCAAAGTCCAAGGACATTCCAAACTAAGTTTTATTCGTTTTGCCGACGTGGTGGAATTGGTAGACACGCCGTCTTGAGGGGGCGGTGACGCAAGTCGTGCGAGTTCGAGTCTCGCCGTCGGCACCATAAACTTTGGTTATGTGATAATAAGGTGAGATAATCGCATAACATATTGATTTAAAATAATAAAATATCAATTTTTGAGCTTGACACCAAGCTCGTTCGGCCACTAGACTTAGTCTCCATATAATAAAATCTTAACAACTGCTTAATGTGGTTGTTCAAAAAGCGCCGACCTAAAATTTACCGGGTACGGCGGGAGTGGAGGAGAGTCGTGCTGGAGAATTATTTCCCGGTTTTGCTGTTTATTGTCGTCGCCCTTGCGGTGGGCGCGATTGCGATGAGCGTCGGCTATTTTTTGGCCCCGCATCGTCCCGACAGCCAAAAACTATCCCCTTATGAATGCGGCTTTGAGGCCTTTGAAGATGCACGCATGAAATTCGACGTGCGTTACTACCTCGTCGCCATTTTGTTCATCCTGTTCGATCTGGAAATTGCGTTCCTTTTCCCTTGGGCCATTGTGCTCGAAGAAATCGGCCTGTTTGGCTATGTCGCGATGTTGTTCTTTCTTGGCATCCTGGTGGTCGGCTTCATCTATGAGTGGATGAAAGGGGCGCTGGAATGGGAATAGAAGGTTTGTTGGAAAAAGGTTTCGTCACCACCACGGTTGATTCGGTGGTGAATTGGACGCGCACCGGCTCGCTCTGGCCCATGACTTTTGGTCTGGCTTGTTGCGCCGTGGAAATGATGCAAGCGGGTGCTTCGCGTTATGACCTGGATCGCTTCGGTATCGTGTTCCGTCCCAGCCCGCGCCAATCGGATTTGATGATTGTGGCCGGTACGCTGTGCAATAAGATGGCGCCAGCGTTGCGTAAGGTATACGACCAGATGGCCGAACCGCGTTGGGTCTTGTCGATGGGTTCTTGCGCCAACGGCGGTGGTTATTATCATTATTCCTATTCTGTGGTGCGCGGCTGTGACCGCATTGTGCCGGTTGATGTGTATGTCCCCGGATGCCCGCCCACTGCAGAAGCCTTGCTCTATGGTTTGGTGCAGTTGCAAAACAAGATCAAGCGCACCAACACCATCGCGCGTTAACCCAGAAGCCCCGCATGAACCCTAAACTGGAAGCTATTTCCGAACGTCTCGCGACCTTGCTCGAAGGCCGCGAATATTCTATTCACGAACACGTGAATGAGTTGACACTGGTGATCGCGCGCGCCGATATGCTGGCGGTGATGCGTCTATTGCGCGACGACTACAACCTGCTGTTTGAGCAGTTGATCGATGTGTGCGGCGTCGATTACCAAACTTATGGCGATGGCACTTGGCAAGGCAAGCGCTTTGCTGCGGTGTACCACTTATTGTCGGTAAACAAGAACCAGCGTTTGCGTGTGCGGGTGTTTGCTGAGGATGACGATTTCCCCGTGGTAGATTCGGTGATCGACATCTGGCCAGCGGCCAACTGGTTCGAGCGCGAGGCGTTTGATCTGTTCGGTTTGATATTCGAAGGTCACCCCGATCTGCGACGTATCCTCACTGATTACGGCTTTGTCGGCCATCCCTTCCGCAAGGATTTCCCGCTCAGCGGCTATGTGGAAATGCGCTACGACCCGGATCAGAAGCGTGTGGTGTATCAGCCGGTTTCCATCGAAGAGCGCGAGATCACGCCGCGCACTATTCGCGAAGATTCTTTCCATGGCTGAAATTAGAAATTACACATTAAACTTTGGCCCGCAGCATCCAGCGGCGCACGGTGTATTGCGCTTGGTGCTGGAGCTGGATGGCGAGGTCGTCGAGCGCGCAGATCCGCATGTTGGCCTGTTGCATCGCGGCACTGAGAAGCTGGCCGAGAACAAGACCTTTATTCAATCTGTGCCCTACATGGATCGCCTAGACTACGTGTCCATGATGTGCAACGAGCACGCCTATGTCATGGCGATCGAAAAACTATTGCAACTGCAAGTGCCGGAACGTGCGCAATATATCCGCGTGATGTTCGATGAGATCACACGCTTGTTGAATCATCTGCTGTGGCTCGGTGCGCATGCCCTGGATATCGGCGCCATGACTGTGTTCTTGTATGCCTTCCGCGAGCGCGAAGACTTGATGGATTGTTATGAAGCCGCGTCTGGTGCGCGTTTGCATGCGGCGTATTACCGTCCGGGCGGCGTCTATCGCGATTTGCCGGAAAGCATGCCGCAATATCATGTAAATCATCTGCGCAATGCCGCCGAGATCGGCCGCTTGAATGAAAACCGCCAAGGTTCCTTGCTGGATTTCATCGAGGACTTCACCAATCGCTTCCCCGCTTACGTTGATGAGTATGAGACCTTGCTCACCGACAATCGCATCTGGAAACAGCGCACCGTCGGCATTGGCGTGGTCACACCCGAACGGGCTAAGGCGCTGGGTTTTACCGGCCCCATGCTGCGCGGTTCGGGCATTGCTTGGGACCTGCGCAAAAAACAACCTTATGAAGTTTATGATCGGATGAAGTTCGATATTCCAATCGGCGTGAACGGCGATTGTTACGACCGGTATCTGGTGCGCATGGAAGAAATGCGCCAGTCCAATTCCATCATCAAGCAATGTATCGCCTGGTTGCGCCAGAACCCGGGTCCGGTGATCACCGAAAACCATAAAGTCGCACCACCTTCGCGCCTTGATATGAAATCGAATATGGAAGAGTTGATCCATCACTTTAAATTGTTTACCGAAGGTTTCCATGTGCCGGCAGGTGAGGCCTATGCTGCTGTTGAACATCCCAAGGGTGAGTTCGGTATTTATTTAGTGTCCGATGGCGCCAACAAGCCTTATCGTTTGAAAATTCGTGCGCCCGGTTTTGCGCATCTGGCGGCGCTGGATGAAATGGCGCGCGGTCACATGATCGCCGACGTGGTGGCCATCATCGGCACACAAGATATCGTGTTTGGAGAGATTGACCGATGACCTTGTCCGCAGAATCTCTCGCGAAGATCGACCGCGAAGTGCATAAATATCCCGCCGACCAAAAGCAGTCGGCCGTGATGTCTGCTTTACGTATTGCGCAACAAGAAAAGGGCTGGCTCGCCAACGAAACGATCCAGTTTGTTGCGGATTATTTGGAAATGCCACGCATTGCGGCCTATGAAGTCGCGACCTTCTACAACATGTATCGCATGCAGCCGGTCGGCAAGCATTGCTTGACGGTGTGCACCAATCTGCCATGCAAGCTGACTTGGCAAAACGACATCGCGGCTTATCTGCAACAAAAGCTTGGCATTGGTTTCGGTGAAACTACGCACGATGGCAAGTACACGCTGCTGGAAGGCGAATGCATGGGAACTTGCGGCGACGCGCCGGTATTGCTGGTCAACAACCATCGTATGTGCAGCTTCATGACGCCGGAAAAAGTCGATCAAATGTTGGCGGATTTGGATAAGCCATGAGCGAAAAAGTCATCCTCAATGTGCTGGACCATCCAAACCCGGGCACGCTCGCTAATTATGAGCAAGTCGGCGGTTATCAGGCGCTGAAAAAAATCCTGGCGGAGAAAATCACGGCCGAGTCCATCATTGCTGAAGTGAAAGCTTCTGGCCTGCGTGGCCGCGGTGGTGCAGGCTTTCCGACGGGCCTCAAGTGGAGCTTCATTCCGCGCCATTTTGAAGGCACGAAATATGTCGTGTGCAATACCGACGAAGGCGAACCCGGCACGTTCAAGGATCGCGACATCATTCGCTACAACCCGCACAGCGTGATCGAAGGCATGATCATCTGCGGCTACACTTTGGGCGCCAAGCTTGGTTACAACTATATTCACGGCGAAATCTGGGCCGAATACGAACATTTTGAGCGTGCGTTAGATGAAGCACGCGCAGCGGGTTTGCTGGGCAAGAATATCCTTGGCAGCGGTTTCGATTTCGACCTGCATGCGCATCACGGCTTCGGCGCCTATATTTGCGGTGAAGAGACAGCGCTGCTGGAATCAATTGAAGGCAAAAAAGGCCAACCGCGTTTCAAGCCGCCATTCCCCGCCAGCTTCGGCTTGTATGGCCGGCCGACAGTGATCAACAACACCGAGACTTTCGCCAATATCCCTTACATCATCCGCAATGGCGGACAGAAGTTCCTGGAGTTAGGCAAACCGAATAACGGCGGCACCAAAATTTTTTCCGTGTCAGGCCAAGTCAACAAACCGGGCAACTATGAAGTTCCACTTGGTCTGCCGTTTCGCGATTTATTGGAAATGGCCGGCGGTATGCGCGAAGGCCGCACGCTCAAGGCCTGTATCCCCGGCGGTTCATCGGTACCAGTATTACCGGCTGACGTGATGATGGATGTCACCATGGATTACGACGCGCTGGCCAAGGCCGGCTCCATGTTGGGCGCAGGCTCGGTCATCTTGATCGACGACCGCATCTGTATGGTGCGCGCTCTGGAGCGCTTGTCGTACTTCTATTTCGAGGAATCCTGCGGCCAATGCACGCCTTGCCGCGAAGGTTCTGGCTGGTTGTATCGCATCGTGCATCGTATCGTGCAGGGGCAAGGTCGCATGGAGGACCTGGACTTGCTGATGGATGTGTCGACCAATATCGGCGGGCGCACGATTTGCGCGCTGGGTGATGCCGCGGCCACGCCGGTGCAAAGTTTCATTAAACATTTCCGTTCGGAATTCGAACACTTCATTGAACACAAGCGCAGCTTGGATGGGTGTCATTAGTATGTTGAACATCGAAATCGACGGCCAAACAATCGAAGTCGCTGAAGGCAGCACCGTGATCGATGCTGCGGATAAGCTCGGCATTTATATCCCGCGCTTCTGCTATCACCGCAAGCTCTCCGTTGCCGCCAATTGCCGCATGTGTCTGGTGGATGTGGAAAAAGCGCCCAAACCTTTGCCAGCCTGCGCCACGCCGGTGACCGACGGCATGAAAGTCGCAACCAAATCGGAGAAGGCGATCCGTGCGCAAAAAGGCGTGATGGAGTTCTTGCTGATCAATCACCCGCTGGATTGCCCGATCTGCGACCAGGGCGGCGAATGCCAATTGCAGGATTTGGCCGTGGGTTACGGCGGCAGCAGCTCGCGCTATACGGAAGAAAAGCGCGTCGTCTTCAATAAAAATCTGGGCTCGTTGATCGCCACCGATATGACGCGCTGTATCCATTGCACGCGTTGTGTGCGTTTCGGCCAAGAGATCGGCGGCGTCATGGAGTTGGGCCAAGCTGCACGCGGCGAGCACTCTGAGATCATGCCCTTTATTTCACAGACTGTGGACTCGGAATTGTCCGGCAACATGATCGACCTGTGCCCAGTGGGCGCACTGACCTCGAAACCATTCCGCTACACGGCGCGCACCTGGGAATTGGCACGCCGTCCCTCGATCAGCCCGCACGACGGTCTGGGAGCAAACATCACGGCGCATCTGGTGAAAGAACGTGTGATGCGCGTTTTGCCCCGCGACAACGAGGCGCTGAACGAATGCTGGCTGGCTGATCGTGATCGTTTCTCCTACGAAGCTTTGAATAGCGATCAACGCTTGACCGTGCCGATGGTGAAACAGAATGGTCAATGGCGCGAGACGGACTGGCAGACCGCGCTGGAATATGTAGCACACGGCCTGAGCGACATTAAGGCTGAGCACGGTGCCGATGCGCTGGGCGCCTTGGCTACGCCGCACAGCACCCTGGAAGAACTGTTCCTGTTACAAAAACTCATGCGCGGGTTGGGTTCGAACAATATCGATCATCGCCTGCGTCAATCCGATTTCAACGCCGATGCTGTACTGGCCGGTACACCCTGGCTCGGCCAGCGCGTGGAGCAACTGTCGCAAGCCGATGCAGCCTTGGTTGTCGGCAGCACGTTGCGCAAGGATCATCCGTTACTGGCGCATCGCTTGCGCCAGGCTGTTAAACGTGGCTTGAATTTGAATCTGATCAATCCGGTGGATGATGATTTGTTATGCCGTGTGACCAACAAGGCCATCGTTGCGCCGAGCGCAATCGTCGATGCCTTGGCGCAGGTGGTCAAAGCGGCAGCGCAACTTAAACAAGTGACAGCGAGCGATGCGCTGACTGGCGTCACCCCCGATGCAGTTGCACAGGCCATCGCCACCAGTCTCGTTGCCGGTAAACAAGTTTCGATACTGCTCGGCAATATGGCGCAGCATCATCCGCAGGCAGCAACGTTGCATAGTCTTGGTCAAGAATTGGCGCGCGTGTTGGGCGCAAGTTTCGGTTTCCTTGGCGAAGCGGCGAATAGTGTCGGCGCGCATATTGCCGGTGTTTGGCCCAAGGGTGCTGGCATGAATGCCGCGCAAATGCTGTCCAGCCCGCGTCAAGCCTATGTGCTGCTGAATGTTGAACCGGAATTGGATTGCTACGATACGCCGCAAGCGCTGAATGCCATGATGCAGGCGAAAATGGTGGTGGCAATGTCCGCATTCAAACATCACGCTGCAGACTACGCCGATGTGATGCTGCCGATTGCCCCGTTCACCGAAACTTCCGGCAGCTTCATCAACACCGAAGGCCGCCTACAATCGTTTAATGCCGTGGCCAAGCCGTGCGGCGAAACACGCCCAGCGTGGAAAGTGTTGCGCGTACTCGGCAATCTGCTGAACCTGCCCGGCTTCGATTTCAACAGTAGCGAACAAGTGCGTGCTGAAGCGCTACCCAGTGGCGACACGGTTGGCATGCTCGACAACAACTTAAAGCAGGCGTGCAACGCCGGCCTGGGTACAAAGCCAAATGGCATCGAGCGTATTGGCGAAGTGCCAATCTACCAAGCGGATGCCCTGGTACGCCGAGCGCCTTCCCTGCAACAGACCCGGGATGCCAAGCCACCGCAGGCCTGGGCTAACGCGGCATTGATGCAGCAACTCGGTATTCAAGCAGGCGATGCCGTGCGCTTGAAGCAGGGAAGTGGTGAAGTGCGAGTGGCGATGGGCTGCGATGACCGTTTACCGAACAATTGCGTGCGGATCGCAGGCGCGCATCCCACGACCATGCAATTGGGTGGTTTGTTTGGGGCGATTACGGTGGAGCGCGCATGATCGATTTTCTCCCATACTACCAAGCGTGGTTTGGCCCAGTCTGGGGCCCGGCTCTATTCACTTTCGTTAAGACATTGATGCTGATCGTGTTGATCACGCTGCCCTTGATGTTGTGCGTTGCCTACCTAACGTATGCCGAGCGCAAGATTATCGGCTATATGCAGATTCGCCTCGGGCCAAACCGTGTCGGACCCAAGGGCTGGCTGCAACCAATCGCTGATGCCTTGAAGCTGATGTTCAAGGAAATCATTATCCCGGCCGGAGCCAACAAATTATTGTTCCTGCTCGCACCGATTTTGGTGTTGGGGCCAGCGCTGGCGGCTTGGGCGGTGATTCCTTTTACGCCGGATCTGGTGCTGGCGAATGTCGATGCCGGTTTGCTATACATCATGGCCATCACCTCGATGGGCGTGTATGGCGTGGTGATCGCCGGTTGGGCCTCGAATTCAAAATATGCCTTCCTGGGCAGTTTGCGCTCGGCGGCGCAGATCGTGTCCTACGAGATCGCCATGGGCTTTGCCTTGGTCGGCGTGCTGATGGCGGCGCAGAGCTTGAACCTGGTAGAGATTGTGCAAGGCCAATCGGGCGGCTTGCTGCATTGGTATTGTTGGCCCTTGTTCCCATTGTTCATCGTGTACCTGATTGCTGGCGTGGCCGAGACCAATCGTGCACCGTTCGACGTGGCCGAAGGCGAGTCCGAGATCGTGGCTGGCTTCCATGTGGAATATTCGGGCATGGCCTTCGCTGTGTTCTTCCTGGCGGAATACGCCAATATGATCTTGGTGGCGACGCTGACCGTGCTGATGTTCCTCGGCGGCTGGCAGTCGCCCTTGCCGGCAACTTGGTTGCCGGACAATGTGATTTTGCATTCCTTGATGGGCGGAGGCTTCCACTGGCTGATCGCCAAAGTACTATTCGTACTGTTTCTGTTTCTGTGGTTCCGCGCCACTTTCCCACGCTATCGCTATGATCAAATCATGCGCCTGGGCTGGAAGGTGTTCATTCCCGTCACCCTGGTGTGGATCGTCATCGTTGGCGCGGTGATGCAAACCCCTTACGCATATCTGGTGCACTGAGGTAGCGCATATGATGAACCGGATCAACGATTTCTTTAAAAGCTTCCTACTGATTGAGCTGCTCAAGGGCATGGCGCTCACAGGCCGGCATTTGTTCGAGCGCAAGATTACGATTCAATATCCCGACGAAAAAACGCCGATGTCGCCGCGTTTCCGTGGCTTGCATGCGTTGCGCCGCTATCCGAATGGCGAAGAACGCTGCATCGCTTGCAAGTTATGCGAGGCAGTATGTCCGGCGTTGGCGATCACCATCGAATCGGAACAGCGTGACGACGGCACGCGCCGCACCTCGCGCTACGACATCGATTTGACCAAATGTATTTTCTGCGGCTTCTGCGAAGAATCCTGCCCGGTGGACTCGATTGTTGAGACCCGAATTTTTGAATACCACGGCGAACAGCGCGGCGACTTGTACTACACCAAGCCCATGCTGCTGGCCGTGGGCGATAAATACGAAGCAATGATTGCCGCCGATAGAGCGGCGGATGCGAAGTACCGATAAGGTTTTTAAAAGCACATGAACTTCGAAACTTTTGTTTTTTATTTTCTTTCAGCGATCCTGCTGTTTGCCGGGGCGCGGGTGATTACTGCGCGCAATCCGGTGCATTCCGCTTTGTTCCTGGTGCTGGCGTTCTTTACCGCATCCGGACTGTGGCTGCTGTTAGAGGCGGAGTTCCTCGCCATTACCCTGGTGCTGGTGTATGTCGGCGCGGTGATGGTGTTGTTCCTGTTCGTGGTGATGATGCTGGATATCAATCTCGACAAGTTGCGCGAGGGCTTCTGGGATTACTTGCCGCTGGCAGCGATTGTTACGGTATTGATGATGCTGGAAATGGTCGTGGTGCTGGGCGGTAAATATTTCGGTTTGACGCAGATGCCGAACCCGGCGGCGCATGGCCCTGAGTACAGCAACACCAAAGAGTTGGGGCGCTTGCTGTATACCGAATACGTTTACCCGTTTGAATTGGCTTCGGTGATCCTGTTGGTGGCCATCGTCGCGGCGATTGCGCTAACCTTGCGCCGGCGCAAGAACACCAAGCACCAAGACCCGGCGCAGCAAGTACGGGTGAAGCGCAAGGATCGGGTGCGCATGGTATCCATGCCGGCTGAGACCGCAGACAAAGTTACCAAGGAAGCGTCATGATTTCCCTGTCGCATTATTTGATCCTGGGCGGTTTGTTGTTCGCGCTAAGCGTGATGGGGATCTTCCTCAACCGCAAGAACGTAATTATTTTACTGATGGCCATCGAGTTGATGCTGTTGGCCGTGAACATGAATTTCGTCGCCTTCTCGCACTACCTGGGCGATACGGCAGGGCAGGTGTTCGTGTTCTTCATCCTGACTGTGGCGGCGGCCGAATCGGCCATTGGCCTGGCGATCTTGGTGGTGCTGTTCCGCAATATTAAGTCCATTAACGTGGATGATCTGGATCAGTTAAAGGGCTAATGACAATGACACAGATCAGCATGCATTCGTTGTACATGATCGTGCCGCTGGCGCCGCTGGTCGGCGCGCTAATTGCCGGCCTGTTTGGTTGGCTGATCGGCCGTACTTGGTCACATCGCATCACGATCCTCGGCGTGGCGATTTCCTGCGTTGCTTCCTATTATGTATTCCGCGATGTACTGGCCGGCCATACCTACAATGGCTCGGTGTACACCTGGCTCACCACCGGTAACATGAGTTTTGAAATCGGTTTCCTGATCGACAAGCTCACCGCCATGATGATGCTGGTCGTAACCTTCGTATCGCTTATGGTGCATATCTACACCATCGGCTATATGGAAGAAGATCCCGGTTATCAGCGCTTCTTCGCCTACATATCTTTGTTCACGTTCTCCATGCTGATGCTGGTGATGTCGAACAACTTTGTGCAATTATTCTTCGGCTGGGAAGCGGTCGGCCTGGTGTCTTATTTGCTGATTGGTTTCTGGTTTACCAAGCCGACAGCGATTTATGCGAACCTGAAAGCTTTTCTGGTCAACCGCGTCGGCGATTTTGGCTTCTTGCTCGGTATCGGCTTGGTGTTGGCTTATACCGGCAGTTTGGATTATGCGACGGTGTTCGGTAAAGCCAGTGCGCTGGCCAGCCAAAGCATTGAGATATTCCCCGGCAGCATTTGGTCGCTGATCACGGTGATTTGCATATTGCTGTTTATCGGCGCCATGGGTAAGTCGGCGCAGTTCCCGCTGCATGTGTGGTTGCCTGATTCGATGGAAGGTCCGACGCCGATCTCCGCCTTGATCCACGCCGCAACCATGGTGACTGCCGGCATCTTCATGGTGGCGCGCATGTCGCCGCTGTTCGAGCTGTCCGATACAGCGCTGTCGTTTGTGATGGTGATTGGCGCGATTACCGCGCTGTTCATGGGCTTCCTTGGTGTGATCCAGAACGACATCAAGCGCGTGGTGGCGTACTCCACGCTGTCGCAGTTGGGATACATGACGGTAGCGCTGGGTGCATCGGCTTATTCCGTTGCAGTGTTCCATCTGATGACGCATGCCTTCTTCAAGGCACTGCTATTCCTGGCGGCAGGCTCGGTCATCATCGGCATGCATCACAACCAGGATATTCGGTACATGGGTGGCTTACGCAAGTACATGCCCATTACTTGGATCACTTCGCTGCTGGGTTCGCTGGCCTTGATCGGCACACCATTTTTTTCCGGTTTCTATTCCAAGGATTCGATCATCGAAGTAGTGCATGCTTCGCATCTGACTGGTTCCGGCTTCGCGTATTTCGCGGTGGTAGCGGGTGTATTCGTCACGGCTTTCTATTCCTTCCGTATGTACTTCCTGGTGTTCCATGGCAAGGAACGTTTCAACGATGCGCCTGCACATGGCCATGACGATCATGCGCACGAAGATCATGGGCATGCTCACACACCGCATGAGACACCATGGGTGGTGTGGTTGCCGTTAGTGTTGTTGGCGATTCCATCCGTGGTCATTGGTTATTTGACGGTTGGCCCGATCATCGAGGGTCATTGGTTTGGCAACGCCATTTTCGTTTCTGATACCCACCACGCCATGAAAGAACTGGCTGAAGAGTTTCATGGCGCCGCTGCAATGGCCACGCATGCCTTCGGCACTTTGCCGTTCTGGCTGGCGTTAGGTGGTGTCGTTACGTCCTATCTGCTCTATCTGGTATACACCGATATCCCGGCCAAGATCGCCACGCGTTTCTCATTGATTTATGCCATCTTGGAGCGCAAATACGGCTTCGACGAATTTAATGAATGGTTTTTTGCGGGTGGCGCACGTCGCATTGGCAGCGGCTTGTGGCGGCACGGTGACCAAACCGCGATCGACGGTTGGATGGTGAACGGCACTGCCAGGCTGGTCGGCTGGTTCTCCGGCAAGCTGCGCATGTTCCAATCCGGTTTCATTTACCACTATGCGTTTGCCATGCTGATCGGTGTATTCGCGCTGATTACTTGGTTCGTAAAGGTTTAATCGTATGTTGTTAGGAATGCCGCTTCTGAGTCTCGCAATCTGGCTGCCGATCTTTTTCGGTGTGGCGGTATTGGTCACGGGTGATCGCAACGCGTTTGCCGCGCGCTGGATGGCCTTCATCGGCGCTGTATTGAGCTTCGCCGTTACCATCCCGCTTTACACGCAATTCAACTTGGCCGGCACCGGTATGCAGTTTGAGGAGATGCGACCCTGGATTGAAAATTTCAAAATCAACTATCACCTAGGCGTGGACGGCATTTCGCTACTGTTCATCCTACTCACCAGTTTCACCAATGTGCTGGTGGTGATTGCTGGTTGGAAAGTCATCGAGAAAAATGTCGCACAATACATGGCGGCTTTCCTGATCATGGCTGGCCTGATGAATGGCGTATTCGCCGCCTTGGATGGGATCTTGTTCTACGTGTTTTGGGAAGCGATGTTGATCCCGATGTTCATCGTGATCGGTGTATGGGGCGGGGCGCGCCGGGTCTACGCCAGCATCAAGTTCTTCCTGTATACGCTGCTGGGCTCCTTGTTGATGCTGGTGGCTTTCATTTACTTGTATCTGCAAAGTGGCAGCTTTGAAATTCAGCAATGGCACCAGTTCCCCTTGAGCATGCGCGAACAAGTGTTGATCTTCCTGGCGTTGTTCTCCGCCTTTGCAGTGAAGGTGCCGATGTGGCCGGTGCACACTTGGTTGCCGGATGCGCACGTGGAAGCGCCCACTGGCGGTTCGGTGGTGCTGGCGGCGATTATGTTGAAGCTGGGCGCTTACGGTTTCTTGCGTTTCTCTTTGCCGATCGCGCCCGATGGCAGCCACGCATTGACCGGCTTCATGATCACGTTGTCCTTGATCGCGGTGGTGTATATCGGACTGGTGGCCTTGGTGCAGACCGACATGAAGAAGCTCATCGCTTATTCCTCAATCTCGCACATGGGCTTCGTCACCCTGGGTTTCTTTATCTTTAACGCAATAGGTATGGAAGGCGCATTGGTGCAAATGATTTCACATGGCTTCATCTCCGGCGCGATGTTTCTATGCGTGGGCGTGATGTACGACCGTGTGCATTCGCGCAACATTGCTGATTACGGCGGCGTGGCCAACAAGATGCCGATGTTCGCGGCTTTCTTCGTACTATTCGCCATGGCCAATTCTGGTTTACCCGCCACGAGTGGATTCGTCGGTGAATTCATGGTCATCATGGGCGCGATCAAGGTGAATTTCTGGTATGCCTTCCTCTCCGCGACCACGTTAATTTTTGGCGCTGCGTATACCTTGTGGATGATCAAGCGCGTAGTGTTCGGCGCGGTGGGCAACGACCATGTAGAACATATGCAAGATATATCTGCGCGTGAATTCCTGGTGTTGGCGACTTTGGCCATCGCAGTGTTGGCGATGGGTCTCTATCCCAAGCCCTTCACCGAAGTGATGCATGTTTCCGTCAACAATCTATTGGCCCATGTGGCCATGAGCAAATGCGGCGCGGCCTGCGCCTGGTGAATTAAAAGATGAACTTCGCCCTAACCGATCTGTTGCCCGTGTTGCCGGAAATCTTCGTGCTCGGCATGCTGTGCTTCATCCTGATCCTGGATTTATTCTTAGCCGACGATCTGCGTTTCATCAGCTATGGTCTGACCTTGTTGACCCTGGTCGGTGCAGCCATCATCACCGCGACAACCTTCAGCAATATTCCGGTACTGGCCTTCAGCAATATGTTCGTCGACGATGCCTTGGCTGATACGCTCAAGCTCATGCTGTACGGCGTGGTGGGGACGGTGCTGATCTATGGGCGCAGCTACATTCAGGCGCGTGGCCTGTATCGCGGCGAATTTTTCGTGCTGATGTTGTTCGCCATGCTGGGCATGATGGTGATGATTTCCGGTAGTCATTTCCTGACCTTGTATCTCGGTCTGGAATTGCTGTCATTGAGTTTATACGCCTTGGTCGCGTTGCAGCGCGATTCGCGTGTCGCCACCGAAGCAGCGATGAAATACTTTGTGCTCGGCGCCATCGCCTCGGGCATGTTGTTGTACGGCTTGTCGATGATTTATGGAGCGACCGGCACTCTCAGCATCGCCCAATTGGCGGCGACCCTGCCCAACGTCCATCATCTGAATACCGTGCTGGTGTTCGGCCTGGTGTTCACCATTGCCGGCTTGGCCTTTAAGTTGGGCGTTGTGCCATTCCACATGTGGATACCTGATGTGTATCAAGGCGCACCCACGGCAGTCACCTTGTTCATCGGCTCCGCGCCTAAGCTCGCCGCCTTCGCCTTTGTGATGCGCCTGTTGATCGACGGATTGGGTGGTCTCGCAACCGATTGGCAGCCGATGCTGGCCTTGATGGCCATTCTGTCGATGGCCATCGGTAACATCACGGCTATTGCCCAAACTAATATGAAGCGTATGTTGGCCTATTCGACTATCTCGCACATGGGCTTCCTACTACTGGGCTTTCTCTCCGCCAGTACCAATGGCTACAACGCCGCCATGTTCTATGTCGTGGTATATGTGCTGATGAGCTTGGGCGGCTTCGGTATGATCCTGCTGCTGTCGCGTGCCGGTTTCGAGGCCGACCAACTGGACGATTTCAAAGGCCTGAACCGCCGCAGCCCGTGGTACGCCTTCCTGATGTTGTTGCTGATGGTATCGATGGCGGGCATACCGCCCACGGTTGGTTTCTACGCCAAGCTCTCTGTCCTGCAAGCCGCAGTGCAAGCCGGCTATCTGTGGTTGGTCGTGGGCGCGGTGCTGATGTCGGTGATCGGTGCTTTCTACTACCTGCGCATCGTCAAGCTCATGTACTTCGACGAGCCGCTCGACACTACACCGATCCAAGTCAACCCGGACATGAGCGTGCTCTTGAGTATTAATGCCTTAGCCGTGCTGGCGCTCGGTATATTGCCGCAGTCGCTGATGGCACTGTGCGCGAGCGCGATCAAGAATATGCTGTAGAGAGATTCCCCGAGTGGAATCGAAGCGGCGCAGTTCACGTAGTTTATGTAGGTTGGGTTAGCAGCTTTATCGCGTAACCCAACAAACCTAATCTCCAAAAAATGTAGTTGCTTCTAGGCAACGCCGATAGAAGGAAGATTGATTGGGTTTGTTGGGTTACGTTGCAAACAACCGCGACTAAGCCAACCTACATTTCATTGATGAATTAACCAGGCGAGGTTCTCCTCTGTGAACTCTGTGTCCTCTGTGGTTAAAAGCTTTTTCCAGGTTCAACGCTTAGCATTTCTACTGCTGATCGTCGTATCCTGTGGCGTAGCAGCCGATGGCGTCACCCTCCCGCAAAACTGCATCGAGTCCTGCGTAACCCCCTATGGCGAATTGTTGGGCATGTCAGCAGATGGCGTCCAAGCCTATTCCAACTGCCAAGGCAAATGTGTCGTCTTCGATCCCAATAAGCTGAACGGAACCTATACCGGCATTAAATGGCAGTGCGTGGAATATGCGCGACGCTGGCTGATCCAGAATCGCGGATTGACGTTTGGCGATGTGGATGTGGCGGCGGATATTTGGCGTTTAACAGAGCTGAAGCGTGTCAACGACCAAAGTGATGTTGCGCTAACGAAGTTTGAAAATGGTGCTATACAGCCACTAAAAGCAGGCGATCTATTGATCTACGGCAGGGAATATCTTGGCACTGGACATACGGCAATCGTATTGCAAGTCGATCGCAAGCATGGAATTGTGCGCGTGGCGGAACAGAATTTTAAAAATAAAAGGTGGTCTGGGCAGTATGCGAGAACGATTCAGTTTGTTCGCAAGGAGGGGCGCTATTGGTTATTGGATGCTTATATCTTGGGGTGGATGCGGACTCAGTATTGAATGGCGTATGCTACAGATATAATGGCTTCGTTGAGAAATATTATATTACAAGATGCGCTCCTTTCTTCCTTTCCATGTGGCTCCCAATCTTCAATCAAGTCCGTGACGACCATTTAGTTCGCTTATAGATTGCCAATCGTTTCCGTCGGCAACCACAAAGTCAAAGGCGATTCAGGCAAGCGCTCGAATTCATAGCGCTCATACCACCCGCGCGCCTTTTCATCCTTGGCGTCCACGACTACGCCGATCATCCCGATTTCCTCGGAAAGCCGCAGGCAACGCTGCAGCGTATCGGCTAGGAGCAACTCGCCAAGTCCTTGGCGCTGATAGCGCATATCTACGGCCAAACGCGCCAGCCGAGCGACCGGAAGCGGGAAGTTTGGGAATCTGCTGAGGTGTTTTGCCGGTAGGTTGTCTTTGCGGATGGCGGACATGGCAAGGCTGTAGAAACCATGAATAGCCGCCCCCTCGGCTGCTACATAGGTGCGGCTTACGTTTGCCTCGGCATGCTGACGTGCGAAACGGCGCAGGTAGGTGTCGAGCGCTTCTACCCCGCAAGAAAAGTTTCGCCGGTCGTGGGCGGACGTTAGCGGTTCTATCTGTCCCTGGAAACGCAAGCTTAGGATTTTCCTTGCTGCCAGTTACGGTGACGTTTCATGGCGGCAGCTAGTTTCGGCCTGGGCTTTTCGGTGTTGTCCAAGGCCTTGATGAAGGCATTCCAATCGCGGGATGTCAGCGTGATCGATTCTTTCTCGGTCAATATTTGTTTGGCGCGCTCCTGCGCTGCACCCAACAAAAAAGCGCTGACCGATAAGCCAGCGGTCGAGGCTGCTCGGACGATCAGTTCTTTGATCTCAGGTGAGGTACGTAAATCGATACGCTCATTGGGTAGCGTGGTTGGCATGGTATCGCTCTCATGTACGGTAAATATACGGAACCATCCTAGCATGGCCATTAGCGGGGTGCAACAGTGCCGTACATTTTCCGTAAGAAAGGGCGCTGTGTGCGGGAACCGAGCGTATGCCAAAAGATAGCGGCGGCAAGCCGCCGCACGCCATATTGTTCTGTGCTTACTTCAACCCAACCAATAGTTGTTCGCGCGTTAGCACAAACACAAACTGATCGCCCCCACTGGTTTCCGGCCAGGTGAAAAGCAGGTGTGGGAAGGCGGCTTCGGCAGCCGCGCGGTTGTGACCTAATTCCACCACTAAAATCCCACCAGGGTTCAAATGCTGCGCTGCTTGGTTCAGGATGATGCGCACATGATCCAGGCCGTCTTCGCCGCTGGCCAGGGCAAGGGTGGGCTCGCGCAGGAATTCTTGCGGCAGGGTCTGCATGGAAGGGCGATTGACATAGGGCGGGTTGCTGATAATTAAATCATAAGTACGACTCTGCACCGCTTGGAATAAATCGGATTGCAGTAACTCAATACGAGCTTCGAGTCCATAATCTGCCACATTGCGTGCAGCGACTTGTAGAGCGCCGGGCGAGATGTCCAGGGCATCGATGTGTGTATTAGGAAAAGCATGCGCCATCACAATGGCCAAGCAGGCGGAGCCGGTGCATAAGTCCAGCGCAGTTTGCACTTGGTCTGGATCACTCACCCACGGATTCAGTTGCTCGCGCAATAGTTCGGCGATGAAGGAACGCGGCACGATGACGCGTTCGTCCACATAAAATTTGAAATCGCCCAGCCAAGCTTCGTGCGTAAGGTAGGCAGCCGGTACGCGCTGGGCGATGCGCTGCTCCAGTATCTGCAATACTGCGCTGACCTCATCGGGTAATAGCTTGGCGTCCAAATAAGGGTCCAGTGTGTCGTGCGGTAAATGCAGGGTGTGCAAAATCAAGTACGCAGCTTCGTCCAGCGCATTACTGCTACCGTGACCGAAAAATAGCTCGGCCTCGTTGAAACGACTGACAGCGAAACGCAATAAATCACGTGCGGTGTTGAGATGGTTTTTGGCTTGTTTGAACACGGTGCCTTACTTAAGTAGTTTTTCCAGCGTGCGCTGATAAATTTCACGCAGGGGTTCGATGTGATCCAGCTCCACGCATTCATTCAGCTTGTGGATGGTGGCGTTGCGTGGACCGAGCTCAACTACTTGCGGGCAGATGTCGGCAATGAATCGCCCATCGGAGGTGCCGCCGGAGGTGGAGAGGTCAGTATCAAGGCCGGTGACTTCTTTGACTGCGGCTGCAATCGCGTCTACCAAATTGCCGCGCGCAGTGAGGTAAGGCTTGGAGTATTCCCACTCGATGCTGTATTCCAGGCCGTGCTTGTCCAAAATGGCGAGCACTTTGGATTTCAGCCCTTCTACAGTGCTGGCGGTGCAGAAACGGAAATTGAACAGGATGTCGACTTCGCCAGGAATGACATTCGTCGCACCGGTGCCGCCGTTCATATTGGAAATTTGCCACGATGTGGGCGGGAAAAATTCATTGCCCTTGTCCCACTCGGTAGCGGCCAATTCGGCAATTGCGGGGGCGACGAGATGGATCGGATTCTTGGCCAAGTGCGGGTAGGCGATGTGGCCTTGAATACCCTTGACGGTCAGCTGGCCGGAGAGCGAACCACGTCGGCCATTCTTGACCGTATCGCCGAGCTGGTCGACGCAGGTCGGCTCACCGACGATGCAATAGTCGATCAGCTCATTGCGTGCTTGTAGTGCTTCGACCACTTTCACCGTGCCGTCGATGGCGATGCCTTCTTCGTCCGAAGTGATGAGTAAGGCAATCGAACCGGGATGATTCGGATTTTTTTCCAGAAAACCTTCGATGGCGGTGATGAAGGCGGCCAGCGAAGTCTTCATGTCCGCCGAGCCACGACCATATAGTTTGCCGTCGCGTTCGGTGGGGGTGAAGGGTTCGCTGTCCCATTTCTCGACTGGGCCGGTGGGCACTACGTCGGTATGACCGGCGAGACAAATCACCGGGGCTGTCGTGCCGCGCCGCGCCCAAAAATTATCGACAAAGCCAAAGCGCATCGGCTCGATTTTAAATCCGAGCTTTTGCAAACGTGCAATCAAGATTTCCTGACAACCGGCGTCGTCCGGTGTGAGCGAACGACGGCTGATCAGTTCCTTGGCTAAGTCGAGTGTGTTACTTGGCATTCAATCCGGCCTCGAGTGCTTTAATGCTGGCATTTTCCAAATCCAGTGCGGCTTTGGCGGCAGGGCTACCTTGCGCGACAGCGCTGGGGCGCACGAACAACACGGTGGTCACGCCATCTTTATGCGTCAAGGTTGCATGCAAGGGGCAAATCGCCAGCATGGAAGGGTCGAGGTTGCTGATCTGGTTGGCGAACTTGCCGTTGCAAAACACGATGGACTTGATGCCGCTCAGCTTATTTTTGTTGTAGTTGTCACCCAACTTGCCAGCGATTTTGGATAAATTTTCGCCGATGTCGACTTCAAATACGACGCGAAAGCCATTGTCTTCAAGCGCTTTGTTGACGTTGCTATAGGTAACGTCGAGCGCCTGATTAACGCTTTTTTCATAAACGGCGGGAGAGCCGGCAAATGCAGAACCAGCAACAAATAAAGTGGCGGCGAGAATTAAACGTTTCATGATTATTTTCCTAAAAGAGTTTTTTCATATTGAGAGGAATCAAAACCGAGCATGAGTTTGCGGCGGAATTCAAAAGCAGGTCGCTTAATCACGCTGGGTTTATCAATTGCGAGTTGTAATGCGGAATCGATATTATTTACTGCGGCCTTTTCCACATCGCTCAACTTGCGCCAAGTTTGACCTTGGCGATTGATGATGAGTTCCCAGCCGTATTCTTCCATCCATTTGCGTAATAAGGCGGTATCTACCCCTTGTTTTTTATAGTCGTGAAATTCGTACTCGATTGCATGCGACGTCAGCCAAGCGCGTGCTTTTTTGACGGTATCGCAGTTAGGAATGCCATAGAGTTTCATCTTTAAAAACCTTTTTCACCACGGAGTACACAGAGGACACGAAGGAAAGACTCCAGAACTTACTCCGTGTTCTCTGTGTACTCCGTGGTTCAGGATCTAGCCTTATACCCCGCGCAGCAATTCATTGATGCCGACTTTGGATCGAGTCTTGGCATCGACTCGCTTGACGATTACAGCGCAGTACAAGCTATAGCTGCCATCTTTCGACGGCAGGTTGCCGGATACCACTACGGAGCCTTCCGGCACGCGGCCATAGCTCACTTCACCGGTTTCGCGATTGTAAATCTTGGTCGATTGGCCGATGTACACGCCCATCGAGATCACCACATTGTCTTCGACGATCACGCCTTCCACCACTTCGGAGCGCGCGCCGATAAAGCAATTGTCGCCGATGATGGTGGGGCCGGCCTGTACTGGTTCCAGCACGCCGCCAATACCAACGCCGCCAGACAGGTGCACGTTCTTGCCGATCTGCGCGCAAGAGCCAACGGTGGCCCAGGTATCGACCATGGTGCCTTCATCAACATAAGCGCCGATGTTCACATAAGATGGCATCAGTACAACGTTTTTGCCGATGAAGGAGCCTTTACGTACCGAAGCCGGCGGCACCACGCGGAATCCGCCTTCGCGGAAATCCTTGGAGTTGTAGTCGGAAAACTTCGAGGGCACCTTGTCGAAGTAATTCGTGAAGCCACCTTTAATGAAGAAGTTGTCTTCCATGCGGAACGACAGCAGCACGGCTTTTTTCAGCCATTGGTGCGTGACCCAGTCGCCATTGATTTTTTCTGCGACGCGCAGTACGCCCTTGTCGAGCTGGTCGAGTACATGCATCACGGCTTCTTTGGTCTTGGCGTCGACGCTGCGTGGGGTAATATCGGCACGGCGCTCAAAGGATTCGTCGATAATGCTTTGTAGTTCTTGCATGATGTGTCCTATTGGATTTAATAATGTATGGGAAAGTGCTAAAGCTGTTGCATAAATTGTTTGATGCGCTGCGCCGCTTCTAGGCATTCTGCTTCGGAAGCCACCAAGGCGATACGCACGAAATTCGCACCGGGATTGACGCCATGCGCCTCACGCGCAAGATAACTACCCGGTAGAACTGTCACATTATAGTCCCGGTGCAATGCCAGCGCGAATTCGGTGTCGTCGATCGGCGTTTGCGCCCAGAAGTAAAACGCGGCATCAGGCATCTGCAAGGGCAGCACATCTGCCAGCGCGCTTTGAAAAGCGGCGAATTTCAAGCGATACAGGCGGCGGTTTTCCACTACATGCGCTTCGTCCTGCCACGCTGCTTGGCTCACCTGTTGCACCGTCGGGCTCATGGCGCAACCGTGGTAGGTGCGATACAGCAGGAATTTTTCCAGGATCTCGGCATCGCCGGCGACGAAGCCGGAGCGCATGCCCGGCACATTGGAACGCTTAGACAAGCTGCTGAACACGACTAGATTGACGTAATTCTTACGCCCTAATTGCTGCGCCGCCTCTAGTGCGCCCAGCGGCGGCTGCGCTTCATCGAAGTAAATCTCGGAATAGCATTCGTCGGCGGCGATCACGAAGTTGTAGCGCTCAGACAGTTCGAACAGTTCTCGCCAATCGTCCAGCGACATCACCTTGCCGGTAGGATTGCCGGGTGAACACACATACACTAGTTGTGTGCGGCGCAGGATATCTTCCGGCACGCTGGCGAAATCCATGCGTAAGCCGTTACTGGGCAAGGTGTTGAGGTAGTAGGGTGTGGCGCCTGCTAAAAACGCTGCGCCCTCGTAGATTTGGTAAAACGGATTGGGCGAGATCACTACTGCATCTTTTGTACGATCGACGATGGCTTGAGCGAAAGCGAACAAAGCTTCACGACTTCCGGTGACCGGCAGCACTTGCGTCTGCGGGTTGATATGCGGAATGCGATAGCGCTTTTCCAGCCACTGGGCAATGGCGAGGCGTAGACCTTCGTTACCTTGGGTGAGCGGGTAGCTCGCCAATCCATCCAAGTTATGCATGAAGGCATCGTGAATCAAGGCGGGTGTGGCATGCTTCGGTTCGCCGATGGATAAATTGATGGGTGTAAAATCGGCAGCAGGCGTGACGCCGTGAAACAGTGTGCGTAAACGCTGAAACGGGTAGGGCTGAAGCTTGGCGAGATCGGGATTCACGGATTTTTACGCACAAAAACCAACATTATAAGGGTAAGCCGCATGCCGACCAACCGCAGTGTTTATGCCATCTCTGGCCTGCTGACCGGGGCCACGGTATGGGGCTTGGTTTGGTACCCGTTTCGGCTGCTGGATGGCATGGGGGTGAATGGTATTGCCGCGACTGCCATGGTTTTCATGGTCGCGCTGATACTAGGCAGCATCGCCTATCGGCGCGCCTTTGCTGGCATTGACCGGCGCGCACTGGGGCTGATCTGGATCGGCTTGGCCGCAGGCTGGACCAATCTGGCCTATGTGGTGGCAGTGATCCACGGCGAAGTGCTGCGGGTTATGTTGCTGTTTTACCTCGCTCCCCTGTGGACGGTATTTTTCGCGCGCTATTTTTTGGGTGAACGTTTGAATAAGGTGTCATTCGCCGTGATGGCGTTGGCACTCAGTGGCGCCCTGGTGATGCTGTGGCGACCTGAGCTCGGCACGCCCTGGCCAAAAAGTACTGCCGAATGGATTGGTATTTCCGCAGGCTTTGCCTTTGCATTGACGAATGTGCTGACGCGCCGCGCAAGCCAAGCCTCGATTGAATTGAAAGCCCTTGCAGTGTGGTTCGGTGTGATCGTGATGTGCATGATCTGGGCGGCGTTCGAAACGCCGCATTGGAATAGCATAGGGCAATTGCCGATGGCGGGGTTCGCCTGGTTGCTCTTAGTTGGCGCGGGGATCTTTCTGGCAACAATCGCTATGCAATATGGCCTGACCCATACCCCGGCGAATCGCGCCATCGTAATCCTATTGTTCGAATTGGTGGTGGTGGCCATCACCTCGTATTACTGGGCGCGCGAGTCGCTCACACTGCGCGAGTGGGTCGGCGGTGCGATGATCGTGGCCGCTAGCGCCTTTTCCGGCATGATGGAAAAAGAACACACGGAGCCAACATGAAAGTCAGTCAGTTATTGCACGCATCGATTTTGGCGATGGATGTCGCCGTCACGCGTGCATTTTACGAAGGAGTATTGGGTTTAAGTCCTAGTGCGCAGCGTCCGGACTTAGGTTTCCCCGGTGTATGGTATGACATGGGCGCACAGCAAATTCATGTGCTGGCTCTGGCTAGCGCACCGCAGCACATCGCCCACGAACATGGCGGGCGGGATCGGCATATCGCGCTGGCGATTGATGATATCGATGCCTTGAAAACCAAGCTGGATGGGCAGGGGGTCGCCTATACCCTTAGCCGTTCAGGCCGACGTGCGCTGTTTTGTCGTGATCCAGATGGCAATGCTTTGGAGTTTGTCGAAGTTAAAGTCTGAGAGCTGAGCGCGGTTTTTCATCGTAATTAAATTGTTGTTCAGAATGCTGTTTAAGGTATTCTCAAAAGATAGCGCGTTTGGCCAAACCCGCCTCAATTGCAAACAATAACGAAGGCACTTAAATCATGGACGTCCAATTCGTTAACCCAGTGATTGCCGCAGTACTTAATGTCCTAAAGACCATGGCGCACATAGAGCCTAGACCGGGCACGCCAAAGAGAAAGGATCGTAATGATGTTGTACCGGGGAAAAACGTAACCGGACTCATGAGTATGGTCGGCAAGAAAGCGAACGCTTCAATCGCCTTAACCTTTACAGAAGCGGCTATTTTGCATATTGCGGAAAAAATGTTGCCCACCAAGCCGACACAGATTGATGGCGTCGTGATTGATTTGGCCGGGGAGCTTGCCAATATGGTTCTGGGCAGCGCAAAAACAGGGCTGGAAGAAAAGGGGTTTTCGTTACAGCTATCGCTGCCAACGATCATTATGGGAAGCGACTATTTGATTGCGCATAAAACAAAGGCGCCAATTATAATTTTGCCTTTTACGATGCCTGAAGGCGATTTCTTCCTGGAGGTCAGTTACGAAGATATGTAGCGGCCATCATTGCTATGACCTTTTTGCGCTTTGAAACGCTTCAAGCGGAACAACACAACGCATATGACATGCCAAGAGGCCGTGCATTTTAGATCTTTGAAATTAAATTCGCCCGCTACGCGCATGCAGTGCCCGCCGATGGTGGCGGAACAGGGTTCGCTCCAAGCCATCCTGGGCTTCTTCACTCAGTTGTTGTAGTCGTGCCTGGACTTGACCGTCAGCGCAATGTTGGATCTGTACCGGAAAGACCAGTGGCATTGGTAGGTGCGGGGCCAGATAGAGTGAGATCACTCCAAATTGTCCCGGCGTGAATTCAAAGGGACATTTCCAATTAATTGATTTTGCGCTGAGGATGACAGCCGTAGTAGGGGGGAGGGGTTGTTGCGCAAGCAGCAATTTTGCCATCCATTGCATGAGTAAATCCATTTTGGCATCGAGTCGCGCCGTGGTGTAATCAACGTTTGTGGTGCGATCCAGCTCGTACTCGTGGCTGGAACCTTCAAGTGCGGTAAAGGCGTTGAAGGCGATGACGTTTTCGTGCATCCACTCCGTCACTTGATGTGGCGCAGGCGGGCCGTCTTGCCAAGCAAGCGGCAGCAGTGCGTGATATTCAAGGCCGGCGTCAATTGTCATGTTGCAAGCATAGCAAGTTTGAGCCGTTTTTGGCTAATTTTGCTGCGCCATAGGCCGCTGCGTCATACTCTGCTATTTGTACCGGTACGCCCAACAGGCGTTGACGGATTGCTATCCAAGTCCGATTTTTTGCGCCGCCTCCTGCCGTCAGGACCTGCAACACAGGTGTCGCCCCTAATTCGGCGAGCAGAGTATAAGCGCGCGCCTCGATACGCGCGATGCCTTCCAGCAGGCCATGCAAAAACGCCACCTCAGAATCTGGTTGCGGCGTGGTTCGCGGCACCAAGTCCGGGTTGTTGATAGGGAAGCGTTCGCCACGGGAGGGCAGGGGGTAGTAATCAAGGCCGCTGTCTTGGCTAGGATCGATTTGCTGTGACAAGGTGGCCAAGGCTGTATCGTCGAAGAATTGCCGCAAGACTGCTCCCCCACTATTCGAAGCGCCACCCGCCAACCATAGATTGCCGAAGCGATGACTGTACACGCCATAACGCGCATCCTCCACGCGCTGCGTTGAGAGCAACTTCAGCACCAGGGTCGAGCCGAGCGAGGTGACTGCCGTACCCGGTGTCTGCACACCGCTAGCGATGAAAGCAGCAATGCTGTCGGTAGTGCCGGCGCGCACTACACATGATTTTGGCAAATCAAGCTTGTGCGCCACTTCTGGAGCAAGCGAACCCAGGATCGTACCGGGCAAAACGACCTTAGGCAGAAAATTTTCAACTCTCAGCGCTTTAATCCATAACGGCCAGCGCAGTGTTTCCACGTCATAACCCAATTTCAAAGCATTGTGATAATCGCTGATGCCGGGCTTGCCGGTAAGCATGGCGGCCAGCCAACTGACTTGATCGCTGAAATAGCCCTTTGCTTCCTTAGGGTAACGTTGTCGCAGATAAAGTAATTTGGCCAAACTCGAAGTCGCGCTGAGCACCGTATGCCCCGCAGGTGCATGCACTGCAATTTGCGCAACATGCTCCTCGGCACATGTGTCGTTATAGAGCAAAGGCGAAGCAAGCGGGGTATTGCTCGCATCGCATAGCAACACTGTGGAAGATGTGCCATCGATGGCGATGTTGGAAATACGCTGACGCAGATTTGCAGGCAGTGAGGTGCACAACCAATGTAACGCGCGCAGCCAGCTAGTCCAATCGCGAATATCGTAAGTGCAATGCGTTTGTGCGACGACTTGGTTTTGGTCGTCGATCAGCATGGCGCGCGCGCCGCTGGTGCCGAAGTCTAGGCCGAGGTAGAGAGGGTTGGATGGCATGCAGGCATCTTAGCAAACTCGAGAAGGCCTGCGGGAGGGGCAGTGATTTAGCTTGAATTTAGCGGGATAGGATTGAGAAGGATTCGAGTCAGATCTAAATTCGTAGCATTTCCGCCGTATATTCCCTTGAGCTGTGATTCACAAAGTGTCTTCGGGTGTTAAATCCCTGTAAATAATAAATCCAGCGCCGCAATAATTTCGCCACGCTTTGTTTTCAGAGAGGTAATTTTTTCGCCTAGCGAACGGTTGGCTATGCCGGCTAGTTCAGGCGTAGACATGGTGACGGCAATGCCCTTGATCTTGAACTGTGGATTGAGTTGTTTGGCGGCTTTTCCGAATTGTTCTGTCAATACAAGTGGGGCGACAACGCGCGTCGCTAGCGAATCCAGAAGGTCTGCTTGGACATCGAGTAAGTAGGGGATCAGTTTCCGTGTGGCGGGGTTGGGGTTGATGTATACGTCGAACTGCGCCATTAAAACCGCCGTAAGCCATCGCTGAATACACCCTGCTTTTCGATGCGCTGATTGTATTCTTCCAATGCGCTTTGGTTCTCAGCTAACCATTGCTTTTGCTGCGCTTGACGGACAATTTCAATCAGGTGCTGTTCTAGCGTCTGCGAAAGATTGATGTTGAGCAACTTGGCTTGCTGCAAGAGATCGGCGTTGATGCTGAGATTAGCGGATTTCTTGGGGGCGGCAGGGTTGAAATGAATATCGCCCATGTTAGATCCTTTGGGGGGGGTGATGCGCATAATCTATGCGCATTTGATGTGTGCGTCAATGGGCGCGTGCTACGAGATTGAATGTTTGCGCTTTGTGTTCGGTGGGGCTGATATCATGCCTTGGTATCCGTCGAAAGCCCTTCATGTTTGAAACCCTGACTTCGTTCCAACTGGCAACTAGCGTTGCCATTCTCGCCATCGCTTATTTCATTCGCGGTATTGCCGGCTTCGGTTCCGGTTTGATCGCGGTGCCTTTGTTGGCGCTTGTATTACCGTTTTCACTGGTGGTACCGCTAATGATCTTGCTCGATTATCTGGCTTCGCTCAGCGAGGGTATGAGCAATCGCCAAGATGTGCGCTGGAAGGAAATCTTGCCTTTGATCCCTTTCAGTTTAATCGGCGTGGTGATTGCGATGCTGTTTTTGACGCAAGCGGATGCCTTGGTGCTGATCAAGGCACTCGGTGTTTTTATCATCCTCTATGGGCTATTTGCTTTGTCGGGTTTTCGGCCCAAGGCCGGCGCGGCGCGCGGCTGGGGTGTTTTGGCTGGCGTGTCGGGCGGCATTATCGGTACGCTGTTCGGCACCGGCGGGCCGTTTTATGTCAGCTATTTCGATGCGCGCGGTTTGGGTAAGGCGGCGTTTCGCGCCACGCTGGCCACCATGTTTTTGCTGGATGGTGCGTGGCGTATGGTGGCTTATGCCGTGGCGGGGCGCTTCACGCCCGGTTTTCTGACCCTGGTTGCGGCAGCGCTGCCGATCCTGGCGTTATTTATGTATTTCGGCAGGCATGTGCACACCAAGCTCACCGAAACCCAATTTCAGCGCGGCATCAGCGTGTTGTTGATCGTGAGTGGGATTGCGCTATTGCTGAAATAATTAGCCGCGCGTATTTGAATCGGCGGCGAATTGTGTCAAGTCCACCAGTGGCTGGGCTTTCCAGCCCTTTTTGCGATGCTCGGCCACCACATTGGTGAAGATGCCGCCGCGCACATAGAACTTGGCGGTGAGGCGCATGAAACGTGGCTTGGTTGCGGCGACCAGGTCATCCAGGATTTGATTGGTCACGGCTTCGTGGAACGCGCCTTCGTTGCGGAATGACCATATATACATTTTCAGGCTTTTTAATTCGACGCATTTTTTTTCGGGGATGTAGTCCAAAATCAGGGTCGCGAAGTCGGGTTGGCCGGTCTTTGGGCACAGACAGGTGAACTCCGGTATCTCCATATGGATGTGGTAATCCCGATTCGGGTTGGGATTATCGAATGTTTCCAGGGACTTGCTTGGTTTGCTTGGCATTTGTCTTGTCTTTGTAAAATTGGGGTCAAAATTAGGGTCAAATTTAGGTAAAATTATATCCTTGTACTGTGACTTAAGGGACGGCTTAATCCTGGAGGAGGCCGTCTTCCATTTCTTAAAATATAACGAAGTCAAATTGTGCGCCTTACTCATATAAAGCTTGCTGGGTTTAAATCTTTCGTCGATCCCACGACGATCCACGTACCAGGCCAGTTGATCGGTGTGGTTGGGCCGAACGGTTGCGGCAAATCCAATGTGATCGACGCAGTGCGCTGGGTGCTGGGCGAATCTTCGGCCAAGCACTTGCGTGGCGAGACCATGCAGGACGTTTTGTTCAACGGTTCCGGTGGCCGCAATCCGGTGTCGCGCGCCAGTGTTGAATTGGTGTTCGACAATCATTTGGGTCGCGCGGGTGGACAGTGGTCGGCTTATGCCGAAGTATCGGTAAAGCGCGTGCTGGATCGCAATGGTGATTCCACTTACTCGATCAACAACCAACACGTGCGTCGTCGCGATGTGATGGACATGTTCCTCGGCACCGGTGTCGGTGCGCGCGCTTACGCCATTATCGAGCAGGGCATGATTTCACGCGTAATCGACGCCAAGCCGGAAGAGTTGCGGGTGTTCCTGGAAGAAGCTGCGGGCATTTCTATTTATAAAGAGCGCCGGCGCGAAACCGAAAACCGTTTGCGCGATACACGCGACAACTTATCGCGGGTCGAAGATATTCGTATTGAGCTGGGCAGCCAGTTGGAGCGCTTGGGCGCACAGGCCGAAGTCGCCAAGCAATATCATGCGCTGCATGCAGAAATGACCGGCGCGCAGAATATGCTGTGGTTCCTGCGCAAACGCGAAGCGCAGGCGCAGTGGGAAAAAGCCACGCGCGAAGTCGAACGCCTAGTCACCGAGTTAGAGGCCGAGACTGCGCGTTTGCGCGAGGCAGAAAGCCGCTTGGAGACCGTGCGCGCGGGGCATTACACGGCCAGCGATCAATTGCATGCGGTGCAAGCCGAGGTGTATGCGGCCAATGCCGAAGTGGCCAAGGTTGAACAACAAATTCAGCACCAACGCGATAGCCGTAGTCGCATCGCACAGCAGATCACCTCGCTGGAAAGCCAATTGGTGCAGCAGCAAGCGCAACGCGCGCAAGCCGCCGAGCAATTGGCCGATTGGCGCGAACAGCTCAACGTCGCCGAGCAAGCCGCAGCGCAGACTGCGGCCACGGCTACCGAACAGCGCCAGCAATTACCAGCAGCGCAATCGGCTTTCGATGCGGCGCAAACGCAGAACAACGACTTGCAGCGCAAGTTGGCCGAGGCCGAGCAAAGTCGGCGCGTGGAAGAGACGCACTTTGCGCATGCAGAAAAATCTTTGGAGCAATACCGCGGCCGTTTGACACGCTTGCAGCAAGAGCAGGCGCAACTCAGCCGCCCAGACAGCGCCTTGCTGGCCGCGCAACAGGCCCAGGTTTTGGAACTGACCGGGCGCTTGGATACCACGCGCAAGGGTTATACCGAACAACATCAACGCCAGCCTGAATCCGAGCGCGCCGTGCGCGAAGCTTCACGCAAGGTGCAAGATCATCTGCAACATCTGGCGCGGTTGGAAGCGCGGGTGCAAACGCTGACGCAAATGCAGCGTGATCTGGATCAGGACGAGAAACTCAAAGCCTGGCTCGACAAACATCAACTCGCAAATTTGTCGCGCCTGTGGCAGAGCTTGGAAATCGAGGCGGGTTGGGATATTGCGCTAGAGGGCGTGTTGCGCGATCGCGTTAACGCTGTGGTGGTGAACGATGTCGCCGCTGCTGCGCAATGGATGGGTGATACGCCGCCAGCCGCAATGACCATGGTGACCGGCAGTACCGGTAGCTTGAACGAGGGTACGGCTGAGCATGGCCTGACACCGCTGGCGCATTATGTGCGCTGGAAAGGCCAAGGCGGTGGATGCGTCGCTGATTGGCTGCACGGCGTGTATGCCGTGACCGATTGCGCCGAGGCGTTGGCGCGTCGCGATGAATTGAAGGCCGGAGAGTTCATCGTGTGTCAGGCCGGGCATGTGGTTACACGTTATGGCGTGAGCTTCCACGGCGAGCAATCGCCCTTGCATTCGGTGCTGCTGCGCCAACGTGAGATTGATACGCTCAAGATTGAGATTCAAAACGGCAAGGATGCACAAAGCGGCTTGGAAGCTGCGACAACGCAGGCGGAACAACAGTTAGCAACATTGAAAACTGATCTAGCGACCGGCCAATCTGACATCAGCCGCATGCAGCAAGAATTGCATCGAGTGCAAATGGAGGCGCAGCGCCTAGCGCAATTGGAGCAACAGGCAGCACAGCGCGGCGGCGCTATTGAGCGTGAAATGAATGAAGTGACGGCGGCTATAGGCACTGAAGAAGCCAACCGTGGACGCTTAAGCGAAAACCTGAAGGCGCAGCGTGTTTCGATTGAGGCGCTGTTGCAAGCCATGCAGCAAGCCAAGGTGGTTCGTGAAGAAGCGACGGCCAGCTTAAATCGTCAACGCGAAGCATTGGCGGTAGCGGAACGTGCAGCGCAAGAAGCCGCGTTCACTGAGCGTGCGGCGCGCGCCAAGATTCAGGAACTGGAAAATATCGTGCGGTTGGCGGAAGAAGCGCTGGCACGCATCGCTTCCGAGAGCGAACGTCTGACGCAGGAAAACAATGGACTGGACGAAGTCCCGCTGAAAGTGGCCTTGGATCAAGCGTTGGCGACGCGACAAACCGCCGAGCAAAAGCAGGCGGCGGCGCGCGATGTGTTGGCACAGGCAACCATCGATTTACAGGCCGTAGAGCAAGAGCGGCTACAGTCCGAGCAGCGCCACGAGCCGCTGCGTAGCAAGTTGGAGCAGATGCGGCTCAAGGAGCAAGAGACGCGTTTGGCCAACGAGCAGGCGGCGAATCAATTGCAAGAAGCTGGTGCCGATGTGGAAGCGCTGGCGTTGCAAGCTGAGAAAAGCGATCGCGCCAATCATCTGCAAAGCGATATCAATCGTCTGAAACAGGCCATTGAGGAGCTAGGTGCGGTGAACCTGGCGGCGCTGGATGAATTACAGGCGGCCAGCGAGCGTAAACAGTATCTGGATGCGCAGTCGGCAGACTTGCTGCAAGCGGTGGAAACGCTGGAAGATGCGATTGGCAAGATCGACAAGGAAACGCGCACGCGTTTGCAAGAAACCTACGACACCGTGAATGGTTACTTCAAGGAATTGTTCCCGACTGTGTTTGGCGGCGGTCATGCTGAGCTGGTCTTGACTGGCGAAGAAATCCTCGATGCCGGCGTGCAGATTATTGCGCAACCGCCGGGCAAGCGTAACAACTCGATCCATTTACTCTCTGGTGGCGAAAAGGCACTGACGGCCTTGTCACTGGTATTTTCACTGTTCCGGCTTAATCCAGCGCCTTTCTGTTTGTTGGACGAAGTGGATGCACCGCTGGATGACGCCAATACTGAGCGCTATTGCGACTTGGTGAAGAAAATGAGTGAACATACGCAATTCATGTTCATCACGCATAATAAGATCACCATGGAAATGGCGCAGCAGCTGGTCGGTGTGACGATGCCGGAATCGGGCGTATCGCGTATCGTGGCAGTGGACGTGGAAGACGCCATGAAGATGCAAGAACAAGCCGTGGCTTAATTAAGAGAAACCAATTCAATGAGCGATTTGCATTTAAGTTTGATGATATTTGGGCTGGTGGTTATTGTGGGTGTGGTGGCCTATAACTGGATCCAGGAACAAAAGTTTCGCAAGATCGCACAGCAGCGTTTTCATGCACCGCGCGAGGATGTGTTGATGTCTGCGCCTGAGTCGGTGGCGGATGACCCGTTTCCAAGAACTGAAACTTTGGACGATGTGCGCATTGAGCCTAGCTTTCGTGCCGCGTTCGAGCCGGAGCCGGCGGCAGAGACGGTTGTGGCGGTTGAAGTGAAATCGGTTACAGCGACGCAACGCAAACCAGGTAATGATTATCCTGCTCCGATTGACAGTGCCATCGAATATGTCGTGCGCTTGGACTTTTCCGAGCCGATACAAGCTGCGGCGGTGCGCACTGCTTTGGGTGAGGACGAGTTCAGCAAGCCGGTGCAGTGGTTGGCGCTAAATGCAAATGGTCAGTGGGAGCCGCTGGCGGATATGCGTGAACGTTTGGAGTTGACGACTGTTTGTGGCGGCTTGCAGTTGGCTGATCGCACCGGTGCGATCAGCAGCGAGGACTTGAATCGTTTCATGCAACATGTGCAACAAGTGGGTGAGATGCTGAGTGCGGTGGTGCAGCTCCCAGATCGTCAAGCTGCATTGGATACGGCGGAGAAGCTGGATGGCTTTTGTGCCGATGTTGATATTTTGGTGGGCGTCAATGTTATTGCCTTGGAGCAGGACACCTTCCTCGGCACCAAGATTCGCGCCTTGGCCGAGGCCGGTGGTTTTACCTTGGCCAAGGATGGCACTTATCAATATTGCGATGATCGCGGCACCCCCCTGTACTCGCTCAGTAACCAGGAATCCGCGCCGTTCAACGCCGATAACATCAAAAATATGACCACCCACGGCTTGACCATGTTATTCGATGTACCGCGCATCCCAAATGGTTTGCGTTCTTTCGATCACATGATCGTGTTCGCACGGCAATTGACCGAGTCTCTGCGCGGTTTGATGGTGGACGACAATCTACGTCCGTTGACGGATGATGGCGTAACCAAGATCAAGCAACAATTGTCCTTGATCTACGGCAAGATGGATAAAAATGGTATCCCCGCTGGTTCGGCGCGAGCGCAACGGTTGTTTTCCTGAGCAGCCGTGATCAAGCACTGATTTATCGTTTATGACGACGCTGCAAGCAGTCGCCGATCGCGTAAAGCAATTGCGCGCCGAAATCGAAACCCACAATTACCACTATTACGTGCTCGACGCGCCGTCTATCCCCGACGCCGCGTTCGATAAACTGTTTCGCGAACTGCAACAGCTTGAAGCCGAGTATCCAACGCTAGCCTCGCCAGATTCGCCGACGCAGCGCGTCGGTGGTCATGCGCTGGATCAATTTAAACCGGTGCGCCATGCGGTTCCTATGCTGTCGATCCGTACCGAGACTGACATCAGCGCCGAAGGCGCAATTGCGTTTGATCAACGCGTGCGACGCGAATTAGGTTTAGGTGCTGACGAAGCGTCCATTGAATACGCCTGCGAATTGAAGTTCGACGGCCTCGCCGTTAATCTGCGTTATGAGCTGGGTGTGTTGGTGCAGGCCGCCACGCGCGGCGACGGTGAAACCGGCGAGGATGTGACGCAGAACGTGCGCACCATTCATCAAATTCCGTTGCGCCTGAAGGACTGCGATTGCTCGGTGCTGGAGGTGCGCGGCGAAGTGTATATGAACCGCAAACATTTCGAACGCTACAATGAACAGCAGCGCGAGCAAGGTTTGCCGACCCTGGTCAATCCGCGCAATGGTGCTGCTGGCAGCATTCGCCAACTCGATCCAAGCTTGGCTGCAAAGCGACCGCTGTCGTTTTTTGCTTATGGTTTGGGTGAGGTACGTGGTTGGAATCTACCGGCTACGCATAGCGCGATTCTGGATCGACTTGATGCGATGGGTATGCCGGTCTGCGATGAGCGCGCGGTGGTGCAGGGCGCGCAAGGTTTGGTGGCGTTTCATCAGCGTGTGGCAGATAAGCGCGATTCCTTATCGTTCGATATTGATGGCGTGGTGTATAAGGTCAACAGTATCGCCTTGCAGGCCGAGCTCGGATTCGTAACACGCGAACCGCGCTGGGCGGTGGCACACAAATATCCCGCTGAAGAACAGATGACCACGGTGCGCGATATCGATATTCAAGTCGGGCGTACCGGTAAGCTCACGCCGGTGGCCAAGCTGGCGCCGGTTTTTGTTGGCGGTACCACGGTGAGTAATGCTACTTTGCACAACGAGGATGAGACGCGGCGCAAAGATGTGCGGGTCGGCGATACCGTGATCGTGCGCCGCGCCGGCGATGTGATTCCGGAAGTGGTGGGTGTGGTGTTGAGTCAGCGTACTGCCGAAGTGGGTGAGCCATTTGACCTGTATCGGCGCCTGGATGGCAAATGCCCGGTATGCGGCAGTAGGATTGCGCGCGTAGAAGGCGAGGCGAATTGGCGCTGTACCGGTGGCTTGTTTTGCCCGGCGCAACGCAAGCAGGCCTTGCTGCATTTTGCCGGTCGGCGCGCCATGGATATCGAAGGACTGGGCGACAAGCTGGTGGAGCAACTGGTGGATTTGCAAATGGTGCATACACCGGCGGATATTTACCACTTACAACTGGGCACGCTTGCCAACCTGGAGCGTATGGCGGAAAAGTCTGCGGCCAATCTACTGGTCGCTATCGAACACAGTAAGGCAACAACGTTGCCGCGCTTTATCTACGCCTTGGGTATTCGTAATGTCGGCGAGGCGACTGCCAAGGATTTGGCGCGGCATTTTGGTGGTATCGATGCGCTGTCCGAGGCTGATTTCGAAAAATTGCAAGCAGTGCCCGATGTCGGGCCCATCGTCGCACAAAGCATCGTTGAATTTTTTTCCGAGCCGCATAATCGTGAAGTGATCGCCGCCTTGCGTAAAGCCGGCGTTACCTGGCCGGAGCACGAACCGCAACAAGCCTCCAGCGAATTGAGCGGCAAGACTTTCGTGCTGACGGGTACGCTACCGCATCTCACACGCGAAGAGGCCAAAGCGCGCATCGAGGCGCTCGGTGGCAAAGTCACCGGCAGCGTATCCAAGAAAACCGACTATGTGGTGGCTGGCGCTGAAGCGGGTAGTAAGCTCGCTAAGGCGCAAGAACTGGGCGTGCCCTTGTTGGATGAGGCAGAACTGCTGGCGTTGCTGGAACGAGTGAAGTAATTCGTTTTCAGTTGTTTACTGTTAGAATCGGCCGCATTACAGAGAGATAGTCGTCATGACAAAAAAAATTCGTAAAGCCGTTTTCCCGGTGGCCGGTATGGGCACCCGCTTTCTACCTGTGACCAAAGCTAGCCCGAAAGAGATGCTACCTGTGGTCGACAAGCCGCTGATTCAATATGCGGTAGAAGAGGCAATTGCCGCCGGCATCACCGAAATGATATTTGTCACCGGCCGTAACAAGCGCGCCATCGAGGATCACTTCGACAAGGCCTACGAATTGGAAGCGGAGCTGGAAGCGCGCGGCAAGAACCATACGCTGGAGCAATTGCGCACCATTTTGCCGAGCAACATCACCTGCGTGTATACCCGGCAGGCCGAGGCCTTGGGCTTGGGTCATGCGGTGTTGTGCGCTGCCTCAGTGGTGGGCGACGAACCCTTTGCCGTGATCCTGGCTGATGACTTGATCGATGCCCAACCTTCGGCGCTGAAACAGATGGTCGATCTGTATGAGCAGCATTCCTCCTCGGTGTTGGGAGTGGAGAATGTGCCACAGGAGAACACCAGTTCCTACGGTATTGTGAAAAGCCAGCCGTTCAGCGAGCGCGTACAACGTCTGACAGGGATTGTTGAGAAACCCAAGCCGGAGTTGGCGCCATCTACTTTAGCCGTGGTGGGGCGCTATATTCTGACGCCGCGCATTTTTCGGTTATTGGAACAAGTGAAGCCCGGTGCGGGTGGTGAAATCCAGCTCACCGACGGCATTGCTGCCTTGCTCGAATACGAAGCGATTTTTACCTACGAATTCCAGGGAAAGCGCTACGATTGTGGCAGTAAATTAGGCTATCTGCAGGCCACGATGGAGCTTGCTGCGAAGCATCCCGAAGTGGGGCCTGCTTTCTGCGAGTATCTCTCGGCCATGAATTGCCAGCTGCCCAAGACCTAAGTTGCTTGCATGCATACTCGCGAACACGCACTGGAGATATTGCATTCGGCGGAGCTGATTTGCAGCGCCGAATTTGTGTCAGCCGCCATCGAGCGCGTTGCGACAGAAATCACGGCTGAACTCAGTGAGCGCTTTCCAGTGGTGTTGTCGGTAATGGGTGGCGCCATCGTGTTCGCTGGTCAATTACTGCCGCAATTGCGCTTCCCGCTTGATTTGGATTATGTCCACGCGACGCGTTACCGTAACACCACGCAAGGGCAGGATATCGAGTGGAAAGTGATGCCAAAGGCCTCCATCAAAGGGCGCGTGGTATTGGTGTTGGACGATATTTTGGATGAAGGCCATACCTTGCAAGCAGTGCGCGAAAAATTGTTGGGGATGGGTGTGACAGAGTTTTACAGTGCGGTGCTGGCGGTTAAGGAAACCGGCCAACCGAAACCGATTCATGCCGATTTTGCCGGCATCACCTTACCTAATCGCTATGTCTTTGGTTGCGGTATGGATGTGCATGGTCTTTGGCGCAATTTGCCGCAAATTTATGCGCTCAAGGAATAAGCGGCTTGCTTGAGCCGGCAACACGCGGCGCAATATGCTAAAGTTCTAGCAGTTTTCTAATCCGGAATTTCATTCACTATGCTTGCAATCATCGGCGGCTCCGGCCTGACCCAATTAGCCAATCTCGAAATCACCCATCGTCAAGTGATCCGCACGCCATTTGGCGAGCCATCAGGGGCGCTGACTTTCGGTCATATCAATAGCGAGGAAGTGATCTTTCTGGCTCGTCACGGCTATGGCCACACCATTGCGCCGCATGACGTGAACTACCGCGCAAACCTCTGGGCGATCCATTCGCGCGGCGTTAAAGATTTGATTTCGGTTGCCTCGGTCGGCGGTATTCATGCCGATTTGAAGCCGGGTACGATCGTCATCCCGGATCAAATTATTGATTACACCCATGGCCGGCAAACCACTTACCGTGAAGGTCGTGATACGCCGGTGGTGCATATGGATTTCACCGAACCATATTGTCAAAAAACGCGTGATCTTTGCTTGCGTGCCGTGCAAGCAGCAGGTGAAACTTGTGTCGATGGTGGCGTGTATGCGGCGGTGCAAGGGCCGCGTTTGGAATCGCGCGCCGAGATCAATCGGCTGGAGCGTGACGGTGCAACAATGGTCGGCATGACCGGTATGCCGGAGGCTTCGCTCGCCAAAGAAATCGGCATGTGCTACGCAACAATTGCGGTAGTGTCCAATTTTGCCGCAGGCCGTGGATCGAGCAAGGACGCCATTCATTATGATGAAGTCGAGTCGGTGTTGATGCAGTCCATGCAGCGCGTGCGCAATATCCTGGAACATCTAGTCGCTCTGCACGCGAGTTAACTCACATGTCAGTCAGAGAAATTTTACGCATGGGAGATCCACGCCTGTTACGGGTTGCAGAGCTGGCTGATCAGCTCGACACGCCAGACATGCAAGCCTTGATTCAAGATATGCGCGACACCATGGCGGCGGCAAACGGCGCTGGTCTGGCTGCCCCGCAAATCGGTGTGAATCTGCAAGTGGTGATGTTTGGTGTGGTGCAAAATCCACGCTACCCGGATGCCGATGAGGTGCCGTTCACCATCTTGATCAACCCCACGCTGTATAAGCTGGATGAAGACATGGAGGATGGATGGGAAGGCTGTCTGTCCGTGCCCGGCATGCGTGGATTGGTACCGCGCTTCAAGCAACTGCGTTATACCGGCGTCGGTGCCCAAGGCGAACCCATTGACCGCACCGTGTCCGGTTTCCATGCGCGTGTAGTGCAGCACGAGTGCGATCATTTGTATGGCGTGTTGTACCCGATGCGTATGAAGGACATGCGCCAGTTTGGCTTTACCGATGTGCTGTTTCCTGGGCAAGATCTGGTAGATGACTAAGAGATTTGAGCATTTAGGCACTTCCTCGTATAATGCAGCACCCTTAGGCGCGTAGCTCAGCTGGTTAGAGCACCACCTTGACATGGTGGGGGTCGTTGGTTCGAGTCCAATCGCGCCTACCAACATTGCACAGAAGTCAGGCTCTGCCTGGCTTCTGTCATTTTTGACCTAGAGAAATCACTATGCCTGCTGTGCGTTTACCAGATGGTTCCGAGCGTAAGTTCGATCACCCGGTGACCGTGGCTGAAGTTGCGGCCTCGATCGGCGCGGGCTTGGCTCGGGCGGCGCTAGCTGGCCGCGTCAACGGCAAGTTGGTTGATACCTCGTACAGCATCGAGGACGATGTCGAGCTGGCGATTGTCACCGACAAGGACGCCGAGGGCCTGGATGTGATTCGCCATTCCACTGCGCATCTGCTGGCGCAGGCGGTCAAACAGTTGTTTCCGGACGCCCAGGTGACCATCGGCCCAGTGATCGACGACGGTTTCTTTTACGATTTCTCCTACAAGCGCCCGTTTACGCCAGATGACTTGGTTGCCATCGAAAAGAAAATGGCTGAGATCGTCAAGAAAGACTTGCCGGTTAGTCGTTCCGTGATGGCGCGTTCCGACGCCATTCAATATTTCAAAAATTTGGGCGAGCATTACAAGGCGCAGATCATCGAATCTATTCCCGGCGATGAAGAGCTTTCTTTGTACACCCAAGGCGAATTCACTGATCTTTGCCGTGGACCGCATGTGCCTTCGACGAGCAAACTCAAGGTTTTTAAGTTGATGCGCCTAGCCGGTGCCTATTGGCGCGGTGATTCGCGCAATGAAATGTTACAGCGCGTGTATGGCACGGCCTGGACCAAAAAAGAAGACTTGGAAGCGCACCTGTTCCGTTTGGAAGAAGCGGAGAAGCGAGACCACCGTAAAATCGGCAAGCAACTCGATTTATTCCATTTGCAGGACGAAGCGCCGGGTATGGTGTTTTGGCATCCCAAGGGCTGGGTCATTTGGCAGCAGATTGAGCAATATATTCGTCAGCAATTGACCGTGCATGGTTATCAGGAAGTGCGTACGCCGATGGTGATGGATCGGGTGCTATGGGAAAAATCTGGGCACTGGGAAAATTATCGCGAAAACATGTTTACTACTGAGTCGGAAAAGCGCGACTATGCCGTGAAGCCGATGAATTGCCCGGGGCATATCCAGATTTTTAACCAGGGCTTGAAGAGTTATCGCGATTTACCCTTGCGTTTGGCCGAGTTTGGCTCTTGCCATCGCAACGAGCCATCCGGCGCACTACACGGCATTATGCGAGTGCGTGGTTTCGTGCAGGACGATGCGCATATCTTTTGTACCGAAGACCAGGTTCAGGGCGAGGTCAGCGCCTTTATCGATTTGTTGCTGAAGGTTTACAAGGACTTTGGCTTTGACGGCGTCGAGATCAAGCTCTCCACGCGCCCGGAAAAGCGCGTCGGTCTGGATGAAACTTGGGATAAGGCCGAAGCAGCGTTGGAAGCCTCTTTGCGCGCCAAGGGTCTAGCTTTTGATTTACAGCCCGGTGAAGGCGCATTTTATGGCCCAAAAATCGAATTTTCGCTGAAAGACTGCTTGAGCCGGGTGTGGCAGTGCGGCACCATCCAGCTTGATTTCTCCCTGCCTGATCGGCTCGGGGCGGCCTATGTGGCCGAGGATAACAGCCGAAAAATCCCGGTAATGCTGCATCGGGCGATCCTGGGCTCGCTGGAGCGCTTTATCGGTATGCTGATCGAGCACCATGCCGGTGCCATGCCTTTATGGCTGGCACCGACCCAGGCAATTCTCATGAATATCACCGATAGCCAGGCCGAATATGTGGCAAAAGTGGCCGAAACTATGCGCGCCGCCGGGCTGCGGGTCGAGACGGACTTGAGAAATGAGAAAATAACCTATAAAATACGAGAACATAGTTTGCAAAAGCTGCCCTATCAGGTCATCGTGGGTGACAAAGAGGTGCAGGCAAACAAGGTGGCTGTACGTTCCCGTAAGGGTGAAGATCTTGGTCAAATGTCCTTGGACGAATTGATCGGTCGGCTCAAACAGGAACGTGACGCGAAAGCGTAGCAGCTGAATTTCGCAAGGAGCCAGGGGGCGGAAGCTTAGGTTTCCACCGCTCTCTGGCTCCTTGTTTTAACTTTGGAGGTATTGCTATCAGTCAGGAAAAAGATGCGCGTTTGAACGACGAGATCACCGCGCAAGAAGTGCGTCTCATCGGCGTCGATGGAGAACAAATCGGCGTAGTGTCCTTGGAAGCGGCGAAAGCCTTGGCTGAGGAGAATGAGATTGATCTCGTAGAGATCGCGCCGACTGCTAAACCGCCGGTATGCCGTTTGATGGACTACGGCAAATTTAGATACCGCGAAAGCAAGAAGCGGCATGAAGCCAAACTGAAGCAGAAACAGATCCAGGTTAAAGAAGTGAAGTTTCGTCCGGGAACGGACGAGGGAGATTATCAGGTAAAACTACGCAACCTGATACGTTTCCTGGAAGAGGGTGATAAGACCAAAATCACGCTGCGCTTTCGCGGTCGGGAAATGACCCATCAAGAGCTTGGATACAATCTCTTGAAACGGGTTGAAGCTGATTTGCTGGAGCATGGTGTAGTTGAACAATTTCCGCGCCTGGAAGGGCGGCAAATGGTCATGGTGTTGTCGCCTTCTAAAAAGCACAAGCCGGAAAAAAAGGAAGCAGAATAACGCTTTCCGTCGGCAGACGACCGGCTTGATATTGATTAACGAATGCGGAGTTTTAAAAAATGCCGAAAATGAAGACCAAAAGCGGTGCAGCCAAGCGTTTTAAAGCGCTCGGCAGTGGCGCCGTTAAGCGGACGCATGCAAATTTGCGTCACATCCTCACCAAGAAGACCACCAAACGTAAACGTCAATTACGCGGTATGTCTATCGTTGATGCAACAGATGCGCGTCGTGTACGTGCCATGTTGCCCTACGCATAAGGAGAACGAGACATGCCTAGAGTAAAACGTGGTGTAACCGCACACGCGCGGCACAAAAAAGTCCTGGACCTGGCCAAGGGTTATCGCGGCCGTCGGGGTAATGTTTATCGCGTCGCCAAACAAGCGGTGATGAAGGCTGGTCAATACGCCTATCGCGATCGTCGTCAAAGAAAGCGTCAATTCCGCGCCTTGTGGATTGCACGGATCAATGCCGGTGCACGCGAATGTGGCCTGACCTATAGCCGGTTCATGAATGGCATGAAGCGCGCCATGATCGAGATTGATCGCAAAGTGTTGGCCGATCTTGCAGTGTTCGATAAACCGGCATTTGCCAAGATTGTTGAACAAGCCAAGGCGAGCCTCGCAGCTTAAGCAAGTAAGACCCAAAAAGGAGGCGGAAACGCCTCCTTTTTTATTTCTGGCCAGAGATAATATTAAACATGTCCATCGAAAATCTCGACACCATTGTGCAAGAAGCGATCGCCACGCTCTCGACGATCACGGTGGCGGCCGACCTGGAGTCGGCCAAGGCCAAGTGGTTGGGCAAGGCTGGTGAAATATCCTTGCTGATGAAAGCGCTCGGCACCTTGTCTGCCGAGGAGCGTCCCGCCGCCGGCGCACGCATCAACGTCGCCAAACAAAAAGTGGAAGAAGCGTTGAACGCGCGCCGCGAAGCGATCAAGAATTTAGTGCTGGAAGCGCAACTGGCGCAGGAAGCGTTGGACGTGACCTTGCCTGGTCGCGGTGTCGGTGTGGGTGGCTTGCATCCAGTGACGCGCATCTTGGCGCGCATAGAAGATTTATTTCATTCCATCGGCTTCGAAGTGGCCGACGGTCCCGAAATCGAAACTGATTTTCATAATTTCACCGCGCTGAATATTCCGGAGAATCATCCTGCGCGGGCCATGCATGACACTTTCTATGTGGACGCGCAACACGTGTTGCGCACGCATACATCACCGGTGCAGGTGCATTACATGCAGAACAACGAGCCGCCGATCAAGATCATTGCCCCGGGGCGGGTTTATCGTGTTGATTCGGACGCCACGCATTCGCCCATGTTCCATCAAGTAGAAGGGCTATGGGTAGATGAACAGGTGAGCTTTGCTAATTTAAAGGGTGTTGTACAGGATTTTCTACAACGCTTTTTCGAACGCGACGATTTGCGCGTGCGTTTCCGTCCCTCGTTCTTTCCGTTTACCGAACCATCGGCTGAAATGGACATGAGCTGGAACGGCGGCTGGCTGGAGATTGGCGGTTGTGGCATGGTGCACCCGAATGTACTCCAGAACGTCAATATCGATAGCGAGAAATACATTGGCTTCGCCTTCGGGCTTGGCGTAGAGCGCTTGGCAATGCTGCGCTATGGCGTGAACGATTTGCGCTTGTTCTTCGAGAACGATTTGCGCTTCCTGAAACAATTTAATTAAGTGCGGAAGTCAGAATGAAATTCTCGGAAAACTGGTTACGCACCTATGTCAATCCGGCGCTCGATAGCGATGCGCTCGGGCATGCGCTCACCATGGCGGGTCTGGAAGTCGAGGGGCTGGAAACAATTGCGCCGGCATTTGAAGCTGTGGTGGTGGCAGAAGTGCTGACCGTGGATAGGCACCCAGATGCCGATCGGTTGAATGTCTGTACGGTAAACGTAGGGCAGGGCGCGCCGCTGCAAATCGTGTGCGGCGCAGCGAATGTCGCCGCAGGTGTAAAAGTGCCGTGTGCTTTGGTCGGTGCAAAGTTACCGCAATTAACGATCAAGCAAGCCAAAGTGCGCGGTATCGAGTCTTTCGGCATGCTGTGCTCGGAACAGGAATTGGGTTTGGCGGAAAGCGCTACCGGTTTGTTACTGCTGCCTGGCGATGCGCCGGTTGGTATGAGCATTCGCGAATATCTGGATCTCGACGACAAACTGTTCACCCTTAAGCTGACACCGAATCGTAGCGATTGTCTAAGTCTTAGCGGTATCGCGCGGGAAGTGTCGGCAGTGACCGGTGCTGCATTGACGTTGCCCATAAAGCCCGTAGTCTCTGCAGTGAATAATGATGTGTTACCGATTACGTTGGTCGCAACGACAGCTTGCCCCCGCTACTGTGGTCGTATTGTGCGTGGTGTGAATGCCTCGGCGCAAACGCCCGCATGGATGATAAAGCGCTTGGCGCGCAGCGGTTTGCGCTCGATCAGCGCCGTGGTGGATATCACTAACTACGTCTTGCTGGAATTGGGGCAACCGCTGCACGCTTTCGATCTCGCCAAGCTTTCCGGCGGTATTACGGTGCGCATGGCGCGAGCCGGCGAAACCATCAAGTTATTGAATGAGCTAGAGGCGACTCTGACGCCGAATATGCTAGTGATTGCTGATGATGTGCAGGCGGTAGCACTGGCCGGTATTATGGGTGGTGCGGCCACGGCGGTAAGCAATAACACGCTCGATGTGTTCCTTGAATCCGCATATTTTGAACCAGATGCAATCACCGGGCGTGCGCGTAGCTTGGCCCTTTCCACTGATTCATCCTATCGCTTTGAACGTGGTGTTGATTTTGCATCGACTCGTGAGTGCCTTGAATATGCGACGCGTCTGCTGCTGGATATTTGTGGTGGACAGCCTGGCCCAGTCAGTGAAGTGTGCAGTCAGTTGCCAGTGCGCGCCCCAATTCGTCTTCGCGGTGACCGCGTACGCAAGGTGCTGGGCATGAACCTGGACGATGCGCGAATTGCGGCTTTGCTTGGTGGTTTGCACCTTCAGCTGGAGCAGCAGGGAGATGTGTTTCAGGTAACGCCGCCCAGCTATCGTTTCGATCTCAGTATTGAAGAAGATTTGATCGAGGAGGTTGCGCGTTTGCATGGCTATGACCACATTCCAGCCATCGCGCCGGTCGCGAACCTGGAAATGTTGCCGCGTTCCGATACCACGCGCACGGTTATGCAGTTGTGTGAACGGCTGGCGGCGCGCGATTACCAAGAAATCGTGACATATAGTTTTGTCGAGCCGGAATGGGAAAAGGATCTGGCCGGCAATGATGCGCCAGTGACCTTGCAAAACCCGATTGCTTCGCATTTGAGCGCGATGCGTTCGACCTTGATGGGCGGACTGTTGTCTTGCTTGCGCTACAATCTCAGCCGCAAACAGGCGCGCGTGCGCGTGTTCGAAATCGGACGGGTATTTCAAGCGAGAAATGTCAGCTTCGATCAACCGACGCATTTGGCTGCTTTGGGGTACGGTTCGGCGCTGCCGGAGCAGTGGGGCAGCCCGCAGCGCGGCGTCGATTTTTTTGACGTCAAGGGTGACTTAGAGGCTCTATTATGGCCGGCCATTGCCAACTACGAGCCTGCCACGCATCCGGCACTACATCCGGGCCAATCGGCGCGCGTTATGTTGGACGGCATAGCTATTGGTTGGATTGGGGCACTTCATCCAAAACTGGTGCAGCAATATGAGTTACCGCTGGCACCCATGCTGTTCGAAGTGGAATGGTCTGCGATTTTGTCCAGCCGGCTGCCAAAGTGTAGTGATGTCTCTAAATTTCAGCCAATTCGTCGCGATCTAGCTGTTATCGTCGACGAAAATGTAGCCTATTCAGCCATGCTCGCTGCTTTACGTGCATCCGCGCCAGAGCAGGTCGAGGAAGTCTCTATTTTTGACCTATATAGTGGCAAAGGCATTGATTATGGTAAGAAAAGTATTGCATTTAAAATATTATTGCAGGATACTCAAAAAACAATGACCGACCTCGAAGTGGATGGGGTTGTCGCCCGCCTGACCCAGGTCTTATCAGACCGTTTCGGGGCAAAACTAAGATAAATATTTGGGATCGTGAGGAGCGATAATGACCTTAACCAAGGCCGAGCTAGCCGACATGATTTTTGAAAAAGTCGGGCTCAATAAACGCGAGGCGAAAGATATGGTGGAATCTTTCTTTGAAGAGGTACGCCAAGCGCTGGAGCAGGGCGATAGTGTGAAACTCTCGGGTTTCGGCAATTTTCAATTGCGCGATAAGCCACAACGTCCCGGACGCAATCCTAAGACGGGTGCGGAAATCCCTATTTCAGCGCGCCGAGTCGTAACTTTTCATGCCAGCCAAAAGCTGAAGGCGATGGTCGAAGCTTCGTATGCTGGAAAACAACCTACCGAAAACTGAACTGCCTCCGATCCCGGCAAAGCGCTACTTCACCATTGGAGAAGTCAGCGAATTGTGCGGGGTCAAGCCGCATGTGCTGCGTTACTGGGAGCAGGAATTTACCCAGTTGAAACCGGTTAAGCGCCGAGGCAATCGGCGCTATTACCAGCACCATGAAGTCTTGTTGATTCGGCGTATCCGTGATTTGCTCTATGAGCAGGGCTTTACCATCAGCGGTGCGCGCAATCGGCTCGACGATACCTTATCGCAGGATTCGACACTACCTGCGAATGATCCGTCGGTCATTGCGAATGGTGAGCTTGATCTCGGATTTGTGCGCCGCGAAATTCAGAACATCCTGCGCTTTCTCCAAGCATAATTTTCGATTTATCTTACGTCTTGCCGTTCCGGAAGTGACGCGGGTTCGATATAATCCCACCTTTCGTCGGGGCGTAGCGCAGCCTGGTAGCGTACTTGTCTGGGGGACAAGTGGTCGGAGGTTCAAATCCTCTCGCCCCGACCATTTTCCATGCCCCGTTTTTGAGTTTCGGGTTTCGAGTAGAACTCGGGGCCGGTAACACGAAATTGGTATCGCATGCGTATCTTGATCTCCAATGATGATGGCTATTTTGCACCGGGTCTGGCCGCGCTAGCGCAGGCACTTTCCACGGTTGCCGAGGTGACCGTGGTGGCGCCTGAACGCGACCGCAGCGGCGCCAGTAACTCCCTGACCTTGGATCGACCCTTATTCTTGCGCCAAGCGCCTAGTGGTTTTTTCTATGTGAATGGCACGCCTACCGATTGTGTACACCTAGCCGTTACCGGCATGTTGGATCAACTCCCGGACATGGTTGTTTCCGGCGTAAATCATGGTGCGAACATGGGTGACGATACCATCTATTCGGGTACTGTCGCTGCAGCGACCGAGGGCTTTCTACTTGGCATTCCTTCCATCGCCATCTCGCTTGCCGGTGTGAGTGCTGGTCATTACACTACAGCAGCCCAGGTTGCTCTGGATTTGGTGCAACGTCACCGCAACCAACCTTTTAACCAAGCCATGCTGCTGAATGTCAATGTGCCGGATGTGCCGTACGCGGAATTGAAAGGCATGGAGATTACGCGCCTAGGCAAACGCCACAAGGCTGAGCCGGTGATGAAGAGCCTCAATCCGCGCGGTGAGACCGTGTACTGGGTTGGCGCTGCGGGCGCTGCGCAGGATGCTGGCGCGGGAACGGATTTTCATGCGCTAGCGAATCGCCGCGTATCGTTGACGCCACTACAAATCGACCTGACACATTTCCAAGCAATGGATACGTTGCAACACTGGATGCAAGCATGAACCAGCGCTTCTCCGGCATCGGTATGACCTCACAGCGTACCCGGGCACGTATGGTGGAGCGTTTGCGTACCCAGGGCATCACGGATGAAGTTGTGCTCAGCGCAATGAACGATATTCCGCGCCACATTTTTGTTGACGAAGCATTGGCCAGTCGCGCCTACGAGGATATTTCATTGCCAATCGGCTTCGGTCAGACAATATCCCAGCCTTATATCGTGGCGCGCATGATTGCCTTGGCACGTGGCGGGCAAACCATCAATCAAGTCCTGGAAATTGGTACAGGATGCGGCTATCAGGCGGCGGTGTTGGCGCGCGTGGCGAAAGTGGTGCACTCTGTTGAACGCATCGCGCCCTTGATTGCCAAAGCGCGTAAAAACTTACGCGAGATCCGCATTAATAACGTTAAGGTCAAATACGCGGATGGCACATTGGGTCTATTAGAGTTTGCGCCTTATAACGCAATCGTGATGGCGGCGGCGGCCACGCATATCCCGCAAGAATTATTGGAACAACTCGCGGTCGGCGGTCGTTTAGTGATGCCGATCGGTGCAGATACGCAAAAGCTGACCGTGGTGGAACGCACTACTGAGGGTTTTCAGCAAGTTGAAATGGGCGAAGTGAAATTCGTACCTTTGCTGGGCGGGGTATCTTGAATCATTTTTGATCGATAGTAAGGAATCATTTGGCTTATTTGCAGGCATTCAGATTAAGCATTGTCGGTGTTGTCGCGATCATGACGCTTGTGGCATGCACCAATACCGCGAGACGTGCACCGGTGATCGAGCGCTTGCCGGGGTCTACTAAGCAAGCGGCACCGAGTGGCAAAACTGCACCCAGCGTGCAACCAGCCAAGACACCCGATTGGCGCCCCGCAACTTACACCGTGCAAAAAGGCGACACGCTCTACAGCATTGCTCTGGAGCATGGGCATGACTACAAGGATGTCGCGGAATGGAATGGCATTTCGGCTCCTTACACCATCCGTATTGGGCAAGTACTGCGTCTTTCCATTGCACAGACTGAAACCACGACGCCGCTGAAATCCGCGCCCACACTCGAAGCCAAGCCTTTGGCCTCAAGTGAGATCATCCGTAAGGCCGAGCCGAAAGCAACTAAGCAGACATATTCGGATCAAGCCTTGGCGCAATTTGAAAAAGACCTTGCAAGGCCGGCGAACGGTGCAGCACCGGTTGTCACACCCAAGCCCGAGATTGCCAAGGCAACACTGCCCAAACCGCCGCCGACTGCGGAGCTGGCCAAGAGCGCTTCAGCAGTAGAGGATGATGACAAAGTCGATTGGAATTGGCCGGCTGAAGGCAAAATTCTTGCCAATTTTAATGACAACAGCAGCGCCAAAGGCTTGGATATTGGTGGTACGCTTGGGCAACCGGTGATCGCTGCCGCAGCCGGTAAAGTGGTGCATACCGGTAGTACTTTGCGTGGTTATGGGAAACTCATTATCATCAAGCACAATAAGAGCTATTTCAGTGTGTATGCCCACAACAATCAGGTATTGGTGCGAGAAGGGCAAGTGGTGGTAAAGGGGCAGCGCATCGGTGAGATGGGCAGCAGCGATGCCGATCGGGTCAAGTTGCATTTCGAGATTCGCCATTTAGGAAAACCGGTCGATCCGCTTAAATTTTTGCCGAACGATAGGAACTCATGAACTCTGAGCCGAGTGATCCAAATCCTAGCGACCCGCTTGATGCGGGGGACGAGGAAGCTCGGGCCGAGATTGAGGCGCAGGCAGCGGAGATCGAGTCGGAGCCGTTCCTGGCCGACTTGCAGGCCGATGTTACGCAAATCTATTTGAATGAAATTGGCCACAATGCTTTGCTCACTGCGGAAGAGGAAAAATCTTTATCGCGCCTGATGCAGCAGGGTGATTTTGCCTCACGCCAACGCATGATCGAATGCAACTTGCGGCTGGTGGTGAACATCGCGAAACATTATGTGAATCGCGGCATGGTGTTATTAGACTTGATCGAAGAGGGCAACCTCGGGTTGATCCACGCACTGGAAAAATTCGATCCAGAGCGCGGTTTTCGTTTCTCGACTTATGCAACTTGGTGGATACGCCAGAACATCGAGCGTGCCATCATGAACCAATCGCGCACCATTCGCCTGCCGGTGCACATTATCAAAGAACTCAACATTTTCTTGCGCGCTAAACGCCACCTGGAATCGCACGGCGTGCCCGACCCGAGCTTGGAGGATATCGCACATCTAGTCGATTACGAGGTGGAAGAAGTGCGCTATATCATGAGTCTCAACGAGCGTACTGCTTCGCTGGATGCGCCGCTTGATATTGACCCCAGCTTGACCATTGGCGAGGCAATACCCGATGAACAAGGCATTTTGCCAGAAGCGCGTTTACAGCAAACCGAAGTGGAGAAATTCGTACACGAATGGCTGGAGCAGTTGAGTGAAAAACAGCGTAGCGTGATCGAGCGTCGCTTTGGCCTCAATGGCTACGAGATCAGCACCTTGGAAGGCGTGGCCGAAGCGCATGATATCACCCGCGAGCGTGTGCGCCAGATCCAAATGGAAGCTTTGCAGAGCTTGCGTAAGATCCTGCGGCGCAATGGCGTATCCAAAGATTTCCTGTATTAAATGATCTCTTGGTGCAACATCCAAACCGTCTTTTTGGATATGGACGGTACCCTGCTCGATCTGCATTACGATAATTATTTTTGGTTGCAGCACGTCCCGCTGCGCTATGCCGAAGTGCATAGCCTGACGCTGGAGGTGGCGCATCGCGAGCTCATGCAGCGTTATGCTAGCGTGGCCGGCACCATGCAGTGGTATTGCGTGGATTACTGGACTCAGGAACTGGGGCTGGATATCGAGCGCCTAAAACACGAGGTTGCGCATTTGATTGCAGTGCATCCGCAAGTCGCACCGTTTCTGGAGTACATCCGGGCAGCGGGCAAGCGCGTGATCCTGCTCACCAATGCGCATCACAAAAGCTTGGCGCTAAAAATGAGCAAGACGGGGCTGGAAATTTATTTCGATACCTTGATCAGCGCACATAGCGTCGGTATTCCCAAAGAGAATCCGGCGTTCTGGCCGCGGCTGCAAGCTCTGGAAACTTACGACCCGCAACAAACCTTGCTGATCGATGACAGCCTGCCGGTGCTGCGTTCTGCGCGTAGCTATGGCATCGGACATTTGCTGGCGATCTATCAGCCGGATAGCCGGCAGCCGCGCAAAGCCGTAGAAGACTTTGCGGCGATTGAGTCCTTCGATCAGATCATGCCAATCCTAGAGCAATAAGGCTGCGGCTACCCGGCGGCCTTCGCCCATCAAAATATTGTAAGTGCGTGCAGCAGCATAGGTATCCATGACCTCGAAGCCGATACGGACCTGGTTGAGGGGATTGGTCAGGCGTGGATGGGGGAAGCGCAGGATCTTGCCCGTACCGAGCAGTACGATCTCCGGCTGTAGGGCGGCGATCTCCGAAAAATGCGCCTCGGTGAGCTGATCCAGGGTGCGTGGCGCCCAGTCGCTGATCAACTGTTCCGGCATCACAATGACGCTGGTCTCAAAGCGCTGCTGGTTGACTAATACATAGCCCTCGCCATAAGCGGTGAAGATATTTTGGCCTGCGCCTTGGGTTAAATGAAGTTTCATCGGTGGGCGAATTGCGACGCTGCATGCGGTACTGTAAGATTATAACTTTTTTAGACTTTTAGCTGAATTTTAACTTTTTGGCGGCCCATGGAAGCATTCTCCAGAATTAAGCGGCTCCCGCCGTATGTGTTCAACATCACCGGCGAATTGAAAGCGGCGGCGCGCAAGCGCGGTGAAGACATCATCGACTTCGGCATGGGTAATCCTGACCAGCCGACGCCGCAGCATATCGTCGACAAATTGATCGAATCCGCGCAGCGCGGCGATACCCATCGTTATTCCGTGTCCAAGGGCATTCCACGCCTGCGGCGTGCCATCTCGACTTGGTACAAGAAGCGCTACGATGTCGACATCAATCCCGACAACGAAGCCATCGTCACCATTGGCTCCAAAGAAGGCATCGCGCACTTGGCGCTAGCCACCTTGGATAAGGGCGATATTGTGTTGGTGCCGAATCCGAGCTACCCCATTCATATCTATGGCCCGGTGATTGCAGGCGCGGATATTCACCATATTCCAATGAAGGTCGGCATCGATTTTTTTGACGCCCTGGAAACTGCGATCAAGAGTTCTTTCCCCAAGCCGAAGATGCTGATCCTGAATTTCCCCAGCAACCCAACTACGCAATGCGTGGATTTACCATTCTTCGAAAAAGTTGTGGCGATTTGCCAAGAACACAACATCCTGATCGTGCATGACATCGCCTACGCTGATATCGTGTTCGACGGCTATAAGGCGCCTTCGATTTTGCAAGTGCCGGGTGCTAAGGACATCGCAGTGGAATTTTTCACGCTCTCCAAGAGCTACAACATGCCGGGCTGGCGTGTCGGCTTCATGGTGGGCAACAAAGACTTGGTGGCGGCGCTGGCGCGCATCAAGAGCTACCACGACTATGGCACGTTTACGCCGATCCAAGTCGCCTCGATCCTGGCGCTGGAAGGCCCGCAGGATTGCGTCGAAGATATCCGCCTAATGTATCAAACGAGACGCGATGCCTTGTGCAAAGGCCTGGATTCGATCAATTGGAATATCGAAGTACCCAAGGCGACCATGTTTTTGTGGACGCCGATTCCGGAACCCTACAAAGCCATGGGCTCGCTGGAGTTCTCGAAGAAAGTTTTGTTGGAAGCCAAAGTGGCGGTCTCGCCCGGTATCGGCTTTGGCGATTTTGGCGACGACCATGTGCGTTTCTCCTTGATCGAAAATGAATCACGTACCAAGCAGGCGATACGCGGCCTGCGCGATATGTTTAAGAAAGATGGATTGCTTTAAAACCCACTAACCGCAGAGGACGCGGAGGATGCAGAGGAAAATCAAAAACGCATTACTCAGCGTCCTCCGCGCCCTCTGCGGTTAAAGATTTTGGAAAACAAATGAAACCAATCAATGTCGGCCTATTAGGCCTCGGCACCGTCGGTGGCGGTACGCTCACTGTGCTACGTCGTAACGAAGCGGAAATCACGCGCCGGGCTGGGCGCGCCATTCGCGTCAAAATTGCTGCGGTGCGTGACTTGGAAAAAGCCAAGACGAAATACGCTGGCGCGGATATCACCATCACCACCGACCCGCTGCAAGTAGTGGACAATCCCGAGATCGACATCGTGGTCGAGATGATTGGCGGCACCGATCTGGCGAAGACCTTGGTGTTGAAAGCCATCGCCAATGGTAAACATGTGGTCACCGCAAACAAAGCACTGTTGGCGACGCATGGCAACGAGATATTTGCTGCGGCCCAGGCTAAGGGCGTGATGGTGGCTTTCGAGGCTGCCGTAGCTGGCGGCATCCCCATCATCAAGGCAGTGCGTGAAGGCCTGACCGCCAATCGTATCGAGTGGATCGCCGGCATCATCAATGGCACTACCAATTTTATCTTGTCCGAAATGCGCGACAAAGGTTTGAGTTTCGACACCGTGCTGGCCGAGGCACAGCAATTGGGATATGCCGAAGCCGATCCGACCTTCGATATCGAAGGCGTAGATGCCGCGCACAAGCTCACCATTCTGTCGGCGATTGCCTTTGGCATTCCGATGCAATTCGACAAGGCCTACACCGAAGGTATTTCCAAACTGACACGGGAAGATATCCAGTACGCCGAACAACTGGGTTATCGCATCAAGCTCTTGGGCATTACCAAGCGTACACCGCAGGGCATCGAGTTGCGCGTACACCCCACGCTGATTCCTACGAAGCGCCTGATTGCCAATGTCGAGGGCGTGATGAATGCAGTGCTGGTGAAAGGCGATGCTGTCGGCGCAACGCTGTATTACGGGCGCGGCGCTGGTGCAGAACCAACGGCTTCGTCGGTGGTGGCAGATCTAGTGGACGTGACGCGTATGCTCACCGCAGACCCGGAGCACCGCGTACCGCACTTGGCATTCCAGCCGGATGCGTTGTCCTCCGAACCGATTTTGCCCATGTCTGAAGTGCGCACTGCCTACTACTTGCGCATGCGTGCTGTAGATAAGCCAGGTGTTCTGGCTGATATCACACGCATCTTGGCCGACCTGGAAATTTCCATCGACGCCATGATCCAAAAAGAACCGGACGAAGGGCAAGAGCAGGTGGATATCATCATCTTGACGCACGAGACCGTGGAAAAAAATATCAACCAAGCCATTACCAAAATCGAAGGCCTGCCCACCATCCCGGGTAAGGTCACGCGTTTGCGCCTGGAAACCCTGGGTTAAGCCATGCAATACATTTCCACACGGGGTGCTTCGCCCAAGCAAAGTTTTTTGCAAATCCTGCTCGGCGGCTTGGCCCCGGACGGCGGCTTGTATCTGCCAGAAAATTATCCGCAGTTAAGCCTCGATGAACTGAAAAGCTGGCAGCGCTTCAACTATCGCGAATTGGCATTTGCTGTGCTATCCAAGTTTGCCACGGACATCCCGGCGAACGATCTGCGCGCCATCATCGAACGAACGTATACCGCCGAGGTGTATTGCAACACCCGGCCCGGCGAGAACGCTGAGGATATTACCCCGGTGCGCACGCTGGAGCCGGGCTTGCATATCCTCGCGCTATCGAATGGCCCAACCCTGGCCTTCAAGGACATGGCGATGCAATTGCTCGGCAACTTGTTCGAGTATGCCTTGGCCAAAAATAAGGATTCGATCAACATCCTGGGGGCAACATCTGGCGATACTGGCTCGGCGGCAGAATACGCCATGCGCGGCAAGCGCGGTGTGCGCGTGTTCATGCTGTCGCCGCATGGCAAGATGACGCCATTCCAGCGTGCGCAAATGTATTCTTTGCAAGACGATAATATTTTCAATCTGGCGGCGCGTGGTGCTTTTGACGATTGCCAGGATATTGTTAAGGCTGTCTCTAACGATCTCGCATTCAAGTCCCAATATAAAATCGGCGCAGTCAATTCTATTAATTGGGCGCGGGTTTCGGCGCAGATCGTGTATTACTTCAAGGCCTACTTTGCAGTGACCAAGAACGTAGGCGATCCCGTTTCATTCGCTGTTCCTTCCGGTAACTTTGGCAATGTCTGTGCAGGGCATATTGCGCGCATGATGGGCTTGCCGATTAAACAGCTGATCGTTGCCACGAATGAAAACGACGTGCTGGATGAGTTCTTCAAGACTGGACGATATACACCGCGCGCGCAGACGCAACATACCTCCAGTCCCTCCATGGATATTTCTAAGGCCTCGAATTTCGAGCGCATGATCTTTGATGCTGTTGGACGCGATGCGGATGAAATTCAAAAGTTATGGGGCAATGTGGACAAAGGGCAGGGCTTCGAATTGCCCGCTCCCGCTTTTGCTAAGGTCAAGGAATATGGATTTGTGTCGGGCGAAAGTTCTCATGCCGACCGTATGAAAACTATCCGCGAAGTATACGAGCGCTATGGGCAGATGATTGATCCGCACACTGCAGATGGTTATAAAGTCGGCTGCGACTATCGCGAAGCCGGCGTGCCCTTGATCTGTCTTGAGACCGCGCTACCCGCCAAGTTTGAGGAATCCATCCGCGAAGCCTTGGGCCGCGATCCCGATCGGCCTCATGGCTTGGAAAACATTGAAAGCCTGCCGCAACGTGTCGAAGTTCTCGATATCGATGTGGATGCGGTCAAGTGTTATATCGTAGCGCACACTGCTGACTGAGTCTGTAAAAGCACCTAACGCTTAGGTCTTAATCAGCAACGAAAAATCAATCGCTTGCATATGTTTGGTCAGCCCGCCGATGGAGATACGATCCACGCCGCACTCGGCGATGGCGCGTACATTTGCCAAACTAATTCCCCCCGAGGCTTCGAGGATAGCGCGCTTGTTGGTTAGTTGCGCGGCAGCGCGCAATTGCTCAAGGTCGAAATTATCCAGCAGGATGAGTTGCGCGCCAGCGGCCAGAGCTTGATCCAATTCGGCTAAGGATTCGACTTCGATCTGGATTGAAATGCCGGGCGTTGTTTGTTGTTGTGCCGTGGCGAGTGCCGCACTGATGCCGCCGGCTGCGGCGATGTGGTTTTCCTTGATCAACACGCCATCGAACAGGCCGATACGTTGATTTTCCCCACCGCCGATTTTGACTGCGTATTTCTGCGCCCAGCGTAAACCTGGGAGCGTTTTGCGTGTGTCCATGATGACGGCGCCAGTGCCGGCGATTGCTTGCACATAGCGACGTGTAATGGTGGCGGTGCCGGATAAGGTTTGCAGGAAATTGAGCGCGGGGCGTTCTGCACTTAAGATTGCGCGCGCATTGCCAGTGATTGCACATAGCGTGGTATTGACGGCAAAGCTGGCACCCTCTGCAACGTACCAATCAATTTGAATTTTGGGGTCGAGTGCGTTGAAGCAAGCTGTAAACCAGGGCTGACCACAGAGCACGGCGTCTTCACGAACAATCAGTGTGGCGTGCGCAATGCGTTCGGCGGGGATGAGTTGTGCGGTTAAGTCACCGCTACCGAGATCTTCAGTTAGTGCGGCTTGGACGTTGGCTTGGATTGCTTGGGTGATTTCGCTGTCTTGCATGATGTGGAATTGTAACCTAAGCACAGCGCTGGATGACGGCCAAACTTGCGCAGTGGCGGCGCGGTATACTTGTCTTAATTTGCTTTATTCCTGGATTGAGAATGACCGACTTAGAAAGTTTTGATGAGATCTTTATGCGCGAAGCCATGGCCTTGGCGCGCGAAGCTTGGGCGGCAGGTGAGGTGCCGGTGGGCGCGCTGGTGGTGCAAAATGGGGAGATTGTCGGTCGCGGCTTTAATCGACCTATCTCCGGCCACGACCCGAGCGCGCATGCAGAGATTCAGGCCTTACGCGACGCTGCGTTACGTTTGGGAAATTACCGGCTGCCCGGTTGTTCCCTATACGTTACGATCGAGCCATGCACCATGTGTGCCGGGGCGATTATTCATGCCCGCATTGCACGTGTGGTGTACGGTGCGCGTGATGCTAAGACCGGGGCGCATGGCAGTGTGGTGGATTTATTTGCAGAGCCGCGCTTGAATTTTCATGCACAAGTCGAAGGTGGGGTGCTGGCGCAGGAATGTGGACAACTGCTATCGGATTTTTTTGCCGAGCGGCGGGCGCAGGGCGGGCGTAGTCAGGATTGATAACGAGCGCGGTATGTTTTAGTCCTCGATGGATTGCGGCTTGTGTATGGCATATCCCTGAGCGAAATCGACGCCAATTTCGGTGAGCTTGGTTTGAATCTCTGGGTGTTCGACAAACTCGGCAATGGTTTTTAAGCCGGCCACATGACCGATGCTGTTCACGGCTTGTACGATAGCCGCGTCCATTGGGTCATCCAACATATCGCGCACGAATGCACCGTCAATCTTGAGGTAGTCTGCGGATAGGGTCTTCAGGTAAGAGAAGGAGCTTAGGCCAGAACCAAAATCATCCAAAGCCACTTTGCAGCCCAAAGCGCGTACCTCTTGAATAAAAGCCAGCGCGCTGGACAGGTTGGCGATGGCGGCTGTCTCGGTGATCTCAAAGCAGATTGCTTGCGGTGCGATCCCTTGTTTGGAAAATGATTCTTTTACAAACTGGAAAAACACTTCGTCGCTCAAGGTGGCACGGAGATATTGATGA
>Ga0315270_10000008_pt1 | contig 118262 bp, 103 predicted proteins | sample C1_bottom_MG_FD_204932 | JGI IMG/M metagenome (GOLD analysis project Ga0315270, IMG submission 204932) | Sediment microbial communities from Yellowstone Lake, YNP, Wyoming, USA - C1_bottom | ecosystem: Environmental > Aquatic > Freshwater > Lake > Sediment | place: USA: Wyoming | collected... | reverse complement strand
TACGCCAAACCGCATTACCTTGATGGCCGACCTTAAGGGACAAGTGGTGGGCACGCTCACCATCGGCCTCGATTCCAGCACCGGATTGTTGGTGGATCAATTATACAAAGATGAAATAGATGGCCTGCGCCAGGCGCAACGTTTCGTCTGTGAGCTCACTAAATTGGCAGTAAATCAAGAGGCTTATTCCCAGCGCGTACTCGGCGCCCTGTTTCATCTGGCCTATATTTATGCCCACAAAATCCACGCTGCCACGGATTTTGTGATCGAGGTGAATCCGCGGCACGCGGTGTTTTATAAACGCATGCTGGGCTTTTCGCAATTGGGTGAGGAGCGGCTGTGCCCGCGCGTCAATGCCCCAGCGATATTACTGCGGCTCACCTGTGAATATATTACTGAGAACACCGCCAAATATGGCGGCGCGATGCACGAGCTGCCGCATGTGCGCAATCTGTATCCGTTTGCCTTCAGCCCGGCCGATGAGGCCGGCATCACGCAGCGGCTCCTGCGCGGCGAGTAAAATTTAGCTAAGATAGCTTTATGAATATGAGGCCTCCAGCCATGGGATCTAACGCTTCTTCGCCTTTCGGCGTGCTAGGTGACCGACAAAGTCTTTCTCCCCAAGCGCGGGCGGAGATTTTGAAACTGAGCGGGCCGCGCCCGCTACCCTTTCTGCTCACCGCGCTCTACGCCTGGGCCGTCATCATCGGCGTCATTTGGTGGGCACTTGTGGCACACAGCGTTTGGGTTAGTCTGTTCGCAATTTTTATCGTTGCAACACGCCAAAACATGTTGGGTCTATTGGTGCATGATCAAGCGCATTGTCTTGGCTTCCCGGCCCGACCCGGCGATTTGATCACAAACTTGATTGCGGCTTACCCGCTGTTGGCGATCACGGTGGAAGGCTATGCGCAGGTACACCTATCCCATCACAAATTTTTCTTCACCGCGAAGGATCCGGATTTTCTGCGTAAGAGCGGCCCGGAGTGGACTTTCCCCATGGCCGGCTTCAGCCTCGCAAAGCTCCTACTCACCGACATCCTGGGACTCAACACCTGGAAGCTGATCAAAAGCAAACACTTGCCAGGCGAGGCCTTTAAACGCCCGCACCCAACGCCGCTTTGGGTGCGCGCAGGATTTTATGTCGCCTTTGCCGGAATATTAACTGTGACCCAGACCTGGGGAATATTTTTACTGTATTGGGTCGTTCCCATACTAACCTTCCTTCAGGCGATAGTCCGCTGGGGTGCTATTTGCGAACATCAGTACAATTTGCCAAATGCGAGCATTGCCAAATCCTCACCCATCATTTTGCCGCGCTGGTGGGAAAATCTGTTGTTACCAAACCTGAATTTCACCCTGCACCCTTATCATCATTATTTTCCGGGCGCTTCCTTCTCATTTCTACCCAAGGTGCATGCGATTTTTTGCCGTGAAGGATTAATCGATGACAGTCGAGTGTTTCACGGTTATGGTGCCTATCTGAAATATCTTATAGGCCAGCCGTCCTTTCCACAGACTCTCACCACGGCCACCTGATACGAGGCAAACAGTGCAATTTGATTATGCCGCAGCATTCTCCCGCAATATTGGCTGGATCACCGAGTCCGAACAGAAAATCCTGCGTAGCAAGCGCATCGCAATTGCCGGCATGGGCGGCGCGGGCGGCGCGCACTTGCTCACGCTCACCCGGCTTGGCATTGGCGGCTTCCACATTGCGGACTTCGATACCTTCGAGATTCATAACCTGAATCGCCAGGCCGGCGCCTCTATGTCCCTACTTGACCGCCCCAAGGTAGAAGTTATGGCGGAATTGGCGCGCGATATTAACCCAGAGCTGGAACTCACGCTGTTTCCACAAGGCGTTACGGCGGAAAATTTGCCGGAATTTATTGCTGGCATTGATCTATATATCGATGGTCTCGATTTTTTTGCCTTCGATGCACGTGAACGCGTCTTCGCTTATTGTGCCCAGCACGGCATCCCCGCTGTAACTGTTGCCCCGCTTGGCATGAGCGGCGCCCTACTCAATTTTCTCCCCGGCCGCTTGAGCTTCGAAGACTATTTCCAACTAGCCGGCCAGCCAGATCTGGAAAAAGCTATCCGCTTCCTAATTGGCCTCGCGCCAGCCCTATTGCACCGGGGCTACCTGATGGACAAATCCCGTGTCGACCTCAAAACCGGCAAAGGCCCGTCCACTGGCATCGCCTGTCAGCTTTGCGCCGGCATCGCCGCCAGCGAAGCACTTAAAATCCTCCTGCGACGCGGCCAAGTCTGGGCCGCGCCACACGGCATTCAATTCGATAGCTATCGCAACAAACTTGCCCATACTTGGCGACCGGGGGGAAACCGCAACCCCCTGAATCGTCTAACCATCGCCCTCGCTCGCCATCAACTGGGAATTTAAGATGCCCACTTTGCCACCGCATCTCGAGCGCATTTTAAATCTTGCTCGCTGGGCACCCAGTGGCGACAACACCCAACCGTGGCGTTTTGAAATCCTTGGCGACGAACATATTCTGGTCCACAGCTTCGATACCCGCGATCACGTGGTCTACGACTTGGACGGCCACTCCAGCCAACTCGCGGTTGGCGGCCTGTTGGAAACCATTTGCATTGCTGCCACTGCCGAAGCACGCACCGCAAGCATTCAGCGACGCCCCGACACCCCGGATACCCACTTGCTGTTCGATGTCCATTTTCAAGCAAATACGGGCATAGCATTGGACGCCCTCGTCCCGCACATTGAGACGCAGACGGTGCAGCGCCGCTCTATGTCCATGCGCGCCTTAAATGCCGAGCAAAAGCAGACGCTTGCCGCAGCCCTTCCCGAGGGCTATTCCGTACACTGGCACGAAGGCCTTGCCCAGTGCTAGCATCTGGCTAAGTTCATGTTTAGCCGTGCAAAAATCCGCCTTACCATCCCCGAGGCCTATGCCCAGCACAAATCCATTATCGAATGGGCAGCACAATTCAGTGCCGACAAAGTCCCTGGCCAAGCCGTGGGCGTAGACCCGGTCACCGAGCGCTTTATGAGTTGGGTCATGGCAAGTTGGAAACGTGTCGTATTTTTTTACACTTTTTTATTGGGCCAACTGCCGCCCCGGCTGCAATTGGAACTGCTACCCAGCCTGCGTCGCGGCGCTCATTTTTCTTTGTCAGCCACAGCGCCCCTCAGCAGCATTGACGACTATCTGGCCGCTGGCCGAGCAATGCAACGCTTTTGGCTAAGTGCAGCCAATAGGCTGGTTCATCCAGCCAGAAATGGCCTCGATGATTTTTACCCGCTACCATCGCCGAGGAATTGCCTTTTCCATACAACAAGCCGCTTTGGTAATGGCTGAGCAGCTAAATAATCGCTTGGCCCAAATAGTCGGCTTGGCGGAGATAGATCGCGTTTATTTCGTGGGACGGATCGGGGCAGGGCCAAGGCCTTTGGCCAGATCAACACGCAAGGCCGTTGCACAATTACTCATTGCACTACCCCCATCGCCAGCCACCTGAGCGGAGTGAATTAACATGACTCAACTGGACCAGGAGCAACGCGACTTCATCTTAGAGAGCGCTATCCAGGCACCCTCAGCAGACAACCACCACCGCATCCGATTCCGGGTCGAAGGGGCGACGATACTCGTAAGCTCTACTGAGGAAATTCGGCCAGCCGGGGGGTATAAGCGGGTACTGGCACTGTTATCCCTGGGTGCCGTTGTTGAAAACCTTACCCTTGCGGCCACACGATTTGGATTCGGTGCGGATATTCAAATCTGCATCGACCCAGACAACCACGGCCTGCGCGTTGTTATCACTTTGATGCCAGGTCAAGCAGGCGAGAACCCCTTATGGCGTTATATCGCCCAGCGCCATACCAACCGCAGCCTAAAGTTCCACGGACCTATACTTGGTGACGGAGAAAAACAAACGCTTGCAACCGAAATCCAGGTATTTTCGTCGATCCGTTTGCTGTGGCTGGAGAATGCCGCAGACCGCGCACAAGCCTTAAAGCTCATGCGCAGCGCAGAAACCGAGCGTTTTCATGACCAGAATTTGCACGCAGAATTGTTTTCCGCAATCCAATTCGCTGTTGGTTGGCGCAATATTTGTCCAGAAGGCCTGCCGCCCGGTGCACTTGGAATCGAGCCGCCAATGCGCCCGTTTTTTGCACTACTACGTCATTGGTCAGTCATGCGCTTGGCAAACAGGTTCGGCATCCACCATTTACTCGGTTGGCGCGCCTGCGACCTACCATGTCGGCTCGCTCCCAACCTTGGTTTGCTGACTGTTCCTGCCACGGATAACCGATCAATTTTGATGGCTGGGCAGGCATTACAAAGACTATGGCTAGGACTAACTAGGCAAAACCGCGTCTTACAACCAATGCCCGCATCGGCCTTATACGCCTTACAGGGAGCAAAATCTGAAGGTATACGCTCGGCGTTACAACAGCATCTACAGGAGGGTTGGCAAGTCCTGACACCTAACAGCATCCCTATAATGCTATTCCGAGTTGGATATGCCCAACCCGCAAAAATTGCCTCTGGTCGCCTACCTGTGAGCCATTACCTGGAGAAATAGGTGCCCGACAAATCCCCATTTGCCACAACACTGCGCCCCAAAGCATGCTGGGCTTGTCGGAAATTTTTACAGTTTTGCTATTCACGTCTTCGGAAAAAATAATTATCTAACTGATATTTAATGAGAAAATATTTCTGGCACAGTGTGTGCTTATTGTTAAGACATGTCTGGGTGAAGATACCCATGCAAAAGCAAAATTTAATTTTTTAATACTCGGAGGTATATCATGAAACTCTCTAAACTCGGATCCGCTCTCGTAGCTACTTCGTTGTTGTTGGGCGCTACCCAAGCCCAAGCCGGCGCAGTGCTGAATTCTGTGCTAGTTGGGAATCAAATCAACACCCTTCAGGATTCTGATGCCGAGCGCGTTTTGCGTGGCGGCGTAAGCCAGACCTTTGGGGCCTTTGCAGTTGGTGATGTGATCCAGTCAGCCGTGCGGTTTGATACTGTCAATGGCACCCTGGTTCCGAATGCCTTTAGTAGCTTTACCTATCAGGTGACCGCAATCATCGAATTGAAAATTGCAGCAATTATCGACACCGGCATTGCCTCTGGCACGGGTTTCGGCAATTTGCAACAACTGGTGTTCACAACAACAGGCAATTTGGGCACGAACGTATTCGCCAATCTTTATGAACGCACAGATACCTCGGCGGGAACAAATGTGAACTTTAGCGATACGGCCGCCGCCACGCTGTCGCATATTGGGGCGCAAACTTTGATTGCTTCCTTGGGTCTAGGTGAAGCGGACGATTTCTGGACGTCTTTGGTAATCAACGACATCGGCACTATCTCGACTGCCATCTCAGGCTCGTCGCAAGCCGCCAGCGGCACTTATGGTCTGACCGTGCTTGCCAATCCGGGCGCTATCAACATCAAAACTAACGGTATCATAAGTGGCACCGACGGCAAATTACATGATGTCGTAGGTTCCACCAGTATTTTTACCTGCGAAACGGGTGTTAACTGTCGGCCTGGTGAATGGATTGCCTCCAGCAATGCTGATGCACGCTTCTTCGTGGTTCCAGAGCCAAGCGATATCTCACTTATGGGCCTAGGCTTACTTGGAATGGGCGCAGTATTACGCAAGCGTAAGTCTTCCTAAAATAAGTACTGGGGGCGTTGAACCAACGCCCCAATGCAACATTTAAACCCCATCTTATTGCAAGGTGGGGTTTTTTAATTTATAAACCCCATATGCCAAACCCCGCGCTGATCCCCCATTTTTTGCGCGAATTATTCGTGTCGCGCACCCTACCGCGTGAACCCGAACCGGATTTGGTGATGAGTGATCCTGAGCAAGTTGCGGCTTACGCGGAAGCGGGTCGAATTAACGGGGTAATGGCAGCAGGGTATTTATTCCACTCCGCACGTATCAGCCAAGTCATCCGGGGTTGCAAAACAGTTCTAGATCTGGCTTGCGGACCCGCCACACAGTTGGCCCAGGTCGCTCAAATTAATCCCGATATCCAATTTACCGGCATGGATCTCTCGGCTAATATGCTAAGCGAGGCAGAAAAACATATAAAATCCTTGGGTTTAAGCAATATTAGCTTTCGCCAAGGCGATATCACTCGCTTAGAGAATATTGACGACCACGGCTACGATGCAGTTATCAGCACCATGGCTTTGCACCACCTGCCAACGCTGCAACACCTAGATGATTGCTTCGCGTCTATCCAACGCGTATTGACGCCGGGTGGAGCGTTATATCTCACCGACTTTGGCCGGCTCAAGTCGCTGAAGACGGTGATTTTCTTTGCTTACATGAACGCCAAGCATCAACCGCACTTATTTTCCCTGGATTACGAGCGTTCGCTACGCGCCGCGTTTCTAAAAGAGGAATTCGACGCCTTGGCCGCCAAACACTTCCCGCCCGAGGTCAAGGTGGTTTCGACCTTCAAAGTACCGTTTCTGGTCATACTCAAGACCGCCGATCACCCGCTACCAGAGCGGCTACGCCAGAAGCTTGATGTCATGCGCTGCGCACTTACGCCGCGTTACCGCCGTGATTTGAGTGATCTTCGAACTTTCTTCGCCCTCGGTGGATTACGCAACGACCCGTTTGCTTAGCCCGCCGCCCGCGCCGCTTTTCTCGCCCATAGCACGACGTATTGCGTCATGCTGGCGAGACAACTAAGCAACACCGCTAGAAAAGCTGGCATTAGCCAATCTGCCAGCGCAAGCAAATGCGCCTGCTGCGCCATGACCAAAATAAACAAGGTAAACGCCAAAACCGTATGCAGCTTGCCGAGCCAGGTCGGGTGAATATCGATTTCGCCGAACAAGTGGTGATAAGCAAAGGCACCGGCAACGATCACGCTATCGCGCACGACCATCGCCAGCGTCAGCCATAGTGGCACCAAGCCCTGAAACGTCAGGATCAGCATGCAGGTCAGCGTGATGAGTTTGTCGGCCAAGGGGTCCAGGGCCGCACCAAATTCGGTGTATTGATTAAAATGCCGGGCTATAAAGCCATCTAAGGCATCGGTGATGGCGGCTAGGATAAAGGTATATAACGCAAAGCCGTATTGGCCACGCAGCAGGAAATAGGCAAGCAGAGGTGCGGCCAATACCCGCAAGCCGGTGAGAACGTTCGGTACATTCCACACCACCCTCATTTAATGTTCCCCTGTAAGTCAGGGTCGGGCTAGACCCAATCCTTGCCGATAAGAAAGTCGCTATACAACTTGGCTTCCGCCGAAGCGGACTCAGGTTGCCAATCGTAGCGCCATTTCACGATCGGCGGCAGCGACATTAAAATGGATTCAGTGCGCCCGCCGCTTTGCAAGCCGAAAATCGTGCCGCGGTCGTACACCAGATTGAATTCCACATAGCGGCCGCGCCGATAGGCCTGGAAATCGCGTTCGCGTTCGCCGTAGGGCGTGTCCAAGCGCCGCTCCAGGATAGGCGCATAGGCCGGCAGAAAATGATCGCCCACACTCTCGACTAGATTAAAGCAATGCTCGAAGCCGCCTTCGCTCAGGTCGTCGAAAAAAATCCCGCCTATGCCGCGCGGTTCTTGCCGGTGCTTGAGGTAAAAGTATTCGTCGCACCATTTTTTATAACGCGCATGGTAGTCAGCGCCGAATGGCGTGAGCGCATTGCGACACATCGTATGGAAATGCACGGCATCTTCTGCGAAACCATAATACGGCGTCAGGTCCATGCCGCCGCCAAACCACCACACTGGCTCGGCACCCGGTTTTTGCGCCAAGAAAAATCGCACATTCATATGCACTGTCGGTGCATAGGGGTTACGCGGATGAAACACCAGCGACACGCCCATCGCCTCAAAGCCTCGTCCCGCCAGTTCCGGGCGATTGGCCGAGGCGGAAGGTGGAAGTTTGTCGCCGAACACATGCGAGAAATTCACCCCGCCGCGTTCCAGTACATTGCCTTCTTCCATTACGCATGACATGCCGCCACCGCCCTCTGGACGTTGCCAAGTGTCGCGCTTAAATGGCTTGCCGTCGATTTGCTCAATGCGCTCGACGATCAACTCCTGCAACTCAGTAAAAAAAGTTTTAACGCGTGCTGTATCCATGTTTATCCACGTAAGGTTTTGCCGGATTGAAGGTCGATTATAACTGAGGGTTTCTTGTGTTTGCCGACACGCCCTGGCAGCACGCGCACCGCCGAACCAAAAGCGCGTTGCACAGCCGTTGCGCTTGTCAGTGGCTTGCCACCTGCAACATTGGCGCTAGTAGAAACCAAGGGGCCAAACATCCACGTCAGGCGCGCAACGTCTGGGTAGGCAGAAACGCGCACTGCCAGCGTGCGGTGCTTGCCAGTCACAAGCTTTGGCGCACGCTTTGAAATCGGCAGCAAAAAAGTGTAAGGGCCCGGCCAGTGTTGGCTTAAGGTCTGTTGCTGTACTTGGCTAACGGGCTGAATGTAGCGCCGTACTTGTTGCAAATTTGCCGCAACTAAAATCAAGCCTTTGCGCCAAGGGCGATGCTTGAGGCGCAGAATCTTTTTTACGGCGGCGCGGTTGCGCGGATCGCATCCGAGACCAAAGCAAGATTCGGTGGAATAGGCGATCACCCCGCCATGTTTAAGATAAGCGCGTAAGCCTGCTGGCTGCTTAATCACGGCGAATTTAAATCAGCCCTTTAGCTTCGCCTGTAATGCCGCGTCCTTCTGCATAATCTGCTCGGCGTTGGCGGCACGCTCGGCGATCAAGCGCAGATGCAGCGCATCGTCGGCACTGGCCAGAATTTGCGCGGCTAGATAAGCGGCGTTTTTGGCGCCCGCCTTGCCGACCGCCACTGAGGCGACCGGGATCCCACCCGGCATCATTACGGTGGAAAGCAAGGAATCCCAACCCGAAAGTGGCCCGCCATCCATGGGCACGCCAATCACTGGGCGCAGGGTGTGCGCGGCGACCGCACCCGCCAAGTGTGCGGCCAAACCGGCAGCGCAGATAAACACCTTGCACCCGCGCTTTTCGGCCTGAAGGACGTATTCGCGCGTTGCATCGGGCGTGCGGTGCGCGGAGGTGATTTTAACTTCCCAGGAAATGCCGAGACTGCCCAGCGTGTCGAGCGTGGTTTGCATGGTCGGTAGATCGGAATCGGAGCCCATTAAGACGGCGACGAATGGTTTGGTCATTTATTTCTCCAAAAAATTATTTTGCGCGTGGCCCGAGTGCGCGATACCCGATGTCGCGCCGCATTTGTGCGCCATCGAAATGGATTTGATCGGCGATTTCATAGGCGCGGCGTTGCGCCATTTTCACGGTATCGCCCAACGCTGTCACGCACAGCACGCGACCGCCGGATGTCATGACATCGCGCCCAGTCTGCTGCGTTCCGGCATGGAACACCATATAGTCATCACCCTTGGGCGGCAGCTTGGTTATCAAGTCACCCTTGCGCGGATTGTCCGGATAACCTGCGGCGGCCATCACCACGCCCAGCGCGGTGCGTCGATCCCACTCCGCCTCGACTTGATGCAGTGTGCCGTCCACGGCATGTTCCAGCAGCGTCAGTAAATCACTTTTCAGGCGCAACATGATGGGCTGGGTTTCGGGATCGCCCATACGGCAATTGAATTCCAGGACTTTGATATGTTGCTCGGCATCGATCATCACCCCAGCGTAGAGAAAGCCCGTATAGGTGATACCGTCCTTGGCCATACCCTGCACCGTGGGCATGATGACTTCACGCAGAATACGCGCATGCAATTCTGGCGTAACCACTGGCGCCGGGGAATAGGCGCCCATACCGCCGGTATTAGGGCCTTGGTCGTGATCTAGCAAACGCTTGTGATCCTGGCTGGTGGCCATGGGCAGCACATGCTCGCCGTCCACCAGAACGATAAAACTGGCTTCTTCGCCCAACAGGCATTCTTCAATTACTACGCGTGCGCCGGCCTCGCCCAGTTTTTGATCGCCCAACATCATGTCCACGGCGGCATGCGCTTCTTGTAAATCCTGCGCCACGACCACGCCTTTACCGGCAGCCAGGCCATCGGCCTTAATCACGATCGGTGCGCCTTGCTGCTCAATATAAGCGTGCGCCTCCGCAGCTTGGGTGAAAGTGGCATAGGCCGCAGTAGGAATGCCGTGGCGCAGCATAAAGGCTTTGGCAAAATCCTTGGAGGATTCGAGCTGTGCTGCTGCCTGGGTTGGGCCAAAAATTTTCAAGCCTGCCGCACGAAAAGCGTCCACCACGCCCGCTGCCAGTGGCGCTTCCGGGCCGACCACGGTGAGGTAAATTTTTTCCTGCTGGGCAAATGCCAGCAACTCGGGAATGGCAGTAATCGGCACATTCGCCAAGTCCGGATCGCGCGCTGTACCCCCGTTACCGGGCGCGACGAAAATGCGCTGAATACGTGGCGATTGTGCGAGCTTCCAGGCAATTGCATGTTCGCGACCGCCGTTACCAATGACGAGTAGTTTCATAGTTTCTTAACGGAAACAATTAATGCCTAAAATGCCGCATGCCGGTAAACACCATCGCCATACCGTGTTCGTTGGCAGCGGCGATGACTTCTTCGTCACGCATGCTGCCGCCGGGCTGAATTACGGCGACGATGCCAACCGCAGCCGCTTGATCGATGCCGTCGCGGAACGGGAAGAAAGCATCGGAAGCCATCACCGAACCGGCCACTGTTAGGTTTGCCTGCTCCGCCTTGATGGCCGCAATACGCGCAGAATTGATACGGCTCATTTGGCCGGCGCCGACGCCGATGGTCATTTTGTCCTTGGCATAAACAATCGCGTTCGATTTCACGAATTTCGCTACGCGCCAAGCAAATAACAGGTCAGCCATCTCAGCTTCGGTCGGCGTGCGTTGACTCACCACCTTGAGCTGATCGTACAGGGCTTGATCCGCGTCCTGCAGTAATAGCCCACCGGTCACGCGCTTGAAATCCAGACGTTGCGCAGACTCTTTCGGCCATGCACCGCATTCCAGCAGGCGCACATTCTTTTTCGCCGCCGCAACCTCGACTGCCGCCGCAGAAATTTTCGGCGCGATAATCACTTCCACAAATTGCCGCTCCGCGATCGCCTGCGCAGTCGCCGCATCCAGCTCACCATTGAAGGCAATAATGCCGCCGAACGCCGACTCCGGGTCGGTCTTGTAGGCACGATCATAAGCTTCTAAGAAATTCGCGCCATAGGCCACGCCGCAAGGATTAGCGTGCTTGACGATGACACAGGCTGAGCCTTCATTGAATTGCTTGATGCATTCCAATGCCGCATCGGCATCGGCGATGTTGTTGTAGGACAACTCCTTGCCCTGCAACTGGCGCGCCGTGGCCACAGAGGCTTCGCGCTCAGAGGCGATGGTATAGAACGCTGCGCTTTGGTGCGGATTTTCCCCGTAACGCAATTCCTGTGCGCGGGTGAAGTTCATGTTCAAACGTTGCGGGAAGCCTTCGCGCCGACCGCGCGAATCGATCGATGTCAGATAATTACTAATCGTGGAATCGTATTCTGCCGTGTGCGAAAACGCCTTACGCGCCAAATTGAAGCGCGTGTCTGCGGCCAGAATGCCGCCGGTCATTTCCAACTCCGACAGCACTTGTTTATAGTCTTCTGGATCGGTGATCACCGCAACGTGATGATAATTTTTTGCCGCTGCGCGCACCATCGTCGGGCCACCGATATCGATATTCTCAATCGCCTCGTTAAGCGTGCAATTCGGCTTGGCGATGGTCGCCGCGAACGGATATAGATTCACCACCACCATATCGATCGGCGGCATGCCGGCTTCCTGCATCGCCTTGACATGTGCATCCACATCGCGCCGCCCAAGAATGCCGCCATGGATTTTCGGATGCAAGGTCTTAACCCGGCCATCCAGCATCTCTGGGAAGCCCGTGTAGTCGCCAACTTCAATCACGGGAATGCCGCTATCGGCCAACAGCTTCGCAGTGCCGCCAGTGGACAAAATTTCGACGTTGAATTTTTTCAGGATACGGGCGAAATCGACAATACCGTGCTTGTCGGAAACGCTGATCAAGGCGCGCTTAATAATGGTCATGGAATTTTCTATCTATTTGATTTTGTAAATTTGCATTTTCTTGCGCAAGGTGTTGCGATTGATGCCGAGCAACTCTGCAGCATGCGTTTGGTTGCCCTCGGCATGATGCATCACAGTTTCAATCAGCGGCTTCTCGACAAAAGCCAACACCATATCGTAAATGGTGCCCGGCTTTTCCCCATCGAGATGCTTAAAATACTCCTCCACGGCTTTGCGTACGCAAGCCGATAGCTCGTTGTCCTTATGTGCCATCCCTGTCCCTTTGTCTGCTGAGTTGTTTATTGTGCCTGCTAGCTGCCAGGTCTTTTGTGCTTATGCTGCAAGTTCTGTTTCTGGGCCTTCGGTAGCGGCCTCATACGTCAAGTGCGGAGCGCGCTCCATGAGCTGCGTGAAGAAAAAATTCACCGCATCGAGCTGTTCTTGGGTCGTTTCTAATTGGTTCATGCGATGGCGAAAACTAGCAGAGCCGGTCAAGCCCTTGGTATACCAAGAGATGTGCTTACGCGCCATGCGCACGCCGCTGTATTCGCCATAGAAATGGTGTAAATCCGCCAAGTGATCGAGCAGCACGCGATGAATTTCTTCGACTTCCGGTTCCGGCATTTTGTTACCGGTTTCCAGGTAGTAAGCGATCTCGCGAAAAATCCACGGCCGCCCTTGCGCTGCGCGCCCGATCATCACCGCATCGGCACCGGTGTAGTCGAGTACATACTTTGCTTTTTCCGGAGAGGTGATATCGCCATTTGCAATAATCGGTATCCGCGCATCCGCCTTTATTGCGGCAATGGTGTCGTACTCTGCGTCGCCGCTATAGCCGCAAGCGCGCGTACGGCCATGAATCGCCAAGGCTTGTATGCCGCTGCCTTCAGCTATCTTTAGAATAGATAACGCATTTTTATGTTCGCGATCCCAGCCAGTACGAATCTTCAGTGTCACGGGCACATTCACCGCAGCGACGACCGCCTCCAGGATTTGCACCACCAGCGGCTCATTTTGCAGCAATGCCGAACCAGCCATCACATTGCAAATTTTCTTCGCCGGACAGCCCATATTGATGTCGATTATTTGTGCGCCGTTGTCCACGTTGTGCTTGGCGGCCTCCGCCATCAGGGCCGGATTGGCGCCGGCGATCTGTACCGAGATCGGATCGACCTCGCCCTCGTGGTTAGCTCGGCGCTGTGTCTTGGCCGAGCCCCACAACAGGGAGTTGCTCGCCACCATCTCCGACACCGCCATGCCCGCTCCCAACTGCTTGCACAGCTGGCGAAATGGCCGATCCGTCACGCCCGCCATGGGGGCGACAATCAGATTATTCTTGAGTTGATAGGGGCCGATGTGCATGGTTAGCATCGCAGAAAAGGGTGCCTATTTTATACGCAATTGCGCCGGCGGCAAAATTTCTTGGTCCCACGTCGGATTTGACATGCCATCAGCACCATCGCAAGATAAGCCACGCGCTCAGCGTAAACTACAATAATCGCCTTTCCTCAAACTAGGAGCCTCAACATGCATTTGATCCTTGCACTGCTCACTCTCAGCTTCGCCGCAAACATCGCCGCCGCAAACGACATGCCAGCCCGCAAGCCCGGCCTGTGGGAAATCAAGATGCAGATACCAAACATGCCGCAGCCGATGCTAAGCCAGCACTGCATCGATGAAAAAACCGATAACCTGTTGCAACAACAGGGTGAGAAACAAGCGCGCCAACAATGCAGTAAAAACAGCATGAGCAAGCAAGGTGATAAAGTTATCGTGGATTCGGTGTGTAAAATCGATGCCACCACCGCCACCACCCATGCCGTGTTCTCTGGCGACTTTAACCGCAGTTATCGCGGCGAAATCGACACCAGTTTTTCCCCGCCACTCCATGGCACCAAGGCATCCAAGCAAGTATTGGAAGGAAAATGGCTCGGCGCCTGTAAGCCCGGCCAAAAGCCCGGTGACGTCTCAATGCCCGGCATGGGATCAATCAACCTGAACGACCTAATGAAAAATATGCCAGACGGCGCTCGTCCGCGCACACCGCATTAAGCAAACCTAGGCCCCGCATGCCGCCGACCTGCCTGACACGCCGTCAATTTCTGTTGGTTCTGTTGTGGTCGGTATTCGCCATGCGTCCCTCGCGCGCCTTGGCGCAGGCTGTGCCGGCAATTAACGCGCCCGGCACAGGGCCGCGCGCCTCCTTCGCACAATCCTTACGCGCCTTTGTCGATGTGCTTATTCCCGCTGACGCGCTTAGCCCAGCAGCCTCCACACTCGGCGTTGATGTGCAAATTATCGCACACTCAAAAAATGACCCGCGCTTTCGCAGGCTGTTGCGCGTCGGCTTCAAGTGGCTCGATTCCCAAATGCCCGGTGGCTTCGCGCAATTACCTGAGGACGCACAGATTCGTGTCGTCGAGTGGCTGTCGCAAGCAGATAGCAACAGTCTCCCGCGCCGTCTGTTTGAAATCTTGCGGCATGAATCCATGTCCTTCTATTATGCCGACCACCGTAGCTGGCCCAGTCTGGGCATCAATCGCCCGCCGCAACCAATCGGCTACCCAGATCATACGATCTAATGCCCGCTAAGGATTTCGATGTCGTCATTGTCGGTGCCGGCGCCGGTGGCGCTGCTGCGGCTTGGCGCCTTTCCACGCGCGGCATGCGCGTACTCGTGCTGGAAGCGGGGCCCGCTTACGATCCACTTCTGGACTACAAACTGCATACCGAACACTGGGAAGCGGAAGCTTTCCCCAGCAAGCCGAACAGCGAAGGCCGCTATGTCATCGCCCCGCTGCAAACCCTGGAAGAAAAATATAGCGACCTACGCTCCTGGGATTTGATCAGCGGCCGCAGCAACCCAAATGCGCGTCGCGAGCCCAGTGGGCCCGGTTACCACCACGTGCGCGGGGTGGGTGGCACGACGCTGCATTTCACCGGCGAAGCGCATCGAATGCACCCGCAAGCCATGCAAATGCGCACACGCTTCGGTGTTAGTGCCGATTGGCCGATTGATTACGCAACCCTGGAACCCTATTACGCCATCGCCGAACAACTGGTTGGCGTTGCCGGCCCTGAAACTGTAGGGGACCGCTGGCGCAGCACGCCCTATCCGCTGCCGCCGCATCCGCTGAATAAAGGCACGCAACGCCTAGGGCAAGCCGCTGCCACGCTCGGCTTAAGCTGGACGCCCAACCCACGTGCGGCACTATCCCAAGCGTATGATGGCCGGCCCGCCTGCAATTATTGTGGCAACTGCAATCGCGGCTGCCCGCGCACCGATAAGGGTTCGGTCGACGTCACTTTCATCCGCCATGCACTCGCCACTGGCCTTTGTGAAGTGCGACCAGAAACCAGTGTCACGCGTATTGTGACTGGCGCCAGCGGCATGGTGCGCGAGATTGAGTTCGTCGATAAACAGGGCAAACGTTCTCGAATGCCGGTCAAGCGCCTCATTCTGGCGTGCGGCGCGATAGAGACGCCACGTCTATTGCTAGCCTCCGCCGATGCAACATCACCACGCGGGCTGGGCAACGAATCCGCTCAGGTCGGCAAAAATCTCATGGAATCGCTCAGCTGGGTTAGCACTGGCTTGCTGGAAGAATCCGTGCATTCCTACAAGGGCTTACCCGCGGATGCCATCTGTTGGGATTACAACCGGCCCGACAGTATTCCTGGCGTAATTGGTGGCTGCCGCTTTTCCGCAGCAGTTCATGAAGCCGGCTTGGTCGGGCCGATCAACTACGCCCAGCGCATCGTACCGGGCTGGGGCAAGGCGCATAAGGAATCACTGCGCAGCGCCTTTGGCAAAGCGCTTTCCATCGGAGCCATCGGCGAGTTCTTGCCGAATGCCCGCACCTTTGTCGATTTAGATCCCAAGGCGCGCGACGCGCACGGCCTCCTATTAGCCCGAATCCACTCCCAATTAGGCGCACAGGAAATTCTGAAGCTGCAATTTATGGCAAAAACCTGTCGCCAAATCTTGCACACGGCCGGGGTTAAACAACTCGCGGAAGAGTATGGCACCTACGACTTTCTGAGTGCCGCACACGTTTTCGGCACCTGCCGCATGGGCGTTGATCCAAAAAGCGCCGTGGTTGACGCCCATGGTCGCAGCCATCGCTGGCGCAATCTGTTTATTTGCGACGCCAGCGTTTTTCCCAGCAGCGGCGGAGGGGAAGCGCCGTCGCTCACGATTGAAGCACTAGCACTACGCACCGCCGACCATATCTTGGAAGCGAAACAAAATAGCACCTACACTTAGTGCGCCTGTTCCCAATTCGGGCCGGTACCGACTTCCGCTTCCAAGGCCACATCGAGCTGCGCCACTCCCGCCATCAGACGTGGCAGCTCGATCTTGATGAGCGCCAATTCGGCCTCCGGCACTTCCAGCACCAGTTCGTCATGTACTTGCATGATGATGCGCGATTGCAGTTTTTCGGCTAACAAATAGCGGTGCACGGCGATCATGGCAAGCTTGATCAAGTCCGCCGCCGTGCCTTGCATCGGCGCATTGATGGCGGCACGTTCGGCGGCTTGGCGGCGCATGCCGTTGGCGCCGTGGATTTCCGGCAGCCAGAGGCGGCGGCCAAATACGGTTTCGACATAGCCTTGGGCGCGTGCTTGTTCGCGGGTGCGGTTCATGTAGTCGGCCACGCCGGGGTAGCGCGCGAAATAGCGGTCGATATACGACTGCGCGGCGCTGCGTTCGATGCCCAATTGACTCGCCAAGCCGAAGGCGGACATGCCATAGATCAAGCCGAAGTTGATCACCTTGGCGTAGCGCCGCTGTTCGCTGCTGACTTCATCCACGCCAACGCCGAACACTTCGGCGGCGGTGGCGCGATGAATATCTTCACGCGCCGCGAAGGCCTTGAGAAAGCCCGCGTCATGCGATAAATGCGCCATGATGCGCAGTTCGATTTGCGAGTAATCGGCCGACACCAACACACAGCCCGGTGGTGCAATAAAGGCTTCGCGAATGCGTCGGCCTTCTGCCGAGCGCACCGGGATGTTTTGCAGATTGGGATCGGAGCTCGCGAGTCTACCTGTGACCGCTACGGCTTGGTTGTAGCTGGTGTGCACACGACCGGTGTTCTTATCCACCATGCGCGGCAACTTGTCGGTGTAGGTGGATTTGAGCTTGGCCATGCCGCGATATTCCAGCAGCAACTTCGGCAGCGGATAATCCAGCGCGAGTTCCTGCAACACATCTTCGTCGGTCGAGGGTGTACCACTCGGAGTTTTTTTCTTCACCGGCAGGCCGAGCTGGTTGAACAAAATATCCTGGATTTGTTTCGGCGAATTCAGATTAAATGGCTGCCCGGCCAAGTCATGCGCCTGGCGTTCCAACTCGATCAATTTCATGCCGAGCTCATGGCTTTGATCGGCTAGCAATTGACTGTCCAGCAGCACGCCCGTGCGCTCAATGTCGAACAATACTTCTGCGGTTGGTAGCTCGATTTTTTCATACACAAACTGCAATTTTTCGTCGCGTGCAATTTGCGGATACAGCGTCTGATGTAAGCGCAGCGTGATATCTGCATCTTCCGCTGCGTAGTGTGCCGCAGTGTCGATATCCACTTGGTCGAAGCCAATTTGTTTCGCTCCCTTGCCGGCGACCTCTTCAAAACTCACGGTTTTATAGTTGAGATGGCGATGCGCCAGCGAGTCCATGCCGTGCGGCTTGTGCGCTTCCAGCACATAGGACTGGAGCAGGGTATCGTGCGCCACGCCTTGCAAGCGGATGCCATGATTAGCCAACACGTGCGTGTCGTATTTCAAATTTTGGCCGAGTTTTTTGTGCTGCGGATTCTCCAACCAGGGCTTCAAACGTGCCAACACCAAGGCTAGATCCAATTGCTGCGGCGCCCCGGCATAGCGATGCGACAGCGGAATATAAGCGCCGGTATGCGCTGCGATCGATAAGGAAATCCCCACCAACTGCGCTTGCATCGGCTCTAAACTGGTTGTCTCGGTATCCACCGAAACAAGCTCCGCAGCCGATATCGCCGCCAGCCACGTATCCAACTGCGCCTCGGTCAACACGGTCTCATACTCCGCAGCGCGCTCCGGCTCCATGGGGATTTCTGTCGCCTGATGCCCGACGCCCGACGCCTGGTTTTCTGCTCCCTGTAACTCCCTCAACCAAGTCTTAAACTCAAATCGCCCAAACAGCGCAATTAACTTATCCCGATCCTGCGCCAGCGGCTGCAACGTCGACACATGCACCGGCAATGCCACGTCGCATTTGATCGTAATGAGTTCGCGCGCCTTGGGCAGCCAGTCCAAAGCCTTGCGCAAATTCTCGCCCACCACGCCCCCGATGTCTTGCGCGTGCGCCACGATGTTCTCCAACGTGCCGTATTGTGTGAGCCATTTTACCGCCGTCTTGGGGCCGACTTTTTCCACGCCCGGCACGTTGTCCACGGTATCGCCAATTAAGGTCAGGTAATCGACAATGCGCTCCGCCGGCACGCCGAACTTGGCCAGCACGCCCGGCTCGTCGAGCTTTTCATTGCTCATGGTGTTGACCAGCATCACCTGCGGATTAACCAGTTGCGCGATGTCCTTGTCGCCTGTGGAAATCACGCAACGCATGCCGTTTTTCTCGGCCTCGTGCGCCAGAGTGCCGATCACGTCGTCGGCCTCTACGCCTTCGATCATCAAAATGGGCCAGCCCATGGCTTGCACCGCCTCGTGTAACGGCGCGATTTGCGCCGCCAGATCTTCCGGCATGGAGGGGCGATGCGCTTTGTATTCAGGGTAAAGATCGTCGCGGAAGGTCTTTCCTTTTGCATCGAACACGCACGCGATATAATCCGCTGGAATATCCTTGCGTAAGCGTTGCAACATATTCAGCACGCCGTAGATCGCACCGGTCGGCTCATTTTGTGCGTTGCGCAAATCCGGCAGCGCATGAAACGCGCGATACAGGTAGGATGATCCATCGACTAACAGCAAGGTTTTCATTGGGAGCGGGCTCTTGAAAGCAAAACTACCGAAGATGATAGGCGCCGAAGCGGCAACCCAGGCGTACTCCGCGCGTGAATCCTGGCGCGTGTTCGAGATTATGGCAGAATTTGTCGAAGCCACCGAACGCCTGAATCCGATCAGCCCCGCCGTATCAATTTTCGGCAGCGCCCGAACCCCGCCTGACGACAAATATTATCTGCTCACCGAACAAATCGCGCGCCAACTGTCCGATGCCGGTTTCTCCGTTATCTCCGGCGGTGGGCCAGGCATCATGGAAGCGGCCAACAAGGGCGCGTATTTCGGCGCATCGCCCAGCGTCGGCCTGAATATCCAATTGCCACACGAACAGCACAACAACCCGTTCCAGGATATCTCCCAGACCTTCAGCCACTTTTTCGCGCGCAAGGTGATGTTCGTCAAATTCGCCTCGGCCTATGTGGTGATGCCGGGCGGCTTCGGCACCATGGACGAATTGATGGAAGCGCTGACGCTGGTACAAACCGGCAAGACACGCAGAATTCCCATCATCCTAGTGCACGAGCCGTTCTGGCGCGGTCTGGTTGATTGGTTTAAAAATACACTGGTTGCAGAGGGCATGGTCGACTCCAAAGACATGGATTTGATCCAGGTCATCAATGAGCCCAAAGATGTCGTGGCGGCAATCTTCAAACACTATGAAACGCGCGGCTTCGAGCCAACCGCAGCGGAACGTGAAATTCAGTTGAATTTGTAAGCGCGGCCCATACGCCGCTGTATAATTGCCCACTCATTTACGAGGATTTTCTATGCGCCGCGCCCTATTCCTGCTCGCCCTGCTGCTCGCCGCCCCGGTTATGGCTCCGGCGCTAGCTCAAGACAAATCCAAGCCCGCCAATCTAGAAACACTGCCAGACGTGCCCCCACCCCCGCCCGGCGTAAATCTCGATGCCGGTCCAGAAGTTGAACAAAACATTGTGGTTCGCCCGGAAGGCCAGTCGGTGGAATATCGCGTCGGCGGCAAACTGTTCATGATCAAGGTCACACCTAAATTCGGCAAGCCGTACTATTTGGTCGACAACAAGGGCGACGGCACGTTTGCGCGGCAAGACGGCCTGGACTCGGGCATCCGCCCACCACAATGGATCATTCACCAGTTCTAATCGTATGTCTGTTTACACCACAGTCACCCCCGAAGAATTAAAGGGGTGGCTTAAAAATCATTATTCGTTAGGCGTACTGAACGACCTGCAAGGCATCGCCTCTGGCATCGAAAACACCAATTACTTCGTCACCACCAGCCACGGCCGTTTTGTACTCACCCTATTCGAAAAAATTTCCAGCGCCGAACTGCCTTATTACATCAACCTGATGGCGCATTTGTCCAAGCACGGCATTCCCTGCCCAAGTCCGATTGCGACGCTGAAAAACGAATATTTGGATCAACTCAACGGCAAGCCGGCCTGCATCGTTAGCTGTCTGAAGGGTGGCTCCATTACCGCGCCCAAGCTCGATCACTGTGCCCAGGTTGGCGAGATGCTGGCGAATTTGCACTTGGCCGGACACAGCTATCCGTCGCACATGCCCAATCCGCGCGGCCCCGCCTGGTGGCGCGCCACGGCGCCGCAAGTCATGCCCAAGCTGGATAACGCCGATGCCACGTTATTGTCTGAGGAGTTGCGCTTCCAATCACTGTATCGCCACGAAGACTTGGCGCGCGGTGTGATCCATGCCGACTTGTTCCGCGACAACATCTTGTTCGATGGCGACCAACTCGGCGGCGTAATCGATTTCTACTATGCCTGTGACGATGTCTGGCTGTACGACTTGGCCATCACCGTCAACGATTGGTGTGTCTCCGAACAAGGTACGCTCGATCTGGAGCGCATGCTGGCTATGCTCAGCGCCTATCACGCCGTGCGTCCGCTCACAGCCATTGAGCGCGGCGCATGGCCGGTGATGTTACGTGCCGGAGCACTGCGTTTTTGGTTGTCGCGTTTATACGATTTCCATTTCCCGCGCCCTGGCGAATTAACGCACGCCAAAGACCCGAACCATTTTCAGCGCTTGCTACGGCACCATGTCGAACAGCAGGGCGAGCTGACGCGGCATTGGGTTTAATTCCAAACATCCCTCCCGCTATGGAATACCGCAAATGCAATCCCCTGTATGGCTATCGCTGGTTTAGCGAAGGGGCAAAACTTTTCCTCAGCCAACCCTGGCCTTGGCTCGCCATGGTGGGCATCACCCTGTTGTTTCTGATGGTGTTGAGCCTAATGCCGCTCTTCGGCTTGATCGGTATTTTTGCTTTGTTCCCCGGCATTGCCGCTGGTTTTATGTTGGCCTGCCGTGCGGCCATGGCGCAACAAGCGATGGGGTTTGCGCATCTCGTTGCCGGCTTCAAACTTACCGCAAGACCTCTGCTGGCCGTAGGCGGGTTGGCGTTCCTGATATTTTTCCTGTCGTTGATCGTCATCCTGCTGGGCTGGCGCGAAGAGTTTCAACGTCTAGTGGAATTAATGCAGAGTCAAACCCCGGACAAGGAAGTCATCCTCAAAGCCGCACAGCAATTAACTCAGCCTTCGCTCCTGGTGTTGGGCGTGCTGCTGTTGCTCGCCATCGCCACGTGGTTTACGCCGGCCCTGGTTGTTTTCCGACAAGTTACCGCGCGCGCAGCTATCCGCTTATCGTTGCGCGCCTGCCTGAGCAATTTCGCACCGTTCCTGGTATTTTGCGTATTGCTGCTATTGCTGGACGTGGTTATCTCCTTCATCCTGCGTCTCGTCCTCGGCGGCTTACTTAACTTGGGTGGCGAATCCATCGCAAATGCCGCCGCCATGGTCTTTTCTTTTCCCATCGTTTGCGGGTTTTTGGCGATTATTTTCAGTGCGGCCTATATCAGCTACATGGACGTGTTTGAGTCAACGCCCAAGCCTTAATCCTTGCAACTGCATCGGCCACGACTGACACAAAACACGGGTAAACTTCTCTCTGTCGCGTTAATTTTGTCAGTATCAGGTGACGCCGCGCCACATACAAAGGCCACTTTGAAGGTATTCGTACAATGAAAACTATCCTGCGGCTATCGCAAAAACTCCCGCAAATTCCACTTTTAGTCGGCTTGCTGCTGATTGTTATCTATACCTTAACGCGCTTCGGGCTGGCTGTTTATGCCGGTAGTGATTCCGCCCCGCTACGTCTCTGGCCAGGCATTTTCGCGAAAGGCTTGTGGTTCGATTTAGCGGTCGCTTCTGTGCTGCTGATTCCGGTTTTTTTCTATGAAGCCTTACTGCCAAATCGTTGGCGCGCGAGTCGCCTGCACCAGACATTGCGACTGTTTTGGATGTGGTTATCGGTCTCGCTGCTGCTATTTGGTGCGGTGGCGGAGTTTACCTTTTGGCTGGAATTTTCCACGCGCTTTAATTTCATTGCAGTGGACTATCTGATTTACACCCAGGAAGTCATCGGCAATATTCGCCAGTCTTATCCAGTGGGCTGGATTTTTGCAGCGATCGGTTTTGTTGCAGCACTGATTGTCTGGATAATTCAAAAATGGGTGCGACATGCGGACAGCGCCAATCTCACACGCAAGCAGCGTTTTGGGCTAGCCGCAGCCGCCGTCATTGTTCCGACGCTGGCCATGCTTTCCGCCAACATCGATCAAATGGAAGGACAGGGCAATAGCTTTGCCACCGAGCTTTCCGGTAACGGCTTGTTTACCTTCGCTGCTGCGATGCGTCGCAATGAGCTTGATTACGACAAATTTTATCGCACCATTCCACAAGACCTTGCCGATACCACGCTACGCAAACTAGGCGTCGAGCGCACGCTCAAAAATACCGCATCAAACAGTAACGTTCCAGAACCTGCCAGCGGCGCATCGCCTTTTCTAAAAAGGCCGCGCAATGTCATTTTGATTACGGTGGAAAGCTTATCTGCTGAGTATGTCGGCGCGTATGGCGCAAGCAAAGGGCTGACCCCGAATATCGATGCGATCACGAAAGCAGGCTTGAAGTTTGAACGGCTATTCGCCACCGGCACACGTACCGTGCGCGGCTTGGAAGCGCTCTCGCTTGGCACACCGCCAATCCCTGGCCAAGCCATCGTGCACCGCCCCAACAACGAACACCTCGCCACTATCGGTGAGCTGCTGAAACAACAAGGCTTTTCCACTTTCTTCTTTTATGGAGGCTACGGTTACTTCGATAATATGAACGCGTATTACAAAGCAAACAACTACCACGTCGTGGATCGAACCGATTTCCCAAAGGCATCGGTGATGTTCGAGAATGTTTGGGGTGTTGCAGATGAATCTTTATTCGATAACGTGCTGAGAAATTTTGATACCAAGGCCGCAACTGACAAACCATTCTTTGCGCAAATCATGACCACGTCGAACCACCGACCTTATACCTATCCGAATGGCCGCATTGATATTCCCTCGCCCGGCGGGCGTGACGGCGCGGTGAAATACACCGACTATGCTATCGGAAAATTTATTCGCGATGCCAAGAGCAAACCTTGGTTCAAAGATACCTTGTTCGTGATCGTGGCCGATCATTGTGCCTCGGTTGCCGGCAAAACCTACCTGCCGGTCGAGCACTATCACATCCCATTAATTTTCTATGCGCCGGAATTACTCAAGCCCGCAAGCTACGCACCCATCGTGAGCCAAATCGATATCCCGCCGACTTTGATGGACGTACTCGGCATGAAGGGCGCTAACCTATTTTACGGCCACTCAGCTTTTGAAAAGGGCTCCATAGCGGAACGTGCCTTCATCAGCAATTACCAGGAACTGGGCTATTTGAAAAACGGTATCTTGACCGTGCTGCTACCCAAGCAACGTGTCGAGAGCTTCAGCGTCGACCCCAAGACCTACGCCAGCACTCCAACAGCCGTCGATCCGCAATTATTGACTGAGGCCATCGCCTATTATCAAACGGCCTCTACCGCTTATAAATCCGGCGCACTGCTGGCGCCGGCCTACCGTAAAGCAAAACCGTAAAAAGGATTACTAGCGCCCCGGCAGGATAACTTGCACGATCCTGCCGCCATAACCATGCTTCTGATCACGGGCTTGAATCACCACTGTGCGCACCCCCACCGGAATTAATACCCCGTACAAGTCTCGCGTAAATGGCTGCTCGCTTGCATGATCGTGTTGCAGCTTACGTTCGCCAAAAGATTGGCCCGCAAGGCTGCTCATGACGCGAAAAGCATCAGCGTAACGCTGCGGCGAATCGTAAGGCGAAGAGATCGTGACATCGAAATCGAATCGGTTAACACCGCTCACCTCTACTCTGACATCGATTACATCCGGATATTTCTGCTCCGCATCCTTTGATTCTGCGGATACAACACTTACGGCAGCGGCGGTAACTAGTGCCGCAATCAAACCAACATACCATTTCATTTTCCCTCCCAGCTCTCATATGTTCGTAATACGGCAATTAAGCCACGAATTACGCCATTGCTTCTGTTTTGACATTCTTCAGCTTGGTCGCGTAGCTCATCCATCGCTGTACCAGTACCTGGGGGAAATTTTACACCGGGTTCAATTTCGCATACTGCAAGGCTAGGCGTTTCATGCCGCTTTGGCGGAAATTCACTTCCACTTCGGCGTTCACGCCACGTCCGTGGCAATGCACAATGACACCGGGACCGAATTTGGCGTGCAACACATTTTGCCCGATGCGGAAGGTTTGACCCGTCTCGGTTTCTGCGCTTGGCGAAACTGGCGTGCGCGGCTCTTCCCAAGCGGCTTGAGCGGCGGCTTGGGCTTGCGGCGCATTAATCGACTTAAGGAGTTTTTCCGGTATTTCATGCAGGAAGCGCGAAGGTACGCCGTAACGCAACTGGCCGTGCAGCATGCGGCTTTGCGCGAATGAAAGATACAAGCGGCGACGGGCGCGCGTGATAGCGACGTACATCAAGCGTCGTTCTTCTTCCAAACCATCTTGCTCGAACATGCTGTTTTCGTGCGGGCAGAGGCCTTCTTCCAGGCCGCTGATAAACACGCTGTGAAACTCCAGGCCCTTGGCGGCGTGCACGGTCATCAACTGCACTGCGTCCTGGCCGCTTTGTGCCTGGTTGTCGCCGGCTTCCAGCGCGGCGTGGGTGAGGAAGGCGGTGAGGGTGTCGGGCATTTCCTCGGTGCGCTCGCCATCGTATTCCTTGAGGAAGGCATTGGCGGCGTTGATCAGTTCTTCCAGGTTTTCTACGCGATCGGCTTCGGTCTTCGATGCTTGGTAGTGCGCAACCAATCCGCTGGCGTGCAATAAGTGCTCGACTTGTTCGGCCAAATCCAGACCCGTGGTTTCATGGCGCATCGATTCGATCAGGAGCACAAAGGCCGGCACGCCTTTGCTGCTGTCCTTGCCGCCTTTTTTACAGGCCGCTTGCCACAGCGTTGTGCCTTGTTCGCGCGCGGCTTCTTGCAACTGCTCGATGCTGCGCGCGCCGATGCCTCGGGTTGGGAAGTTGATTACGCGCAGCAGCGCGGTGTCGTCCCCCGGGTTGGCGATCAAGCGCAGATACGCCAGGGCATGTTTAACTTCCTGACGCTCGAAGAAGCGCAGGCCACCATACACGCGATAGGGCACGCTGGCGGAAAATAAGGCGTGTTCCAGCACGCGTGATTGGGCGTTAGAGCGATACAGCAGCGCGATCTGCGAGGCGGCGACGCCTTCTTTGATCAGCGCACGAATTTCGTCCACGATAAACTGCGCTTCGTCAAAATCGGAGCTGGCGGCATACAAGCGGATCGGCTCGCCCGCGCCTTCCGCCGTCCACAAATTCTTGCCGAGCCGCTCGCTGTTGTGACCGATGAGTACGTTGGCAGCGTCGAGGATATTGCCTTGCGAGCGGTAGTTTTGCTCCAGCTTGATAATTTTTTCGACGGCGAATTCTTGCACAAAGGTTTGCATATTACCGGCATGTGCGCCGCGAAAGGCGTAGATGGATTGATCGTCGTCGCCCACAGCGAATACGGCATTTTCTTTTCCGGCGATTTGCTTCAACCATTCATATTGAAAGCGGCTGGTGTCCTGGAACTCGTCCACCAAAATGAATTTGAAGCGCGCCTGGTAATGCTGGCGCAGCGGTTCGTTGCGTTGCATTAATTCAAAGGAGCGCAGTAGCAGCTCAGCGAAATCCACTGTGCCTTCACGCTGGCACTGTTGTTCGTAGGCCTGATAAATCTCGCGGTAGCGCTGGGTCATGTCGTCCGGTGCATCGACATCGTTGGCGCGCAGGCCTTGTTCCTTGGCGTTGTTGATGAAGTACATCACTTGCTTGGGCGGACATTTCTCGTCGTCGATGTTGAGCTGCTTCATCAGGCGCTTGATCGTGGAGAGCTGGTCTTGCGAATCGAGGATCTGAAATAGCTGCGGCAGGTTGGCCTCGCGGTGATGCGCGCGCAGCAGGCGGTTGCACAAACCGTGAAAAGTACCGACCCACATGCCGCGCGGGTTGATCGGCAGCAGGCTGGAGATGCGCGTAAGCATCTCTTTCGCGGCCTTGTTGGTGAAAGTGACCGCCAACACACCGCCGGGGCTGACTTGCCCGGTCTGTATCAGGTGCGCGATGCGGGTGGTGAGTACGCGGGTCTTGCCGCTGCCGGCGCCAGCCAGGATCAGCGCAGATTGCCGACCTAGGGTCACAGCAGCGAGTTGTTCCGGATTGAGGTTTTCGAGGTAGGTGGCGGGGTTCACGGGGCGCTGTTTGGTTGAAATAAGCAGGGATTATACCTAAGCGATTTGGCCTATAGATGCGGGTTTGCTCCGCGCCGGGTACAATGCGCGCCCGCACTGCCATATTAGTACCCTGCCATGCCTATTCTGACTTTTCGCGATATCGTCCTCGGCTTTGGCCATCCGCTGTTGCTGGATGGCGTTAACTTTCAAATCGATCGCGGCGAACGCTTGTGCCTGATCGGTCGCAATGGCGCAGGCAAATCCACCTTGCTGAAGCTGATTGCCGGCGAAATTCAACCCGAAGGCGGCGAGATTGTGCGCGCCCAAGGCTTGCGTGTGGCACAGTTGTCGCAGGAGGTGCCTTTGGGTACCTGCGGCAGTATTTTTCATGTGGTGTCACAGGGCTTGGGCCAAGCCGGCGAGCTGATTGAACGCTATCACCAGCTGGCGCATGACGTGGCCGAGGATCACAGCCTGATGGATGCGCTGGAGGAATGTCAGCATGCGCTGGAAAGCGTCGATGGCTGGGCGCTGACACAGCGGGTGGACACAGTGCTGTCGAAACTGGAGCTAGATGCCGATACGGACATGGCCACGTTGTCCGGCGGTATGCAGCGCCGCGTGATGTTGGGTCGCGCGCTGGTCGCGGAGCCGGATTTGCTGCTCCTGGACGAGCCCACCAACCATCTGGATATCGCGGCGATTACCTGGCTGGAAGAGTTTTTGCTTAACTGGGATGGCGCGCTCTTGTTCATCACGCATGACCGCGCTTTCTTGCAACGCTTGGCGACGCGCATCATTGAACTGGATCGCGGCAAGCTGGCGGATTTCCCTGGCGATTACGCGACCTATTTAGCGCGCAAGGAAGCCATGCTGGCCGACGAGGAGCGGCAAAACGCCCTATTCGACAAACGCCTGGCACAGGAAGAGGTATGGATTCGCCAGGGCATCAAGGCACGCCGGACGCGTAACGAAGGCCGTGTGCGTGCACTGAAGGCGATGCGTGATGAACATGCCGCGCGCCGCAACCGTACCGGCTCAGTGAGCATGGGCATACAAAGCGCTGAGCGCTCGGGCAAGATCGTGGTCGAAGCCGAGGACGTGAGCTTTGAATACGATGGGCGCACGATTGTGCGCAATCTTTCCACCACCATTATGCGTGGCGACAAAATCGGCATCATCGGCCCCAATGGTTCGGGCAAGACTACGCTGCTACGTTTACTATTGGGCGAACTGGAGCCGACCCACGGCACGCTCAAGAGCGGCACGAATTTGCAGATTGCTTACTTCGACCAGTATCGCGCTGCGCTCGATGAAGAAAAATCTGTGGTCGATAACGTTGGCGAAGGCTCGGACAGCGTCACGATCAACGGCCAACCCAAACATGTGCTGAGTTATTTGCAGGACTTTTTGTTCGCTCCAAATCGCGCACGTCAACCGGTCAAGGCGCTGTCTGGCGGCGAACGCAATCGTTTGTTGCTGGCGAAACTGTTTACCAAGCCATCGAATTTATTGGTATTGGACGAACCGACCAACGACCTCGATTCCGATACCCTGGATCTACTGGAAGAGCTGCTCTCAGATTACAAGGGCACGGTGTTATTGGTAAGCCATGACCGCGCATTCTTGAATAATGTCGTGACCAGCACCCTGGTGTTTGAAGGCGATGGCGTGGTGAATGACTATGTTGGCGGCTACGACGATTGGCTGCGCCAGCGCTTCGCCCCGGCACCGGCCAAAGCCAGCGCAAAACCTGCCGATACGAAAGCTGCGCCGATGACCCCGGCAGAAAAACCAAAGAAACTTTCGTTCAAGGACCAGCGCGAGCTAGAGGCGCTGCCGCAAAAAATTCAGATGCTTGAATCCGAGCGCGAACAGATCAATACGCGCATGAGCGATCCAACGTTTTATCAGCAAGAAAAAGACATCGTCAATGCAGCGCAGGCACGGCTGGAGGCAATAGAAAAAGAGCTTGCTGTTGCTTATGCGCGCTGGGAGGCGCTAGAGTCTTAATTTTTGGCGTGCTCGTGAATCACTTCCAAAAATACCTCCCCATACGCCGCCAATTTGCGTTCGCCCACCCCGGAGATGTGTGCGAATTCGCCCAAACTTTGCGGTCGTAGCGCGACCATTTCTGCCAGAGTCGCATCGTGGAATACGACATAGGGTGGGACGCCTTGTTTCTCCGCGAGGCTACGCCGCAGACTGCGTAAGGCTTCCCACAATTTTTGATCGCGCGTCTCGGTAAATGGGCTGGCGCTGCCGCGTGCGCTTTTGCTTTTTTTGGCACGCGCGGGTTTGAGCTCACGCCGCAGCCATAGGCTTTCTTCGCCACGCAGGACGGGGCGGCAGGTATCGTTCAAGCGCAGTGCGCCGTGGCCCTCCAGATCTACTGCGAGCAGGTTACGCGCGATGAGCTGCCGATAGATGCCGCGCCATTCTGTCGCGCTGAGGTCGCGTCCAATGCCAAAGGTAGAAATGGCATCGTGGCCGAAGCGCTGTATGCGTTCATCGTTCTTACCCATTAACACATCGATCAAGTAATTCACGCCGAAGCGTTGGCCGGTTCGGTGCACGCAGGATAATGCCTTTTGCGCGTGGATGCTGGCATCCCAAGTTTCGGGTGGTGTTAAGCAATTGTCGCAATTGCCGCAGGGTTCGTCCAAGGTCTCACTGAAGTAGCCAAGCAAAGCTTGGCGACGACAGGTGGTGAGTTCGGAGAGGCCCAGCATGGCGTCGAGCTTATGGCGCTCGACACGCTTGTGTGCGTCATCGGATTCGGAGCTCTCCAACATTTGGCGCAGGGTAATTACGTCTTGTAGGCCGTACATCATCCAAGCATCGGCGGCTAGGCCATCGCGTCCGGCGCGCCCGGTTTCTTGGTAATAGGCTTCCACGCTCTTGGGTAGATTCAGATGCGCGACGAAGCGCACATTGGGTTTGTCGATACCCATACCAAAGGCGATGGTGGCGACCATGATTACGCCTTCTTCGTTCAAGAAACGAGCCTGATTGGCGGCGCGTTCGCGGTTGTCCATGCCGGCATGGTAGGGTAAGGCGGTCTGCCCTTTATCGGCTAACCAAGCCGCAACTTCATCTACACGTTTGCGCGATAGACAGTAGACGATGCCGGCATCACCGGCATGTTCTTCGCGAATAAAATGTAACAACTGATCTTTCGCTCCGCCTGAATTTTGAGCGATACGATAGCGAATGTTGGGGCGATCGAAACTGCTGATAAAAACCCGCGCCGATTGCAGCCCCAGGCGCGCGATGATTTCGCGCCGCGTTGGTTCATCAGCGGTGGCGGTCAATGCGATCCGCGGCACTTTCGGAAAGCGTTCGTGCAAGATTGAGAGCTGAATATATTCCGGGCGAAAATCATGGCCCCATTGCGACACACAATGCGCTTCGTCGATAGCGAATAGGGCGATTGGTACTTGCTCTAATAAATCCAGCATGCGCTCCATCAACAAACGTTCCGGTGCGACATACAGCATGTCCAGCTGACCTTGCAGCAGTTGCTGCTCGACAGTCCGCGCTTCTTGCATACTGAGTGATGAGTTTAAAAATTCAGCGCGGACACCGGCCTGCTTAAGCGCCGCTACTTGATCTTGCATCAGTGCGATCAGCGGCGACACGACAATGCCGGTTCCGGCCCGCGCCATGGCAGGAATTTGAAAGCACAGCGATTTGCCTCCGCCGGTGGGCATCAGCACCAGTGCATCCTGGCCCTGCATCAATGTATCGATCACCTCGGCCTGTGGCGCACGGAAGTTTTCGTAACCGAAGGTGTTGCGTAGAAGTTGGAGGGGTTGCTGATTCATACCATTGCCGACGCCCGCCGTGTGCGAGCATCGGCAGCGTATTTATTCTTCTGGCGGCGCGGGCGGTGCGACCAAATTTACATAGCCGCACTCTTTTTGCGGGCACACTTTTTCCGTGCCGCGACGCTTCGTGATTTTGATGGTGAGCAGTGGCCAACCGCACTTTGGACAAGGCTCATTCACCGGGGGATTCCACACTGCATATTTGCAATCCGGATAGGTATTGCAAGAATAGAACATCTTGCCATAACGGCTCTTACGCTCTATCAGGCTGCCTTTCTTGCACTCCGGACAAACAACACCGGAATCCTTGGGTTTTTCCAGCGGCTCGATAAAGCGACACTTGGGATAGTTCGAGCAACCTATAAATTTGCCATAGGGTCCAGACTTGATTACCAAGGAGCTCTCGCATTTGGGGCAGGTGCGACCTTCTAATATTTCCGGCCCCGGCGCGGCAGCGCGTTCGGCTTCGGTTTCATTGGCGTTGCGCGTGTAGTCACATTCCGGGTAGCCGCTACAGCCGATGAAACGGCCGCGCTTGCCCAAGCGTAAGTTGAGTGGCTTGCCGCACTTGGGGCATGCTTCGTCCATCGCCTCTGTGGTGATGTCTTTGCGTTCGATGTTTTTCTTTTCTTCGAGCTGTGCGTTGAATCCATCCCAGAACTCTTTCAGTACCGGCAACCATTCAAGCTTGCCGTCGGCGATAAAGTCGAGCTGGTCTTCCAACTTAGCTGTGAAGTCGTAATCGACGTAACGCGTGAAATGTTCGGTCAAAAATTTGTTGACGATGCGCCCAACATCGGTGGGCATGAAGCGCTTTTTATCCAGCACGACATATTCGCGCTTCACCAGTGTGGACATAATGCTGGCGTATGTTGATGGCCGGCCAATGCCGTGCTCTTCCAGCGTTTTTACCAGGCTTGCCTCAGAGTAGCGCGGCGGCGGCTGGGTGAAATGTTGTTCGCCAAAGAGTTTATCGACTGGGACAAATTCTCCCACTTCCAGCGGCGGTAGCTTGGCTTCGCCCTCTTCTTCGCCCGCCGCGGGCTCTTCGTCTACGTCTTCCAGATAGACGGCGATGAAGCCGGGAAAGACCATCACCTGACCGCTAGCGCGGAATAGGTTTTGTGGGCCGCCGAGGCTGATATCCAAGCTAACAGTATCGAATTTGGCCGGGCTCATTTGACATGCCAGGGCGCGCTTCCAGATCATTTCATACAACTTGTTTTGATCCGGCGTCAGGTATTTTTTCATTTCCTGCGGCGTGCGCAGGATAGAGGTGGGGCGCACCGCTTCATGCGCTTCTTGCGCATTTTTGGATTTATTTTTGTAGGTGACGATCGCTTTGGGCAAATATTCCGGCTCGAAATTATTGGCAATATAGCCACGAATTTCTTCCAGCGCTTCGGCCGACAAATTCACCGAGTCGGTACGCATGTAGGTGATCAAGCCCACTGCTCCGCCGCCGATGTCCACACCCTCATACAATTGCTGCGCTACGCGCATTGCGCGATCGGCGGAAAAGCCGAGTTTGCGCACGGCTTCTTGTTGCAGCGTCGATGTCGTAAATGGTGCGGCGGCTTGACGCGTTTTTTTGCGTTTTTCGACTGACTCAATCTTGGCTTTGTCTCCGGCCTTTTTCAGCGTGGCCAGGACCTTGTCGCTACTTTCTGCCGTGTTGATATCGAATTGATCTAGCTTCTTGCCTTCAAATTGGAACAGCTTGGCGGAAAATTTTTGCTTTCCCTTGCGCGAATCGAGATGTAGGCTCCAATATTCTTGTGAAGTGAAGGCTTCAATTTCTAATTCGCGCTCGCAGATCAGGCGCAGTGCCGGGCTCTGCACCCGTCCCGCCGATAAGCCGCGGCGAATCTTGCGCCACAGCAACGGCGATAGATTGAATCCCACCAGATAATCTAAAGCTCGGCGCGCTTGCTGTGCATTCACCAGCGGCATAGCGATGTCGCGCGGCGACTCAATTGCAGCTAGCACTGCCTTCTGCGTGATTTCGTAGAAAACCACGCGCTTCATCGGTTTTTTCTTGACCAGCTTCTTTTCGTGCAGCAACTCGGCAATGTGCCAAGCAATCGCTTCGCCTTCACGATCCGGGTCAGTTGCGAGAAGGATTTGATCTGCGCCCTTGACTGCCTTGGTGAGCGCATCGACGTGTTTTGCGTTGCGTTCGACTAGTTGATACTTCATGGCGAAGTTATTTTCAGGGTCAACTGCGCCGGTTTTCGGCACGAGGTCGCGCACATGACCATAAGAAGCAAGCACCTCGTAACCCGCGCCGAGATATTTCTTCAGCGTTTTGGCTTTGGAGGGTGATTCAACAATGAGTAGGCTATATGACATGCGCGCGGTTTAGTTGTGGGCCGAGCGCAGGATATTAAGGGGAGAGGCTTGCCGGTGGCAAGTCATACCATATCAATTAGAGCATTAATGCAGGCGCGGTGCATCGTCGCTGGTGAGGAAGTCTTCCATAAAGACATAGTCTTGACCATGGCTCCACAGCACCATTAGCACGATCCACTTAACGTGCTCCAGGCTGACGTCGGATTCCGCCAAGGCCAGCACGCGGTCGATCACGCATTCGCGCTGGATCGGGTTGAGGATGCCCGAAACTTCAAGAAACGTCAGAAAGCCTTGGGCTTGATAGTCAAGTCGCTGCTGTTCTTGCGGGGCGTAGCAGCGGGTGCCCGCGCTGGCAGCAAAGCTCTCCGGGTAGGCTGCGTCTGTTGAAAGTTGCTCCAGCCCGGTAAACCAATCAAAAGCGCGTGAAATCTCGTCGGTATCAAATCCTGCTGCGGTGAGTTCACGCGCAAGCTTGCCATGATCGGGATGAATTTCTACCTCGAAATAGTTCTCAAAAAGGTAGACCAAGATGTCAAACATCGATTCTCTCATGGCGGTAGTTAGTCATCTTTTCTATTAATATCAATTGATTGCTTGGTATAGGCCCCCAGGCAGTGAGGCCACCCGGCCGCTCATTTCAAGCTCTAACAGAATGGCGCAAACCCGCTCAGACGTCAACCCTGTACGTGTTACCAGAGCATCTATTGCGCACGGTACGTGTCCGAGTTGCAGCAATAGATCTTGATGCGCGATTGGGCTAAGCTCAAAATCCTGTAAGCTAGCGCTTACTGGCTGAATATGGCCCAACTCCTCAAGGATGTCTTGGGCGCTTTCTACCAGTTTCGCCCCCTGTTTAATTAGTTGGTGACACCCTTTGGCCAGTGGTGAATGAATAGACCCGGGCATGGCGAAGACTTCCCTGCCTTGTTCGCCCGCTAGTCGTGCTGTGATCAATGACCCGCTACGCAACGCTGCTTCCACCACTAAGACCCCGCGCGCTAAGCCGCTAATGATGCGGTTGCGGCGCGGAAAGTTTTGCGCCAAAGACGGTGTGCCGAGGGGAAACTCAGAAACAATGGCACCGACTTGCGCCAGCTGGTGCGCCAAATCGCGATTGCGCGCCGGATACACGATATCCAAGCCGGTGCCCACCACCGCAATGCTCGAACCAATACCCTTCAACCCGCCACGATGTGCTGCGGTGTCGATGCCCAAGGCCAAGCCGCTGATGATGGTATAGCCGGCTTGGGATAAAGTGCCAGCAAAGGCCTCTGCGTCCTTTTCTCCCTGTGGGGTGGCGCGGCGGCTACCCACCAGCGCAAGTGCGGGTTGCTGCAGCAAGTCCAAACGGCCTTTGACATATAAAAAGGGGGGAGGGTCTGCAGTTTGCAGCATGGCCTGCGGGTATTCGCCGTCTGCCAAGGTAATGAGATGATTGCCGGGTTCAGCCAGCCATTCGAGGACTGGCGCTAACACCGTGTCGTCAACGCCAGCTGCAATGGCACGTGCAATCTTGTTATCGCAGACCGCGCCTAATTGCGCGCTGTTGGCTGAAAAGATATTCTCAGGAGGGCCAAAGGTAGACAACAAGCGGCGAAAAGTTTCGCCCCCCAGGCCGGGAATGAAGCTAAGCGCTAGCCAGTAACGCGCTTCATTCTGATCGGCCATATGCTTAAATTAAGGTGCCACCACCGTGTCGTTAAGCTTGATAGATAGATCTGACCGCATCACCAAGGCATAGGACACATTGTTGAAAATGCGAAACACCAACGCCAGCCCAATGCGCTCTTCCGGCAATTTCACGGTACGGTTTTTATCATCGCTACGATAAGAAGCAACTTCTCCGGCTCGGTTGATAGCCAGCACATGGCCCAACTCCATACCCTGTTTGCTCCCAAGGTTCAGGGTAATAATCGATCCCCGGCCAACTTCGGCAACCCCGCCATATGCCGAAATTACTCGTCCGTGCACATTGTTTGGTGCGGCATGCGGCACAAAGTTAGCCAAATCAACGCTGGTTGCGGCAACCAGGCGATCATCGCGTAAAATTTCCTGAGCGGTGCGGATAATTTCGACCGTTGAAGGATCGCCGGTTTTTAAAACACGCGCATCACCTAGATATATCGCTTCATAACCTAAAATTTCTTTGGTATCTGGGTCTACTAAAGGCTTGCCGGGACGAAAGACGTGCCATTGTTTCGGCCCGCCTGCGCTTAAACCCGCAACATAGGCGCGATTGCCTGCGCCGATGACGACTCGATTTTCTTCATTGGCAATAATGCGCGGCGCTTTTTCTAGACCGTCTTTTTCGATTACCAGCGGCTGGCTCAGGAAAGGGCCGATGTCTGCTGGCGATATCGCCGGAATTGCCAAATTTGGGCTGGTTGGTTCAACGCGCGGCTGAGGTTCGCGTCTTTCAAAATCGCGGCCTTGGTATTTTTCGGTTCTACCTAAGCGCAAGGTGCCATTTGCTCGATCCAGAATTACGACATCGCCGGGATAGATCCAGTGTGGATTTTTGATTTCCTCTTTATTTAGTTTCCAAATTTCTGGCCAGCGCCATGGGCTCTTGAGGAATCGACCGGAGATGGCCCAGAGCGTATCGCCCTTGACCACAACATAGCGATCTGGCGCGTCTTCTTTAATTTGCAGTTCATCCGCAAAGACTGCCGCGCTAAACAACGCGCAGGAACTAAGCAAGGCTATAATAATATTTCGCATGAGCGCCCTCGGTCACAATGGTTGTGATTCCACGCTATATTGCGCCGACCATTTATGCAAAACAGATCGTGGAGTTTGCTTTAAATTCTGCATGTAAAAGTATAATTAAGCAAGCCTTTTGAGATGCCCTTATTACCTATAATTCATTATCCGGACGAGCGTCTACATACCCCAGCTCAAGCCGTGACGGCGGTGGATGACAACATCCGCCAATTGGTCATGGACATGGCCGAGACCATGTATGCCGCGCCAGGCATCGGCTTGGCGGCTACGCAAGTCGATGTACATTTGCAAGTGATCGTGATCGACATTTCCCAGGATCGCAGCAAATTACTTGCCTTAATCAATCCGGCGATTATCAAGGCCGAGGGTCGCGCCGAGCACGAGGAGGGTTGTTTATCCGTGCCCGGTATTTACGAACCAGTTACCCGTGCCGAGCGTATTAGCGTTAAGTTCCTGAATTTAGAAGGTAAAGAGGCCGCGCTTGAGGCCGAAGGCTTGCTCGCTGTGTGCATCCAACATGAAATGGATCATTTGCTTGGTAAGGTGTTTGTCGAATATTTATCGCAACTCAAGCAGGCTCGGATTAAACAAAAGCTTAAAAAACGCTCCCGCGAGACCATGTAGATGCGCTTGATTTTTGCCGGCACGCCGGAATTCGCTGCTACCGCGCTGCAAGCCCTCATCTTGGCCGGACATGAGATTGCCTTAGTACTTACTCAACCTGACCGCCCCGCTGGCCGCGGCATGCTCCTTAAGCCTAGCGCGGTTAAGTCATTGGCCTTGCAGTATGGCTTGATCGTGGCTCAACCGCCCTCTTTAAAAGATCCTGAGGTACACGCGGCTTTACGTGCGCTCGATGTGGATTTAATGGTTGTCGCTGCCTATGGTTTGATTTTGCCGCAATCCATATTGGATCTGCCGCGGCAGGGCTGCTTAAATGTTCACGCCTCCCTCTTGCCACGCTGGCGTGGTGCAGCGCCAATCCAGCGCGCCATCTTGGCAGGTGATGCTGAAACCGGCATTACAATTATGCAAATGGATGCCGGATTGGATACTGGCGAGATGCTACTGCGGCGCGCCCTCCCCATTGCTCCTATCGATACGGCACAAACCCTACACGACAAATTGGCCGGCTTGGGTGGTGTAACAATTGTCGAGGCGCTGCACTTATTGTCTTTAAATCAACTCTCATCCCAAATCCAGGATGATGCACAAGCCACTTATGCTGCAAAAATCACCAAAGAAGAGGCGCGCATCGAATGGCATCGTTCTGCTCCTGAAATTGAACGTGCGATCCGCGCATATAATCCCGTGCCAGGTGCATTTACCCGACGCATGGATGAAACGCTCAAACTATGGTCGGCTCAAATAACTTCGGGCCAAGGCGAGCCTGGTACAGTGCTGACCGCAGATAAAACTGGCATTATCGTTGCCTGTGGCAGCGCCGCGCTACGCGTCATCGAACTACAGCGGGCGGGCGGTAAGCGCCTTTCCACCGCGCAATTTCTGGCTGGCGTAATAATCTCTCCAGGCGAGCGCTGGTCTTGAATTCTTTTTCTTTCGGCCCATCTAAGCTACGCAAACACTTTATTTTCGGAGCAAAGGCCTATGTTCGGTAATTGGTTAAAGACCGCGATCCTAATGGCTGGCATCGTCGCCTTATTTGGCGCGGTTGGCTTAGCTTTGGGTGGTCAGGCTGGCATGTTGTTAGGTTTATTGGTCGCCGGCGGCATGAATTTTTTCGCTTACTGGAATTCAGACACCATGGTGTTGCGTTTCTATGATGCGCAAGAAGTAGATGAATACAGCGCGCCGCAGTTATATCGGATGGTTGCGGAATTGGCGCGCAATGCCGAAATCCCCATGCCGAAAGTTTACATCGCCAACCAAGCGCAACCCAATGCGTTTGCAACTGGGCGGAATCCAGAGCATGCGGCGGTCTGTGCTACCACTGGCATTATACAAATGCTAAGCGAGCGCGAGCTGCGCGGCGTAATGGCACATGAACTGACGCATATTAAACACCGCGATACCTTGATCTCCACTATTTCTGCTACGGTTGCCGGCGCGATCTCGATGTTGGCGCAATTCGGCATGTTTTTCGGTGGGCGCGACCGCGAGGGCAACAACAATCTGATTTTGAGCCTGATGGTGATGATTCTGGCGCCGATCGCGGCCATGCTGATTCAAATGGCTATTTCCCGCGCACGCGAATTTGAAGCCGATCGTGGTGGTGCACAAATTAGCGGTGATCCAGAAGCGCTTGCATTTGCGCTGCAAAAGATTCATAACTATGCACACGAAATCCCTAATGCAACTGCGGAGCACCATCCTGAAACGGCTCAAATGATGATCATCAACCCTCTTTCCGCCGGCGGTATCAGCCGCTTGTTCAGCACCCATCCGCAAACCGAAGAACGCGTCATGCGCCTGATGAGTATGACGCGTGCTTGAGCCGCAAGCCTTAGCCGCAGGCGTGTTGTCTGCTGTTTTGTCCGGACGCAACCTAAATGAAGTATTAGTCGAGCTGTGGCCACTTCATCCGGATTTGCCTCAGCAACAACGTGGGGCGGTGCAAGATTTAAGTTATGGAACTTTGCGTTATTTTTCGCGCCTGGATTTCTTATTGCAAGCATTGATTATTCGACCCATTACACATGATGGTGTGCGATGTTTGTTATTGGCCAGCTTATATCAACTTAATTACGCCAAAACTCGCCCGTATGCGGTTGTCGACCATGCGGTCGAAGCTGCGCGCGCCATGGATGCCCCCTGGGCTGCGAAATTTGTAAATGGGGTGCTGCGAAATTTCTTACGTAGAAAACCTGAACTTTTGCAGCGTGCCAATGATTTTGAACCTGCTCACTACTGTCATCCACAATGGTGGATTAACCGCGTGCGTATTAACTATCCTCAACATTGGGTTGATATTCTTACTGCTAACAACAGCCGCCCTCCCATGACTTTGCGCGTGAATCGTCTGCGCAACAGTCCTGAACAATATTTAGCCCTGCTGCATGCAGCTGAACTAGAGGCAGAATTGCTAGAGCTAGGTGCAATTCGCATCATTAAACCGGTTGGCGTTGATAAATTGCCCGGCTTTAGAGATGGGCTGGTTTCAGTTCAAGACGCGGGAGCGCAATATGCGGCTGCCTTTCTCGATCTAAAAATTGGGCAACGTGTTCTAGATGCTTGTGCTGCGCCCGGTGGTAAAGCTGCACATATTTTGGAATCTGCTGCTGTTGATTTGCTTGCCTTGGATAAAGACCCTTTGCGACTAAAACAAGTAGGCGAAAATTTTGAGCGCCTGCAGCTCAATGGGCTTTTGATCTGTGGCGATGTCGCCACGCCGGATTCGTGGTGGGACGGTAATTTGTTTGACCGTATTCTGGCCGATGTACCCTGTTCTGCTTCCGGGGTAGTGCGACGTCATCCTGATATCAAATGGTTGCGGCGACCTGACGATATCGCTCAGTTTGCTGCCACGCAAAAGCGCATACTCGCCTCCCTGTGGCGTCTGCTCGCCCCTGGTGGTAAATTGCTGTATGCAACCTGCTCGCTATTCCCTGAAGAAAACGAAGAGGTCGTTGCCTCTTTTACCTCTACAAACCTTAGCGCTAAACGTCTCGTACTTGAGAATTTTAATGGTCAATTTCTACCGGATGCTACGCATGATGGCTTTTACTATGCCTTGCTGGAAAAGTCTTCTTCTCCGCCTTAATGCACTCGTGCTCGTTTGTCTTTTACCATGCTTGGTTAACGCAGAGGGCTTAACCGTTAAAAATGCTGAGCTAATCCCGACGGATGAATGGTATTTTTTGCATACAGAATTCGACATCAATTTCAGCAAACCGGTCGAGGAGGCATTAGAGCGTGGTGTCAGCTTAAATTTTTTAGTAGAGCTTGATGTAACGCGACCTCGTTGGTATTGGGTCGATGAATCAATCGCTGCTGTGCGTCAAAATGTCCGCATCAGTTATCACGCTTTGACACGGCAATATCATTTCTCCAGCAATAGCGGTAATCAGAGCTTCAATACCTTAAGTGAAGCCAAAAATGTCCTGCAACACCTCGCGGATTGGAAAGTTTTTGATCGCAACTTACTTAAAAAGGGCAACAATTACCAAGCCGCTGTACACATCAAATTAGATGTCAAACAACTACCTAAGCCCTTACAAGTTGAGGCCCTGGGATCCAAAAGTTGGGATCTTGCTTCTACTTGGTTTTACTTTCCTCTAAATCCTTGATGCTGATCGTCGTGCACGCGTTACCCGTAGTTGCTCATGTCTAAACTTCGTTATGTTGTAATCACCTGCGTTGGTTTAGGCGCCGTTCTTTTATATTTGCTATCTCGTGCGACCAGCAACACCGCTGCTTTCGGTCAGCATTACACGCTTCTAATCGTTTTAAATGTCTTGCTAGCCGTTATCTTGGCTAGTTTAATCGTTTTTCAAATTTGGGTCGTTAGCAAACGAATTCGGCAACGCGTGTTCGGTGCGCGCTTAACCATGCGCCTGATTATCCTTTTTGCTTTGATGGCCGTAGTCCCCGGGACTTTAATCTATGGTGTATCTGTACAGTTTCTTACACGCTCCATTGAATCCTGGTTCGATGTTCGGGTTGACAGCGCCCTGGAGGGCGGGCTCAACTTGGGTCGCAGTGCTTTAGATGCACAGTTACAAGACTTAGTTAAAAAATCGGAAGCAATAGCTTTATCTCTTGCTGATGAACCTTTGGTTACGCAATTTGCTGCTCTCAATCGTTTGCGTGAACAAACTGGCGTGCAAGAGGCCACCTTATTTTCTGCTCGTGGTCAGGTCTTAGCATTTTCAAGTATAGGGACTAACTCTTTATTCCCGCAATTTCCCTCTTCCACAATTTTACGTACGATTCGAGCGCAGCGCCCTTATAGCAGTATCGAGACTCTCGAAGGAAAGGGTTTATTTTTACGTGTGGTTGTACCTGTCAATGTCTTGTCTCTTAGTGAAGATATCCGAGTCCTACAATTACTTCATCCTGTTCCTGAAAAGGTTGCTCGAGATGCTGAGGCAGTTCAAACCGTCTATCGTGATTACAAAGAACTATCCTTCTCGCGTCATGGCCTAAACAAATTATTTTCCTTAACGCTCACCATGACTTTGTTGTTTTCCCTGTTGTCTGCTGTTGCTTTAGCCTTTGTCTTATCACAACGAATGAGCGCGTCTTTGGGCTTGTTGGCAGAAGGTACTCGTGCAGTTGCAAAGGGTGATTTCAGCCCGATGCAGCCGGTTCGTGCGCGCGATGAGCTTGGCCAGCTTATGCAGTCATTCAACAGCATGACGCGCCAATTAGCAGAAGCCAGCACGGTAGTTGAACACAAACAACAACTATTGGAAGCGGCAAAAGCTTATCTTGAAAATATTCTGGCGCATTTATCGAGTGGCGTAATCGCATTCAATGAAGTATTTTTAGTCAAGAGTGCCAACCCGATTGCCACACAATTATTAGGCATCGATCCGCTCTCTATTTCCGATCTCCCTTTATTTGATTGGCGCGATAAGCTACCTAGGCTTGCTCCTTTCGCCGATGCCCTGACTCAACACTTGCGCAACGACGAGTTAAAAGAATGGAAAGAACAAATCGAACTCGTCGTTGATGGTCATATTAATATTCTATTGATACGTGGTAGTCGACTTCCAGCTGCGATCGACAATGGATATGTGGTCGTATTTGACGATGTCACCCATTTAATTCAAGCTCAACGCGATGCTGCGTGGGGAGAAGTAGCTCGTCGCTTAGCGCATGAAATCAAAAACCCTCTCACGCCCATTCAATTATCTGCTGAACGCTTATCGCATAAACTTTCCGCCAAATTAGATCATGCTGATGCAGAAATGCTCGATCGTTCAACACAGACCATTGTTAATCAAGTAAATGCTTTGAAAAGCATGGTGGATGAATTCAGTCAATATGCTCGCCAGCCCACGCTCAATCTGCAGTTGTTAAACCTTAACAATTTAATTACCGAGGTATTATCACTCTATGAAAACTCCCCGGTTCAGGTAAATTCATTTTTGTCTGATGACTTGCCCTTGGTTTTAGTTGATCCCAAATTAATGCGCCAAGTTATCCATAATTTATTGCAAAATGCTCAAGATGCCGTTGTTGCTACGGACACACCGATGATTATGGTACGCACCGGTTACGAAGATGGTTTCATCTTTTTGCGCGTAATTGATAATGGTTGTGGTTTTTCGCCCGATATTCTTTCTCGTGTCTTCGAGCCTTATGTGACCACCAAATCTAAAGGAACTGGCCTTGGTTTAGCCATTGTTAAGAAAATTGTTGAGGAACATCTTGGTTTGGTTGAAATTAAAAATTTGGGTGAAGGTGGGGCTTGCATATGCGTAAAATTGCCCCTGCCTTCTTTGCCCATTAATTGAGGCTTTATGAGTAATATTTTAGTTGTCGACGATGAAGCGGGTATCCGCGAGTTATTACAAGAAATTTTGTTCGACGAGGGTCACCAAGTTCGTCTTGCAGAAAATGCTGTTGAAGCACGTCTTGCTTTCGACCAAACGCCCCCTGATTTAGTTCTACTTGATATTTGGATGCCCGACACGGATGGCATTACTTTGCTTAAAGAATGGTCTGCCAGCGGGAAACTTCATATGCCCGTCATTATGATGTCTGGTCATGGCACTATTGATACTGCTGTTGAGGCAACGAAGATTGGCGCATTCGATTTCTTAGAAAAACCTATCGCATTACAAAAACTTTTACATACTGTAAGTCGCGCCTTAAAACAAAACGCGGGTCGCAATAAACCTGGTAACGGTTTTTCTTTATTAGGGAAAAGTCCCGTCATTCAGGATTTACAAAATAGGCTCCTTCTTCTCGCTAAATATCGTGGCCCTATTTTATTTTTAGGACAGCAAGGAAGCCCGTTTGAGCTTGCTGCGCAAATTTTACATACTTTAGATACACCTTGGCTTGTTCCAGATGACTTGGCATGGCTTGCGTCGAATCCGCTAGATGTTTTGATTAAGGCCGAAGGGGGAACGCTCCTTCTAAAAGAAATTGCAAATCTTGGAAAACTTGAACAGCGCGGTTTAATGCTTTTAATATCACGCATGGAAAAGCACCATGTTCGATTATTCTGTTGTTCTGCGGAAAATCTTTCGAGCCGTGTTGCAGATCACAGTTTTGATGCGGATCTATACCAGTCCCTTAGCGCTGTTTCCTTGCTTTTCCCAAATTTGCGCGATCACAGGGACGATATTCCTGAAATAGCCAATCATTTAATGCTACTTCTTGTGGAAAATAAATCCATTTCTCCAAAATCTTTCAATACTGCTGCCCTTAATGCCTTACGTTTATATGATTGGCCCTTTAATTTAGGACAACTTCAAAACGTAGTTCATACGCTTGCATTAACTACTTTATCCGATGAAATTACTGTTACCGATGTAAAGTTAGTCCTTTCACAGTTTTTGGATGAAGGAGTAACTATAACTAAAAACAACCCCTTTAGTTTTGATCTTCCATTGCGTGAAGCGCGCGATCATTTCGAACGACTTTATTTTGAACATCATCTTGTAAAGGCTGATGGAAATATGAGTCGCATTGCCGACACAGTCGGTCTTGAACGTACTCATCTTTATCGTAAACTTAAACAGCTTGATATTAAATTTTCACGTAAGTCTGAGTAAATACTCTTTTCTTATTTTGTGTATTGCTTATAGCAATAACATTCTTTCCTATTTTATTGCTCTTAATTTAGTGTTTGCCCAGACCTTTAGTGGTCAAAATGCCAGCAAAACGCTATAATTTTTCGTTTCTTTATTTCATCTTTAGGGAGTTAACATGTCCGCAAAGCACCCCGTCATTGCAGTTACGGGATCTTCCGGGTCGGGGACGACTACGGTCAAACGCGCCTTTGAACATATTTTTCGTCGTGAAAACCTAAATGCCCTCGTTGTCGAGGGTGATAGTTTTCATAGTCTTGATCGTAAACAATTCAAAGCCGCCGTCGCCAATGCGGAAAAAACCAGCACTATAGCCCCCTCTCATTTTGGTCCAGAAGCCAATCATTTTGATTTGATTGAGAAATGTTTTAAAGATTACGCATCCAAAGGAGAATGCCAGCGCCGTTATTATTTACATAACGATGAAGAAGCGCGCCCCTTTAACCAAGACTCCGGCACTTTTACTCCTTGGCAAAAAGTTGGTAAGAGTACTGATATCTTATTTTATGAGGGTCTACATGGTGGCGTGGTTGCGGGCAAAGTCGATGCCGCAAAACATGTCGATTTGTTAGTTGGCGTTGTTCCTATCGTCAACCTTGAATGGATCCAAAAAATTCACCGCGATGCCGCAGAGCGCGGTTATTCACCTGATGTTATTGTTGATACTATTTTGCGTCGCATGCCAGATTATGTTCACTATATTACGCCGCAGTTTTCGCGTACTCACATTAACTTTCAACGCGTACCTACTGTAGATACCTCTAATCCGTTTATTTCTCGGGATATTCCAACTCCGGATGAGAGTTTTGTGGTGATCCATTTCAGCAACCCTGTGCGTGACCAAGTTGACTTTCCTTATCTTTTAAACATGATTCATGATTCCTTCATGTCACGGCCAAATACTATTGTTGTTCCTGGTGGAAAGATGGGTTTTGCAATGGAAGTTGTTATTACTCCCATGATTCATGAAATGGTTGCTCGAAAGAAGAAGGCTAAGTAATTTTTCTTTCGCACAAAAAAAGGGCCGCTTATAGCGGCCCTTTTTTCTTTGGTCTGTACTTAAATCAAATATCAATATTTCGTGCAACCAATGCATTATTTTCAATAAATGCCCGCCGCGGTTCCACTATATCGCCCATAAGTGTAGTAAAAATTTCATCCGCTGAAATTGCATCATCAATTTGCACTTTCAAAAGTCTTCTCACTTTGGGGTCCATTGTGGTTTCCCATAGTTGACTTGGATTCATTTCACCAAGACCTTTATATCGTTGTACTGCCAAGTTACGTTGCACCTCTTCAAGTAACCAATCTAAAGCTTGCTTGAATTCTGTTACTTTTGTTTCCTTTTCACCTCTTTTAACACTTGCCCCAGAACCAATTAAGCCTTCTAACATACGTGAAGTTTTGACAATTTGTTCAAAATCGCCACTCTCAACAAAGTCCTTATCAATTGCTGATGTTTGGACATTCCCATGAAAGTTTCTCTGAATAATAATTCTGCAGCTTTCGTTTGCCTGGTTATATTCTGCTCTTAACACAATCGCTTCATCTTTAAGAGTTTTTGATAAGGCCGCCGCACTTTCTTCTGCTTTATAAATATCCGTTAGATCTATAAGTGGTTGTTTTAACAGGGCAAATAATGTTGTTTTGTCAATTACTCGTGCGAGACGATCTATTACTGCTTCAGCTAGCAAGTATTCTTTGGCTAAACCTTCAAACGCTTCTTTTCCTATGGGGGCTTGATTTGAACTTGGCCGAAGCTCAGCCCCCTCTAGGGCTTGTTGTAATAAATAATGCTTCAACTCGTGATCGTCTTTTAAGTAGCGTTCGCTTTTCCCGTGTTTTACCTTATACAAGGGGGGCTGTGCGATATATATAAATCCGCGCTCAATTAGCTCTGGCATTTGTCGGTAGAAAAAGGTCAACAGAAGCGTTCGAATATGTGCTCCATCCACATCGGCATCAGTCATAATTATTATTCTATGATATCGGGCTTTATCTGCTGAAAACTCGTCCTTACCGATGCCTGTTCCCATAGCAGTTATCAATGCAATGATCTCTCCAGAGGATAAAATCCGATCAAAACGTGCTCTTTCCACGTTTAAAATTTTTCCTTTTAGTGGGAGTATCGCCTGAAATTTTCGATCTCTCCCCTGTTTTGCTGACCCCCCTGCCGAGTCCCCCTCTACTATATAAAGCTCTGATAATGCAGGATCTTTTTCCTGACAATCAGCCAACTTTCCCGGTAATCCCATGCTGTCTAATACGCCTTTACGGCGCGTCATTTCTCTTGCCTTGCGTGCTGCCTCGCGTGCTCGAGCTGCGTCAATTATCTTTGAGGTTATGATTTTTGCGTCCGCAGGCCGTTCTGCCAGATAGTCGGATAAACATTGAGCAACAATTTCTTCTACAACAGGACGAACTTCACTCGAAACCAATTTGTCTTTAGTTTGGCTTGAGAATTTTGGATTTGGTACTTTTACCGAAAGAACGCAGGTCAAACCCTCCCTCATGTCATCACCAACGGTTTCAACCTTTGCTTTTTTTGCTATTTCTGTCTGTTCTATATAACCATTTAATGTTCTTGTTAACGCCGCACGCAACCCCGTTAAATGGCTGCCACCATCTCGTTGTGGAATATTATTGGTAAAACATTGAACGGTTTCTTGATAGCTATCATTCCATTGCATAGCTACATCTACTGTAATTCCCTCTTTCTCACTACTAGCCGAGAATATATTTTGATGTAACACGGTTTTTGACCGATTCATATATTCTACAAACCCTTTTACCCCGCCCAAGAAAGCAAAGTTTTCTTCTTTTCCATTTCTCTGGTCATGTAAAGCTATCTTTACCCCATTGTTTAAAAAAGATAACTCCCTTAAACGACGCGCCAGGATATCGTAATGAAACTCTACCAATCCAAATATTTCTTTATCTGCCATGAAATGGACTTCGGTTCCGCGTAAATTAGTTTCCCCAATTATTTTCAATTGGTCAACCGCATCACCTAAGCGAAACTCCATTGCGTGTGTTTTTCCTTCTCTGCGAACCGTCAATTTAAGCCACTCAGAAAGCGCATTAACTACCGATACCCCTACTCCGTGTAATCCACCCGATACCTTGTATGAGTTCGCATCAAATTTTCCACCAGCATGCAAAATAGTCATGATAACTTCAGCAGCAGATCTTCCCTCTTCCGGATGTATGTCCGTTGGGATTCCGCGACCGTTATCGGTTACGCTAATAGAGTTGTCTGTATGAATTACGACCCTTATTTCATTACAGTATCCAGCCAAAGCTTCATCTATTGCATTATCTACAACCTCGAATACCATGTGATGTAAGCCAGAGCCATCACTTGTGTCCCCTATATACATACCTGGACGCTTTCTTACAGCCTCCAAACCTTTTAAAACCTTAATTGACGACGAGTCGTAGCTTTTCGCCATTAGGTTTTGTTTATTGGTATTAGCCTCTTCTTCGCTTCCAAAGCAGGCTATTTTTTCATCTTCCAGAAATACGCACCACTCTTCGTCTAATTTTCTTACTTCATGCTGATTATTGCTCATTTAAAGCTTTCTGTTTCACGTGGAACATTAAATGCGCATTGGCATAACAACATATTTAAATGTATGGTTTCCGGGCAATGTAAAAACACCGCTACTGTTCGAATCTCCAAAAGAGCATTCGATTTCTTGGGTTCCTACATTATTTAATACATCTAATAAATAACTGACGTTAAATCCAATATCAATAGGTGCGCCATTATATTTAATTTCTACTTCTTCCTGCGCTTCTTCTTGTTCGCTATTGCTAGAAATAACTTTTACCGTATCCTTTGTTAAAACCACACGAACACCGCGAAACTTTTCATTACTGAGAATAGCTGCACGTTGTAATGCCTGAAGCAGAGTTATTCGATCTACCGAGAATTTATTTTGATATTCTGGCGGAATAACTTTCGTATAATCCGGGAATTTACCTTCTACAACTTTTGACTTTAAACTTACATTGTTGAATACAAAGGCTATCTGGCTTTTACCAATTTCAATTTTAATAAATTCTTCACTATCAGATAAAAGCCGAAGCAATTCAATAACTGTCTTTCTTGGGATAATGACTTCTAGGTTTATATCAGCATTACTTTCCAAATTGGCTTCCGCATAACTCAGCCTATGGCCATCCGTGGCTACAACCCTAATTTTCCCGTCACGCAATACAACAAGCATTCCATTTAAATAATATCTAATATCTTGCTGAGCCATTGAAAACTGGACTTCATTTAATAACCTTCTAAAGTCTTTTTGTTTTAAATCAATGGTTTTAATATCATTATCAGAAGAACTAAATTTCGGGAAATCATCTGCTGGCAACGTTTGTAAATTGAACCTACTCTTACCGGCTTTAACTAAAACCTTGTTTTCTAATTGTTCAATGGATATTTTCGTACCTTCTGCTAATGATCTGAGAATATCTTGAAGTTTCTTTGCTGAAGTTGTGAGTGCAAAATCTTTTTCAAACTTTACGTCAACACTATCAGCTTTTACCTGAACTTCTAGATCTGTAGCAGTAAAAGAAAACACTTGGTCTTTTCCTTCTATCAAAACATTTGAAAGAATAGGTAAGGTATGTCGTCTTTCAACGATACCCGTAACGGCCTGCAAAGTTTTTAATAAAGCTTCTCTATCTGTCTGTATTAATAACATTGATATTCCTTTTGATAGTAATTAATAGTACTACCAATTATCCTGTATAAAAAACTTATATGAGTATAAACAATACACTGCGTCGATTTATACTTGTGGAAAACACCTGTTTAAATATTTGATGGACTGTTAACAAAATTTGAAAAAAAATAATTAACACGTTTATTAACAAACTATACACATATAAATATCAACTTATCCACATGCAACTAACTTCTAAGAGTTTGAACCAAAAACTCAAAATCTTTAGCGATAATTGGATCTAAATTACGTAGTTCCTCAATTTTCCTACACGCGTGAATAACTGTTGTGTGATCACGCCCCCCAAAAGCATCACCAATGACCGGCAAACTTAACTGAGTTAGTTCTTTCGCAAGGGCCATAGCAACTTGCCGAGGACGAGCTACGGTGCGTGTACGTTTCTTAGAATACATTTCAGCAACTTTTATTTTGTAATAATCAGCAACAGTCTTTTGTATATTATCAATAGAAATTTGTCTCATTTGAACCGCTAATAAATCTTTTAAAGCTTCTTTAGCAAGATCAAGTGTAATTGGGTGCCCTGTAAAGCGGGAGAAGGCTAATACACGTTTAAGCGCCCCCTCTAATTCTCTCACATTGGACTGTATTTGCTTTGCAACAAAAAAAGCTATATTTTCATCTAAAGCAATTTTTTCAAGTGCTGCCTTTTTTATAAGAATAGCAACACGCATTTCTAACTCAGGCGGTTCAACCGCAACAGTAAGACCCCAACCAAAACGTGAAACTAACCTATCTTCAATGCCTTGCATTTCCCGAGGATAAGTATCACAAGTAATAATTACTTGCTTATGTGCTTCAGTTAAGGCGTTAAAAGCGTAAAAAAATTCTTCCTGCGTTCGGCTCTTTCCAGCGAAAAACTGAATGTCATCAATTAATAATAAATCCAGTGAATGATAGTAACGTTTAAAGTCGTTAAAAGATTTATGTTGATATGCTCGCACCACATCTGAAACATAACGTTCGGCATGAATATAGCTTATTTTTGCATTACGGTTTTGTTCGTAAACAAGATTACCAATAGCTTGTATTAAATGAGTTTTACCTAAGCCAACACCACCGTAAACAAACAACGGGTTATAAGCGGTACCAGGATTTTCAGCAACTTGAAGTGCAGCGGCACGCGCTAATTGATTGGCTTTACCGGGAACAAAACTTCCAAAAGAAAAGAGTGGGTTTAGACCGGAGCCACTATTTTTAGCAGGAACAGATGAAGGGATAACCGAAGGTTTGGTAGCGGGCGCAAGACTACTAGATGTCAACGGTGGATTTAACAGCCCAGGATTATCACCCAACTTTAAGGTAACGCAAGCACCAGAACCCAAACTAGATTCAGCATAAGCCTCAATTTTAACTAAGAACTTTTCCTTAACCCATTGCAAAACAAACCTGTTTGGAGCTAATAACAAAACAGAATTGGGTGTAGATGAAACCTTTAAAGGCTTTATCCACGTATTAAACTGTTGAATAGTCAAATCATTTTTGAATTGATCCAAACAGTTTTGCCAAAACAAATCCATAGATAGAAAACCTAAAATTCAAAAGAGAAAGACATATAGAATGTCGAGCATTTTAAACTCAATAATAGAAGTTATCCACAGGAGGAAAAAAGAATATACGGTTGACAAGTAAGGATAAAAAAGGGTTAAATACCGGGTTCTATGATTTAAATATTTTCAAAGGATTAGCATGAAACGCACTTATCAACCTTCAGTAATTCGCCGCTTAAGAACCCACGGTTTTCTCGTTCGCATGCGCTCAAAAAACGGAAGAGCGGTTATAAACGCACGCCGAGCTAAAGGTAGAAAGAGTTTGTCTGTTCAGTAAAACAGAGAGAGTTTCAGATATAAATAGCAAAGAAAACGCTATAGCAAGGCGGAACAAAAAAATAGGCCATTTAAAAAAAGCGGACGAAATATCGTCCGTTTTTGATTTTAATTGCCGAATTTACAGTTTGCATTTTGTTATCTTAGCAAAACCAAATAATCAACAATTGCCGCGAATTGCTGCAATGGTTTCAAAGAAAACACATCGTCACGCAGTTCAGCGAAATTACATGCGGCGGGTTTGCCAAGAATACTGCCGAATTGAACAGGTGAATCTTGGTTCTCTAGATATAATCATTCGTGTGACAAAACCGTTTTGTAAGCAAGAATATAAATCGATATACAACGAAATTGAAACCGCGGTAAACGGACTGAACAAATGTCGCAATTATTAATTGGACTGATAAAGATGTATCGATTTTTAATCAGTCCGCTAATGGGGCCACATTGTCGTTTCGTACCCAGTTGTTCAGAATATGCGCACGAAGCAATCCAAGAAAGAGGTGCAACAGTAGGCCTCATACTTAGTGCAAAACGCATAGCACGCTGTCACCCATGGTGTACTGGTGGCTACGACCCAGTACCAAAAAAATAAAGAAATCAAATGGATACTCAACGATTAATCATATTTGCAGTATTTTCGCTTTCACTATTTATGTTGTGGGGAAAATGGGAAGAAATAAACAAACCACCCGTAACAACAATAGAAAATAAAACAACGTACGAAAAAAATACAGATGTACCAAAAAGTGATTTAGCAAAAACAGAAGAAAAGAAAGAAGCCGCGAGTGCGACAACATTAAACAAGGGACAACGAATAAAAGTTATAACTGACGTTGTAGAAGCCGAAATCGACTTAAATGGTGGCGATCTTCGTCGTTATTCATTACTAAAACAAAAAAGCGATAAAGATAAAAGTAAGCCATTTGTATTATTTGCAGACGAAGAACCACATAACTTTATTGCACAAAGTGGGTTAATAGGGCAGGGATTACCAAATCACAAAGAAATATTTACGACAGATCGAAATACATATCAATTAGCTACAAACACAGAAAATCTAGAAGTAAAGCTACATTGGCGTAGCGTCAATGGCATACAAGTAGATAAAGTATATATCTTTAAAAGAAACAGCTATGTAGTTCAAATAAAATACGAAATAACAAATAATTCTTCGACAGCAATTAGTCCAGATGCGTACTTTCAATTTTTACGCGATGGTACTCCACCGGAGGGACACTCCGCATTATTACCAACATATGCAGGTCCGGCGATATACACAGAAGAAAAAAGGTTTCAGAAACACGAGTTCAGTAAAGTAGGTAAAGATGGCAAAGATATTGAAGAGGATGCAAATAATGGCTGGATAGCCGTATTACAGCATTACTTTTTAACAGCATACTTGCCGCAAGGAAATGCGCAACGTAAGTTTTACTTAAAAAAAATCGCGGATAATTTATATACCTCCGGTGTAATTATTCCAGTAGGGGAGATAGCAACAAAAAGTACCAAAAATATAAAAATGGAATTGTTCGCGGGGCCATTAGAACAAGAAAGCATAAAAAATTTGGCGCCCGGTTTAGAGCTAGCAGTAGATTATGGTTGGCTAAAAATTATTGCAGTACCAATTTTCACTCTTATGAGTTTGATACATAAGTTATTGGGAAACTGGGGCTGGACAATCATTGTCCTAACAATAGTAATAAAGATGGCATTTTATCCATTATCGGCAGCAAGTTATCGTTCGATGGCCAAAATGAAAGCGCTGGCACCGCGTTTACAGAGATTAAAAGAACAATATGGCGACGATCGTCAAAAACAGCATCAAGCCATGATGGACATCTATAAAACAGAAAAGATAAATCCTCTGGGCGGTTGTTTGCCGGTTGTGATTCAAATACCAGTATTTATCGCGCTGTATTGGGTCTTGCTTTATAGCGTAGAAATGAGACAGGCGCCATTTGCGCTATGGATACATGATTTAACTGCACAAGATCCATATTATGTTCTGCCCGTACTAATGGGTATTTCAATGTTGGTTCAAGCACGATTGAATCCAACCCCCCCAGACCCAATTCAAGCAAAGATTATGATGATTATGCCGGTTGCATTCTCAATTATGTTCTTTTGGTTTCCAGCTGGATTGGTTTTATATTGGGTGGTCAATAACGTCCTTTCCATAGCACAACAATGGCGCATTAATCATGTGCTTCAAAATGTCCCAAAAAAGGCCAAGCGATGACACTATAAGCGCTATTGCCACCGCACCTGGGCGTGGTGGAATAGGCGTTATTCGCATATCGGGTCCAATTGTTTCAACAATAGCGTTCGGTATTCTCGGAAAAATTCCAGAAGCTAGAAAAGCACTGCTAGCACGTTTCATAGATAAAAAAGGTGAAACGATCGACCAGGGAATTGCTCTATTTTTCTGCGCTCCAAATTCTTATACTGGTGAAGACGTGCTGGAATTACAGGGCCATGGCGGCCCTGCAGTTTTGCAAAACGTGCTCGCCCGCTGCCTAGAGTTGGGGGCGCGACTTGCAAGGCCAGGGGAGTTTACGCAACGCGCCTATCTAAATGAAAAAATGGACTTAGCGCAGGCAGAAAGTGTTGCCGATTTAATTGATGCCGCGACAACGCAAGCAGCAAAAAGCGCAATGCGTTCATTACAGGGCGAATTTTCCCGACACGTTCACGACCTCGTTGCAGCACTAATAAATTTGCGAATGCTGATTGAATCAACACTCGATTTTCCAGAAGAAGAGCTAGAGTTTTTGCAAGCTTCACAAGCAAAAGAAAAACTAAAGAGCATTAGAACAACATTAACAAAATTATTAGGCGAAGCAAAACAAGGAAAATTATTATCTGAGGGACTGCAAATAGTCCTTATAGGCCGTCCAAATGTAGGGAAATCAAGTTTAATAAACCGTTTGGCCAGAGAAGAAGTCGCAATCGTTACGCCAATGGCGGGAACAACACGCGATACAGTACGCCAAGAAGTTCAGTTGGATGGTTTGCCAATACATATCATTGACACCGCAGGTCTAAGGGAAACCACTGATAGCGTGGAACAAATAGGTATAGCTAGAACCTGGAAGGCAGTGGAAAAGTCTGACATAGCACTGGTAATAATAGATGCAGTAAATGGATTGGGAGAGGATGATAAAACCATCATTGCGCGGATCCCGAAAAATTTACCAATTATGCATGTATATAACAAAGCAGATTTGTTAATAAAAACCCCAAAAGAAAAAGGCCTCTATATATCCGCTAAGACAGGACAAGGAATAGAAGAACTTCAACAACAAATATTAAAAATGGCGGGATGGCAACAAACAGGTGAGGATACTTTTATAGCTCGGGAGCGACATGTCCAGGCGTTGCTGGTTGCAGAAGAATGCTTGAACAAGGCAAACTTAAACTGGGATCAGTTAGAGCTATTTGCAGAAGAATTAACACAAGCACAAAAAGCATTAAGTGGAATCACCGGGGAATTTACGGCGGATGATTTGCTAGGAGAAATTTTCAGTCGGTTTTGCATTGGGAAGTGAAATATTATGAATTAATCAGATTCAACGTAAATATGATTTTCAGGAACGCCAATAAGAACGAGGATTTTTCTCATTGCATCAGTAGCCAGTGCGGGCCCGGCAATGTAAACGTCCGAGTGGGTCAAATTTGAGATAGACAGAAGGATTGGACGAAGAACCCGCGCCACCGCGAGCTCTTGTCGTGAAGCAGTAGCATCCAAATCCCCCCCGATGATAACAGGTAAAAAATGGAAATTATCCAGCGCATCAGCCCAGGCGCGAGCAAGCCCACGTAAATAAATGCCGGCCTCATTCGTAGCAATCCATAGCAGATGAATAGACTCGGCTTGATCTAATGCCATTGCATGTTCCATCAAACTTTTAACTGCAGCAAAACCATTGCAGAAAGCCAGAAAAACGATCGGGCGATTTGATTCAGGCTTTAGAACAAAATTACCCAATGGACCACGAATTGAAACGATGTCACCAGATTTGAGATGATCAAAAACATAGTCAGCGAAGAAATTTCCATGATGCCGACGCACATGAAACTCCAAATGTCGGTCTTCACAAGGACAGCTGGCAATTGATAGCTGAGTTGAAAGACTGTTGGCCAAGGTAAGGGCGGCACGTTGACCAGCAAGAAAGCGCAAGCGTTCGCTAGGCAGCGTTTTGATGTGAATTATGGCCACTTCATCACTAGGATGATCTAAAGCGCGCACCTCACCACGAATCTGTTGTTCAGGAATATCAACGCTATTGTGAGCAACATCACCTTCGATAACTACATCAGACACAGCAGTACAGGAACACATCAAGGCATAACCTTGGGCTAGTTGGGTGGATGGAATAACATATTCATGTGGGCGCATCTGCTTGATTTCCCCAGAAATGATTCGTGCCTTACATTTACCACAACTACCGTTTGCGCAACCATAAGACAAAGGAATTCCGGCTCTTAAGGAAGCCTCCAATATGGTGTCATTACCCTCAACCAAAAAATCAAACCCAGTGGGTAAAACTTTTACTTGGGCAGAAATAACACGCAAAAAATTATCACGAATTAATAAAGAACGTTCAGCAAGGGATGCCGGCGGGGTCTGCATTCGTTGTGCATGCAACCAGTCGCGCAGTTTGTAGGCAATTTTAGAATCAAAGCTGTTTAGCGAAATGTATTGTTCTAGCTGATCATCTATACCGTCTAACATATCACGTGCATGTTTTAACAAGGACTTGGATTCAACTAGCTCACGACTTAATTCATGCAAGCGCGCAGCCAAAACTTCCTTATCCGGCAGTGTACGATCCATAACGCGAAGACCAAAAGCAGCATCTTTGATTTGCTCCATCTGTTCTAAAAACAAATCATTTTCCAATGTGATATCGGGAAAGGCGCGCTGTAGCTCATCAAGCGTAACCATGCCATCGTAGGATTCAAGCTCGCCACCTAAAATTTTCTTTTGCAGGGCGCCGCGGGTAACACCCACCAAGCGGGCGGCACGATGAACATTCAATAATTTAGCCATGTGTATAGTTTATGCGTTATCAAAAAGATAAAAAAGAACACACAGATACAAAAGCTAAGTACATGTTTTAATGAGACTCAGGCTAACGTTCAAAGTATAAATCGCGTATGATCTATAGCCTTTCTGAAAATTCGTGAACGAACATGGATTTCCCACAAGTATTTGATGTACTGGTCATTGGCGGAGGCCATGCGGGCACAGAGGCGGCACTTGCCAGCGCGCGCATGGGTCAAAAGACTATGCTTCTCACGCACAACATAGAAACCCTGGGACAAATGTCTTGCAATCCGTCTATTGGCGGAATAGGCAAAGGGCATTTGGTAAAGGAGGTTGATGCTTTGGGTGGCGCCATGGCTGCGGCGACGGATGAAGCGGGAATACAGTTTCGCATTCTCAATTCCAGCAAAGGCCCAGCAGTTCGTGCCACACGCGCTCAGGCAGATCGCCTGTTGTACAAGCAAGCTATCCGCAGTCGTTTGGAAAACCAGGAAAACTTGTGGCTATTGCAACAAGCCGTCGATGACTTGATCTTGGATGGAGATCGCGTGGCTGGTGCAGTAACGCAGCTCGGTATCAAAATTAGAGCCAAGGGCGTAGTGCTGACAACCGGTACATTTCTTGATGGATTGATCCACGTAGGGCTTTCGAATTACCGCGCTGGTCGAGCCGGTGACCCGTCCGCTATCAGCCTGGCGGCACGCTTGCGCGAGCTTAAATTACCCGTGGGCAGGCTAAAGACGGGTACACCGCCGCGCATAGATGGTCGCAGCCTAGACTATTCAGTAATGAATCAACAACCGGGCGATGACCCTGCCCCTGTGTTTTCCTTCCTTGGAAACGTAGCACAACACCCGCAGCAGCTGCCATGCTGGATTACGCACACCAACGCGCGGACACATGAGATTATTCGCCAAGGATTGGACAGATCGCCAATGTATACGGGGGTTATAGAAGGAGTAGGCCCTCGCTATTGCCCATCAATTGAAGACAAGATTCATCGCTTTGCAGATAAAGAATCGCACCAGATTTTTGTAGAGCCGGAAGGCTTACACACACACGAAATCTACCCTAACGGGATTTCCACGAGCTTGCCGTTTGACGTACAACTGAATTTGGTGAGATCCATCAAGGGATTTGAGAACGCGCATATAACGCGTCCGGGGTATGCCATCGAATATGATTATTTCGACCCGCGCGGCCTGAAAAGCACCCTGGAAACAAAATCTATCCAGGGGTTATTTTTTGCTGGACAAATAAACGGCACAACCGGATATGAAGAAGCCGCAGCTCAAGGCCTGTTAGCAGGATTGAATGCTGGTCAATATGCGCAAGACAAGGATGGTTGGTGCCCAGGCCGAAGCGAAGCCTATATCGGTGTGTTAGTAGATGATCTTATTACACGCGGTGTTCAAGAGCCTTATCGCATGTTCACTAGCCGTGCTGAATATCGACTCAGTTTACGAGAAGACAATGCCGATTTGCGACTGACCGAAATGGGCCGGAAACTGGGCGTGGTGGATGATAAAAGATGGGCGCATTTTGAACGAAAAAGAGAGGCCATCGCACGAGAACAAGAACGGCTGAAATCGACTTGGGTAAACCCACAAATTCTATCAGAAGCAGATGCAACCCCAGTCCTTGGACAAACTATCGAGCGCGAATACTCACTCACAGACTTGTTGCGGCGACCGCAAGTAAGCTACGCAAACCTCATGACCTTGCCTGGGGCCGGCCCTGGCGAAGCCGATCCGCAGGTAGTGGAGCAAGTGGAGATCCAGGCCAAGTATGCCGGTTACATTCAACGTCAGCAGGATGAGGTGGAGCGCAGTCGCGGCCAAGAAGAATTAAAAATGCCGGTGGATTTTGACTATCGCGAGGTGCATGGACTATCCATCGAGGTAAGCCAAAAGCTTAATCAACACAAGCCGGAAACCCTGGGCCAAGCAGGACGCATCTCGGGCGTCACTCCAGCGGCAATTTCATTACTTTTGGTGCACTTGAAGCGGCGCGGCAGTAAAAAGAAAAGCGCATGAGTCCGGCCCAAACCCTTGCCGCTGGGATCAGCGCACTTAAGTTGGATTTGAGCGAAGAGCGGCAGCAAACATTACTTGATTATGTTGCGCTGATCGTCAAATGGAACAAGGTCTATAACCTCACGGCGATCCGTGAGCCGGAAGCAATGATTACGCAACACTTGCTGGATAGTTTGGCGGTACTGCCACATCTAGTAGATGCACAGCGATTAATCGATATTGGCAGTGGCGCTGGCTTGCCGGGAATTCCGCTGGCTATAGCGCATCCGGAATGGCAAATTACGCTGCTTGATTCAAACCACAAAAAGACAACTTTTCTTCGCCAAGCCTGCTTGGAGTTAGGGCTAGCTAACGTGGAGGTCGTTTGTGAGCGGGTAGAGCACTACCAGCCCGACAAAGGATACGTAGTTGTGATCTCGCGTGCGTTTTCGGATTTGGGGGAATTTGCAAGACTCACCGCGCATTTACTTGCAAAAGGCGGTAAGCTTTACGCCATGAAAGGTGTCTATCCCCACGAAGAAATTGGGAAGTTACCGCAACCCTTCAAGTTACAAGAAGTCATCCCTTTGAATGTGCCTGGGATGGATGCAAACCGGCACATCGTCATCGTCGGGATGGAGGAATAATGACCAAAATACTTGCAATCGCAAACCAAAAAGGCGGAGTGGGCAAGACCACCACCAGTGTAAATTTGGCCGCGAGCTTGGCTGCGGCGGATCGCCGCGTGCTGTTGATCGACCTCGATCCCCAAGGCAATGCCACTACCGGCAGCGGCGTAAACAAGAGTGATCTCAGCAAAACCGTTTACCACGTACTATTGGGCAGCCACGGTTTGCCCGACGTGCGCGTCAGCGCTAAGCAAGGCGGCTATGACGTAATTCCCGCAAACCGCGAATTGGCGGGTGCCGAAATTGAGCTGGTGGATGAAGATCAGCGCGAACAACGCTTGCGCAAGGCGCTCGCTCCAGTTGCAGAAGAATACGACTATGTGTTGATCGACTGCCCCCCTGCGCTAAGCTTGCTGACGCTGAATGGACTGGTCGCAGCACAATCGGTAATGATTCCGATGCAATGTGAATACTATGCGTTAGAAGGACTAAGTGATTTGGTCAATACGGTAAAAAAAGTGCGCGCTAATCTAAACCCAGAGCTGGAAATCGAAGGCTTGCTGCGAACTATGTTCGACCCGCGTAATGCCCTGGCACAACAAGTATCGGATCAATTGCAGCGCCACTTTGGCGACAAGGTGTACAGTACCGTGATTCCGCGCAATATTCGCTTAGCCGAAGCACCAAGTTATGGTGCACCGGTATTGTTTTATGACCGAGCATCGAAAGGCGCGCTAGCCTATATTGCGCTCGCAGGCGAATTTTTACAGCGACGCGAAGGCGTCGCTGCTCCCGCATAAACTCATTCAGTTGTAATCGGACTTATTCAAATGGCAAAACCTAAAGGCCTCGGTCGGGGCTTAGACGCTCTGCTTGGCGACTCTTCTAGCAATAATGGAATGCAACAGGCAGACAGCCTACGCGAACTCGAAGTTGGAATGTTGCAGCCCGGAAAATATCAGCCGCGCGCACATATGGACCAGGCCTCGCTGGCTGCGTTGGCCGATTCGATTAAGTCGCAAGGCATCATGCAGCCGATCCTAGTGCGTAAACTGCAAGCGAATAACTACGAGATTATTGCCGGCGAGCGTCGCTGGCGTGCGGCGCAAATTGCGGGATTGAAACAAGTGCCGGTGGTTATTCGTGAAGTGGCAGATGAAGCCGCATTGGCCATGGCACTGATTGAAAACATTCAGCGCGAAGACCTGAATCCAATTGAAGAAGCGATCGGCATCCAGCGCCTGATTAACGAATTTGCCATGACGCATGAAGGCGCTGCAGAGGCTGTCGGCCGCTCGCGTTCCGCGGTCAGCAACCTATTGCGTTTACTCAATCTGCCGAAAACGGTACAGGACATGGTGCTCCAAGGTACGCTCGACATGGGGCACGCACGCGCATTGCTGCCACTGGTGACCGCAAAGCAATTGGAAGCTGCGCATGAAATCACGCACAAAGGGTTGTCAGTACGCGAGGCTGAAAAGCTGGTAGCAAAGTTGCTTAAACCGGAAGTTCCCAAAAAACACCTCGGACCGGATCGCGATACCCTGCGTTTGCAAGAAGATTTGGCGCAAAAGCTTGGTGTTAAAGTGACGATCAAGCACGATAAAAAAGGTGCTGGACAGCTCATCATCGACTACGCCGATTTGGCCCAATTGGATGGAATTATCCAGCGCATTCAACGAAATTAACATTATCAACGCATGAACAAAAAGGCCGCGATATGCGGCCTTTTGCTTTTGCAGAACGCGTTGATACCGTAGTAGGATACGGGCTCGTTGGTTAGAAGCACCGAATCAAATTAAAAAATGGAGTACGCATGAAAAAAAACAAAGCAATAAAAAATGCAATCGCTGTAGTGTTACTGTTGTTTTCCGGAATGGTTGCGGCAGATTCAGCAACTTACGCTAAATGGGAAAAAATCGATGTTGCTCCTGGCATTTACCAAACGACTGATGGTAATGGAGATGTTCGTGAAATTGCCCCGAGCTGCTCCGGTGGCCCCGTGTGCACAATTGATGCGGCAGGTAAGCCGAACTGCCGCCTAGGGGATAAGCAGTTTTCATTCTATTACAAGGCGGGAAAGAAAAAGGATTTGGTGGTGTATTTTGATGGGGGTGGCGCATGTTGGGATTCCAATACTTGTGTCACCGGGCAAGTTGTTACATCAGTCGGCGCATATGTTCCTGAGTTAAAAGGGGGGCCAGGTACGCAAGGCCTTTTTGATCAAGCTAACCCGCAAAATCCGTATCGAGATTGGAGCGTGGTGGCAATTCCTTATTGCACCGGCGATATCCACTTTGGATCCAGAGACCAAAATTACACGGATTTTACGGGCGCGGTAACCGGCATACCCGGGGGCACAGTAACAATTCACCACCGCGGCTTTGATAATTTTCTGTATGTGCGCGAATGGTTAAAGCAGCGCTTTGGCGTAGAAGAGGGCGACAAAAAGAATAATAGCAATGGCGAAGATAGGGACCGTAGCAACGTGAAGCATATGTTGGTAACGGGTTCTAGTGCGGGTGCTTATGGTGCAGCGTTTGCATATCCCCATCTCAAGCAAGCCTTTCCCAAGACAGAGGGTTACTTGATGGCTGACGCAGGTAACGGCGTGGTCAGTGACACCCTTCGACAACAAGCGCTAAGCGGGCCGGATGCGCGCTGGGGCCCAGCCAAGAATTTAGTGCATGCGATTCCAGGGATGGATGGGATCTTTGATTTGCCGCAGGATCGCTTTGAATCGGGATTTAACACGGCCTTGGCACGTTATTACCCGAAAGACAGATTTTCACAGTACACAACTCTGTTTGATGTGATCCAGGTTTTGTTCTACAACATTTCATTAAATCAAAATGATATTGCAGCGTGGAACAATATATTTCCGGTGTACGAGGCCTGGACGCAGCAAATGGTGAACAACGCCTATGCAACTGCGGCGGCAAACCCTAATTATCGTTTTTACATAGCGCCAGGCTGCAACCATACAGTGCTACGTTTTAACGACGATTTTTACAACACGCAAAGCGGCCAGGCACCAAGCTTTCTTTCCTGGTTCAAGGCGTTGACTAAGGAAAGTGACGACGGGGTTTATCCGGCTAACTGGAAAAATAGTTTCTGCGAAGGCTGTGCGATACCACCCACACCGCAAGAAGTGGGCGCATGCTTGCAAAGAACTTTTAGTAATTAAAGCTAGGCAGCTTATCGCCCCGCGCTTAATCACATGCGCGGGGCAATATATTTATAGCGGGCGTGTTGCCACCGCATTCACCAGCGTCTCTTCACGTTCGGCGGGTAGCGGGAAACCCAGCCATTCAAACATCCCCAGATCGTCTCGGCTCCACCACAAATAAGGCAGCGAAATTTGCTGTGGTGCCAACTCGAAACCAGTTTGCCGAATTAGCGCAATATATTCGTCGGCCGTTTTTTGTGCCTCCATCGGGTGGCGAAATAAATAGCGGATCATCCACGAATAGATATAGCGCTTGGTAGACTCAGCGAACAACAATACCCCGCCCGGGCGAAGCACACGATAAAACTCGCGGATTGCGCTTTCTTGGTCAGCAATGTGATGAAAGGTTTGGTGACAAAACAGCAGGTCGAAACTGGCATCTGGAACCGGAATGGCGGTTGCGGATGCATGCAGCAATGTAATTTTGCTTTTGCATTGTGCTGTTGTTGAAGCGGCGGCACGTAATAACTTAGCATCCGGTTCGAGCGATACGATGGTCTTAGGCTGGAAGCGTTCGTCCAATAAGCGGGTGGATTTACCGCGCCCGCACCCAAGATCAAGAATATCCGCAAAGGTACGCCCCGGCTCCATCATGCGCTGCAAATCATTCAGGGCGCGCGTCAGGACATGGACGTACCAAGTGTCGGTATCGAGAAACCAAAGACCGAAACCGGTTTCTGCAACAAAAGGAATAGGGGTGATGTTTTCAATGCTGTTTGTCATGGCGCCGAGAATGATACTGAGTTCGGGATGATTCAGGCAACCAAAACGGTAAAAGAAAAAGAATACTAAGGTGGATGAATTCCAGGATGCCAGCAACTGGCAAGTGAGCCTTAGCTAGATCAAACAACATCTCAAACCCACACGGAAACAGATTGAATGCTCTGGTACCAAGTTTGGCATAGCATCATGAGGTGCTTGTGGTTCAGGGTGAAGCAACGCGGGATTTTTTTGTTGTAGGGCGAGCAGCATTTTTCAGGGTTAGCAGTTATGTGCTCATGCGCCAAGGGGCCCATCGCGGTTATAATCGCGAGCTTGATTTGTAAGGGATTCCAGATGCAAGCGCATTACTCACCTCGTGATGTTGAAGCTCAAGCGCGCACGCGCTGGGAGCAAGACCAGGCCTTTACCGCGCGCGAAGACGCGACCAAACCAAAATACTATTGTTTGTCCATGTTCCCCTACCCATCAGGCAAGCTACACATGGGTCATGTACGCAATTACACCATCGGGGATGTGCTGACGCGCTATCACCGCATGAAAGGTTATAACGTCATGCAGCCGATGGGGTGGGATGCATTCGGTTTGCCGGCAGAAAATGCTGCCATGGCCTCCAAAGTCGCGCCCGCTAAGTGGACCCATGACAATATCGCGTACATGAAGAAACAACTGCAATCGCTGGGTTTCGCCATCGATTGGTCACGTGAATTAGCGACTTGTACGCCGCAGTATTACCGCTGGAATCAATGGCTGTTCCTGCGCATGTTGGAAAAGGGCATTGTTTATCAAAAAACCGGGGTAGTGAATTGGGACCCAGTTGATCAGACCGTGCTTGCCAATGAACAAGTAATCGACGGACGCGGCTGGCGCACAGGCGCGGTCATAGAAAAGCGCGAAATTCCCATGTACTACATGGCGATTACTAAATACGCGGATGAGTTGTTGGCCGAGCTGGATCAGCTCCCCAACTGGCCAGAGCAAGTAAAGCTGATGCAGAAAAACTGGATCGGCAAGAGCTTTGGCGTGCGCGTGGGCTTTCCGCATCAGATTGATGGTGGTGGCACGCTATGGGTGTTCACTACCCGCGCCGACACCCTGATGGGCGCAACCTATGTCGCCGTGGCGGCGGAGCATCCACTGGCGGTGCATGCAGCTCAAGGAAATCCGCAGCTGGCGGCTTTCATCGAGGAATGCAGGCACGGCGGCGTTACCGAAGCTGAGGTTGCCACCCAAGAAAAGAAAGGGATGGCGACGGGATTTACTGTGATGCACCCACTGACTGGAGAGACATTGCCGCTGTGGGTAGCGAACTACGTATTAATGAGTTATGGCGAAGGTGCGGTCATGGCAGTGCCTGCTCATGATGAGCGAGATTTTGCATTTGCAGGCAAATATGGCTTGCCAATCAGGGCGGTGATTCGAACGTCAACGGGCGATGCTACGCCCGCACCATGGCAGGAAGCTTATGCGGAGCGCGGTAGCTGTATTAATTCCGGCAAATACGATGGCTTGGATTTCGATCAAGCAGTGGACACTATCGCTGTCGACCTATCCGCTAAAAACTTCGGCGAGAAAAAAATCACCTGGCGTTTACGCGACTGGGGCATTTCACGCCAGCGCTATTGGGGCACGCCAATCCCTATTATTCATTGCGCTGCTTGCGGCGAAGTACCTGTGCCGGACGCGCAGTTGCCAGTTAAGCTGCCAGAAGATTTGATCCCGGACGGATCAGGCAGCCCTCTGGTCAAGAGCGAAGCATTCCTGCAATGCACCTGCCCGAAATGCGGCAAGCCGGCGCGACGTGAAACCGACACCATGGATACGTTTGTCGACTCGTCATGGTATTTCTTGCGTTTTTGCTCGGCGGACGCGCCGACCATGGTGGACGATCGCACCAATTATTGGATGCCGGTGGATCAATACATTGGCGGCATCGAGCACGCTATTTTGCACCTGTTGTATTCACGTTTCTGGACCAAGGTGATGCGCGACATGGGTCTGACAAAGGTTACCGAGCCATTTGGTAACTTGCTGACCCAGGGCATGGTGCTGAATCACATCTTTTTCCGCAAGGGCGAGAAAAGTGGAATTACCTATTTTGCGCCGGAGGAAGTGGTGCTGACGCGCGACGACAAGGGCGATATTCTGTCCGCGAAATCCGTGGCTGATGGACAGCCGGTGGAATACGGCGGCATCGGCACCATGTCGAAATCGAAGAAAAACGGCGTCGATCCGCAATCGCTTATCGAGCAATACGGTGCCGACACCGCGCGCTTGTTCATGATGTTTGCCGCACCCCCAGAAGACACGCTGAAATGGGCCGATGCGGGTGTGGAAGGCGCTTCGCGCTTCCTGCACCGCTTGTGGAAGTTAGTGCATACACATGTTGAACAAGGCGTAGTTACAGCATCTAAGGGTGATGGCCTGAGTGCGGAGCTGAAGGCCGTGCGCTTCCAGGTGCATGGCGCAATCCAAAAAGTTAGCGACGATATAGGTCGGCGCAAAACGTTTAACACCGCCATTGCGGCGGTGATGGAATTAATGAATGCGCTGGCCAAGCTTAACGATGCCAGCCCTGCCGCACGATCGGTGATGCAAGAAGCGCTGGAAAACATCGCGCTATTACTTTCACCCATCGTGCCGCATATTTGCCATGCGTTGTACGCCGAGCTCAAACCAGGTGCAAACGTGATGGACGCGCAGTGGCCCAAGGTCGATCTGGCTGCGCTGGAGCAGGACGAAATCGAACTGGTCATTCAGGTGAACGGCAAGCTGCGCGGACAGATCCGTGTACCGAAAGCCGCAGACAAGGCCGAGATAGAAGCTATGGCGCTGGCTAGCCCGAATGTGCAGAAATTTATCGAGGGAGTCACAGTGAAAAAGGTGATCGTTGTGCCCGGGCGTTTGGTCAATATTGTTGCGGGATAATTGGGTTAAACTGACGAAAATGTACTCGCCATTTAGGCAGTAAGGATGAATCATGGATTTGCGGCAAATCTTGGTGTTGGTGGGCTTACTCAGCATAGGCGGCTGTGGTTTTCAATTGCGTGGCGATGCCTCGCTGCCATTTGCGAGCCTGTATATCGAGGGCGGGCAAGATATCTCAGTGGATCTACAGCGCGCGATTCGCCCAACCGCAACTAAGGTAACCGATAGCGCAAAAGACGCTGAGGCGGTGCTGCAAGTTTCAGGGGAATCGCGCGAGAAGCGCATCCTGGGTTTGACCAGCGCAGGTCGGGTTAGCGAATTTAGGCTGCTGTACCGAGTAAATTTTAAAGTATTGGGCAAAGACGGCGGCGAACTGCTGGGCTCGCAACAGGTCGAGTTGCGTCGTGACATCACTTTCAATGATAGCCAAACCTTGGCCAAGGAATCCGAAGAATCTTTGCTGTATCGCGATATGCAAGTCGATGCGGTACAGCAAATCATTCGTCGCATGAGCGCCGTGCGCAAAAATCCGTAGCGTATGTTGCTGCGCCCGGAAAAGCTTTCGGCACACCTACAGCAAGGCCTCCAGCCGCTCTATATCGTAACCGGCGATGATCCGTTGTTGAGCATGGAGGCTGCGGACACGATACGCGCACGCGCCAAGCAAGAAGAATATTTTGAACGTGAAATACTGACCGTGGAAAGCGGTTTTAGCTGGAGCCAATTGCATGTCAGCGGCGCGAGCTTATCTTTGTTTGCATCCAAGCGCGTGCTGGAACTACGCATGCCAGGCGGCAAGCCTGGCGTGGAGGGCGCGGTGGCACTGGAGGCGTATGCGGCCGATTTGCCACCCGATACCGTAAGCCTAGTGTTGCTGCCGAAACTGGATAAACGCACCAAGGACAGCGCTTGGTTCAGCGCTTTGAGCGCGGCGGGCGTGGTTATAGAGATTTATTCCATCGAGCTGGATGCCTTGCCGGAATGGGTTTCTCGCCGCTTGGCCATACAAAATCAAAGTGCCGATCGCGATACCTTGGCCTTCCTTGCGCAATCGGTAGAAGGCAATTTGCTCGCCGCACATCAAGAAATCCAAAAGCTTGGCTTGCTCTACCCGGCGCGCAAGCTAAGTTTTGATGAAGTAAGCGAGGCGGTACTAAATGTGGCACGTTTCGACGTGTTTCAGTTGGGCGATGCCATGCTGTTGGGCGATGCGGGGCGCGCGGCGCGCATTCTGGATGGCTTGCGCGGCGAAGGTCAAAAGCCGATCCCCGTGCTGGGCGTATTGGCCTGGCTTACGCGTAGCCTCAACAAGGCTAAGTTGGCGCTCACTCGTGGTACAGACATGGCGGGCGCGTTACGTGAAGGCGGCTTCTGGGGTGAACGACAAAACTTGGCGCGGCGCGCCCTGCCCCGGCTCTCGGCAACGACGCTGGCCCAAGCGCAACGCCAAGCTGCGGAAATTGATAGAATGAGCAAAGGGCTAAAGCCCGGCGATGTATGGGATGAGCTGTTGTCGCTGGTGCTGTTGGTGGCTAAGCCGGAAAAATTTAGGTAAGCAAGAATGAAAAAAGAGATGGACGTTAAACAATACATGCAAACAGTCGGCAGCCAAGCCCGCGCGGCCTCGCGCATCGTGGCGCGTGCCGATACCAATGCAAAGAACAAAGCATTGTTGGCGATGGCGGATGCAATTCTGCGCGACCAGGCAAAACTGTTAGCGGCCAACGCCAAAGACATGGATGCGGCGCGCGCCAGCGGCCTGGATGCGGCCCTGCTGGATCGGCTGCAAATCAATGCCAAGGGCGTGGCCGGCATGGCCGAAGGCCTGCGCCAAATCGCACAATTGGCCGACCCCGTGGGCGAGATTAGCGACTTGAATTACCGCCCTTCCGGCATCCAGGTGGGCAAGATGCGCGTGCCGTTGGGGGTGGTTGGGATCATTTACGAAGCACGGCCTAACGTGACCGCCGATGCAGCCGGATTGTGCCTAAAGTCTGGCAACGCAGCGATCTTGCGCGGAGGCTCGGAGGCCTTAAATTCCAATCAAGCCATCGCTGCTTGTGTGCGGGAAGGCTTAGCTGCTGCCGGCTTACCGGAGGCGGCGGTACAGGTCATTGAGACCACCGATCGTGCGGCTGTAGGTGAGCTGATCACCATGAAAGAATTCGTCGATGTGATTGTGCCGCGTGGCGGCAAGGGCTTGATCGAGCGCTTGATGAATGATGCGCGCATCCCCGTGATCAAGCATTTACACGGCGTTTGTCACGTGTATATCGATGATCATGCCGATTTGGAGAAAGCCACGCGCATCGCCGACAACGCCAAGACCAGCCGTTATGGCACCTGCAATACGATGGAAACTTTGCTGGTGGCGCAAAGCGTGGCGTCGCAAGTGTTGCCAGGCCTGGCTAAAATTTATCTCGATAAGGGCGTGGAGTTACGCGGCTGCGCGGCATCGCGCTCTATCGTGGCACAAATGCAGACGGCGACGGAAGAAGATTGGCATACCGAATACCTGGCGCCGATTCTGTCAGTGCGCGTGGTGGCGGGCTTGGATCAGGCAATTGAACATATCAACACCTATGGTTCGCAGCATACCGATGCCATTGTTACCGAGGATTACACCCGGGCGCGGCGCTTCTTGCGCGAAGTTGATTCCAGCAGCGTGATGGTAAACGCCTCGACGCGCTTTGCCGACGGTTTTGAATATGGCCTGGGTGCGGAGATTGGCATTTCGACCGATAAAATTCATGCCCGCGGCCCCGTCGGCCTGGAAGGCCTTACCTCACAAAAATATATCGTGTTGGGCGATGGACATGTGCGGGGCTAGGTTCTGAGCGCAATTGGAATCTTCGGCGGTACTTTCGACCCCATCCACTTCGGTCACCTGCGGTTAGCGCAGGAAGCGCTGACCGGGCTGTCGTTGCAGCAAATTCGTATTATTCCCGCCGGACAACCACCGCATCGCAACGTGCCAAAAGTCACGGCGGCGGCGCGTCTGGATATGGTGCGGCTGGCCTGCGCCAATCATCCGGATTTTGTGGTGGATGAACGCGAAGTGCTGCGAACCGCGCCCAGCTACACTGTGGATACCTTAACGGCGTTGCGCGGCGAAGTTGGGGCAGATCAAGCCTTGTGCTTGTTGTTGGGCGCAGATGCCTATTTGGGTTTGCAGACTTGGCATCGCTGGCAAGAGCTATTTCAGCTTGCGCATTTGGTGATCGCACATCGGCCGGGATTTCCGCAATCCGCTTGGACTGAACACATGCCGTCGGCTTTGCAACAAGAGCACGCCGCGCGTTATACCGAAAATTTAGATGACGTGGCAAATGAACCGGCCGGTCGCATTATCGCCCTACCCATCACGGCGCTCGATATTTCCGCCTCGTGCATTCGCGCAGACTTACAGCGCGGCCTAAGCCCGCGCTATCTACTGCCGGATGTGGTGCTCAACTATATTTCAACTAGGAACCTGTATAAAGAATGACCTCCGAAACTATGAAAAAGGCCGTAGTTGCCGCGCTTGAAGACATCAAGGGCCGCGATATTGTCGTGCTAAATGTAAAAAAACTGACGTCGATGACGGATTACATGATCATCGCTAGCGGTGAATCCACGCGCCAAGTCAATGCGCTGGCGCGCAACGTTGTGGAAAAGCTCAAGGAGCGCGGCGCCGAAGTCATCGGCGTCGAAGGCGAAGCCACCAGCGAATGGGTGCTGGTAGACCTGGGCAACATCATCGTGCATGTCATGCATCCGGCAGTGCGTGAGCATTACAACCTGGAAGAGTTGTGGGAAGCGCCGAAGGCGACGCGCAAAAAAGCCGCAGTAAAAGACGACTAAATCCAAAAACGAAACCACGGATATACACGGATGAACACGGATAAGGTCGAAATCCAAAACCGCTTTGTTTGCTTTTATCCGTGTTAATCCGTGTGCATCCGTGGTTCCAGAAATAAGATGGAATTCCTCATCACCGCCGTCGGCACGCGCATGCCCAACTGGGTGGACGAAGCCTTTGCCGAATATCAAAAGCGCATGCCGCGTGAAACGCGAATCAAGCTGGTGGAAATCAAGCCGGAAAAACGCGATGGGGGCAAAACCGCGCAGCAAGTGATGGCCGCCGAAGCCGAGCGCATCGCTGCGGCCTTGCCCAAGGGCACCCTGTGCATTGCTTTGGATGAACACGGCAAACAATTTACCAGCCAAGCCCTAGCGCAGGAAATGCAAAAATGGTTGGGTGCCGGGCGCGATGTCAGCTTGATTATCGGTGGTGCTGACGGCTTAGCACCCGAAATCAAGGCGCGCGCCGATTTACTGTGGTCGCTGTCTCCACTGACTCTGCCACACGGCATGGTGCGTGTTTTGTTGGCGGAACAACTGTATCGTGCGCAGAGTATTTTGCAAAATCATCCTTATCATCGCGAATAATGTTCGAACGCATCCTCTGGCTGGCAATTTATTTCGGCGTGCTAATTTGGTCTGGCATCGCCCCCAAGGACGGCTTTACTTGGTTGCTTGAAGTGTTGCCGGCCTTGATCGGCTTGCTGGTGTTGGCCATCACCAACAAGCGCTTTCCCTTGACGCGTATGGCGTATTGGCTGGTGCTGGTGCACTGCGTGATCCTCATGATCGGCGGGCATTACACTTATGCTGAAGTGCCGTGGTTCGATAGTCTGCGCGATGCGTTGCACTGGCAGCGCAATAATTACGACAAGCTTGGGCACTTTGCGCAAGGCTTTGTTCCAGCCATCCTGGCACGGGAAATCCTGTTGCGCTTGGCTGTGCTACGTACTCGGGGTTGGCTGAACTTCATAGTGATCAGCATTTGTCTCGCTTTGAGCGCGAGCTACGAACTGCTGGAATGGGGCGTGGCCTTGGCATCGGGGGATGATGCCGTGGCCTTTTTGGCCACGCAAGGTGATCCTTGGGACACCCAGTCGGACATGGGCTTTGCGCTAGTGGGTGCGGCATTTGCGTTGATATTTATGGGCAAATGGCATGATCGGCAACTGGGGCGCTTGAATGCGGCAGCGTCAGCAAAAAATGTTAAGCTTTAACCGGATTGGACATTAAAACAAGAGGAGACGGATATGGGCAAAATCATTGTGCAGGGCGGTAATATCGTGGGGCTGGCGGGTATGCTGTTGACGGGAGTGGCCGGTGTGGCGCGCGTCCTGGGCCATTATCATATGGCCGGATTTGAGATCATGACCTTGTTCATTGGCGGGATGGGGCTGATGCTGATTGGTTGCGTGGCGATGTTGCACGGGCTTTCGCAATCGCGCGGTTGATTTTCGCTAACGCAATGCAAGTCTATTTAGCATCACAATCACCGCGGCGGCGCGAGTTGTTGCAGCAAATCGGCGTGCGCTTTCGGGTGTTGACGCCGGACGTGAACGAGTCACCGTTACCGCGCGAAACACCAGAGGACTACGTTGCCCGGATTGCGCGCATTAAGGCCGAGGTGGCTTGGATGCGGATAGCCGAGCGGCGCATGCAGCCCTATCCAGTTTTGGCGGCGGATACTGCCGTGATCTTGGGCCGAAAAATTCTCGGTAAACCCGCCACGGACGCAGCTGCGCGAACCATGTTGCAAGACTTGTCCGGGCGTAGCCATCGCGTACTCACCAGCGTCGCAGTCGCTTTTGAAAACCGCTTGAAACTCGCGACCTCAGAAACCCGGGTGAAATTCCGGCGTTTGTCGGCAGACGAAATTGCGCACTATGTCGCTAGCGGCGAGCCGCATGACAAGGCTGGCGGTTATGGTATTCAGGGTTTGGCCGCGACCTTTATCGCACACATCGAGGGCAGCTATTCGGGGGTGATGGGCTTGCCCTTGTTTGAGACGGCGCGGCTGCTTAAAACTTTTGGAATAGCGGTGTTATGAGCGAACAGATTTTAATCAACATCACGCCACAAGAAACGCGGGTGGCCGTATTGCAGCAAGGTGTGGTGCAGGAGTTGCACATTGAGCGCGCTTCCAGTTATGGCTTGGTCGGCAATGTATATCAAGGCCGGGTATGCCGGGTGTTGCCGGGCATGCAGTCGGCGTTTGTCGAGATCGGCCTGGAGCGTGCGGCGTTCTTGCATGTGGCGGATATCTGGCAGCAAAAACCTGGCCCGGATAAACCGATCGAAGAAAAGCCGATTGAGAAACTGTTGTATGAAGGGCAGACGGTGTTGGTGCAAGTGATCAAGGATCCGATTGGCACCAAGGGCGCACGGCTTTCCACCCAGGTTAGCATCGCCGGCCGCTTGCTAGTGTATTTACCGCAGGAAACCCACATTGGTATTTCGCAGCGCATCGAGAATGAGCAAGAGCGCGAGCAATTGCGCAACAAGTTGCAGCATTTGATGCCGCAGACGGTGAAAGGTGGCTTCATTGTGCGCACCAGCGCCGAGACCGCGACCGATCATGAGTTGTTGTCGGATGTGGAATACTTGCAGCGCATTTGGAGCGGCATCGTTGAACAAGCTAAGATCGCCGCGCCGCAGACCCTGTTGTATCAGGAGTTGAACCTGGCGTTACGAGTGCTGCGCGATTTCGTCAACGACGACATAGACCGCATCATCGTCGATTCACGCGAGACCTATGGCAAATTGCAGTCCTTTTCTGCCAACTATATGAGCGGGGTGGCGTCGCGCCTAGAACATTATCAGGGCGAGCGCCCGCTATTCGATTTGTATCAGGTCGAGGATGAGATTGAAAAGGCTTTGGCGCGCAAGGTGGAGCTGAAGTCTGGCGGCTATTTGATTATCGACCAGACTGAGGCGCTGACGACCGTTGACGTCAACACCGGCGGCTTTGTCGGCGTGCGTAATTTCGACGATACAATTTTCAAGACCAATCTCGAAGCGGCGCATGCCATCGCCCGTCAATTGCGGCTGCGTAATCTGGGCGGCATCATCATCGTCGATTTCATTGACATGGATAGCGGCGAACATAAATCTGCTGTGCTGGAAGAATTCAAAAAGGCTTTGGCGCGCGATCGCACGCGCATGACAGTGAGTGGTTTTTCTGCGCTCGGCCTAGTGGAAATGACGCGCAAACGCACGCGCGAGAGTCTGGCGCATGTGCTGTGCGAGCCGTGCCCAGTATGCCAAGGACGCGGCGAATTGAAAACGCCGCAGACGGTATGTTACGAGATCTTGCGTGAGTTGTTGCGCGAGGCGCGGCAGTATAGTGCGCGCGAGTTTCGCATTCTCGCTTCGCAGCAGGTAATCGATTTATTCCTGGATGAAGAGTCGCAAAGCTTGGCGCAGCTCGCGGATTTCATCGGCAAACCAATTTCGCTGTTGGTTGAATCCGAGTATAACCAAGAACAATTCGATATCGTGTTGATGTAGGGACTTGCTTAGTGTTTTGGCGCTGACTGCTTCAGCGTGGGCTCCATTTGCAAAGACAGGCCTTGCTCTGCAGGCGCAGGAACTTCCGGTGCGGGTGCGGCCATGTCCGTGGGCAGTGGCTCGGTTGCTTTCGGCCCGACCACGATTGGATTGGGTGCAACCACGGTTAAGCTGGGGGCAGGCGAGCGCAGTTTTTCCGGTTTGGCGTCGATCATTTCAGTATTCCAGTGCCAAGCAAAATACGCAGCACCGCCGATGAGCGCCAAGAACAGTAACCATTTAAAGGCACTGGTGAATTGCCACTCGTTTAGGTTCAGGCGATAGTTCAGGCGTTGCTTCAACGCAAATAACGATGGACGCCACAAACGCCGCAGTAACTTGGGCCGTCCACTGAGCACGATGTTGATCGGATAGTTGCTAAGCTGGCGGATGTTTTCCAACAGCACGCTGGTGTATTGATGCGCAGCTTCGCACAGCAGGACATAATTTCCCTGGGGTGCATCCTCGCGTAGACGTTCACCGACATAGGTAGCCGTTTGCATTTGGTTCATACCTTGCGTCGGCAGGTGCATTTGTCCGGCCAGCAGCACAAACAATTCATCGACAGCGATGGCGGCCTTGATGCGTAATACGGTATCGCCATGCGATACCGCGTGGGTCAATTCGGCCATGAACCCCGACATGCGCCCACTGTCATTGCCGGTTATCAGAATCATCACCTGGCGTTCTAAATGCAGCATGCTGGCCACTTGTTCGGCTAAGCTAGTCTCTTCGCCCTCTAGTTCGCTCGTGGTGGGTAACCAGGGGATGGCGCTGGTGGCTTTTATGGTTGCGCTCACAACTCCTCCACGGAAAACAGATGGCGATATTCTTTGACTGCGTAGCGATCAGTCATGCCGGCAATATAATCGGCAATGGTACGCGCTTGATCTTGCTTTGCTTTGTCTTGGTATTGTGGCGGGAGCAGTTTCGGGTCTTCCATGAAGGCCTCAAACAATGCCTTGATGATCTGGCGCGCCTTACTACTCATGCGGTTGACGCGGTAGTGCTGGTACATATGGGTGCGCAGAAATTGTTTTAACTCGCGCTGTTCGGCGCGGATGCTATCGGAGAAACCAATCAACATTGGCGCGGTACGCACCCCGTCAATATTGCCTGGATTAGCTTGGGTGATATTTTTGCTGCTCTGCGCCACCAAGTCGGTGATCAGGGTATTAATCATGCGCCGCACCGTTTCGTGGATGGCGCGTCGACCATCGAGTTGTGCATAGCGCTGTTTCACTTCTTGCAAATGACGTGCAAACACGGTCACGGCGGAGAGTTGCTCCAGTTCCAACAGCCCAGAACGCAGACCATCATCAACGTCGTGGTTGTTATAGGCAATTTCGTCCGCGAGATTGGCTACCTGCGCCTCCAGCGAAGCCTGCTGTTTTTGCAGGAAGCGCGCGCCGACATCACCCAGTAGCTTGGCGTTGGGCAGGGAGCAGTGCTTGAGTATGCCTTCGCGCGTCTCGAAAGTCAGGTTCAAGCCATCGAATTCGGCATAGCGTTCTTCCAGGCGATCCACAACGCGCAAGGATTGCAGATTATGCTCAAAGCCCCCGTAATCTTGCATGCAGGCATTCAAGGCGTCCTGACCGGTGTGGCCGAATGGGGTGTGACCCAGGTCGTGCGCCAGGGCGATGGCCTCTACCAAATCCTCGTCCAAGTTCAAGCTGCGGGCGATGGCGCGGCCAATTTGCGCGACTTCTAGGGAATGTGTGAGCCGTGTGCGAAATAAATCACCTTCGTGGTTTACGAATACCTGGGTCTTGTATTCCAGGCGGCGAAACGCTGTGGAATGGATGATGCGGTCTCGGTCGCGCTGAAATTCGCTGCGCCCGATCGGTGCGGCCTCGGCATGACAACGGCCACGTGAATGTTCGGCGAGAGCAGCGTAAGGCGCGCGCTCAGCCATGACAGGCTTCAAGCGTGGACAGCAAGGGTGCGGCCGGAGCTTCGCTGACCACGGCGTTGCCGATCGCCTTGAGTAGTACGAAACGCAGTTTGCCGGCCTCAACTTTTTTATCCAGGCCCATCAGATCCAGGTACTTGTCAGCGCCAAGATTCGGTGCGATATCAGGTAGGCGCGCCTTCACGATCAGGGCGCGGATACGCATCACGGCTTGCGCATTAATCCATCCTAGTTTTTCTGAAAGCACGGCGGCCATCAGCATACCGGTGCCGACTGCCTCGCCGTGCAGCCATACGCCATATCCCATGCCGGCCTCGATGGCGTGGCCGAAAGTGTGGCCGAGATTGAGTAAGGCGCGTCGTCCGGATTCACGCTCATCGGCCGCCACGACCTCGGCCTTGTTTTGGCAGGAGCGGAGAATGGCGTAGGTGAGTGCCTGTGGATCACGCGCTAGCAATTGATCCATATTGGTTTCCAGCCACTCGAAGAAAGGCAGATCGCTGATCAGGCCATATTTGATGATTTCCGCGATGCCAGCAGAAAGCTCGCGGTCGGGCAAGGTGTTGAGCGTGTCCGTGTCGGCCAGCACCACTTGTGGCTGGTAGAACGCGCCGATCATGTTCTTCCCCAATGGGTGATTGATGCCCGTCTTGCCACCGACCGAGGAATCAACTTGTGCCAACAGAGTGGTCGGGATTTGGATGAAGGGCACGCCACGCAAATAAGTGGCGGCAGCAAAACCGGTGAGATCACCGATCACCCCGCCACCAAGTGCGATCATCGTGCTTTTACGTTCCATGCGGTTTTGCAGCAGGACATCGTAAATGTGGTTGAGCGACTCGCTGTTTTTATATGCCTCACCGTCTGGCAGCACGATCGGTACAGTTTTTACCCCGGCGGCAACCAAGGCCTTTTGCACGCGATCGAGGTAGAGTGGCCCCACCGTGGTGTTGGTGACAATTGTCACCTGGGGGGTTTTTAAGTGAGGGAGAATCAGCTTGGGCTGATCCAATAACCCGCTGCCGATGTGGATCGGATAAGCGCGTTCGCCCAGGGCAACGGTTAAGGTTTGCATGGGCAAGAAGTATAACCGATGACCCTAAAAAACGCAGATGTTGCTCGCATCAAACCAGGGGCTCGGTAAAAAATTCAAGAGGGATGAAATTCACTTAAACATCTTTCAACTTCTCGCGCCGCATGCTGCACGTTTTGCTGTCCGGACGTTACGACCAGATCGGCAATTTCGCGATACAGCGGATCGCGCTGCGCGTATAACTCGGTGAGCTTGGCTTTCGGGTCAGCCGTTTGTAGCAAAGGGCGATTCTTATCGTGCTGCGTGCGATGCCAAAGGTCTTCCACTTTGGCGTTGAGGTAAACCACAATGCCGTTTTGAGATAAAGCAACACGGTTTTCTTCGCGCAATATCGCGCCGCCACCCGTCGCCAGAATAATGTCTTGGCGTTGCGTGAGCTCGCGAATCAGCGCTGCCTCACGTTCGCGAAAACCGGCCTCGCCTTCTAGCTCGAAAATTAGGGGGATCTTGACGCCGGTGCGCAACTCAAGCTCGTGATCGGTGTCGACAAATGTCTTTTTCAGACGCTTGGCGAGAAGCTTGCCGATAGTGGTTTTGCCCGCGCCCATCAGGCCGACCAAAAAAATATTGCCCATTTTGTGCATAAGTTATGTGCATAAAACGGGCAATTTTAGCGGAATTACGTGTAATCCGCGACCAGCGATTTAACGCAGATTCAGCGTGTCCTTGAGGATGCGCGGTGTAACGAAGATTAGCAATTCAGTCTTGTCATCGCGTTTTTCTGTGTTCTTGAACAGATTCCCGAAAAATGGCAGGTCGCCAAAGCCCGGCACTTTAGTGACGGTGGTGCGCTCATCTTGTGTATAAATTCCGCCGATGACCACAGTACCGCCGTTTTCCACCAAAACTTGCGTCGTGATTTGTTTGGTGTCGATGGCTGGACCGGCCTGGGTATCGGTACCACGGCTATCCTTATTGACCTTCAAATCCATGATGACGTTATCGTCTGGCGTGATCTGTGGTTTTACTTTCAGGCTGAGCGAGGCTTTCTTGAACTGCACGTTGGTGCCTGCTTGCGAGACTGTTGAGTATGGGATCTCGGTACCCTGCTCGATTGTGGCCTCCATCTGGTCTGAAGTGACGATACGCGGATTGGAGATGATCTTGCCACGACCGTCCGCTTGCAGGGCCGATATTTCTAAGTTCAGGAACTTATTCAGTGCTGAGTTAAATAAAACAAACGATAGCGCCCCAGAGCGGAACCCGTTAAGGGCGCCTGCTGCTAGGTTAACGTTCAGCGCTTGATTGTTAAAGGTCGGGATGTCCTTTACTTGACCCGTCTGAAAACCAGGGGCTTCGATCTGTCCGCCGGTCACAAGCCGCGTGCTGCCACCGTTACTAAGTGAATAGCTGCCACCCGCGCCTTGATTCAATCCCAGGCGCACCCCAAGATTTTTACTAAAGCTATCGCTGGCCTCGACGATACGCGATTCGATTAACACCTGTTTAACGGGAATGTCGACTTGAGCGATCAGCTTACGAATCTCATCCATTTTGGAGGGGGTGTCATGAATGAACAGCGTGTTGGTGCGCGGATCGATTACTGCGCTGCCACGTTTGGAGAGGATGCGCTGTTTCTCTTCAGTCAGGATTTTGACGAAATTCTCGGCACGCTGAAAGCGTAGACGGAAGGTCTCTGTATTCAATGGCTCCAAGTCCAGAATTTGTTGTTTGGACTCCAGTTCTAGTTTTTCTTTGGTGGCCAGTTCATCTGTGGGCGCGATCCAAACTACGGTGCCATTCTTGCGGCTGCTCAGGCCTTTGGTTTGCAGAATAATGTCCAGCGCTTGATCCCAGGGTACGTCTTTCAGGCGCAGGGTCAGGTTGCCGGTTACGGTATCGCTGGTAATAATATTCAGGCCGGTGAAATCGGCAATGACTTGTAGCACCGCACGCACTTCGACGTTCTGGAAATTTAACGACAGCTTATCCCCGCTGTATTTTTTGGCGCGGATGGACTTCGAGGGATCCTCGATAATGGGCTTGATATCGACAATGAATTTTTTGTCGCTCTGGTATGCGGAATGCTCCCATTCGCCCTTGGGCTCGATCAGGATGCGGGCGTTGGCGCCTTGGGCGAAAGTGTCGACGCTCAAAACCGGCGTGCCATAGTCGGTCACGTCTAAGCGTCGCTCCAGGTTGCGCGGTACGGCGGTATTGCTAAAATCGATGGCCAAGAGCTTGCCTTGTTGGCGAATGTCGATGCCGGTTGTGGTATCGGAAAGGTCGACAACAATTCGTCCCTCCCCATTCTTGCCGCGTCGAAAATCAACATCCCGCAGACTGTGCCCACTAGCGTCTTTGGATTCGGCAAATTGTGTGGTGGTGTTGGCAATTACTGCGGATGCCGGCCCACCTTCAACGGAAATGATGTAGTTGTTACCGTCAACGCGGGTTTCGTAAGCCGAGGTGCGCGATAAATTTAGTACTAAGCGGGTACGACCGCTGGATTGCGCGACATTGATACTACGCAGCGCGCCCTCGTTGATGTTGAGGCTGTTTTTCCCCCACTGATTGATGGTACCGACGAAATCCAGGGCTATGCGCGGCGGGTTATTGATGGTGAACCCGGCTGGCGGACTTTGCAGCGCTTGTTTTAGGGCTACCTTAATCACTACTTTGCCCCCTTGCTGCACGGTGTAGTCAATGCTGGTGATCTCATTGGCGGCAGTATCGGCCTTTTCTTGGGCTTGAGCCCAGGGCGCGATGGCTATTGCGCTAAGCAACAACAGCGTTTGCAAGGAATGAAGAAGGGATTGACGGCGCATAATTGTATTCATAAAGGGCGCTCCTGCTATTTCTTTTTGAGGGTTTCGTCGATCAAGCTAAGGCTGGTACTACGTTCAGTCCAGTCGCCGCCGCTATCTTGAACGATCTCGGTAAGCTTGACTTCTGTTTCGCTGACTTGGGTAATAATCCCGAAATTCTGGCCCATGTAGTTGCCTTGCTTTACACGGTATAAGTTGTTGTCCGGGGTCTTGATCAGGGCGTGGTTCATATTGTTTTGCTGTAAAGCGCCAACCATTTTCAGGGCTTCTAGCGGGTAGTTCTCCAGCACTTGTTTGACATGATCGCGCGGTGGCTGTAAACCGCCGGACTTGCCACTGCCAGATGGCGGGGTTAGCTTGCGCGGCTTGAACGGATCAGGCAATTCGGTCGCAGCATAGAGAAAAGGCTCATAGGGTTTCACTTCTGGCAGGGGTTGAACCTTGCCACGAAGATCCTTGCCAGCGTTGGCGACAAATGTGCGCGTATCGTCACTGCCGCCGCTGCAAGCGGTGAGTAGGGCTATGATAGGCAACAGGTTCAGTTTTTTCACTTCTTGGCCCCCTTATCTTTGGTGGCTTTTTTGTTCTTTTGCAGCTCTTCATCGTCCAGATAGCGGAATGTCATGGCAGTCGTTTCCATTACCAAGTTGCCAGTGGGCGATTGCGTGATGCCAATATTGTTGAGGGTGACGATGCGTGGTAGCTGTGCGGCGTCACTGGCGAAACGCCCTAGGTCATGGTAACTACCCGTTACTTTGATCGTGATGGGCAATTCGGCATAAAAATCTTTGGCGATTTCCTGTCCTGGTTTAAACAATTCAAATTCAAGGCCTCGACCTAAGCCGGCTTGATTGATGTCGGTTAATAGAGCTTCCATTTCTGATTTATTCGGGAGTTGGCGCAACAGCGCGCCAAAGGCCTGTTCGATCTCGGTAACTTGCTGTTTATAGACCGCTAAATTCACTGCCTGTTGTTTTTTGTCAAGAAATTCAGCGCGCAGCTTTTTCTCTTCCTGTTTTGACTGATCTAACGTTTCCAGCTGATCTTTCCAGATAAACCAGTAACCACCTAACATCAGCAGCGCAAATAAAATCAGCATGGCGCCGATTTTGATCGGTGTTGGCCAAGAGCCGACGTTTTTGAAGGATAGGTTGTTGATATCGTCGGCTAGGCTCATGGTTTTTTGCCCTTGGGCGTGGCTTGACTGGTCGGCACGGCTTGTTGTGGGGGGGATTGCACCACAGTCAAGGTGAATTCATTGGCGCGTAGATTGTTAACCGTTACGGCTTTTACCTCGACGAGATTGGGTGCTTCCAGCCAGGGAGACTCTTCCAAGTTGCGCATTAAGGTGGAAACACGCGCATTGGACTGCGCGTAGCCTTGTAAGGTGACGATTTTGCCGTTTTGCTTAATGGATTTTAGGTAAACGCCCTCTGGTAATTGGCGTACCAGTTGATCCAACAAATGGACCGAACTGGAGCGGTCAGCCTGCAAATCCTCGACGACTTTTTTGCGCGCCAACAGGGCTTGGGTTTTCTCCTTTAAGACCTTAATTTCGGCAATTTCTTTGTCAAGCTTGGCCAGCTCGGCTTTAAGATAATCGTTATTACCCTTTTGAAACTCGATGAAGCCGGCGATGACAGTGTAGCCGAGCAACACTGACACCACGCCGAGGATGGCTACGCCCGCGGCGAGCACACCCATTTGCCGTTTTTGCGCTTGGCGCTTGGCCTCGCGGTGCGGTAACAGATTGATGCGAATCATTTGTCGAACCTCCGCATCGCCAGCCCGCAAGCAATCAACAAGGCCGGGGCATCTAGGGTCAGTTGTTTGGGCTTAATGCGCGAAGACAGCGCCATGCTAGCAAAGGGGTTGGCGATCATGGTGCTGGCCTGCGTGCGCGTGGCAACAATTTCATCCAAGCCGGGAATCATGGCACAACCACCGGCCAACAGGATGTGATCTACCTGGGTAAATTGGCTGGAGGAAAAGAAGAACTGGACTGCGCGCGCAACTTCTAGCGCCAAGGTGTCCATAAAAGGCTGCAGCACTTCTGACTCGTAATTTTCCGGCAAGCCGCCCTGGCGTTTGGCGATTTCGGCCTCATCAGAGGACAGGCTGTAACGCCGTTGAATTTCTTGCGTTAATTGATTGCCGCCAAAGGTTTGCTCACGCAGATAGATGGATTGGCCGCCGCGCAATACGTTGACGTGCATCATGGATGCACCGATATCAACGACTGCTATGGTTTGATCGCGTCCGCCATTGGGCAGTTGCTGCGCGACCATTTCGCATGCCGCTTGGGTGGCGAAAGACTCCACATCCATTATCAAAGCTTTTAAGCCGGCACTTTCTGCGGCAGCGACACGATCCTCAACCTTTTCCTTACGTGAGGCGGCAATCAGGACTTCCATGTCATCCGGACCGCTAGCAGCAGGCCCCAATTCTTGGAAATCCAGGTTAACTTCATCCAGGGCAAAGGGAATATATTGGTTGGCCTCAGTCTCGACTTGTGTTTCCAACTCGTCTTCACGTAAGCCTGCAGGAACAATGATCTTTTTGGTGATAACTGCGGCCGACGGCAGAGCCAGGGCAACGTGCTTAGTGCGCGTACCCATGCGTTTCCAGGCGCGGCGCAAGGTTTCTGCCACCGCTTCCAGATTCATGATGTTGCCATCGGTGACCGCATCTTTGGGAAGATTCTCGATCACATAGCGCTCGACCCGCAGCAGATTTTTGCCTGCCGGCTCAATTTCCACCATTTTCACGGCAGAAGAGCTGATATCAACACCGATGAGCGGCGGTGACTGGGTTTGGAAGAGTTTGGCTAGCAAGTCAAAATCCCTTTCAATTTGGGTGGGTTAGCCGAACTTAATATAAATTACTTTAAATCCTAGCAACAACCATATAGTGTGTAAAGTGTTTTTTTCATAATCGTTCGACAGAAGTATAGCGGCTATAATGGTTCAACTTTGATAGTGGCGGATACAAATAAATAAAATTTAATTCCTATCGCGTAATTCTTTAATGGGAATCGCGACGCAAAATTGGCGTTTATTTACTGCTTCCGTTTAAACTCTCGTCTCCGATTGAATACTTATTTTACAAACCCTCATGACACGTCGTTGGTGGCTTTTCCCAGTTAAATTCCTAGGTTTTTTCTTTGCCTTATTTCTGCTGATAGTTTTGCTGGCCGGAGTATTGATTTATCCGTCATTGCCCTCGCTGAGCATTTTGACTGACTATCAACCTAAGCTGCCGCTGCGCATCTATACCGCAGATGGTGCTTTGCTAGGGGAGTTTGGCGAAGAGCGGCGCTCGGTCGTTAAATATGCGGCAGTCCCACAAAAGTTGGTGCAAGCCATCTTGGCTGCGGAAGACGACCGGTTCTTTGAGCATGGCGGTGTTGATTACACGGGAATCGCGCGCGCCGCCATGGCGAATGTCACAAAAGGCGGGGCGCGTGAAGGTGCCAGCACTATTACGATGCAGGTCGCGCGCAACTTTTTTCTTTCTCCGGAAAAAACGCTAACGCGCAAATTCAACGAAGTTTTGATGACCTTCAAAATTGAGCACAACTTATCAAAGAACCAAATTCTTGAACTTTATATTAACCAAATTTATTTAGGGCAGCGCGCTTACGGTTTTGCCGCAGCCGCACAAACCTATTTTGGCAAGCCCCTGGATAAGCTGACGGTGGCCGAGGCGGCAATGTTGGCGGCCTTGCCAAAAGCACCGTCACGCACTAATCCTGTTACGAATCCAACCCAGGCAGGGAAACGCCAGCAGTATGTGTTGGGGCGCATGCTCGTGCTGAAATTCATTACGCCACAAGAATATAAGTCAGCCTTGAGCGAGAAGCTGCGGGTGCGTCATGAAGTGACGATTGCTGAGGTGCCCGGCGACTATATCGCGGAAATGACGCGCCAATTCATGATCGAACGCTACGGCGATGCGACCTATACCAATGGATTTAAGATAGTCACTACCATACACAAACAGGATCAAGAGGCGGCGAACCTAGCCGTCCGACAAAGCGTGATGGACTATGACCGGCGTCATGGTTGGCGTGGTCCGGAAGCGCAATTGACGTTGCCACCCAAGAGCACGCTCAAGGAGGAGGCACTAGATGAATTGTTGCAGGACTACGAGGACGTTGGCGATTTGATTCCGGCGCTGGTTCTGTCGGCTGAGGCTAAGCAAATTAAGGTGTTTGCCAAGAATGAAGGTTTCATTGATGTTGGTGCCGATGGCCTGTCTATGGTGCAAAAAACGCTGGCAGATAAAAGCGGCAAATCGAAATTCAAGCCCGGCATTGTGATTCGTGTAAACAAAGATGCCAAAGGGCATTGGCAAGTGGTGCAGTTGCCGACCGTCGAGGCAGCTTTAGTGTCTGTCAGTCCAGGGGATGGCGCAATTCGCGCCTTGGTCGGCGGATTTAATTTCGCCCGCAACAAATTTAATCATGTGATTCAGGCTTGGCGTCAACCCGGATCCAGTTTCAAGCCATTTATCTATTCTGCCGCACTGGAAAAGGGCCTGACGCCCGCCACCGTAATCAACGACGCCCCATTGGTATTCGATGCGAGCCAGACCGGCAGTAAACCCTGGGAGCCGAAAAATTACGATGGCACTTATGCCGGCCCTATTCGCATGCGAACCGCGCTGATCAAGTCGAAGAATCTCGTGTCGATTCGGATTTTGCAGACGATCGGTCCCCGCTATGCTCAGGACTACATTACGCGTTTTGGTTTCAATGCCGAGCAACATCCGCCGTATTTAACCATGGCGCTGGGCGCAGGTTCGGTCACGCCGTTTCAGATGGCGAGCGCCTACAGTGTGTTTGCTAATGGTGGTTTTCGCGTCAACCCTTATTATATTGAACGCCTAACGGATGCGCGCGGCAAAGTCTTGGCGCAAGCCAATCCGGTGCGCGCCGGCGAGAATGCGGAACGCGCCATTGATGCGCGTAACGCCTTCATTATGACCTCCATGATGAAAGATGTAGTGCGCTTCGGAACCGCTGCGCGCGCTATGCAATTGGGGCGCGGGGATTTAGCCGGCAAGACCGGTACCACGAATGATCAAGTTGATGCTTGGTTTTGCGGGTATAACGCCAACCTAGTGGCGGTGGCGTGGATTGGATTCGACCAACCGCGTTCGCTCGGCGGTAGCGAAACCGGCGCTCAGGCTGCATTGCCAATGTGGATGACGTACATGGGCAAGGTTTTGAAAGGTGTGCCGGAGACTGTGCCGCCGACACCGGAGGGCGTGGTGTCACACGCTGACAGTGCCGGTAAATCAGAACTTTTCTACAAAGAGAATGTTCCTGACGAACGCCCGAACTCGGGAGAAGGCGGTGCCAAGGATGAGGTACAGAATCAAATTTTCTAACGAGCGACCATTAAAGACATGGCACGTCATAGCCACACCCGCGACAATATTGCGCAGCTGGCTGCGCGGTTGATGGCCGAAGGGGTAGATGATTTTGCCTTGGCCAAGCGCAAGGCCGCGCGCCAGTTAGGGGTGTCGGATGCGCAACACCTGCCAAATAATAGTGAGGTTGAACAAGCCTTGCGCACCTATCAGGCCTTGTACCGACACGAGAATCAAAGCAGCTTGCTGCAACAATTACGTACACAAGCGCTACATATCATGCGCGAATTGGCTTGCTTTGATCCAATGCTATCAGGCTCAGTACTCCGCGGAACGGCAACCCAATATTCAGACATTAACCTGTTGGTATTTGCCGATAGTCCGAAAGACGTGGAGATGCACCTGTTGAATCGCGGCCTAGATTATAGTACTAGCGAAAAACGTTTTCACTTTAGCGATGGCTGGCGCATGGTGCCGGTATTGCTGTTAAGTCAGCGCGGCAAGGCCGATGTACGGCTAGCAATTTTTTCGTTGAACAACCGCAAGAACCTACCCTTGTGCCCAGTCGAGGGGCGTGCCACGCAAGGTGCGCGGCTGGCGCAAGTACAGTCTTTGCTAGAAAACGGTGCTTGAAAAGTTTTTGGGCGCACTCCGTCGAATGGCAAACGCATAGCGCCAAAACGTCGTCATTTACGTTGTCAGCTAGACAAGGCGCGTAGGAAAATATTGTGTCCTTAAAGGCAATATTTTGAATTTTATAGATTAATATCCGTTTGTTTGGTGCCGCAGCTTTTGGCATGAAGCATGCTTTAAGTCTTCTGTCATAGTGGCGATATATGAAAGTTAGCACCAAGGCCAAAAATTCATGATTAGAGTATTTAGTTTTCACCTATCCAAGGGCATGTTGTTGCTGCTGATAATGGAGGCCTTGCTGTTGCTCATGGCAATTCCATTCGGCGTGCACACATCCTTCCAAGATTCGATCTGGATGCCATCCCCTGGCGTGATTGGAAGCAACGCGGCTATTTTCCTGGGTTTGGGCATATCGGTCATGAGCGCTTTTGGGCTGTATCGCCGGGATTTTGATGAGGGCTTGGGAAGCATGCTATTCCGGGTTGGCGCGAGCTTTTTGCTGCTCTTGCTGGGGATGGCTGCGTTTTACTATTTATTCCCAGAGATGCATCTAGGGCGCGGAGCCCTGGGCTCTGCTTGCACGATGGGATTGGCGGCGGTCTTGTTGGTGCGTGCCACGGTGTTTCGTTGGACCGATATGGATGTTCTTAAGCACCGCATGCTGGTGCTGGGAACCGGGACACGCGCGGCTAAGGCGATGGAGCTGCTGCATGCTGCGGACACGCGCCGCCGGATTCATCTGGTGGGTTTTTTGCCACTGCAAGGCCTGCACCATTTTGTTGACCACAGTTTGATCTTGAGTGAGCCGGGCACGCTGCCTGAGATCGTCGATAAATACCAGATCGATGAAATTGTAATTGCGGTGCGCGAACGTCGCGGTGGCGGCTTACCGGTAAACGATTTGCTGGAATGTAAACTGAAGGGCGTACACGTGATTGAGCTATCAAGCTTTTTTGAGCGCGAGCGTGGACAAGTGCAAATCGAATCGCTGAATGCGAGTTGGATGGTGTTGTCGGATGGATTTCAACAGGGATTTTTGCGTGATGCAGGGAAGCGCGTATTTGATCTGGTTGCGAGCGTCATATTGCTAGTGCTGACTATTCCTCTGATGTTGCTAGGTGTACTGGGCATTGTCTTGGAATCGGGTTGCCCCATTTTGTACCGACAAGAGCGAGTGGGCCTGGGCGGAAAGATCTTTACCATTTACAAGTTTCGCAGCATGGTGCAAAACGCTGAAAAAGACGGCGCGCCGCAATGGGCGCAAGCGGGCGATGCACGCGTGACCCGCGTTGGGCAATTTATCCGCAAAGTGCGCATTGACGAACTGCCGCAAATCTTCAATGTGTTGCGTGGTGATATGAGCTTCGTTGGGCCACGCCCGGAACGTCCATTTTTCGTCGATCAGCTCATTGAACAAGTGCCCTATTACGCCGCGCGCCACAGCGTCAAGCCGGGCATTACCGGGTGGGCGCAAGTGCGCTACCCCTATGGCGCCTCACTTGAAGATGCCATTGAAAAATTGCAATATGATCTGTACTACGTAAAGAATCATACCCTGCTCCTGGATCTGCTGATTATGTTCCAGACCGCGCAAGTGGTGCTATTTGGCAAGGGTGCCCGATAGCCGCCATGGGATTCTCAATTGGCGCCATCAGTTATGGTTTTGCGGCGCTTGCCTTCGCTGCGCTAACCGGGTTGTTGGCATATAGCCAGCGTAATAAATTTCATGGCGTCCTGCTCATTATTGCGTCGGCAGTTACCTGCGCCTGGGCGGCAATAACCACCTATACCCTCATTGCCGGGACATACCCAGCCGCACCCGAATTGCTGGAAATTATGCGCGATGGGCTCTGGCTACTGTTGTTGTGGAAAATTTTTAAATCCGGTGCATGCCTTGAGGATCAAGCGCGCCCCACCTTGCAACGTACCTTTCTGCTAGGGGTGAGCGTATTCGGTGTGGTATTGCTATACACGGTAGCATTACTGCGACAGGCGCTGCCGAGCACGATCGATGCAGGTGTGGGCGGAAGCATTATGGGCCGCATAGCCTTAGCCGTGCTTGGCTTGGCGCTGGTAGAGCAGCTGTATCGCAATGCCGCCGAGACGCAGCGTTGGGCGATCAAGCACATCTGCTTAGGCTTGGGCGGCATGTTTGCATTTGATTTTTACCTGTACTCCGATGCCTTGTTGTTTAAGATCGTGGACGCTGGCATTTGGGAAGCGCGAGGCATGGTGAATGCACTGGTCGTCCCCTTGATCGCGGTATCCGCAGCGCGCAATCCACAATGGTCCTTGGATATATCGGTATCGCGAGGCGTTGTGTTTCATAGTGCGGCGCTGTTCGGTGCTGGCATTTACTTATTAGTTATGGCCGCGGCTGGGTATTACATTCGAATTTTCGGCGGCAACTGGGGCGGTGTGTTGCAAGCGGCGTTCCTATTTGGGGCCTTGCTTGTCCTATTGTTACTGCTTTTTTCCGGAGCTTTGCGTGCGCGCCTGAAGGTTTTACTGAGCAAACATTTTTTTAGTTACAAATACGATTACCGTGAGGAATGGCTGCGCTTCACGCACACCTTATCCGCTGGCGAACCTGGCGTAAATTTGCGCGAACGCTCATTGCGCGCAGTGGCGGAGCTGGTGGACAGTCCCGCGGCGATGCTGTGGGTGGAAGGCGAAGCGGGATTCCGGCAAGTCGCGCAATGGAATATGCCGGCGATTCATGTGACGGAGGATGTGCAAGGCCCTCTGTGCGCATTTTTGGATGAGCGTCAGTGGGTGGTGAATTTACAGGAGTATGCCGAACAGCCGGATGTTTATGGCACATTGCACCTGCCACAGTGGTTGGCCGCAGTACCGCGCGCTTGGCTTATTGTGCCGCTGATCTTGCATGAGCATCTGATGGGCTTCATTGTCCTGGCCGATGCACGTAGTCAACGCGACTTTAATTGGGAAGACAGCGATCTATTGAAAACCATCGGGCGCCAAGTCGCCGTATACATAGCGCAAATTCAGGCCACAGAGGCTTTGGTTGAGGCGCGCCAATTTGAATCGTTCAATCGTTTATCGACCTATGTCGTGCATGACCTAAAGAATATTGTCGCGCAATTGTCCTTGCTGCTATCCAATGCGCAGAAGCATAAGCACAACCCTGAGTTTCAAGAAGACATGCTGGCCACCATCGACAACGCAACGCAACGCATGACTCGCTTGCTGGGGCAGTTGCGCGCCGGTTACCAATCGGCGCAACAGCAAGAATCCATCGAGTTGTGGCAGATGCTGGAACAAATTGTGCGTGAAAAAGGTCATGGTCGCCCTGCGCCGGAACTTACTGGCACGCAACAAGTGTTGTGGATTATTGCTGATAAAGAGCGGTTGACGCGGGTATTGGGGCATTTAGTGCAAAATGCCATCGAAGCCACGGCTCCGACCGGCAGCGTCCAAGTTACGCTCCAAGCAGAAGGCACGCGCGCGCTGATCCGGGTCATCGATGACGGTAAGGGCATGGATGAGACTTTTATTCGTGACCAATTGTTTCGCCCCTTTGCTACGACCAAAAGCAGCGGCATGGGCATTGGCGTTTACGAGTGTCGTGAATATGTACAGGAGTTAAAAGGTGAAATTCAAGTGACTAGCGTGGTTGGCCAAGGCAGCACCTTCACCATTAGTTTGCCGCAACGAAAATTGCTGCAACCCGAAATCGAGACACAGGACTTGCAAGGAGCAAACGGTGGCTAAGACAGAAAAAACCATAGGGGGCGGACCTCTGCTGGTGGTGGAAGACGATGCCGGTTTGCAAAAACAACTTAAGTGGAGCTTTGACGATCTGGAAGTGGTGATCGCTGGTGATCGTGAAGCCGCTTTGGTGGCGGTGCGGCGCTATGAGCCGGCCGTGGTGACCCTGGATCTGGGTTTGCCGCCGGATGCGGATGGCGCCAGCGAAGGCCTGGCGACCCTGGAACAAATACTGGCCTTGGCCCCGGCAACCAAGGTGATTGTAGTTTCCGGTAACCAGGATCGCGCGAATGCAGTGCAGGCCGTGGGCGCTGGCGCTTATGATTATTATCACAAGCCAATCGAACCGGAAATGCTGCGCCTGATCGTGAATCGAGCCATGCATTTGCATCAGCTTGAGGCGGAAAATCGTCGGCTGCAACAACCCCAGGGAGGTGCGTTAGCAGGCATTATCACCGGCAGCGCAGCCATGCAAAAAATTTGTCGTACCGTGGAAAAAGTTGCCCCGGTGGACGCTACCGTATTGCTGCTGGGCGACTCCGGTACGGGAAAGGAGTTGTTGGCGCGCGCGCTGCACGATCTGTCCCCACGCGCCAAGGAACGTTTTGTTGCCATCAACTGCGCCGCAATCCCGGAAAATTTATTGGAAAGCGAATTATTTGGCTACGAAAAAGGCGCCTTCACCGGCGCCAGTAAACAAACCAAAGGAAAAATTGAATACGCTCACCAAGGCACGTTGTTTCTAGACGAAGTCGGGGATTTGCCTTTTGCCTTGCAAGCCAAGTTATTGCGCTTCCTACAAGAGCGTGTGGTAGAACGCTTGGGCGGGCGCGAAGAAATTCCCGTTGATGTGCGCGTGGTTTGCGCCACCCATCAAGACCTGCGGCGCTTGATTGAGGCCGGACGCTTTCGCGAGGATCTGTATTATCGGATTAGTGAAATCACCATCAACATTCCCGCCCTCAAGGCGCGTGATGGCGATAGCGTATTGCTGGCACACGCCTTTTTGGAAAGATTCGGCAAGCAGTATAACAAGACGCTCAAGGGCTTTACCCCGGATGCGTTGACTGCAATCAAGAGCCACGGCTGGCAGGGTAACGTGCGCGAAATGGAAAATTGCCTCAAGCGCGCCGTCATTATGAGCGAAGAAATTCGCATTAGCGCCGCCGATCTTGGTTTGCCACCGGGGGGAGAGGAGCCTACGCTATTAAATTTACGCCAAGCGCGTGAAGTCGCTGAGCGCGAAGCCGTTAATCGAGCCCTGGCGCGGGTCAGTGGGAATGTGGCGCGAGCGGCAGAGTTACTGGGAATCTCCCGGCCGACATTGTATGACTTGGTCAATCGCTTCGGTATACAAGCTAAGGACGAAGCGGAATAGCTTGCCACGCCATATGGCAAGCCAAAAATTGACGCATCTCTGTTATTCTTTAGCGTTATAAAGTTATTCGGGAGAACCGGGAGTCGCTTTTCTATGCAGTTAACTCTGGTTTTCTTATGTGCTCCCATGAGCGCATGTCGCACCCAACCGTAAACCCACCAAAACGGTTTCATAATTCTTTTATATTTGGAGAGCGCATTATGTTGAACCAACGTAGCCCAAGCCAGCGATACCTTGCCACGCTGTTTGCTCTGACCATGGCTTTAGCGTTCACCGGTTGCGAGCGTTTCAAGTCGGTGGATAGTCTGTATCACGATGCGGCGGCGCGCTACCAAAAAGGCGAGCAAAAAGCTGCCATTATTCAGCTTAAGTCAGCGCTGCAAAAAGACCCTAAACATGCGCCGTCGCGACTGTTGTCGGCCCAGGCGTATAACGACCTTGGTGACTTTGCCTCAGCAGAAAAAGAGGCGGGTAAGGCGCTTGAATTGGGGGCGAATGCAGACCAAGCCGGATTCGAGCTGGCGCGCGCCTTGCTCGGGCAGGGGCAATTTCAAAAGGCCTTGGACACGGCAAAACTGGCACCGAATTTAAGCGGCGAAGCCCTGGCGAAAACGCTAACGTTACGCGGGGATGCGCAGCTTAGCCTGCGCCAAGTTCCGGCGGCCAAGGACTCTTATGCCGCAGCGGTTAAAGCGGCCCCGGAATACTTTGGAGGCTATCTCGGCCAAGCGCGCTTGGCCCTAGTTGCCAATGATGTTGCCGAGGCGATGCGCCAAGCTGAGTTGGCCATACAAAAGGCTCCACAATCCTTGGAAAGCTTATTACTCAAAGGCGACTTGCTCACAGCACAGGGCAAAATTGAGCCGGCCATCAGCGCTTTTGAAGCAGCGATCAAAGCTAATTCTGGCCGTGCCGCGCCGCATTATCGTTTGGCCAACATTTATCTTTCGCAGAATAAACCAGAGGCAGTGACGAAGGAGGTTCAGGCTGGACAAAAAGCAGAACCCGGCGGTCTGGAAGGGCGCTACCTGTTAGCGCGAAACGATTTCCAGCAAAAAAAATATACCGAAGCTCGTACACATATCCAGGCCGTGCTGCGTAGTGTGCCGGATCATTTGCCCAGCGTATTGCTGGCCGGCACCATTGCGGCCGCCTTAGGTGAGACCGAGTCCGCCGAGCAAAACCTGAAACGGGTCATCAACGCCGCCCCCAACAATGTTTTTGCCCGCACCTTGCTGGCCAACGCCTATTTGCAAAAAGGCCAAGCGGATCTGGCGCTGGAAACTCTTGCGCCGGCGCTACAAGGCGAAAAACCGAATGAACGGGTTTTCGCTATGGCAGGGCAAGCTTATTTGGCCAAAGGCGATGTGGCGCGCGCCACTGAATTATTCGAAAAGGCGCGCATCGCCAATCCGCAGGACGCGACAATTCGCACCCGTCTAGGCACTGCTCGTTTGGCTCAGGGTGATAGTGCAAAGGCAATTGCCGATCTTGAAGCGGCGTCGGCCATGGACGTTAAGGAGAGCAGCGCCGATATGGTGTTGATCCTCAACTTTTTGCAGCACAAGGAGTACGACAAGGCGCTGGCGGCGATTGGCGTGTTGGAGAAAAAACAGCCGGATAGCCCTATCCCCATGAATGTGCGTGGCGGCATCAATTTGGCCAAAGGCGACGTTACGGCGGCGCGCGCCAATTTTGAGCAAGCATTGGCGAAGAAAGCGGATTATTTGCCGGCGGCGCAAAATTTGGCACAGCTCGATGTGCGTGACAAGAACATTGCCGCAGCACGCAAGCGTTATGAATCAGTGCTAGCCAAAGATAAGCAAAGCATCGGCGCCATGTTAGGTATGGCGCAAATGGCGGCACTAGAAAAAAACGATAAGGCATATGGCGAATGGCTGATTAAGGCGATTGCGGCAAAGCCTGATGCAATTGAGCCGCGCGCCTTGCTCGCGGATTTCTATCTTAAGCAAAAGCAACCGCAAGAAGCGTTGCGCATCGCCAGTGAAGCGCACAACGCAAATCCCGGTAATGCGCGTGCCCTAGAATTGCTGGCGCGGGTGCAATTTGCCGCCGGTGATAAGGAAGGCGGTCTGTTGAGCTATCAAAAATTGGTGCAGCAAAACCCGCAATCGGCGCCGGCCTATTTTGGTTTGGGATTGGCAGAAGCGGCGGTGAATCATATGGACGAGGCGCGCACGGCTTTGCATAGGGCATTACAACTTCAGCCGGCCTATTACGAGGCTGCAGCAACCTCGATGGCGGTCGAAGTGAAGCAAGGGCGCTTTGAGGAAGCACTGAAAATCGCCCGTGAATTCCAAGGCGCGAACCCCAAGCAGGCCGCTGGTTTCGTGCTGGAGTCAGACGTGCTGGCGCAGCAGCGCAAATATGATGCTGCAATTGTTTTGCTAAACAAGGCGCAGAGCTTGCAAGCACAAAGCCCGATCGCATTGCGTATCCACCAGTTGCAACTAGTGGCTAAGCGCCCCGCTGATGCCGATGCTGGCATGCAGCAGTGGTTGAATGCGCACCCTACAGACTTCCCAACCCGATTATTTTTTGCCGAGAGCAATATGGCGCGCAAGCAAAATAAGGCGGCTATTTCACAGTATGAGATTGTAAACAAGGCCCAGCCAGATAATGTCTTGGTCTTGAATAACCTGGCTGCACTGTACCAACAAGAAAAGGATCCCCGCGCATTGGCAACGGCGGAGCGCGCCTTTAAACTTAAACCGGAAGTGCCGGCGGTGGCCGATACCATGGGTTGGCTCCTGGTGGAGCAAGGGCAAGCGTCAAAGGCGGTTGAAATACTACGCAAGGCCGCCGGAAACGCGCCCAAAAACAGTGAGATCGGTTATCACTATGCGGTCGCGCTGGCCAAGACCGGCGATAAGGCTGGCGCACGTAAGCAGTTGGAAGCCATTCTGTCTGGCGGCCAAGCCTTCCCCCAGCAAGAACAAGCCAAGGCTTTGTTAAAACAGTTATAAAAAATTAGGTAGTGAGGGTGCGCACTTCTAGCGCGCACCCAACAAAAAAGCCGGCCCTAGGCCGGCTTTTTCATGACACAAATGCGATTACTTCAGGGAAAGAATCCACTTCACCAGGGTTTTGATGTCCGCATCCTTGACCTGTGCGTTTGCCGGCATCGGGATTTCGCCCCAAGCGCCTTTACCGCCTTCTTTCACTTTCTTGAACAGTTTGGCTTCGGCGGTCTTGTCGCCCTTATATTTGGCGGCAACGTCTTTATAGGCCGGGCCGACTACTTTTTTGTCGACTTGGTGGCAAGTCAGGCAGGCGCTTTTTTGCGCCAGTTCGAGGCTAGCCATGGCTTGGGTGCCAAACAACAGGCTGGCGGCAGTAATTGCGATAGTTACGAGTTTCATACAGTCTCCTAAAGACAAGGGTTAAGAATTTTGACCGCGTGCATATTAATCGTCTCGCGGCGCTTTGCAAAGTGATATCCGCTCAGCATGCGGTGACGGCAAGTGAGTAATTAACGTTGTTGCACCGCAAGCGTTGACAGTCCAGCAGCACACGAAGTTCAAGTACGTTGTCGCGGACTTTAGGCAGAGTGGGTTTTGAAGGCAGTTCTTTAGAAGATCCGGGGTGAGGCGGATGCCGTATCTAGAAACGGCAATTACCCATTTAAATATTACTCGCCGAGATAGGCGCGCCGCACCTCTGGGTTGTTGGCAAGCGCTTGTGCACTATCCGATAGCATAATTTCACCGTTTTCCATTACATAGCCGCGATGGCTGACCTCGAGCGCCAGTTTGGCATTTTGTTCCACTAACAGGATGGTTACGCCTTGCTGCGAGATTTCGTGGATTGTCTGGAAAATCTTCTGCACCATGAGCGGGGCTAAGCCCATGCTAGGCTCATCCAGTAATAGCAGTTTGGGCTGGCTCATCAGGGCGCGGCCAATAACGAGCATTTGCTGTTCGCCGCCGGATAAGGTGCCGGCTTTTTGCTTGGCGCGTTCTTTCAGGCGGGGAAAGCGTATAAACACACCATCTAAATCGGCTGCGATTGCAGCGCGGTCAGTCCGGATGTAGGCGCCCATTTCCAAGTTTTCTTTTACCGTCATGCGGCTGAATACGCCGCGACCTTCCGGCACGAGTGCGAGGCCTTGGCGAATGATTTCATGGCTGGGGCGGTGCGTGATGGACTGGCCGCGTAGATGCACCGCACCGCCGCTGGCCGGTAGCATGCCGCATAAAGCTTTTAGCAGTGAAGTCTTGCCCGCGCCGTTGGCACCAACCAAGCACACCAACTCACCCTCATTGACTAGCAGGTCCACGCTTTTGACGGCTTTAACTCCGCCATAGGCGACGCACAGTTTGCGCGTTTCAAGCAGGCTAACCAATGGAGCCCCCTAAATACGCTTCGATGACTTTTGGGTCGCGTTGAACATCAGCCGGCGCGCCTTCGGCGATTTTCTCTCCGTAGTCCAACACTGCGACGCGGTCGCACAGACCCATGACCAATTTTACATCGTGTTCGATCAATAGAATGGTAATGCCGGTATCGCGCAGGGTCTCGATTAATTTCACTAGACCTACCCGCTCGGCTGGATTCATGCCAGCGGCAGGTTCATCCAGCGCCAGCAGCTTGGGTTCGGTGGCCAGCGCACGCGCGATTTCCAGGCGGCGCTGGTCGCCATAAGACAGATGCTTAGCCAGTGCCGCCGCGTGTTTATCTACGCCCACCAGCTTGAGCAACATATGTGCTTTGGCGCGCATGGCCGCTTCTTCTTGACGCGTGGCGCGATCGCGAAAAATCGCGCCGAGTACATTTGCCTTGGTGCGGACATGGCAACCGACCATGACATTTTCTAATGCACTCATGTGGGCGAACAGGCGGATATTTTGAAAGGTGCGTGCCAAGCCGCGCTGGGCCACGGCATGCGGCTTTAAGCCATTTAGACGATGCCCATCGAGGTTGATCATGCCGCTGCTGGCGCTGTAAAGACCGGTGATGCAATTGAACAGCGTGGTCTTGCCTGCGCCATTCGGGCCGATCAGGCCGAAGATGGCGCCGCGCTGGATGTGAAAGCCAACATCGTGCAGCGCCGCCAGCCCCCCAAACTGCTTCGATAGCGCGCGTACTTCTAACAAGATGGCGTCACTTTTGCTGGTCATACAGTGGGGCCGGCTCTTGCGGCGCGTCGTCATGCTTGAATTCACGTTTACGCTGCGCAGAAGGCAGCATGCCCTCGGGGCGGAACAGCATCATCAATACAAGTGCCAGACCGAACAGCAGCATGCGTAAATCGGCCGGATCGACGATGATACGATGAAAATACCAGCGCTGAAAATCGCCGATGCCACGTAGCGCCTCGGGCAGCACAGTGAGCAACAACGCGCCCAATAGCACGCCACGAATATTGCCCATGCCACCGAGCACGATCATGCATAGAATCATAATGGATTCCAGCAGGTTGAAACTCTCCGGGCTGATAAAACCCTGAAAGCCGGCGAACAGCCCACCCGCCACACCGCCGAAGGAGGCGCCCATGGCAAAGGCCAGCAGCTTCACATTGCGGGTGTTGATGCCCATGGCTTCAGCCGCAGTCTCGTCTTCGCGAATCGCCGCCCAGGCGCGACCAATGCGTGAATCTTGCAAACGCATGCTAATGAACATGATCAGCAAGGTCAGCGCCAGGAACAGATAGTAGTAGTTGTGCGCGCTAGAAAATTCGATGCCGGCAAAGGTCTGGGTTTGACCTAGCGATATGCCGCCAATGGAGATGGGATCGATCAGTGAAATACCCTGCGGGCCGTTGGTGATGTTCACCGGTGCGTTCAGGTTATTCATGAAAATGCGCACGATCTCTCCAAAACCCAGGGTGACGATGGCCAAATAATCGCCGCGGAGCCGCAGGGTTGGCGCTCCCAGCAGCATGCCGAATAGGCCCGCCACCAAGGCGCCTAAGGGTAGCAATAACCAAAACGGCAAATGCAGACCGAATTGCGGCGAGGCGAGCAGCGCATATAGATAGGCGCCCACCGCATAGAAAGCGATGTACCCGAGATCGAGCAGGCCAGCATAGCCAACGACGATATTCAGTCCCAACGCCAGCATCATGTAGAGCAGCGCGAAATCGAGAATGCGCACCCAACTACGTCCGAGGCCGGCGTCGATCAAAAAAGGTAAGAAGGTGAGCAATAGACCGAGCAAAACAAAGCTGATCCAGGCCGAGCGTTTGTCCGTAGCCAAGCGCCGCAACATTAAGCCCGTTCCCCAACTTGCTCGCCCAGCAATCCGGACGGTCGCAGTACTAGCACCAAAATCAGGACGAAGAACGCGAATACATCCTGATAGTTGCTTCCCAAAAATCCGCCCGTGATGTCGCCGATGTAGCCCGCACCAAGGCTCTCGATTACACCTAACAATAATCCGCCGAGCATAGCTCCAGCCAGATTGCCAATACCGCCCAACACCGCTGCGGTGAAGGCTTTCAGCCCCAGCATGAAGCCCATATAGTAATGCGCCAAACCATAATAAGCGGCGACCATTACTCCGGCGATGGCGGCCAGCGCTGAACCGATAATGAACGTGAGCGCGATGACGCTGTTGACGTTCACGCCCATAAGAGAGGCCACTTGCGGCGCTTGTGCCGTGGCGCGCATGGCGCGTCCGAGTTTGGTTTTTTGCACCAGAAAAATAAGTCCGGTCATGATGACGACTGACAGCAGCAGAATAAAAATCTGCAAATCGCTAATGGTCGCACCGCCAATGGCATGGGTTGCAGTAGAAAGGATGGGCGGAAACTTTACATACTGCCGGCCCCAAATAAGCATCGCAATGTTTTGCAATAAAATGGATACGCCGATGGCAGTAATCAGCGGCGCCAATCTTGGTGCATGGCGCAATGGTCGATAGGCCACGCGTTCGATGGTAAAGCCAAGCAACATGCAGGCGGGAATCGCTACCAGTACCCCCAGGGTAACGATGGCGAAAGCCGGTAGCCCGAGATTTGCACCAACTAAAGCGCTGATCACCGATAATGCGACCATGGCGCCGATCATGGTCACTTCGCCATGGGCGAAGTTGATCAGCTCCAAGATGCCGTAAACCATGGTATAGCCCAGGGCCACCAGCGCGTAGACGCTGCCAAGGACTAGGCCGTTGATAAGTTGCTGAAGAAAAATATCCAAGATGGTTTACAAGGAATTACTTCCCGCTTTTCACCGTCTCCAGCGGCGCCCACTTGCCATCCTTTACCTGATATAGCGTCACGCTGCCGCCGGCGAGATCTCCCTTTTGGTCAAACTGGATGGCGCCAGTGACGCCGCTGGTATTGGTTTTAACCAGCTCGGGCAAGTACAGTTTCGGGTCGATCGAATTGGCGCGTTGCATTGCGGCGACCATCACCATCACAGCATCGTAGGAATACGGCGAGTAGTTTTGTATCTTACCGTATTTGGCAGTGAATTTCTGCTCGAAGTCTTTGCCGCCGGGCATGCTCGCCAGCGGTAGGCCGGGGTTGGAGGCAATTACACCTTCGCCATCTGTGCCCGCCAGATGCAGGAACTCCGCCGTTTGCGCGCCATCGCCGCCGACAAATTTAGCGTTGAGACCGAGGCGCCTCATCTGCTGCACCATGGGCGCGGCTTGCGGATCCATACCGCCGAAGAATACCGCGTCTGGCGTCTTTCCCTTGATGCCGGTGAGGATAGCGGTGAAATCGGTGGACTTGTCCGAAGTGTATTCGCGCGCCACAACTTCTGCGCCTGCCGTCTTGGCAGCTTTCTCCACTTCGTCCGCCAGGCCTTGGCCATAGGCGCTACGGTCATCGATGATGGCAATTTTCTTTGCACCCAGATTTTGCGCAATAAAGCGTCCGACCACGCGGCCTTGCTGCTCATCGTTGGTCATCACGCGGTAGCTGGTCTTGAAGCCCTGCGCGGTATATTTCACGGCAGTGGCGGAGGGTGAAATTTGCACCACGCCGGCATCGCTGTAGAGTTTGGCGGCAGGAATCGAGGTTCCGGAATTGAGGTGGCCGATCACACCGGCGACTTTCTGGTCGATCAGGCGCTGCGCGATGATGGTTGCTGTCTTGGGGTCGGCACCATCGTCCTCGGACAGCAACACAATGCGCGCTTTCTTGCCGCCGATCATCACGCCGCGAGCATTCAGCTCATCCACCGCCAAGCGCGCGCCATTTTCATTGTCTTTGCCGAGATGCGACTGCGGGCCGGTCAGCGGCGATACAGAGCCGATCTTGATCACGAGTTCGTCGCTGGCGGTTTCGGGTTTCTTGCCACAGGCAGTGAGACTAAGGCCAATAACGAGCAGGCATGCGAGAAAACGGGAAGTCACGGTACTCCTCCAGATATTTTTTGGGTGAAACTAGCTGAATCGCCAAGCTAATCGAATGCGGCAAAGTATATCCCAAAAAGCCAAAAAGCCGGCTGATGGCGCAGCGCTAGCGTGGCATTAATGGGTTATTGGCCTGGCTTTCCCATTGCGCTGCAGAAACACTGGAAACGGCGGAATTAAGTTTGAGTTTATCTTCGGTGAAACGCGAGGCCACTCTGATCTGTACGTTCAACAGATCTTCCAAATTCAGCTTGAGCGGGTTTTCCAGCTTGTGGGGTGCGCCGAGGATGATGCTAGGACAGACTAGCGCACTACAGGAGAACAAGGCGGACACGAGTTGCGCTATACGGCGCGGCGAGAAAATATTCTGCGAGTCTGTGGGCATTCTGTCTCCCCGGCCTATACCTTGAGCGTGCGACATCAGTACGATGTCATGCGCCTAAAAGGATAGTGCTTTCTGCGGGATGGCAATGAAATATTTATTGGCTTATTTCAAGGAGAAATCCACCCGACTGCTCTTCAGTTTTTCTTTTGGCTCAGTAGTCAATTTCGGTTCCAACACGAATATGCGTTCCGCGCTAACCTTGCCGCTCTTGGCAAGGGTATCCGCCACTACGCGAGCGCGGCGTAGCGCCAGTTGGCGCAGGTCGTCGTCGCTGATGCTGGCATTGGTCAGCATCAGCATTTCCATTTCAGGCACGGGTAAATCCTTGGCGAAGCCGATTGCATTGCGGGGCTTGGTGAATTTTTCGCGGCTGTAGGCTTCTTTCAGCAGCTTTGGATATTCTGCTGAATCAATTTTTACTTCATCCAAGGAAGCGGGCGCGTTGTCCTTTTTGCTTAAGCCTTCAAACTTTACCGCTTTCACTTTGCGCTCAATGTTAAGGCGGCGCAGGCCTTCTTTATCCTGCTGTGGATCGACGCGGCCGGTGATATCGAGCTTAAGTCCGGGGCGTTGATCCAAGGCTTGTGCCAAGCTCTGAATTTTTGTATTGGCTGCGGCATCCAGGCGCGCCTGGCCGGCCTCGAATTCGATATACGAAAGCTGCTCACTGTTTGGGAACAGGCTGCCGAGTAGTGCAAAGGGCGAAGTGAGCGCCTTGCCAATCAGGTTGACAATGACGTGCACCACGATGCCACCGACGCTGAATTGCGGATCATCCAAAGAGCCGCTGATCGGCAGGTTGATATCGATCACGCCATTGCGATCACGCAACAAGGCAACCGCCAGCAGCACTGGCAATTTGGTGGCGTCCGGGCTTTCTACTTTGTCGCCGAAGGTGAGCTGGTCCAGGATGACGTGGTTTTCTGCCGACAGCTTTTTATCTTCGATGTGATATTTCACGTCCATCGACAGCTTGCCCTTGGTGATGGGATAGCCGGCATAACGTGCGGAGTAAGGTGTGGCAGTGGGCAAATCAACCCCTTTGGCCGAGGCGGCGAGATCGAGGAATAAGTTGCCGGACAGCGGGTTCACCTTGCCCAGGATTTCGACTGGCGCAGCATCATCCACTTTGCCGCGGATTTCCACGGCTGCCGTGCTGGCGAGGTTGGACGACAGGCCAACAACATTGCCACCAATTTGCGTGAGGTTGGCGGAGTAGTTGGGCTTAATGAAGTGATCGGAAAAATTCACCTGCCCGCCCTGCAGGGTGATGCGGCTAATCTTGATCGGCGCTTGCGCCGTCTTGGGCGCGGCGCTGGCCACGGGCGTGGGGGGGGTCTCAGCCGTTTTGCTGGTTTCCCCGGCAACGGCTTGTGCACTGCCGGATTCTTTGCCGATCACGTGCTGCACATTGAGCGAACCGTCGGGATTGATGATCAGGCGTGAATAGAAATTACGCAGCGCGATCTCTTCGATGCTGACATTCAGGGGTTCACTCACGACATTGAGCCCGGCAACGTTCAGGGTCTCCCATTTCAAAAAGTCGTTGCGGTTGACGTGATCAACGCTGGCGAATTTGTTGACCTGTAGACTGCCGCGATATTGCACGCGCGCAGATGGTTCCAGTTGCGCATCGAGGTTGCCGTGCGCGCTGAGGCTGCCGCTGCTCAAGGTGATATGCACTTGATCGGCAAAATACGGTTGCAGTGGGAGAATCGGCAGGCCGCGCGCGTCAATTTTTAGCTTGGCGGATATTGGCGCCAGTACCACGTCACCATCGACCGCGAGCTGACCGCTCTTCGCCATTTGCGCCTTTAGTGCAAGCTTGACGCTGGACTTGGGCGCGGAAGAAATGCCCTCTACCTGTGCTTGAATTTTTTCGAGGTTAACGGTTGCCGTATCCGCCGGCATTGCATCGCGCCATTGCACGCCCACATCATCCAGAGAGACTTTGTTGACCGCGTACTGCCATGTGGATTTTGTGTCGGTTGGCGTTGCTTGTCCGTTATCGGCAAGCGTATTCAGATTCAATTGGCCTTGTTTATCACGCTGCACATTGAACTGGCTGCTGGTCAGGGTGACTTGCGTCACGTTGGCGTTCTTGCCTGCGAGGTCGAGCGAGCCGCCAGCGATGGCAAAGCGTCCGATACGCAGCATGTCATCTTTGCTGTTCGGTTGTGGCAGACGCAGATTGTTGATTTCCGCGTTCAGCTCGGCGAGCGTCAAGGGCTCTAGGGTCACTTTGGTTGCGGCTTTGAATGTCGCTTCACTGGGGCCGGAAGCACTTAACTCCACTTGTCCCGCTTTGCCTTTTTCGCTGGTGATATTGCGGGCTGTTAGTTGAAGATCCTTTAGCGTGGTCTCGAATGGCCGTGCCCGATACTCGTCACGCACATGGATCGTGGTTTGCCCCAGCGTTGCTTCGTTGATCAGGAAGTATGGCAGCGGATCTTTGTTTTCTTCAGATTCAACTAGATTCGCAAGATTGATGCGGCCCTGACGATCACGGCGCACGAACAGTTCGACTTCACTCGCAGCGATTCGGCTGATGGTAAAGCGTTTCACCATCAGCGCTAAGCTGCCGAGACTTATATCCAGCCGTTTCAGGCGTAGCGTCGGGGTGTCCTTTGCCTCGTTCAACACCAGGTTGTTGAGCGCTGCCGTGCCCGATACGCGTAAAGTCGGACTCGCATTCGGCGGTTGCAGAAAGGCAATTTTGATGTCGGCATCGAGCGTGCCGTCGGGCAGCGTGAAGTGCAGTTTTTTGGGAACGTAGGTGAGGTATTCACCGAGGCTTAATTGACTCAGTTTGAGTTGCAGTGAGCTTTCGCGGTCAACATCGAAAGGCTTGCTCTGGCCGGTGAGGGTCAGTTGTGCGCCATTCACCACGGCCGAGAAGGCGGGTTGCACATAATCGTCGATGCGGTAAAACAGGTTGGAAAGAAAGGGAATGGTAATTTTAAGGTCACGAATTTCATGGTGCCGACCTTTAGGTTGATCGTCGAATTCGATTTTCCCTTCGCTGATCTGGATGTTGTTGATCGAGAAGGAGAGCGGTTTGGTTTCGCCTTTTTTTACGGCAGCGCGGTGTTGCAGCAGTGGCCCAGGCGATTTTTCGAAGTTATACGACCCATCTGCGTAGCGCACGACATGCAGGTAGGGCGCGACAACTTTGACCTCGCTCAGCACCGGCCCTGCGAACACCAGGGAGGCCAATTGGGCGTTCACATAGACTTCGCGGAAACCGATATATGGTGTTTTGCCATCCACATCGAGCACGCTTAGATTTTGCAGCGTGACTGAGAGCGTGAAAGGGTTGATCTTGATCGCGCCCACGCTCACCTTGCGGCCAATTTGTTGCGATAAGCTGTCAGTGAGATACGACTTGAGCAGCGGCGGGCCGGCAAAAAACAGCGTTAGGATGGTGATGAAAAACAGCGACAGTAAAACGAGGCCAGTTTTTTTGACGCGCGGCTTTTGCGCGGTTGCCAGTAAGCGATCCCGGTTCAGCCAAGCGCGAATCTTGGGTAGTTTATTCATGGATCAATCTCCGAATCGTTGCCTCGATTTCCGGGTGGTCAAATTCTCGGCCGCCGATGGCGCGGTAGGCGATGCGGCCTTGCTTATCGACGATGAAGCTGGAGGGCAGCCCTTTGACGCTCCAGCGTGCAGAGGTCTTGCCCCGAGCGTCGAGCAAAATGGAAAAAGTCGGCGCGGGGTCGAGTTCACCGGTGAAGGCGAACACTTGATCGAAAGTTTCATTTTGATTGACGGCTAGTACCATGAACGGCTCCCCCTGGAGTTTTTGATACAAACGCTCCAGCGAGGGCATTTCGCGTCGGCAGGGCGGGCACCAGGTGGCCCAGAAGTTTACCAACACAACTTTGCCTTTGTAGGCACTGAGGTTTTGCGGTTTTCCATCCAGGTCTTGCAAAGCGATAACGGGCGCTACTGAGCGCGGCGAAAGTGCCGTGAGCTTGATGGTGAGGTTGGGTAGATCGGTTTGCGCTAGGGCCGATGCGGATAAAAATAAAGCGCTGCTAGCGAATGCCAGAAGCGCTAGGGCATGACAGATTTTCCAGTTTGCTGCTAAATGTTTTGCCATGCTGTCTCCAAACATAAACTAAGTCGAAACGGGCATCAGGGCCTAAGCGTGGGGTCGTGAAACCCTGCGCCCAATCGCCCTCTTCTAAGCGTAGATCGTCCGGTAAGATTGCGTAGCTGAAATCGGCGCCCAATTTTTTCCAGATGGCGCGCCATTGTGATTTGGTGCGCAGTCGTTGCTGTTTGCCATCGCTGGTGATATAGCGCCAATCTGCCACACGATAGGATAGGGCGTGTGGGGTCTCATTGCGCGCAATCGTGCCGAAGGTGCAATAGCCGCGCATGCTCCCGAAAATTTCTGGTGGAAGGCCGCGGGCAGCGTAGGTGGCTTGTACGAATTCCGCCGAGAGTTGCACTAGCTCCAGGCTGAAGCCTTGCTCCGATTTTTTCCAGGTCTTGAGATGTGTCTCGGGGTTTTCAGTAATGATGGTCTCGTTAGCCCAGCTTGCAGCAGACGTAATCAGCAGCAGGCTTGCGACGAGAATGCGCATGACTTAGCCCTTGCGCTCCACTTGCGATACGTCACGTACTGCACCGGTCGCGGCCGAAGTGGTCATGGCCGCATAAGCGCGCAGTGCATGCGATACGATGCGATTGCGCGCAATCGGTTGCCAGCCCTTGCTGCCCTTGGCATCCATGGCGGTGCGACGTTTGGCCAAGTCTTCGTTGGAAATTTTTAAGTGAATGCCGCGATTAGGAATATCGATCTCGATGATGTCGCCCTCTTGCACCAATCCAATCGTGCCGCCTTGCGCCGCTTCCGGCGAAACGTGGCCAATACTTAAACCGGATGTGCCACCGGAGAAGCGACCGTCGGTAATCAGCGCGCACACCTTGCCCATGCCTTTGGATTTGAGATAGCTGGTCGGGTACAACATCTCCTGCATGCCGGGGCCGCCTTTTGGGCCTTCGTAGCGGATCACCACTACGTCGCCGGCTTTGATCCGGTCGCCCAAGATCGCTTCTACCGCATCATCCTGGCTTTCGAAAATTCTAGCGGGGCCTGCGAACTTGAGGATGCTTTCATCCACGCCGGCGGTCTTAACGATGCAGCCGTCGAGTGCGAGATTGCCGTGCAGCACGGCTAGGCCGCCGTCCTGGGAGTGGGCGTGTGCTTTGTCGCGGATGCAGCCATGGGCCGCGTCGTCGTCCAACGTGTCGTAGCGCTTGCTTTGCGAGAAAGCGACTTGGGTTGGCACATTGCCCGGAGCGGCGCGGAAAAATTCCAGCACTTTGTCGTCTTTGGTGCGGCGGATGTCCCAATGCTCCAAGGCATCGCCCATGGTCGGGCTGTGGATGGTGTGTACGTCGCGGTGTAACAGTCCGGCACGATCGATCTCGCCCAAAATACGCATCACGCCGCCAGCGCGGTGCACGTCTTCCATGTGATATTCCTGGGTGGCGGGCGCAACCTTGCTGAGGTTTGGCACCTTGCGCGACATGCGGTCAATGTCTTTCATGGTGAAGTCCACGCCGCCTTCATGCGCCGCTGCCAACAGGTGTAGCACGGTGTTGGTCGAGCCGCCCATGGCGATGTCGAGTGCGATGGCGTTTTCAAATGCTTCGAAGGTGGCGATATTGCGCGGCAGCACGCTCATATCGTCGCGCTCGTAGTGGCTGCGTGCGATGGCCACGATCAGTCGCCCGGCTTCGAGGAACAAACGTTTGCGATCGGAGTGCGTCGCCAACACTGAACCGTTGCCCGGTAGCGACAGGCCCAAGGCCTCAGTCAAACAGTTCATCGAGTTCGCAGTGAACATGCCGGAGCATGAGCCGCAAGTGGGGCAGGCGGAGCGTTCGGTGATGGCAACGTCCTCATCACTCTCACGCGCATCGGCGGCGGACACCATGGCATCTACCAGATCGAGCTTCACGGCCTTGCCCTTGATGACCGCCTTGCCTGCTTCCATTGGCCCGCCGGAGACGAACACGGTGGGAATGTTCAGGCGCATCGCCGCCATCAGCATGCCCGGTGTGATCTTGTCGCAGTTGGAGATGCACACCAGCGCATCGGCGCAGTGCGCGTTGACCATGTATTCGACCGAATCGGCGATCAATTCGCGCGAGGGCAGCGAATACAGCATGCCGCCATGCCCCATGGCGATGCCGTCGTCCACCGCGATGGTGTTGAATTCCTTGGCCACGCCGCCGGCTTTTTCGATTTCGCCCGCGACCAGTTGGCCTAGATCCTTCAAGTGCACATGACCCGGCACAAATTGGGTGAAGGAGTTGGCAATAGCGATGATGGGCTTGTCCCAGTCGCCCTCTTTCATGCCGGTGGCGCGCCATAGCGCGCGCGCGCCGGCCATGTTGCGGCCATGGGTGGTGGTGTGGGAACGATAGCGTGGCATGATTTTCCTTGAAAAAATACTGCGGGTGCGGCTTCGCGGTAAGGGAACACGTATAATATGCGGCTTATTTTAACTGATTCTTTCCCGCCCCCCATGTTTGTTCATCCCGATTTTGACCCTGTTGCCATCCATGTTGGCCCGCTCGCGGTGCGTTGGTATGGCCTGATGTATTTGCTGGCGTTTATTGCGGTTATTGTCCTCGGTCGGCATCGCATTAAGACCCGGCCCGACGCTGGCTGGAATAACCAGATGTTGGATGACGTGTTGTTCTATGGCGTGCTGGGCGTGGTGTTGGGTGGGCGGCTCGGCCATGTGCTGTTTTATCAGCCCGATTATTATTTGGCCAATCCGCTGCATATTTTGTATGTGTGGGAAGGCGGCATGTCATTTCACGGCGGTTTGCTGGGAGTGTTAACGGCTATGTGGCTGTATGCACGCCGTGTTGGCGTTGCGTGGTTGTCGATCACCGATTTCATCGCGCCGCTCACCCCGCTTGGACTGGGCTTTGGGCGCATCGGTAATTTTATCAACGGCGAGTTATGGGGCCGCGCCACCGACGTGCCTTGGGGTATGGTATTTTCCCGGGTCGATGGGATAACGCGCCATCCTTCTCAGCTGTACGAATTCGCCTTGGAAGGCTTGGCTTTGTTCGTCATTGTCTGGTTGTATTCTAGTAAACCCCGGCCCGTGGGGGCAGTTTCATGCGTGTTCTTGATCGGCTATGGCGTGTTTCGTTTTCTGGTGGAATTCACTCGCGAGCCGGACAATGGTTTTTTGCTGTTGCATCTGAGTTTGGGCCAGTGGTATAGCGTGCCTATGGTGATACTCGGTGCGTTGATGATGCGCAAGTTTTTACGGGCATAAAAAAACCGGGCGTGTCGCCCGGCTTTTAATTGGATCTTGGCGGCGGTTAGGGGCGAATGTAACTCCAGCCCTTTTGCTGCTTGTCGCCAAGCTCGATTACGCCAGCAGGTACCACGCTCACGCCGGGGATCAAATCATCCTTCGTCACTTTTTGCGCCTTCATGGTATTGCCGCAAGCAACAACTTTCACGCCGGCGGCTTGCGCCTCTTGTATCCGGTTAGCCGTGACTGAATCAAACTTGAGCATGTTCAGGCCAGGGCCGTAAGCCACGATCTCGATATCGGTTTTGTCGACGCCCAAGTCGTTTTGCACATTCTTGGCATTGTTGAGCGTCAGGTTCCATTTGGCTGGGTCGTTGTCGGTGACCTGGAACACAAAGCTAGCTTTTTCCGGGCGCGGTGGCTGTATGGCGCAACCTGAAGCGAGGGTGACGAGGCCCACTAGTATTAAAGTTGATGCAATTCGCATAATATTTCCTTTGTTTAAGTTGCTAGAATGAACGTTAATGGGGTTTGGGCGAATTGTTAGGCTAGCATACATTGCGCAGTGAATGAATAGGTAAATTCAGCATGAATGATCGGTTACAAGAGACAAACCGTGCTTGGGGAAAATACTTCAGTAATGCCGCTGACGTACGGCGCTTAACCTGGACGCCGTTTCTTTGTTATATCTTGCTGTATGGACATTTTGCGCTGTGCCTATTGGCATGGTTGCCCTTTTGGACGTTTTGTTTGAGCGCGCCGATCCTGGTCGTGCGCTGGCTGTTGTCTCTGCATGAGCTGCTGCACTTGCGCAGCGAGAGCGAGGTTGATCCGATCACGCGTTTATTGCCCTTGATGCTGACGCCGCTGTCCTTGGGCTATCGCGAATTTCTCAAGGTTCATCAAGGCCATCATCGTTATATGGCAACACCGGATGATCCGGAATATTTCCAACTGCGCGGTAGTAAATTGCACGGCTTGTTTAATGCGATGACAGCTCCGGAACAGTCATTTTTTCGTTGGCTGCGGCGCTGCGGCGTGGATACTGAGCTGGCGATTGGCGCATTGCTGCGTTGCGCTTTATTTGTGTTATTGCTGACGCTCAGCAGCGGGGCTTTTCTGTGGTACTGGATTCCGGTGCGGCTATCTTTCGGCGCCAGCTATTTTGCATTTTTCTACGCGCTGCATCGGCGCGGGACGGAGTATGGCGTGTACCGCATAACGCTACCTGTCTGGGCGCGGCGCTTATTTTCTCTGTTGTTCGGGCGCGAGGCGCTGTTGGCGACCTTGTATCACGACATTCATCACGCACAACCACGGATTGGCGCACTTCATTTACACGAAGTGGCCCAGGTCTGGGATTTACCCCAGACCGGCTTGCCCGTAAAATAAATCATCACATGGGCCGATAGCTCAGCTGGGAGAGCGCCGCGTTCGCAATGCGGAGGTCGGGAGTTCGATCCTCCTTCGGTCCACCAAATATAATGGCTAGATATAATGGCTAGCCGGTTTTTCCAGAAACACGTTTCTTTTCAGCGCGCCTTCGGTTTGACGTATATCACCATAAGCGAATATAATACCGGGCTTTTCCAGGGGCGTATTTCCTGGGAATGGGTTGCTTGATCCAAAGGGGAGGGAACCGATGGATCGACGTATCCGAAGAGTATTAAGCCTGCAAATCGCTCTTTTGCTGCTTGTCACCGTGGGCGTTTATGCGCTGTGGGGGATGGTGGCAGCTAAGGCGGCTTGGTTTGGTGTGTTGATTGCGACCACAAATACGTTGTTACTGGTGTGGCGCATGCGCCCAAATGACAGGGTGCCGGGTAAACCGGCTAGCCTTAATGAGTTTATTCGCTCTTGGCTGGAACGCTATTTGGCGGTTGGGGTAATGCTGGCGCTCGGTCTTGGAGGCTTAAAGTTGCTGCCCTTGGGCTTGCTGAGCGGTTTTATTCTGGGGCAATTGATTTGGATTTTGGCTCCATTAACGATTAAAGAAACGTAGTCATGTCTGCTGAAACACACGAAGTTCACTCATCTTCGGATTACATCAAGCACCACTTACAGAATTTGACCTATGGCAAAAAGCCAGATGGCAACTGGGGCTTGGCGCACACGGCGCAAGAAGCCAAAGATATGGGGTTTTGGTCCTATAACGTCGATTCGCTGGGCGTATCAATTGTTCTGGGCGTGCTGTTTCTGGCGGCCTTTCGCCTCGTCGCCAAGCGCGCCAATACGGGCGTGCCGAGCGGCTGGCAGAATTTTGTCGAGTGGATCATCGAGTTCATCGATAACAGCGTGCGCGGCTCGTTCAGCGGCAAAAACCCGATGGTTGCGCCCCTGGCCATGACTGTATTCATCTGGATTTTCTTGATGAATTTCATGGATTTGTTCGCGGTGGATCATGGTCCAGAAATTGCCAAGGCGTTCAACTTGCCATTCTTTAAGATCGTGCCGACTACCGATCCCAATATTACTTTCGGTATGGCTATTTCGATTTTCTTCCTGATTATTTTCTACAGCATCAAAAACAAGGGCCTCGGTGGATTCTTGGGCGAGCTGGCATTTCAGCCTTTTGGTAAATGGGGTATGCCGGCCAACCTGTTGCTGGAAGGCGTGAACCTGATCGCCAAGCCGATTTCATTGGCCTTGCGACTGTTCGGCAATATGTACGCCGGCGAGATGATTTTTATCCTGATCGCGATCATGTTCGGCGCAGGGATTGGTTTCGGCGTGTTGGCCGGGGTGTTGCAGTGGGCGTGGGCGGTGTTCCACATCCTGATTATTACCCTGCAAGCGTTCATTTTTATGACGCTGACCATTGTCTATATGGACATGGCGCATCAAGAGCACCACTAGAATCGTATTTTTAGTTATCAAGTAACGTCAAACTCAAGGAGATTTTCAAATGGAAATGGGAAACGCACTGCTGTATATCGCTGGCGCATTGATGATGGGCTTGGGCGCCTTGGGCGCTGCTGTCGGCATCGGCATTCTGGGTGGTCGCTTTTTGGAAGGTGCTGCACGTCAGCCTGAGCTGATCCCGATGCTGCGCACCCAGTTCTTCATCGTCATGGGTCTGGTAGACGCGGTGCCGATGATCGCTGTTGGTATCGCCATGTATGTCTTGTTCGCCGTTGTGAAATAAGACAGACAACCCGAAAGCGAAACCATGAACATAACTGCCACTCTCATCGGCCAAAGCATCACCTTTTTGGTGTTTGTTTGGTTCTGCATGAAGTTCGTGTGGCCGCCCATCATGACTGCTCTGGCCGAGCGCAAGAAGCTGATCGCTGACGGCCTCGCCGCCGGCGAGCGCGGTAAGCACGAACTGGAACTGGCTTCCAGGAAGGCTGCCGACTCTTTGCGCGACGCTAAGGGTCAAGCGGCGGAAGTGATTGCGCAAGCAGAAAAACGTGCTGCGCAAATCGTCGATGAAGCGAAAGGCACCGCGAAAGCGGAAGGCGATCGTATGATCGCCGGCGCCAAGGCTGAAATCGACCAGGAAGCGACCCGCGCACGCGAAACGCTGCGCGAACAGGTCGCCGTGCTGGCCGTTGCCGGTGCGGAAAAAATCCTGCGCCGCGAAATTGATGCTAAGGCCCACGCCGACCTGCTCGAAGCCATTAAGAAGGAACTGTAATGGCTGAACTCGTCACCATCGCGCGTCCCTACGCCGAAGCGGTATTCCGCTTGGCGAAGGACGACAATGCCTTCGGCGATTGGTCGCGCATGTTGCAGATGGCCGCTGCCGTAGCGCAAGACGCGCAAATGGTGGCGCTCATCGCCGACCCCAAAGTAACTTCCGCCGACATTAGCCGAGTGTTCCTTGGTGTGTGCGGTACAGAGCTTACGGAGGCAGGTAAAAATTTCGTCAAAGTGCTGATCGAAAACAATCGATTGTCTGTCCTGTCGCAAATCGCGAACCTATATGAAGCGCTTAAACGCGAACACCAGAACGAAGTGGAAGCCGTTATTTCATCGGCTTTTCCACTCGATGATGCGCAAATGCATGCGCTGGTCGCCGGTCTGGAAAAGCGCTTTGGTCACAAGGTCAAGGCGACCACGCAGGTCGATGCTAGCCTGATTGGCGGTGCCCGCATTGCGGTGGGTGACGTGGTGATCGACGGTTCGGTATCTGGTCAGCTGCAAAAAATGGCGTCCGCGCTTAAATCTTAGGAGTAGCTATGCAACTCAATCCATCTGAAATCAGTGAACTGATTAAAAACAAAATCCAAGGCCTGGAAACCGGCGCGGATACCCGAACCCAGGGCACTATTGTGTCGGTGACTGACGGCATCGTGCGCGTCCACGGCTTGTCCGATGTGATGGCCATGGAGATGTTGGAATTCCCTGGCGATACTTTCGGCTTGGCGCTTAACCTCGAGCGCGACTCAGTCGGCGCCGTGGTGCTGGGCGATTACGAACACATCACCGAAGGTGACATGGTCAAATGTACCGGTCGCATTCTGGAAGTACCGATCGGTACCGAATTACTTGGCCGTGTCGTGAACGCCTTGGGTCAGCCGATCGACGGCAAAGGTCCGATCAATGCCAAGATGTCTGCCCCGGTAGAAAAAATTGCGCCTGGCGTTATTGCACGTAAATCGGTATCACAACCAGTGCAAACTGGTATCAAGGCCATCGACTCCATGGTGCCAGTTGGCCGCGGCCAGCGCGAGCTGATCATCGGCGATCGCCAAACGGGTAAAACCGCCGTTGCAGTTGATGCAATCATCAACCAAAAAGGCCAGAACATGATGTGTATCTACGTCGCCATCGGTCAGAAAGCTTCGACCGTTGCCAACGTGGTGCGCAAACTCGAACAGTACGGCGCGATGGAATACACCATTGTCGTCGCCGCAACCGCATCCGACTCCGCCGCAATGCAATACATTGCGCCTTACGCTGGTTGCACTATGGGCGAATATTTCCGCGATCGCGGTCAAGACGCGCTGATCGTGTACGACGACTTGACCAAGCAAGCTTGGGCTTACCGTCAGATCTCTCTACTGTTACGGCGTCCGCCGGGCCGCGAAGCCTATCCTGGCGACGTGTTCTATCTGCACAGCCGCTTGTTGGAGCGTGCGGCACGTGTGAACGAAGAGTATGTAGAGAAATTTACCAAGGGTGAAGTCAAAGGCAAGACCGGTTCATTGACCGCATTGCCCGTGATCGAAACACAAGCCGGTGACGTGACGGCGTTCGTGCCAACCAACGTGATTTCGATTACCGATGGCCAGATCTTTCTTGAGACCGATCTGTTCAACGCCGGTATCCGTCCCGCAATCAACGCCGGTGTGTCCGTGTCGCGCGTTGGTGGCGCCGCACAAACCAAAGTCATTAAGAAGCTCGGCGGCGGTGTGCGTCTGGCGTTGGCCCAATATCGTGAATTGGCAGCGTTTGCACAGTTTGCTTCCGATCTGGACGAAGCGACCCGCAAGCAATTGGAGCGCGGCAAGCGCGTGACCGAGTTGATGAAGCAGTTGCAGTTTGCGCCAATGAGCGTGGCGCAAATGGCGGTATCGCTATTCGCCGTGAACAAGGGCTACTTCGATGACGTGGAAGTCAACAAGGTACTGGCCTTCGAATCCGCACTGCAAGCACACTTGAAGAGCAAGTATCCCGCGATCCTCGACAAGATCAGCAGCAGCAACGATCTGGACGAGGCCACCGAGAAAGAACTCGTTGCCGCCGCGGATGATTTCAAGAAGACTGGCACGTACTAATTAAGGATTAGCGATGGCAAGCAGCCGCGAGATTCGTGTCAAGATCAATAGCGTCAAGAACACGAAGAAAATCACCAAGGCCATGGAAATGGTGGCCGCATCCAAAATGCGCAAGGCGCAGGAGCGGATGCGTGCTGCCCGTCCTTACGGCGCGAAAATTCGCGCCGTGATGCGCCGCATGAGCTATGCCAAGACCGAGTACAAGCACCCGTTGTTGATGAAGCGCGAGCAAATCAAGAATGTCGGTCTGATTGTGGTCACCTCTGATAAAGGTTTGTGCGGGGGCCTCAATACCAACGTGTTGCGAGCCGCTTTCAGCAAGATGAAAGAGTGGGATCAAGCGGGTAAACAAGTGCAAGTGTGCGCCATTGGCAACAAAGGCTTCGGTTTCATGCAGCGTATGAACGCCAGAATCGCATCCTTTCTGACGCACATGGGCGATACCCCACACATGGAAAAACTTTTGCCGCCAGTGACCGTGATGTTGGAGAAGTATCTGGCCGGCGAGATAGACGAGATTCACCTAGTCTCCACCGTGTTCGTGAACACCATGAAGCAAGAACCGGTGGTGATGCAGTTGGCGCCGATCGTGGATCAACCGGATCAAATGGCCAAGGCTGAAGGCGATCCCGATCGCGGCATCTTTGAACATCACTGGGACTACATCTACGAGCCGGATGCCAAGGAAATCCTCGACACCCTGCTCAAGCGTTATATCGAATATACCGTGTACCAGGCCGTGGCCGAGCACATGGCTTCAGAGCAGAGTGCGCGCATGGTAGCAATGAAGGCCGCCTCCGATAATGCAGGTACGCTGATCGATGAATTGACGCTGGTATACAACAAGACCCGCCAGGCTGCGATTACCAAAGAGCTGTCCGAGATCGTCGGCGGCGCGGCTGCGGTTTAATCAGATTTGAATTTGACTATTTTAGGGAAACGACCATGAGCCAAGGAACAATTGTTCAGTGTATCGGAGCGGTGATCGACGTAGAGTTCGATCGTGCCTCGATGCCCAAGGTATATGACGCGCTGAAAGTGGGCGGCACCGAGCTGACGCTCGAGGTGCAACAGCAGTTGGGTGACGGCGTAGTACGCACCATTGCGCTGGGCTCCACCGACGGCGTGCGCCGCGGACTCAAGGTAGACGCCACCGGCAAACCAATCCTGGTGCCGATTGGCCCCAAGACCTTGGGCCGCATCATGGACGTACTGGGTAACCCGATCGACGATAAAGGTCCGATTGGTGCCGAAGGCAGCGCGTCCATTCACCGCCATGCGCCTAAATTTGATGAACTCGCAGCTTCCAACGAACTGTTGGAAACCGGCATCAAGGTGATCGACTTGGTTTGTCCATTTGCAAAAGGCGGCAAGGTCGGTCTGTTCGGCGGCGCCGGCGTGGGCAAGACCGTGAACATGATGGAGCTGATTCGAAACATCGCGGTGGAACACTCGGGTTACTCGGTGTTTGCCGGCGTAGGTGAGCGTACCCGCGAAGGTAACGACTTCTATCACGAGATGAAAGAAGGCGGCGTGCTGGATAAGGTCGCGCTAGTGTACGGCCAGATGAACGAGCCTCCCGGCAACCGTCTGCGCGTCGCGTTGACCGGCTTGACCATGGCAGAATATTTCCGTGACGAAGGTCGTGACGTGTTGTTCTTCGTCGACAACATTTACCGCTACACCTTGGCCGGTACCGAAGTGTCCGCGTTGTTGGGTCGTATGCCTTCCGCCGTGGGCTATCAGCCGACCTTGGCCGATGAGATGGGCCGCTTGCAAGAGCGCATCACCTCAACCAAAACCGGTTCCATTACCTCGATCCAGGCCGTGTACGTGCCTGCGGATGACTTGACCGACCCGAGTCCCGCAACCACCTTCGGTCACTTGGATGCGACCGTCGTGTTGTCCCGCGACATCGCATCGCTGGGTATTTACCCTGCTGTGGATCCACTGGATTCCACCTCGCGCCAGCTTGATCCGCTGGTTGTGGGCGAAGATCACTACAACACCGCACGTGCGGTGCAGCAGACACTCCAGCGCTATAAAGAGTTGCGCGACATTATCGCGATTCTAGGCATGGACGAACTGTCTCCCGAAGACAAATTGGCCGTGGCACGTGCGCGTAAGATTCAGCGCTTTTTGTCGCAGCCGTTCTTCGTAGCGGAAGTGTTTACTGGTTCGCCTGGCAAGTATGTGTCGCTGAAAGACACGATCAAGGGCTTCAAGGCCATCGTCAATGGTGATTATGATCATCTGCCAGAGCAGGCGTTCTACATGGTTGGCGGCATTGAAGAAGCCGTCGAAAAAGCCAAGACCATCCAATAAGGAATTAAGGCATGGCCATGACAATACATGTGGATGTGGTAAGCGCCGAGACCCTGCTGTTCTCCGGCGTGGCGACCTCGATCGTCATCCCTGGCGAACGCGGTGAGCTCGAAGTGTATCCGCGCCATGCACCGCTGGTGACCAAACTCAAACCAGGTTCGATCCGCGTCAAGCGCCCGGACGGTCTTGAAGAAGAGTTGGTGTGGGTCAATGGTGGACTCGTAGAGGTACAACCGGATGTCGTCACGATCATGTCCGACAGTGGCATTCGTGGCAGAGATCTGGATGAGGCAAAGGTGCTGGAAGCCAAACGTGCCGCAGAAGAAGCCATGAAAAACAGAACTGGCGCCATGGAAATCGCCCAAGCCCAGGCTGAACTGGCGGAATTGGTGACACAGTTGGCGGCAATACAGAAGCTGCGCAAGATCAAGTAAAGCACTGGCCCTACGGCAGGCTCAACAGGAAAGGCAGCGGCAACGCTGCTTTTTTTGTTTATAATCTGTAAATTATCTTCTTTGCTATAAAGCAATTGTCGTGACCCTCCCCCTTAACATCGTCATCCTCGCCGCCGGTAAAGGCACGCGTATGTATTCCGACCTGCCCAAGGTGCTGCACCCCCTTGCGGGCAAGCCGCTGTTGGGGCATGTGCTGGATGTTGCGCGAAGTCTTAAGCCAACAAATCTCTGCGTGGTGTATGGCTATGGTGGGGATGTGGTGCCGAACGCGCTTGCTGCGCAAGATATCCGATGGGCTGAACAAAAAGAGCAGCTTGGCACTGGCCACGCGGTGCAACAGGCGCTGCCGCATTTGGATCCTGCTGGCCTGACATTGGTGTTGTATGGCGATGTGCCGCTGACACGTGCGACAAGCTTGCACCGCTTACTGGAAATCGCCAGCAATAACGCACTGGCGGTGCTCACCGCACACTTTGCCGACCCGACCGGATATGGCCGCATGGTGCGCAAAGACGGCAAAGTAACGCGGATTGTGGAGCAGAAGGATGCCAGCGAAACCGAGCGCGCCATTACGGAAATCAATACAGGCATTATCGTTGCACCCACTGCCAAATTGTCGCAATGGCTGGCAAAACTATCCAATAAAAATTCGCAGGGCGAATATTATTTGACCGACACCATTGCTATGGCGGTGGCCGATGGGCTGGACATTTCGACAGCCCACCCACACCACGAGTGGGAGGTGCTGGGGGTCAACAGCAAATTACAATTGGCGCAATTGGAACGCATTTACCAATATAACTATGCACTGGCCTTGGCCGGTGCCGGGGTGCACATCATGGATCCGGCGCGCCTGGATGTGCGTGGCGAATTGATCTGCGGTCGGGATGTCGTCATTGATGTCAATTGTGTGTTCGAGGGCAAGGTCACTTTGGGTGACCGGGTGGAGATCGGCGCTAACTGCGTGTTGAAGCAAGTGGCTGTGGCGGAGGGCACGAAAATTCGACCATTCACCCATATCGAAGACGCCAGTGTTGGAGCCGAATGCCGCATCGGACCATTCGCGCGCATCCGCCCTGGCACGACTTTGGCTAGTGATACGCATATCGGAAATTTTGTCGAAATTAAAAACAGTCAAATCGATAGCGGCAGCAAGGTGAATCATTTGTCTTATGTTGGCGATGCCACGGTGGGCAAGAAGGTGAATATCGGCGCTGGCACCATCACCTGCAATTACGATGGCGCCAACAAGCATCGAACAATTATCGAGGACGAAGTGTTTATCGGCTCCGATACGCAATTAGTGGCGCCGGTGACGGTGGGTAAAGGGGCAACGATTGGTGCTGGATCAACGCTGACACGCAATGCGCCCGCCGGAGAGTTGACACTTTCCCGGCCAAAACAAGTAACGATTGTCGGCTGGAAACGGCCAGTAAAAAAGTAAACGGTAAATGCTGGTCGGTCATTAGCGTGTGCATGCGCTAACGATCCAATCAGCAATTACCATACACGGATAACGGAGCTTATATGTGTGGAATCGTTGGCGCGATCGCCAATCGCAATGTCGTACCGATGCTGGTGGAGGGGTTGCGGCGACTCGAATACCGGGGCTACGACTCGGCGGGTGTGGCCGTTATCAATGAAACAATCAAGCGCGTGCGCCGTGTCGGGCGCGTGGCGGAAATGGAATCCGCTGCAGCCGCCGAAGGATTAACGGGCCAAGTGGGCATCGGCCACACCCGCTGGGCCACGCATGGCGGCGTGACCGAGCCCAATGCGCATCCGCATGTTTCCGGCGAATTGGTCGCGGTAGTGCATAACGGCATCATTGAAAACCACGACGAAAAGCGTGCTGAACTCAAGGCACTCGGATATGTTTTCGAATCCCAGACCGATACCGAAGTCATTGCGCATTTGGTGCATCATCACTACCTACGAACACATGATCTCTATAGCGCGGTAGAAATTGCGGTACGCGAATTGGTCGGTGCGTATGCAATTGCGGTGATCGCATTGGATCAGCCGAATTTGATGATTGTGGCGCGCATGGGCTGTCCGCTGCTGATCGGCCTGGGGGATGGCGAAAATTTTGCTGCCTCCGATGTTTCGGCCGTGCTGTCGAGCACCCGGCGTGTGATGTATCTGGAAGATGGCGATGTTGCGCAAATCGTGCGCGACGGAGTCACGATTCATGATCGCAGTGGTGCAGTTATTACGCGCAAGGAGCATGTGAGTGATGTGTCGCTGGCATCTTTGGAATTGGGGCCCTTCAGCCACTTCATGCAGAAGGAAATTCACGAGCAGCCGAAAGCCATTTCCGACACTATCGAACCCATCTTGGAAGAAGGCTTTTCGCCCGCATTGTTTGGCGTGGGTGCAGAAGAAGTTTTCGCGCAAGTGGAAGGTGTGCAAATTCTCGCCTGCGGCACCAGCTATTATGCTGGCTCGGTGGCGCGCTATTGGATCGAGGCGATTACCGGTCTGCCGTGCCAGGTCGAGATTGCCAGTGAATATCGCTACCGCGAGGTGCATGTCAATCCGAAAAATTTGATCGTCACCATTTCGCAATCCGGCGAGACGCTGGACACCATGGAAGCGCTCAAGTACGCCAAAGCGCTGGGGCAAGAACTGACGCTCGCCATTTGTAACGTGCAGGAGAGTGCCATTCCGCGCGCCTCGCGCCTTACCTTTTTCACTCGCGCTGGCGCCGAAATCGGTGTGGCTTCGACCAAGGCTTTCACCACGCAATTGGTCGCGCTGTTTGCCTTGACCGTGACGCTGGCCAAACAGCGCGGTAAAGTTAGCCCCGCGCAGGAAGCGGCATATCTCGATGCGCTACGCCATCTTCCCGGCAGCGTGCAACATGCGCTGAATCTGGAGCCGCAAATCAAGGTCTGGGCGGAGCGCTTTGGGAGCAAGCAGCATGCGCTGTTTTTGGGGCGTGGGGTGCATTACCCGATCGCGCTGGAAGGCGCGCTGAAGCTGAAAGAAATTTCCTATATCCACGCCGAAGCTTATCCGGCCGGCGAGTTGAAGCATGGCCCGCTGGCGCTGGTGGACAGCGACATGCCGGTGGTGGTGATCGCGCCTAACGACACGCTGCTGGAAAAAGTGAAATCCAATATGCAGGAAGTGCGCGCGCGCGGCGGCGAGCTATTTGTGTTTGCGGATCTGGACAGTCATTTCACCGAGTCCGAAGGTGTGCACGTGATTCGCACCCCACGCCACGCCGGCGTGCTATCCCCGATCGTGCATACCATCCCGGTGCAATTGCTGGCATATCATGCCGCGCTGCAAAAGGGCACCGATGTGGACAAGCCACGCAATCTGGCGAAGTCAGTCACGGTGGAATAGACAGAAAAATCAGAAGCGCCGTGTTAGGCTGATTCCGAAAGAGCGCGAACGATAGCCGCTAGTGGCGCCGCCGCCATAATTACCGAGCGCGGCCTTCACGTCCAGGAACCAATCGCGATACACCCCGAAAAATCCCTCCGCCACGATGTCGCCACCGTTACGAAAACCGGACTGGGTGTTGTCTTTGGAGGGGCCATAACTGAAAGACACGCTCACGCCGTCGTCGTCGCTGATCTTCCAGTAAGTGAAAGCCGTCAGCGCGTAGCGTTCGTAGCGCGATGGTGCATAGTAACCATTGCGCGGATCGCGGTCGAAGCCGAACCAACGGCCGCTCACGCCCAGGTCGAGATTCAAGTGTTCGGTGCGCAAAAATGCACGACGCGGCGCGAGAGCCACTTCCCAACGGTCGTTGCCGTCGGAGAAGGTGTCATAGGCGAGGCGGCTGACGACGGTGTAGCGCAAGTCGGGTGTCCAGGTTGCATCGAGTGTGTTGGCGCGGCGTTGGATGCCGCGCTTGGCCGCTAGTGGCGATACCGCGTGCAAGTCCTGCCGGCGCGACAAGCGCAGGCTTAGTTCGTCAATCGGTTGAATATCTGCCCCCACTTCATAAATGAACTTGCCATTGCCCTCTGCGGTGCCGCTGCCGATTTGTGCATCTAGCGCAAGCTTGGGCGAATAGCGATGTTGGATGCCCAGCCAAGCGCGGTTGTAGCCGATGGCAGTGCCGCCATCCGGCTTTTCGAAGCCGCTGCCGCTGAGGGTGCTAATGTCTTGCCGGTCGCCGCCGCCAAATAGGCGCGTCTCGGGGTTGATCACATATTCGCCGCGCACGCCGGCGTGGCGGATGGTCACGTCGTCGGAGCCGGTGCCATAGCCGTAATCGAAAGTCAGATTGGAGCGTAAGGGGGTGCGAATGAAACGCGCGAGATCGGTGCTTTCCTTGCTTGCCGGACGCAGTCGGGTGAACTCCGCCAAGCTTGCCAGCGCTGCGCGTGGGCGGTGGGCGTAGTGCAAGGCGAGAGTGCGGGTGTAGCTCAGCGCATGATCGTCGTGTGCGGCCGGCTCCAATGCGTTGACAATGGCCAGCGCGGACGTCGGCCGACCGGCCCAGGCCAGTACGCGCGCCTTCTGCTTGCGGTAGGCGGCAGTGTCACCGAAGCGCTGGTGATAGTCTTGCAATAATTCCATGGCATGCGTGTAGTCGCCCAGTTCGGTGATGACCAAGATGTATTCCATGGATGCGCTCGCCCTATTGGGCTGCTTGGCCAGGTAGTCACGATAGGCCGCTGCCGCTGTGGTGGTTTGGCCGCGCCAGTAGTGGACGCGCGCAATCCCCAGCAGCGCATCCGGATCGTCCGGTGCAAGGTCGAGGATGCGCCGTTGGCTGTCCAGCGCCAAGGCATAGTCGCCGCGAGTGGCCGCCAGAGTGGCGCGCATCCGCAAATATTCCAGGTTCTTTGGGTCGAGTTCCAATGCGCGCTCGATGGCGGTCAGGGCGTTCAGCGTGTCCTGCGCCGCAGCATAGGTCTGCGATAGCTTGTGCTGTAGGCGGGCATCATTTGGTGCATATTTCACGGCCTCGCGCAGGGCTTCGGCCGCGAGCGCTGGAGCCTTGAGCTGCGTGG